>Ga0157375_10000783_pt1 | contig 27798 bp, 28 predicted proteins | sample M35metaG_FD_115311 | JGI IMG/M metagenome (GOLD analysis project Ga0157375, IMG submission 115311) | Miscanthus rhizosphere microbial communities from Kellogg Biological Station, Michigan, USA - M3-5 metaG | ecosystem: Host-associated > Plants > Roots > Rhizosphere > Soil | place: USA: Michigan... | reverse complement strand
GCGAGGGTTATAAATATTTTGTTTTTCGTCATAAGATTGTGTTTTAATCCTTATTTTTGTAACTTAAATTTCATGTAAAAATAATGAAGATTTTTAAAATTATTGCACTTTCCTCCATTTTAGTTGTGAGCTTGAATTCTTGCAAAAAAGAGACCAAAGATCAATGGAAAGTAGAGGTGAAAAATCCTGCTGAAAAAGTTGAAATTACAGATATTTCCAAAGAATTTTATGATCAGAATGTTCCATTGGATCAGTTCAAAGCAAAATTTCCTTGGTTTCAGGGAACAGTAAGCGATGCAGATTTTGGAAAAAGACGAGTTGATGAAAAGGAAATAAAAGTCTATAAAGAAGCAATCGGAAAAATTGATCAGCAAAAGCTTCAAAAAGAGCTTCATGATTTGTTTTCTCACATAAAATTTTACTTTCCCAAGTTTCAAAGCCCGAAAGTTTTCCTTTTTTCATCAGCATTACAGATGGTGCAGGATCCTATTTTTTACGATGCAAAGGGAAATCTTTTATTCATCGATGTGACGGGTTTTATGGGCGATGGAAATGCTAATTATAAAGGATTAGAGCTTTATTTCCAAAAATCAATGAATCCGAATAATATTGTTCCTAAAGTTTCAATGATTTTCGCTGAAAATTCTGTAATGGAATCTCAGGATCATCAGAAATTCATTGACCAATTGATTCTTAACGGGAAAATTATGATTTTGCAGGATGCGTTTTTGCCCGATTTCCCGGATTATCTGAAAATGAACTATACGCAAAAACAATACGATTGGGCAGTTGCCAATGAAGCTAACGTCTGGAATTATTTTGTGGAAAGCAACCTTATTTTCGGTGACGATCCAAGGTTGGTGGAAAGATTCATTACTCCTGGTCCGTTCTCAAAATTTTATACAGAAATTGATAACGATTCTTCGCCACAAATCGGAATTTTCACAGGATGGCAGATTTGTAAAGCATATTTTAAACAAAAACCTGAAACTAAATTGACAGATTTCCTTAAAATGGATGCAACGGTGATTTTTAATCAATCGGGTTATAAGCCAAAATTATAGTAAGAAATTAGAAAAAGTAGAATTTAATTATAGAAAAAATAGAAAAAATGAGAAAGACTCAGATAACGATAGATGTAGAACTGGATGAAAACCATATCCCGGAAATAATGACCTGGAATGCACAGGATGGAGGTGTTGAAAAGGAAGAAACAAAAGCGGTCATGATTTCTGTTTGGGACGAAAAAGCAATGGAAGCTTTAAGAATAGACCTTTGGACAAAAGAAATGCCGGTTGACCAAATGAAAATGTTTATGCATCAGATTTTGGTTTCTTTGGGGAATACCTATCAGAGAGCCACAGGAGAAGAAGATGTAGCCCAATGGATCGAGCAGATGGCAGAGGAGTTTGCTATCAAATCTGCAATAAAAATGTAAGAATGCCTTAAGCTGTAGGCAATAAGCAATAAGCTTTTTGAGTACGGTTTAAGCCAAAAGATATTTATTAATAGATTAGTTTTAGGAACAAGCATCAACGCTTATTGCCTAAAGCTTGAAGCCTAAAGCAAAAAATATGAATTTTAATACAAAAGTTATTCACGGAGGACAGCATCACGAATCTGCAACAGGTTCTGTGAACGTTCCTGTATTTTTAACATCTACATTCGCGCAAAAAAGTCCGGGAGTACATTCCGGTTATGAATATTCAAGAGCGGCCAATCCTACAAGACAGGCGTTGGAAGACTCTTTGGCAAGCATCGAAAATGGAGCGAAAGGTCTGGCTTTCGGATCTGGTTTAGCTGCGATCGACTGTGTTTTAAAATTATTAAATCCTGGAGATGAAGTAGTTGCAGTTGATGATCTTTATGGAGGAACGTACAGAATGTTCACCAGACTTTTTGAAAAATATCAGTTGAAATTTACGTTCGTGAATTTTGATGATGCGTCAAAAATTGCAGATGTCATTACAGATAAAACTAAACTGATCTGGATTGAAACGCCAACCAATCCATTGATGAAATTAGTTGATATTAAAGCAGTTGTAGAAATAGCAAAAGGCAAAAATATCCTTGTTGCGGTTGATAATACGTTTGCAACACCTTATCTTCAAAGACCAATTGACTTGGGAGCTGATATTGTAATGCACTCTGCAACAAAGTATTTAGGTGGTCATTCTGATGTTATTGCGGGAGCTTTAATTGCTAAAGATGCTGAATTGGGAGAAAAATTACACTTCATCCAGTTTGCAAGTGGTGGGATTTTAGGTCCACACGATTCTTATTTGGTATTGAGAGGGATTAAAACTTTGGCTTTAAGAGTTCAGAGACATTCTGAAAACGGGATGGCAGTAGCAAAATATCTTGAAAATCACCCTGCAGTCGCTCAGGTAATTTATCCGGGATTGGAATCTCATCCACAATATGAACTGGCAAAATCTCAGATGAAAGATTTCGGAGGAATGGTTTCCTTCACCTTTAAATCAGGGAAAAAAGAAGATGCTGTTAAGTTTTTAGAGAAAGTAAAAGTTTTCACTTTAGCTGAATCTTTAGGTGGTGTAGAATCTTTGGCAAACCACCCGGCTTTAATGACGCACGCATCAATTCCTGCTGAAAAACGTGCAGAATTGGGTATTACAGATGACCTAGTTCGTTTAAGCGTTGGAATTGAAGACGCAGAAGATCTTATCGCAGATTTAGAAAAAGCTTTTTCTTAATTCAAATTTTGGATATTCCGTTTTGTCATTCTGAATGCAGCGAAGCGTAATGAAGAATCTATTATAATGAAGAAGAGATTCTTCCTTCGTAAGAATGACAAAGTGTGAAAAATGAAATTAATTATAAAAACAACCATAATGAGAAAGATTCAGGTCTTATTGTTATTAATTTTAAGTCAAATTGCATATTCTCAGGTAAAAAATACCGATGAATTGTATAAAACGGCAAAAAAATTAGATAGTTTGATATTTGATATCGGATTTAATAAATGTGATCTTTCTCATTATAGTTCTATAATCAGCGATGATTTGGAATTTTATCATGATAAAGGCGGAATTACTTCAGGAGAAAAAGCTTTTACCGCTTCAATCAAAAACAATATTTGCAGCGGACCGAATAAAGTAAGACGTGAATTGGTTCCTAACAGCATGAAAGTTTACCCTTTGTATAAGGATAATGTGTTGTATGCTTTTATTGAAGAAGGTGAACATGATTTTGCCGAACTTTATCAAGGAAAATGGAACAAAGGGAGCCGCGCAAAATTTACCATTCTTTGGATTTTAGACGGTAAAAATTGGAAAATGAAACGTGTTCTGAGCTACGATCATCACTTATAATTAATTATGAAAAATACAAGAAAAGCTACCGTTACGGATTTGGCTCAATTGGCTGAATTATTCGATCAATACAGGATTTTTTATCATAAAGATTCTGATATTCCGGCTGCTGAAAGTTTCCTTAAAGAAAGAATTGAAAATAAAGATTCTGAAATTTTTGTTGCTGAAGAAAATGGAAATTTAGTTGGATTCGTACAGTTATATCCTTTGTTTTCTTCAACAAGAATGAAACGATATTGGCTGCTTAATGATTTGTATGTCAACCAAAATTACAGAGGAAAAGGTTATTCTAAAGAGTTGATCGAAAATGCTAAAGAACTGGCAAAATCGACAAACGCTAGCGGAGTTTTACTGGAAACAGGAAAAAGCAACGACATTGGAAATCAATTGTATCCGGCTTGCGGTTTCGAATTGTATGATTCCGTAAACTTCTATGAATGGACGAACAATTCATAAACGATCATTGATCAATTATAAATGATGAAAAGTACGATTGTCATCATTTATCACTTATCATTTATTACTTATTATTACTCATTACCAATTACTTATTACTCATATTACCATGACTGATTTTCAAAAGTATATTCAGAGATATCTAGATCAGATTCAATCCGAAAACTGGCTGGAAGAATTAAAGAAATCCGGAGAAAAAACAATTGAGATTTATTCAAATCTTTCAGAAGAACAATCGCTTTTCGCCTATGACGAAGGAAAATGGACGTTGAAGGAATTGCTTTTACACCTATCCGACACAGAAAGAGTTTTTCAATATAGGATTTTAGCTTTTGCAAGAGGAGAAGAAAATGGACTTCCCGGTTTTGATGAAGAAATTTATGCTAAAAATTCCTTCGCGAATGAAAGAAGTGTACAATCGTTACTTGAGGAATATAAATTAGTCAGAAAATCATCTCAGACCTTTTTAGAAACCCTTAATCCATCTGTTTTAAATAATCTCGGAACAGCCAACGGAAACCAGATTTCTGTAGAGACAATCGGAAAATTGATCGTGGGGCATAATTTTCATCATTTGAATATTATTGAGGAAAGGTATTTGCCAAGATTGTGATGCGTAAATTAAAAAATAAAGTAGTTTTATTAAACTTATTGATTTTTATAATTTCTCTTTTCTTTAATGCTTTTAAGGTTGAAGACATGGGCGAAATTAAAGATTATGCATCAATAGAAGTTTTCCTTTCCGGACCAATCAGTTTTTTAGGCGGTGGACTTTTTGAATTTCTTGTTTGGACTGCAAATATTTGGTTTTTCACTTCAATTTTATGTATTTATAGAACATATTATTTAGCATCAATTTTAACAGGATGTATTGGTTTTTGTATTTCTGGTTCATTTCTTTTCTGGAAAGAAATTCTAGCTGCTGAAAATGGAAGAATGGGAGAAATATATAGTTTAGAAGTAGGATATTATTTGTGGTTGTTTTCTATTTTTTTTGTTATTGTTTCTTCGGGTTATTTGAAAATAAAATCTAAAAATATAATTTGAATTATCAATAGGAACGGGCTTTAGCCCGTTTTCTTATTTAAATAGATCAATTGGCTTTAGCCAAAACTTAAAAATTATTATTTTTGGCAAAACAACACAAATGCCCTTTATTAAAATTTATATTCATATTGTATTTGCTACAGTAAAAAGAGTTCCTTTTTTAAAAACACCAGATTTAAGAATAAAAGTATGGAAACATATTAAAGAAAATGCTTCAGAAAAAGGAATTTTTATAGATGTGATTAATGGTTATTCAGATCATTGTCACTGCTTAATTTCTCTAAGTTCAAATCAAAATATTGAAAAAATTGTACAATTGCTGAAAGGAGAATCTTCATACTGGATTAACAAAAATCAATTAACAAAAGAAAAATTTTCTTGGCAAGATGAATATTTTGCAGTTTCGGTTTCAGAGTCTATGATTGATTCTGTAAGAAATTATATTAAGAATCAAGAGAAGCATCATCAGAAGAAAACTTTTGCTGAAGAATATCAGGAATTTATTGAAAAATATGATTTTAAAATGTAAGTTTTGGCTAAAGCCAAGTTTCAACATTTAATTTAAAATGGGCTAAAGCCCATTCCTATTGAACAAACTATTATTCTTTCGGCTTAAGTTTTAGGTAAGATTCGTAAATTTACGACAGATAAAATTAATAGAAACGGATAAAACCCGTTTATCGATATAAAACTCTCTATAAAAAATGGAAAACATCATCAACCTATTAAAATCCGGTGGCACCATCCTTTACCCTACAGATACGATCTGGGGAATCGGTTGTGACGCGACAAATATTGAAGCCATTAACAAAATTTTTGACATCAAGAAACGCGAAAAAAACAAATCCATGATCATTTTAGTGGAAACTGAAAAAAGACTGCAGGATTTGGTTGACGTTCCGGAAATGGCTTGGGAGATTATTGATTTAAGTGAAAAACCCGTAACCCTCGTTTACGAAAATCCAAAAGGTTTACCGAAAGAATTATTAGCAGAAGACGGAAGCATAGGAATTCGTTTGGTAAAAAATGATTTCTGTAAAAAATTAATCACAAAATTAAACAGACCTTTAGTTTCAACTTCCGCCAATTTCAGTGGAGATAAAAGTCCGTTGAAATTTTCAGATATTTCAAAAGAAATAATTGATCTGGTGGATTACGCAGTAGAAGAAGACCGCGAAAAAGTTTCAAAATATTCCGGTTCATCAGTAATAAAAATCTGGAGCGACAACAGAATAAAAGTTCTTCGCGAGTAAAAGAAATCTATTCATAGGAATTTACTTCAGGTATTTTTGATAAATTTCATCTTTTTCTGAGTAGAATTTTAATGCAAATTCTTGTTTATTATTAATGGTAATATAAGATAAATCTGCAGAAGAATTTTCATCAGATTGTTTTCCTTTTATAAATTTATCATTAGCATCTAAAGTATATGAAAAGGTATCCGGACTGTAGCCTGAAGTACCTTTGATGCTTTTTACAGTCGTGCTTTTTGGTTTGATAGAAACATTTAGGCTGTCGTCATTTTGCAGCATAATTTCGGATTGAGCGTCATATTCTACAATATTAATCTCACCGTTTTTTTCATAACGTATTCTTACAACAGTATTTAAGTTTTCTTTGTTTTTATAAATTGATACAATAAACGCCTGATAGGCAATGCCATCGCTTCCAAACCAGCCTAAAGCATCATAATAGGGTGTAATTTTGTTGGCAGCATCAATTTTTTTGTTGTAAAAGCTATTGAGAAGATCATACATGGGCTCGGCTCTGAAATAGAACCTGTCAATTTGATCTTTTCTGTCCTGGGTAGACATTGTTGTATTTTTATAAACAATGGGTATTGCAGCATTACTGTTTTTATCAGATTGTGTGCCTGTTATTTTGCTTGTTTTTGTGTCAATTTCATACACAAAAGTATCAGGATTATAGCTTACATCTTTTCCCTTGATAATTTTTACAGTGGTATTTTTTGTTGGAATAAAAGAAATTCTTGTGTTTCCGTTTTTTAACTTTTCCATGTAACAATCTGCATGAAACTCTACAAGATGTTCGTTTTCATCGGTAGTGTAGAGAATTCTTACCGTAGAATCTGCACGTCCATCGTCGCCGTGCTCATCTGTAACCATCATTCCGTTGTATTTTACTCCTGAATTATCGGTGAAATCTATAAAATCTGTATAATGAACATTTTTGGCCTGAGAAAAAAGAATCGAAAACAAACACACGAAGCCAATGAATAAAAGCTTTTTCATAGTTGTTGGTATTAGTTATTTCATAAAGATAAGGAGATTTTGCAAATGATTTTTAATTATTTAAAATTTAATCTAATTGTTATCTTTGCAAAAATTTCATTTTTCATATCTGAAATATCACATCTTAAATAATAATGATAATTAATCTTAATCAAAATAAAAATCTAAAGCTTTTTAAAATAATTTCTGAGGTCGCAGGCAGAAATAATCAGTCTGTTTATATTGTAGGCGGCTATGTGCGGGATTTGCTGATGAAAAGAAAAGCGTCTACGGATATTGATTTTGTGACCGAACAAAGCGGAATTGAATTAGCTCAATACGTAGGAAAAGAAATCGATCCCAAAATGAAAGTTTCCGTTTTTAAAACCTATGGAACGGCGATGATTAAATATAAAGATCTTGAACTTGAATTTGTCGGTGCAAGAAAAGAAAGTTATTCGGAAAACAGCCGAAAGCCGGAGGTTGAGGGTGGTACGATTGAAGATGATCAGAAAAGAAGGGATTTTACCATTAATGCAATGGCAATTTCTTTACACAAAGATAATTTTGGTGAATTAATTGATCCTTTTAACGGAATTGATGATTTAAAAAAAGGTATTCTAAGAACACCTTTAGAGCCTGCTCAAACGTATTCTGACGATCCGTTGAGGATGATGAGAGCAATTCGTTTTGCATCAACTTTACAATTCAAGATAGAAGAAAATTCACTGGAAGCCATTAAACAGGAAGCGGAAAGAATCAAAATCGTTTCTATGGAAAGAATCATGGTTGAGTTTAACAAAATCATGCTTTCCGTGAAGCCCTCGATAGGATTAAGACTGATGGAGGAAACAGGATTAATGAAGTTAATCATTCCTGAATTAATTGAATTAAAAGGGGTTGAAGAAGTTGAAGGGCAAACTCACAAAGACAATTTTTACCACACACTTGAAGTGGTAGACAATATTTCTGAAAATACAGATAATCTTTGGTTACGTTGGTCGGCATTGCTTCACGATATCGGAAAAGCTCCGACAAAAAAGTTCGTTGAAGGAACTGGCTGGACGTTTCACGGACATGAGTTTTTAGGCTCAAAAATGACAAAATCTATTTTCCAGAGATTGAAACTGCCTTTAGGACCTGATATGAAATATGTTCAGAAAATGGTCAAGCTTTCATCCCGCCCGATTGCTTTAATCACGGATGACGCTTCTGATTCTGCATTAAGAAGACTGTTATTCGATGCCGGGGAAAATCTGGAGGATCTGTTTACTCTTTGTAAAGCTGATATCACCACGAAAAATTCTAAAAAACAGGATAAGTTTAAAAAGAATTTTGAATACGTTGCCATTAAAATAAAAGAGGTTGAAGAAAAAGATCACGTAAGAAATTTTCAGCCGCCCATTTCCGGTGAAGAAATTATGGCAATGTTTGACCTTAAACCCGGACGCGAAATTGGGATTTTAAAGGAAAAAGTAAAAGAAGCTATTTTGGAAGGCGAAATTGCCAATGAAAAGGAAGAAGCAACTAAGTTTGTAATTGTGGAAGCGGAGAAGCTGGGTTTACAATTAAGCTAGAAAATAATAACAATATAATTAATGCAGTCGGATGATTTTCGGTTGCATTTTTTGTTTGAATACATAGAAAAAAATCCGGGCGGTTTCGAAGAAACCGCCCGGAAAAAAACACAAATGATGAAAAAAAAATAAAATTTATATTAAATACCGAAGTATTAATTTCTTAGTTGGCGTAAAATCCGTTAGCACCTTTGCCTGCTGTAAAAGTTTTAATAACAGATCCTGTATTCGAATAAACAGTGATTTTACTGTCCTCTGTAAATCCGTTTGCATCTGAAACAAAGATTCCGCCATTGATAACATTAAATCCGTATAAAGTAGAATAAGGATCAGTGCTGCTTGCAACAGTGAATAGTGGAGCAGGAATGGTTGTAGCATTCAGAGCCATTTTATAAACATTGTTTCCGGATGTGAAATAAAAATTACCATTTTCAATTTCAAGGTTTGTTGCGTTGGCAATACCTGTCAGTGTCGTCGTTTTTGTAATGCTTCCTGCGCTTGAAATTTCATAGATGTAAGAATCTGCCGTACCTGCAGCAATTGCGTACACTTTTTCATTGTTGGTGATCATTTTGTTGATGTCCCCATTTGGAAGAGTAATCGTAGACTGTACTTCGTTGTTTGAAGTCGTAATATAAGAGATCTTATTTCCGAAGCCATAAGATGCATTCTGAACAAAAATATTGTTTCCAGCTTCTACAACCCTTTCAGCTGCATCTGTAAAAGAGATTTTTTTAACGAAAGAATAATCTGAAGCTTTATAAACAGCTACATACTTTTCACCATTAAATTTATCATTCGTTACATAAATATTATTGTTTGCAAAAGCCAAGTAACGAGGCTGATCGATCTGAGAAGTGATCTCTGTTACTTTTTTGAAGTTATAACGGTTGACCACCTGAATTTTATTTGAATTGTTCAATAAAAGGTAAGCATTTTCTCCGTTAAAAGCGATAGTCTGTAAAACATCTCCAAGGTTTGAACCGGCGTTGTTAGCCGAGAAAATATTATCTTGTTTAAGGCTTAAATCTCCGGTTAGGAAAGTTACATCTGCATTAGGTTTCCCGAAATTCCCCTCATTGGCAACCAAAATACCATTACCATAGTACATCTCTTGCGTAAATTCAGAATCGCTGTTACAAGAAATGTTGAATAGTAAAAGGAATCCGAAAAATAGTTGTAAAAGTCTAGTTGTTTTCATATCTATCATTAATTAATTTTAAAAATTTATTGTAGCAAAAACGCTGTAATTTCTTTTAGGCATCGGATAGTAAGAAACCGTTTCATATACTTGATCAGTTACATTATTTACCCTGAAACCTAGAGTATATTTCTTTAAAACTGTCGCAGAGATTCCTGTATTTAAAACAAAATAAGGTTCAATCGCATCAGCTCTTTTTTCATCTGTTGTAGTATATGTCAAGCCGTTAAAAAGCCCTTGCACAAACACTTTTAGGAAATCGTACTGATAATCGATATTTCCAAAAGCTTTGTGAAGAGGCACATAAGTCATCTGCTTTTTGGTTTCCTGATTGATCGATTTTGCAAAATTATAGCCTGCATTAAGTTTAAAGTCATGTTTCCCGAATTCTTTATGGAAGGTAATCTGAGATTCCAGACCGTAGGATTTTACCTGATATGTATTGAAAGGCGCCCAATATCCGTAAGGTGTCGGAAGCCAGTTAATATAATTTTTAATATCCATGTAGTACGGGCTCAAAGTAATCTTGAAATTCCCAAAGCTCAACTCATGATCCATATCAAAGTTGGTGGAAGTCTCCGATTTCAAATCCGGATTTCCGCCGGGTTGCCAGTATAAATCATTAAATGAAGGAAATCTGAAGTTTCTGGAAATACTTAGATTAAAATGATACCAATTCAAAGCATTCCATTTCCCGGAAAAAGAATATAAAAGTGGAGAAGTGATGTTTTCCACAAAATCTTTCTTAATTCCAGCTTCAAAACGAAGATCTTTTGTGACAAAATAACGTATCAAACCAGCCAAAGAACCTACATTTCTACTGATATTTCCAATTCCGGATGCATAACCTTCCCCTTTATTCACCTGAAATTCTCCAATTGCATTGATATTGAATTTCGGCGAAATGAAATAATTGAAATCATTCTTAAAAATGTAGTTTTTACCTTCTGCGCCGCTGGATTTAGGTTGGTTAATATCTCCGAAATACTGGAAATTATCTTCTGTGTAGGCTGCCTTTAAGCTGTTGGATAGATTGCTTTTATTAATGTCCCAAGCTAATAGACTTCTCAATGTCTGAGAATTATATTTTGTTTTGTTGCCGTTTTCTACAAAAATAGGGTAGTGCTGTGAAGCATCGTAGATCTGATTTTGCCATGAAATCGTCTGATAAGGTGCAATTTTGTAAGAAGCCCCGACGTTGAAAGTCGTATTGTAATATCTGCCGTTTCTGTTGATATATTGTTTTTCTTCTACCTCGTAATCATTCTGACTGATAAAATAATTCCCCGAGATTTTCACACTGAATTTATCGTTGCTAAAAGAAGCTTTCGCAAAATTATTATACGTATCAAAAGAAGAAACTTCGGAATAAACAGAAGCATCAAAGCCTTTGTTAAAAGCCAGTTCATTATTTAAATGAATACTTCCGCCAATCGCTCCGCTTCCGTACACCACACTTCCGCCGCCGGATTTCACCTCCATCTGATCATACCCGAACAACGGAATATTATTAACATCGCCTTGCCCAAGAAAGTTAGAATTAATATTAATTCCGTTCCAGACAAAAGCAGTCTGCTGCGATGAAGTTCCTCTGAAAGATGGCGAAGAAACCGTTCCACGACCGTTTTCTTTGATATAAACAGAAGTTTGAAAACGCAAAACATCAGATAAATTAGCCGAATTTTTTTGAATATCTGAAGGAGAAAGAGTGATAATCTTATGAAAAAGCTTAACCTTATTCATTTGATTATCAAAAATATAAACAGTGTCTATGGCTTTCTCCTGTGCGAAAAGAAAACAACCGTAAGACGAAAAAAACAGTATTAAAGATCTTTTTATACCCATTACTATTTTACTTTTCCTCCGAAAGTAATCTATTTTTTGATTATAATTTTGGCAGGTCTCCTGACTTTCGCTTTTTACACCTTCCCGTTTGCACAGTGGTTTTTCGTAAAAAATAATGTTGCGATCTACAGTTGCGGGGACAGTTTGGGCATCTCACCCAATTCCCTATTATTTCCAAACTCTTGGAAACCAAAATTTTTGCAAAGATAAGTTTTTAGATTGATTGTACAAATTTGTAAAAAAAGTGAATGAGCAATTACTCATTATTCATATTTTTTGAGAATTAAACTACAAAAACGTCGCATCAAAATAAAAAGGTAAAAGATCCTTAATAGAATATACTTTCACGACCTCTTCATTCATACTTGAAAAATAAAGATCAATATCCTGTCCTTGTTTTGTTTCGTATTCAATCAAGCTTTGTCGGCACGCTCCACACGGTGGAATTGCCGGGTTTTTCTCATGAGACTCTCTCGGACCGCCTACGACAAATATCTTTTCAATTTTTTCGTTCGGAAAATTGGCGGAAACCCAGAAAAGGGTTGTCCTTTCTGCACAAAGACCGGATGGAAAAGCTGCATTTTCCTGATTATTTCCTGAATAAATTTCTCCGTTTTCAAGAAGGATGGCGCAACCAACCAAAAAGTTGGAATAAGGGGCGTATGCGTTTTCACGAGCCTGTTTTGCTCTGTTGAATAATGTCTTTTCTATATCGCTCAGTTCGCTGCTATTCTTAAAATATTCGTAACTGATGTGAGTTTCTTTTTTCATATATTGTGGATTCAAAAAAGGGGGATAAATTTACCTCTTTTTAATAAGGTAAGCAATATTATTTTATTCTTCAAAATTTTAACTTTAAAATATTCAAATCAGAAATGTTATACACTCCAATCAAATTCAGAAATGTTGAGTTGAAAAACCGTTGGGTAATGTCACCGATGTGTATGTATTCTTGTGAAAATGGTCTTGCTAATGATTTTCATTTCGTGCATTACGGAAGCAGGTCGCAAGGCGGAACAGGATTAATAATGGTTGAGGCAACCGGAGTAGAGCCAAAAGGGAGGATTACCCATCACTGCATGGGAATCTGGAATGACGAACAGGCAGAAAAGCTGCAGAGAATTGTAGAATTTATTCACAAAAATTCAGAAAGCAAAATTGGAATTCAACTTGCTCATGCCGGAAGAAAAGGCTCAACATGGAATAACTTTCAGATACCGATTGAAGAAGGTTGGGAAACAGTCGCTCCGAGCCCGATCCCTTTTCATCCGACGGAAAGAATTCCACACGCTTTAACGATTGATGAAATTAAAGAAATTGTTCAGAATTTCAAAAATGCTGCAAAAAGAGCTGTAAATGCTGGATTTAATGTTATTGAAATTCATGGAGCGCATGGTTATCTGGTTCATCAGTTTTTATCGCCACTTTCAAATATCAGAACCGACGAATATGGCGGCAGCTTTGAAAACAGAATCAGATTTTTACTGGAAATTGTAGATGCTGTCAACGAAGAATTGAATGAAAATGTAGCATTATTTGTGAGAATTTCCGGAACAGAATATAAAGAAAACGGCTGGGAAATTAATGACAGTGTAGCATTAGCCAAAATTTTGAAAGATCATCATGTAGACTTGGTAGATGTTTCAAGTGGCGGGAATATTCACGGTGTTAAAATCCCACTTTTTGACGGCTATCAGGTTCCGCTTTCTTCACAGGTTAGAAATGAAGCGGAAATAAAAACAGCTGCTGTAGGATTAATCAAAAAAATAGAACACGCGGAAGAAATTCTTCAAAAAGGCGATGCTGACTTAATTTTTATTGCAAGAGAAATTTTGAGGAATCCTTATATTGCGGTTCAGGGTTCTTTTGAAATGAAGGAAGATTGTTTTTTCCCGCATCAATATTTAAGAGCGAAGATTTCTTCTTAATTTAGACGGATCAAAAATTTAAATATGAAAATCGAAGACTTCATGTTGACCTGCCCAAGCAAGAAATTTCTTGGAATAGAATGCTTTGGCTGCGGAACTCAAAGAGCTATCGTGATGGTGTTTGAGGGAAGGTTTGCAGACGCTTTTCATATGTTTCCGGCAGTTTATACTTTGCTGCTGTTTTTTGCAACCGTACTTCTGAATTTTGTAGACCGAAAAAGAAATTATGGTAACATATTGATTTTCTTGGCCATTGTTAATGCAGTTATAATGGTAATTTCATATTTTTACAAGCATTTGTATCTAAACATGCACTAATCAAACATTAAAAATATAACTATGAATCAACAACAATTACCAAACGCAACAGCGGTATTAGTATTAGGAATTGTATCTATCGTCGGATGTTGCTGTTATGGGATTCCAGGCTTAATTGCCGGGATTATCGCACTTTTTTTATACAGCAAAGATTCCAAACTGTATATGGCAAATCCTACGGAATACTCTAATTACAGTAACCTGAATACGGGTAGAATTTTAGCAATTATCGGGATTATTCTGAGTGTGTTATTTATTATTTACATTGTAGTAATGATCTCAACATTTGGATGGGAAGCAATGCAAGATCCTGAATTGATGAAGGAAAGAATGAGAGATTTGATGGGACAGTAGTCAGAATTATAATAAACAAAAAGACCGCAATTTGCGGTCTTTTTTTGTGAAATATTTTTCTCTGTTTTTTATTTAACGATAAACTTCAACGTAGAATGATCAAGCTTCAACAAATAAATTCCTTGTTCTAAATTTTTAATTTTAATTGAATTTCTGCTGTTCTTAAATGGATGATCGATCGTCTGCATCACTTTTCCTTGGAGATTGTAGATCTCAGCTTTTTTAATGTTTTGAGTTTCTCCTTTCACGAAGATTTCGTTATTTGAAATCGGATTTGGATAAATCTGCACATCTTTCACTTCGTTAATTTCAGAAGTATTTTGAATCTGTTTTGACGTTCCGGAATAACAAATCCAGCTCAGATTATCAATCGCAACTCTGTTGCTTGTTGAATTGTTAACCAAACTTACCACTACATTTCCTGAAACATTGATATTGTTAATGGTTGTCGTTGTAGAATTTGCATTGTAAGGAATTGTTCCAACGGTCGTTCCGTTTACTTTTACATCAAAAGTTCCGTTGCTTCCCGTGAATTTCAATTGGGTGGTTACGGTTAATGAACCAATTCCGTTGGCTGAATTGCTCGATGTCAAAGATCCACTTCTCACTGTGATTGCTTTTGTAGAGATCGTTTGGTCTGTTCTTGAATCTGTTGCTGTCCAGGTAGTTCCGCTGTTTGACCATGTTCTTGTTAAATAAGAACCTGAACTTGCTGTAGGAATTGTCTCGAAAGTTTCATTTATACAATTTGTTCCTGTCGGAGGATTCGTTGTTCCGCCGCCGCCAGAACCTGAACCCCAGATTTGATTCACATAACTCGGATTGTCTATAAATGGATTTCTGTTTCCCTGATAGGTGTAAGATGCATTATTTCTGTTGATTTCTGCCTGAGAAACAGGATCTTGACTATTCCAAGCCAACAAAACGTTAAGCTCCCACGTCTGCAATCCCGGAAAAGCTGTATTTCCCAGCATATTTCCTGAAGAGAATGTTGAAAGTTTGCTTTGATAACGTGTTACAAAATAAAAAATCATTCTCGCTACATCACCTTTAAATTCATCAATCGGTTCAAAAACTACCCCTGAATATCCTGAAGAAACAGAATTTCCAAGCTTAGATCCATTTTTAGAAGTAAAAGTTGCAGTTCCCACTTTTCCGAAAGGATAATTTGATCTCATTCCGTTCACTTTTCCGTCTGTTGCTCTGATGAAATTGATGTCAGAAACCATCGGTGAAGCTTCATTAAATAGACTTTGAGGAACGATATGCTCACGGTTGTAACAATTTCCTTCAACGGAATAAGTTCCGCATTGATTGGTTCCCGGAGTGAATTTGTAAGGATCAGTCGTAGTTGGTTTTTCAGAATAAATATCCATGATTGAACCGTCGTTTTCGTAGGTTTTATCAATATCGGTGGTTTTATAACCTGTCCAAAGTCCGTTGTAGCCTTTGTCCTGATGTCCGTTGGTGATAATTGTGCTTAAAGCTGTCTTTAAAGAAGCTCCCGACAGACCGTTGGCAGAACTGTAATATTCTGTAGGAGCCTGTGCATTTACTACACCTGCAAATACAAGAAATAATAGCGTTTTTTTCATATTAATATAAATTTAGGTAAGATTAATACATTTTGGTGAATATAAAATTACGGAATTATTAAATTTCAAAGGGTGATGAATTATTGTTTAATAAAAGCATCTTTTCAAGAAGTTTTGTGTCATTTATGAAATTTGTGTTTAAATAATCCATATTTGTATATGGTTCACTAATCATTTTAAATTTCTATATTAATTTTACATTAATTGATAAAAGTCATAATAATTTTAAGTACTTTTAATTATAAAATGAATTATTTTCGCAATATTATTTTTATTTAGAATGATTAAAAATTTACCTTTTACAACGTGCCTTCCTTTGATAGGATTTTTATTCGGCACCGCTGTCATCAATGCTCAATGCACTGCCGTTGATAGTTTCTCAGAAAATTTTGATGCTTACTCATGCTGTAGTATGGGAGTTGTTCCTACATGCTGGAACAGTATTTTGTTAAACGGTGCAAGCCAGATTATTTCCAGCTCGCAGCCTGCTTCGGGAACGAGCCAGATCTATCAGAACGGTTATGGTGCAGGGAAAATTAGTATTGTGATTATGCCGCCAATTACTAATATCAATGCGGGAACACACCGATTGAGAGTGAAAATGAAAGCCAATAGTGCAGGATATTTAGAATTGGGATACATTAAAGATCCTACTGATGCGAATACTTTCTTTGTTATCACGCCGATTACGATCACTAACAGTTCATATGACGGTACTTCAGAAAGAACGTTTACGATTCCGACAACCGTGCCTGACGGAGCGAGATTAGCAATTCGTAATCCGGGAACATCTTTCGCGGGACATTATTGGGATGATGCCGTTTGGGAACCGATTCCGAATTTAGGAACTCAGGATATTGCTTTGTCGAACGTGAATATCTATCCGAATCCTTTTAATGATGTTTTGCACATTTCTGATATTAAAAATGTGCAAACGATTACAATCTCGGATGCTATCGGAAGATTGGTAAAAACGATCGAAAAACCTGAAACCAAATTACAGTTAAATGACCTTCAAAAAGGGATTTATTTTGTGAAGCTTCATTACAAAAACGGAAATGATAAGTCATTGAAAGTCATTAAGAACTAATTTTTTTAAATTTTTAAACCGAAAAAGCTGTTGCATGTTGTGACGGCTTTTTCTGTTTAAACAAAAAAGCCAACACAAAAAATTTGCATTGACTTTCTATATATTTGATTGATTTAAATCTGATTATTTTCCTTGTTGTGGAGGATAATTTTTCATGATTTCTGCCATGATCTCAGGAATCTGTCTTTGTTTAGCTCTAGGTGAATCAACAGAAATTCCGCTTCCTATACCTTGCCAAACCAGTTTTTGAGATTTTGCATCTACCAGATCAACGATGATCGCTCCTTCATTGTAATTGCTTGACCACGTTCTGCTCATTCCAACTCCCCAGCCAAAAGGTCCGCCCCAGCCGTACATGCCGTAAGGTGAGCCGCTGTTGATATCTGTTACTTTTTTATGGTTGGCTTTTACATTTACAATTAAATCAGGATTTTCGCCCGACTGAAGACCCTTGCTTTGAAGCTGTTTAGACAATTCATTCAAAACCCTGTCTTTATCAATATCATTCAACTTCAGGTCATCAATTCTTATTTTATAAGTCTTATAAGAAGTGAAAGTGGCTGTCTCAGCATAATCTGAACGTACCTGAAAAGGGCTACAAGATGTTAAACCCAACGTAGCCGCTGCTAGCAAAATAAAAATGTATTTATTCATTTTATTTATTTTTTTTATCGTTTTTAATGAATGTATCGGTCTTTTTATCGTATCCATAAGGACAATGTCTACAACCACTTTTACAGCAATGCCCTCTTTTCAGATGAAATTTTTCCGTAAAAACCTTGTATCCCTGCTCGTTGTAGTAAAAGTCTTCACCTTCTTTGATGTCAAAAAGTGCCATAGGTTAAATCTCTAAGTCAAAAAACTTTATATTTGTTAATATGATAATTGTGTGCCAAAAGCCATTAAAAAAACTTAAAATAAATGGCATCGCTCTTTTTCCCTTTATCTTCGTAAGGAAACCCGAAGATAAGGAAAATAAAGTACTTATCAATCACGAAAAAATCCATCTCAGACAACAGCTTGAAATGCTCATTATTTTCTTCTATATTTTCTATGTTATTGAATATTATTACTGGTTTTTTAAATTGAAAGACGGTTATTTAGCATATAAAAGAATTTCTTTCGAAAGGGAAGCTTATGCCAATGAATCTAATTTAAATTATCTTGAAAAAAGAAAGTTCCTGAGCTTTAGGAAATATTTGTAGTTAATTAGGAATTAGGAATTAGGAATTAGGAATTAGGAATTAGGAATTAGGAATTAGATTTTTGATAAGGCGCTCCGAAATTCCCCTCCTTTGGAGGGGTGGCGAAAATTCAAAGAATTTTTGACGGGGTGGTTTTAAAAAGAATATTAAACACAAATCTCACAGATAATTTTTTACAATCATCTTTTTGCTAAGTGTTAACTTCTTCGGACTTAAAAAAATCATTATTTTTGTTAACATAAACTTTGCGTCTTTGCGGTAAAAATTCAAAATGTTATTAAAGCTTCCAACAGAACCCGTTCCCATCCAGGAAATTTCAGTCAATAAAAACATCAAGCTTTTTATTAAAAGAGAAGATTTAATTCATCCTCAAATTTCGGGAAATAAATATTGGAAGCTGTTTTTTAGCATTAATAATTATTTAGAAAAAAATCCTCAAAAGCCTTACATCATTACCTTTGGCGGAGCTTATTCAAATCATATTTCTGCCGTTTCAGCTGTCGGAAATTTATCAGGAATTCCAACATTGGGAATTATCAGAGGAGAAGAATTAAAGGATAAATGGAGTGATAATCCTACTTTGATTTTCGCAAAAAGAAACGGGATGAATTTGCAGTTTGTCAGCCGTGAAGAGTACCGTCACAAAGAAAAATTAACCGAATTTTTACAGCAGGAATTTCCTGATGCATTGATCATTCCGGAAGGCGGAACTAATAAAGATGCAGTATCAGGCGTGAAAATGATGCTCAATAACGATACAAAAGATTTTAATTATCTTTGCACCGCAGTCGGAACAGGAGGAACAATTGCCGGAATTTCCAAATTCTGTGAAGATAATCAGAAAGTTATAGGTTTTAAGGTAGTTGATGATGCTTCGCTGGAAAATAAAATTTTAGAATTAACCTTAAAGAAAAATTTTGATCTAATAGATTCATGTTTTGGAGGTTATGGTAAAATAAAAGATGAAAACATCCGTTTTATCAATGATTTTAAAGAAAAATATGGGATTCCGTTAGAACCGATTTATACAGGAAAAATGATGCAGAAAGTTTTTGAACTTATCGATGAAGGATATTTTCCTGAAGACAGCAGGATTTTGTGCTTTCATACCGGTGGATTACAGGGAATTGAAGGAGCAAATTTGCTTTTAGAAAAACAGAACAGAAATTTAATTATATAAAGTAAAATTGAAAAACATGAAACATTAAGTGTTCCATCTTTCATTTTAAAAACAATAAAAATTATAAGATGAAAAGACTTTTCTTACTCGTAAGCCTTTTAGTTTTATCAAAATTCTCGGCTCAGACTTGGGCTACTGAAGATCAATACATTCAAAAATTCGCTCAATATGCGGTGGAAGAAATGGAAAAGTATAAAATTCCGGCTTCTATCACGCTTGCTCAGGGATTATTGGAAACCGGAGGAGGGCAGAGCAGATTGGCTCAGGAAGGCAAAAATCACTTCGGAATAAAATGTAAAGAAGACTGGACAGGGAAAACCATGAAGCATACCGATGATGCTCCCAATGAGTGTTTCCGTGTGTATGATGACCCGAGACAATCGTATGAAGACCACTCGAAGTTTTTATCTACAAGAAAATATTATACTGGTCTTTTCAATTTAGATATGAAAGATTACAAAGCGTGGGCTTACGGTCTTAAAAAGGCTGGTTATGCAACAAATCCGCGTTATGCATCTATTTTGATCGGTAAAATTGAGAGATATAAACTGTATGAATTCGACAATACAAGTTCTAAAGAAGTTTTGTACGCTGTTCTAAAAATGTATCCAGATCTGAAAGACGACAGATCTTTTATGGCGCAGCTGGAACCTTCGAAAGTTGTGAAGAAATCCAAAGATCCTGTTACAGTAGAAGTTCCTTACAAGCAAACTTCTTACGCTCAACAACAAAAAAGAGTGGAAAGAATTAAGACAAAAGCGGAAATTCTTAATTCAATTTTAATTAAAAGTCATCCAAATGACGGATTGAAATATATTGTAATTCCTGAAGATACCAACGTGAAATTTATTGCCAATAAATTCAAAGTAAGCGAAAGCAGATTGATGAAATGGAATGAATTGGAAACTGATATCTTACATAAAAACGATATTGTTTTCCTTGAATCTAAAAACTCTGATGGAAATACCGCAACATACAAAGCGGAATCAGGTGAAGATATGCACGATATTGCTCAGAAATTCGGAATTAAATTAAATAAATTATACGCAAAAAACAGAATGGATGAAGGTCAACAGCCATCTGCAGGACAATTGATTTATTTAATAGATAAAAAACCAAGAAACTAATTTTTTGTTGACAGTTTTATAGTTGCTTGTTAACTGTCAACCAACAACTACATATGAAATACCAAAGAAGTTCGGCTTTATTCGATGAAGCTTACCAATACATTCCGGGAGGGGTAAATTCTCCTGTTCGTGCATTCAAATCAGTGGGAGGTGTTCCTGTTTTTATGAAGTCTGCAAAAGGCGCTTACCTTACAGATGCTGATGATAATATGTATATCGATTATATTAATTCTTGGGGACCTGCGATTTTAGGTCATACGCACCCAGAGGTTTTGGAGGAATTAAAAATGCAGGCAGAGAAAGGTTTTTCTTTCGGCGCTCCGACAGAACTGGAAACTGAAATTGCAAAATTTATCGTAGAAAATGTTCCGAATATCGATCAGATCAGAATGGTTTCTTCGGGAACGGAAGCTTGTATGAGCGCAATCAGATTGGCGAGAGGCTTTACGGGAAGAGATAAGATCGTGAAATTTGAAGGCTGTTATCACGGTCATTCAGATTCATTTTTAATTAAAGCGGGAAGTGGTGCTGCAACGTTTGGCAACCCAAATTCTCCGGGCGTAACTGCGGGAACGGCAAAAGATACTTTATTGGCAAGATATAATGATTTTGAGCAGGTTGAAGACTTATTCAGACATAATCAGAGTGAAATTGCAGCCGTAATTATCGAACCCGTTGCCGGTAATATGGGTTGTGTACTTCCTGAAAATGAATTCCTTCAGAAATTAAGAAAAATCTGTGACGAAAACGGAGCTTTATTGATTTTTGATGAAGTTATGACGGGTTTCAGACTGGCTTTTGGAGGCGCTCAGGAATTGTACAATGTAAAAGCGGATTTAGTAACGTACGGAAAAGTAATCGGAGGCGGACTTCCGGTTGGTGCTTTTGCGGGAAGAAATGAAATTATGGATCATTTAGCTCCAAAAGGCGGAGTTTACCAAGCCGGAACATTGAGCGGAAATCCTTTAGCAATGAGGGCGGGTTTAAAAACGCTTCAATTGATTAAAAATGATGAGAATTTTTTCAGTAATCTTGATAAAACAACAGAAACGTTAGATTTTGAGATCGGAAAAATTTTAAATGAAAAAGGAATTGCCCATAAAATCAACAGAAAAGGTTCGATGATGTCTGTTTTCTTCCATATTAACAGAGTTTCTAATTTTGATGAAGCTCAGGAAGCAAATCATGCTTTATTCAATAATTTCTTTCATCAAATGTTGACTAACGGAATATATCTTCCGCCAAGTGGTTATGAAACGTATTTCATCAGTGATGCTATTAAAGACAGAGAAATTGATATGACATTGGAAGCTGTTAGAAAATTTGAATATTCTTAAAATTTAAAAATATAAAATATACAAAGGATGAGGTTTAAAACTTCGTCCTTTTTTATTTAATGAAAAAGCTTAAAAGGAATTTCAAAAATGATTTTTCAATAATTAAAACACCCTCGGAAAGTCAATTTCCGAGGGTGTTTTCAATTTGAATATGAAGAAACTAATTACTATATCTTAATTCATAGAATCTGCAACGTCGTAGCTAGATAAACCAGTCCAACCTTTTGCCCAATCTGGCAAAGCAGTTCCGCTTCCAGCACCTACTGCATTAGTATTTTCCGTATAAATTCCAGAAATATCTACAGCTGTACCAGCAGTATTTTTAGCTTTAGATTTAGTGGTAACGTTTACAAATTTTACATTTTTAACATAAGAACCACCTTGGAACCAAGTTAAAGTTCTGTCTGTTTCAAGATCTAAACCTGTAGAGTAGTTTGCTAAAACGATGTTGTCAAACTGACCGTTTGATCCGGCTCTTACTTTTAAACCTTGAGATTCTGCACCAGAAGTATTTCCTAAGAAAGTAGCATTGGTGATCATAGGGTTAGAAGCTCCGTTTCCGAAAGTTGTATTAGGGTTTGTATCCTGAGTATCAGCCTCAATACCTCTGTTTCCTGGCTCAGTGTTGTTTTGATATTGTTTTTTTCTGGCAACATATAAGAAACTCGCATTTCCTTTGTAACCTTCAGTCCAGTCAAAACCATCATCTCCAACTCCTGTTACTACGATGTGATCTACATTTGGGCTACCACCAAAACATTCAATACCATCATCAGCACCGTCAGTTACATATACATAAGAGATTGTAGTTCCGCTACCAACACCGAATAAAGAAAGTCCGTTGAATTCTTTTTCAGGATTATATTTGAAACCGCTGTCTTTGATTACTACATATTTAATAACACCAGAGTTATCATTATTATCAGTACCTCCGTACGTCAAATCTCCTAATTCTGAAGTAGAAGTTCCTGCAGCACTTCTGTTTGATGGAGCGTTACCTAAAAGTACGATTCCTCCCCAGTGACCTTGCTTGTGAGTAGTACCTTCGAATACGACAGGGCTAGAAGCAGTACCGTTGATGAAAAGTTTACCACCTCTGTCTACGATAAGATAGTTTGCACCTTCAGCTACAGTGATTCTTGTACCTGCAGGGATGATAAGGTTTGCACCATTTTCCACCAAAACTCTTCCAGTGATTGTATATACTTTTGTTGGATCTAAAGTTACAGTAGTTCCTGCAGCGATTTTTCCTTGAAAGTTACCAGGGTCTACAGATGATGTTGTGTCTTCTGTTTCATCATCATTGTTGCTACAAGAGATTGCGGTTGATGAAAATGCCGCAGCTAATGATAAGAAAAGAGCAGCTTTAAAAAATGTCTTTTTCATAACTATTATTAGATTTAAATTATATTAAAATTTGTATGATAAGTTTAATCCAACTTGACGACCCATTGTGTAGTCTCTGTTGATAAGTGTTGCAGTTTTGTTTTCCTGCTCTATTTTATTGTGAGGATTGATCAGGTTTTTAGCAGAAATGCCAATTCCTATTTTGTCTAATGTGAAGTTTAAGTTCAGGTCCAAAAGATCTCTTGCTGCTTCATAGAAGTTCCCGATATCCGTAGTTCCTACAGAATAAAGGTTTTTCCCGATATGAGAATAAACGACTACAAAGTCTAAGCTGTTTAGGTTGTTATTCCATTTGTAGTTGTACCCTAAGTTTACGTTGGCAATAAAATCTGCAGCTCCCTGAAGGTCAGCTTTAGGATTAGAAAATACAACTCTTTTACCGTGATTTTCTTTTGCGATTTGATCCTCAGATTTAAATTTCTGCTCAGAATGCATGTACGTTCCGTTGATGAAAGTATAAATTTTTGAATTGCTCCAAGAATAAATATCTTTTCTTACTTCTACTTCAGCTCCTACGATATATCCATAATCCGAAAGGTTAAAATAAGTCATATCACTTGGTGCAGAACTTGCGTAGGTAGTTCTTGCAATCGGATTCTGAATATATTTCCCGAAAGCTGCTACTGAAATTAATTCTCCGGATTTAGGGAAGAATTCCCATTTCAAATCTGCATTATAGTTGTCAGACGGCGTAAGATCCTGGTTACCGTAAACGTTCGTAGTTACATCATAATATGCAATCGGAGAAAGTTCTTTGGCTTGAGGTAGAGTATATGTTTTAGAGAAAGATAATCTTAAGTTTTGTTTGTCGCTAAGACTGTATTTGGCATTCAAAGCTGGTAAGAATTTGTTGTATTGCTTGTTCTTTTTACCATCTTGTAAAACAGAATCAAACCACTTCAGCTGCATATCGATGTAATCGAAACGCCCCCCAACCTGTACGATAAACTTATCAGAAAGATTGATATCTACATTCGCTAATCCTGACTGAATATTCTGCTTTACATTAAAATAGAAAGGCTTGAATAAGTTTGTACTTGGCTGGAATGTCTGGTAAGAGAATAAACCGTTGTTTGAAGCATTAATAAATCCATCAATATTGTTAGGATCTACCTGAGGAGAAAGACTGAAGTTCATACCAATTGTCGTATTGTCGAATTTTCTGTCTTTGTACTGCCCGTCGTATCCTACAGTAATTTTAAATTTATCTAAAGTTTTAGAGAGATAAGCATGACCTAAAACCGTATTGTCTTTTAGCTCATCAAAATACCTGTGGTTATTGATAGCACTGCCTGTAATAAGCTGCATTGTTGTAGCATCAATCGTATTCTGCATACGATCCGGTCTTTTGCTGTTTAGCATATTGTATCCTACTGCCCAATCTGCATTCCAAGTTTCACCCAACTTATGAGTACCGAATAACTGGTTGATCCAAGTACTAGTAATTTTGTTGTCTCCTCTGTTGATGATCACATTTTTATCGACATCGTAAGAATATCCTGTGAATATTTTAGCAGTCTGCTCAGAAGAGTGGATGAAGTTTGAAGTGAAGTTAATTTTATTATTAGCGTTGAATTTATATCCTAAATTAATTAACGCTGTTGTATTTGTCTTATATTTAGAACGTTCAACATCGAACTTTTTGTTCGGAGTATTATCTGCGAAGTAGAATCCTTCCTGTCCTTTACTGTATTCGTAAGAGTTTTCAAATCCTGCATATCCAAACAAAGAGAATTTTCCGAAGCTTGCTCCTCCTTCAATATTCATATCTGTATTGAATGGGTTATCAGCATTTTTGAAATTCCATTTTGAGGTAAACGGATATGTTTGATAAGGATTTCCTTTAATGAATTTGGTTTCTTTGAATCCGAAGAATCCCGGAGCTCCATCCTGTACCTTAAAGTTATTGTTATCAAAAGTCTGAAGGTTGATGCTGCTTCCTAAACCTATTTTGAAATAAGGCTTTCCTGTATGTTCTTTAGAAACGATGCTTATACTTGCCCCACCAAAATCACCAAGCATTTTCGGATTATAAATTTTATCCAGTGAGATATACTCGATCATTGAAGTTTTGAAAATCGAAAGATCGATGTTTCTGTTTTCCGGATCATCAGACGGGATTGGCAATCCGTTTAATGTTGTGCTGTTATATCTGTCACCAAGACCTCTTACGAAGATTTGTCCGCTTCCTTCCTGCTTTATTGTTCCTGTAGCTTTAGTTACAGCCGTTGCAACGTCTCCTACACCTTGTTTGGCAAGCTGTACAGAACCTACACGTTCTATTACTTCTACGGATTTTTTTTGTAAGTTGATAAGGTTGGCCTCAGTTCCTTTTTTAGTAGACCCTTTGATTACGACACCTTCGATCTTCTTTTCGTTTCGTACGGTGTCTTTCTTGGTTTCTTGAGCGTAAAGTACAGTTCCTGATGTTGTCAAAAACAAAACTGCGATACTCAGTTTTCTAAAATTCATTTCTTATTTACTATATTCTTTCGGTGCAAAGGAAGGAAAGATTAATGGGGTAAGTAGTTTAGCGAAATTTAAATTTTCCTTAACTATATATTAACAAAACGATATTATTGTTAACTTTATATGAACGATGACCGTTTTGTTAAACTGTGCTTTAAAAATTATTAACTTTGACTCGTAAAAATTAAAAATGAACCAAAAGAAAATCCTCTTAATAGACGACGAACTGGATATTTTAGAGATTCTGTCTTACAATTTAGAAAAAGAAGGCTACGACATCTACACGGCCACCAACGGTAACGAAGGTATCGAAAAAGCCAAAGAAATTGTTCCTGATCTTATACTATTAGATGTAATGATGCCGGAAAAAGACGGGATCGAGACTTGTCAGGAGCTTCGTAAAGTGAAAGAACTTCAAAAAACCCTTATCGTTTTCCTTTCTGCAAGAAGTGAAGAGTTTTCTCAATTAGCAGGTTTCCAGGCGGGAGCAAACGATTACATTGTAAAACTTATCAAACCGAAAATTCTTATTTCTAAAGTTAATGCTTTATTACAATTGACTTCTCAGGTTTCTGATAATGCTAAATTAATCGAAATCGGGGATTTGATAATTGATAAAGATAATTTCAGAGTTTCTAAAGCCGGACAGCAGTTTTTGCTTCCGAAAAAAGAATTTGATCTTCTTTATTTATTAGCTTCAAACACCGAAAAAGTTTTCAAAAGAGAAGAAATTTTAGAGAAAGTTTGGGGTAATGACGTGATTGTAGGTGAAAGAACGATTGACGTGCATATCAGAAGGTTGAGAGAAAAATTGGGGATCAATACCATTCAGACTTTAAAAGGAATAGGATATAAACTGATCGTTTAATTAAAAAAATCCTACCTTTACTTTATAACCCATAAAATTTTGTAAAATTGAAATTTTACAGACTTACTCTCGTAGCATCATGTCTGCTGACATTGGTGATGTTCCTTCTGGTCATTATTTTTGATTCGCTGAAGGATATCTATTACAGAACGCCTTTCTTCAAGATTGGTTTATTCATTTGTCTTGTCCTTATTTTTGTAATTAATTATGTGGTTTTAGAGCTGCTTTTTAATTATTACGCCAAAAAGCAGGTTCGTGGGCTGTCTCAGATTTTACCTCAGGAGATTGTGCATGCCAATGACGAAAATATTACCATTAAAGAGTTGGGAGAAAGGTTTTCCGACCTCAATCAGCAGCAAGTCATAGAAATTGACATGATGAAAGAGATGGAAAGCTATCGTAAAGAATACATCGGAAACGTTTCTCACGAGCTTAAAACACCCTTGTTTTCCATTCAGGGGTATGTTGAGACGTTGCGGGATGGCGGGGTTGATAACATGACCATCCGCGATAAATATCTGGAGAGAATTGATAAATCAGTGGAACGCTTAATTGCGATTGTTACGGATCTAGATATGATCAACAGGCTTGAAGCGGGGGAGATTAACCTTACTGTTTCAAAATTCGATGTTAATCTTTTAGTGAAAGAAATTTTCGACCTGCTCGATCTTGAAGCTGAAAAACGCAATACAACATTACAGATACAGACCTTACTTCCGCAGATTTTTGTGGAAGCTGATAAACAGAAAATTTCACAGGTTTTTATTAATTTAATTTCAAATGCCATTCATTATGCGAACAGGCAGGAGGCTAAAGTAGTCGTAAAAACCAGTGTTCTTAAAAATAAAGTCTTGATTGAAGTGATCGATAACGGGATGGGAATAAAATCTGAAGTTTTACCAAGGATTTTTGAGAGATTTTACCGTGTGGAAACCAGCCGAAGCAGACGTGAAGGCGGTTCTGGACTGGGATTGGCGATAGTAAAGCATATTCTTGAAGCTCACAATGAAAACATTACAGTAGAGAGTGTCTACCTCGAAGGGACGAAATTTAGTTTTATGCTTGAAAAAAGTAAATAATTTCTGCAGAATGTAAGAAAAAAAAATATTTTAAAAAATCATTAAATATTTTTTTGTCACATCTCATTTATTTTATATTTGCAACAGAAATTTATCATAATAATTAAAGGCAAAAAGTAATTTAAAAACTGATATGGTTTACAAAATCCGCG
>Ga0157375_10000782_pt1 | contig 27800 bp, 22 predicted proteins | sample M35metaG_FD_115311 | JGI IMG/M metagenome (GOLD analysis project Ga0157375, IMG submission 115311) | Miscanthus rhizosphere microbial communities from Kellogg Biological Station, Michigan, USA - M3-5 metaG | ecosystem: Host-associated > Plants > Roots > Rhizosphere > Soil | place: USA: Michigan... | reverse complement strand
TGTTCGTCGGCGGGGAAACTGGTGAGGATGCGGTCGATCGCTTTCGGCGCGCTGGTGGAGTTGAGCGTGCCGAGGACGATGTGGCCGGTCTCAGCGGCGGTGAGTGCAAGCGAGATCGATTCGTTGTCGCGCAATTCGCCGATGACGATGACGTCCGGATCCTCGCGCAACGCGGCTCGCAACGCGCGCGAGAACGACTCGGTGTGCGACCCGACTTCGCGCTGATTGACGAGGCAGTTCTTGAAGGGATGGACGAACTCCACCGGGTCTTCCATCGTGATGACGTGATCGTTGCGCGTCTCGTTGAAGAGATTCACCAGCGCCGCCAGCGTCGTCGATTTGCCCGATCCGGACGGGCCGCAGACGAGGACCAGCCCCTGGTGGTAGTCGGAGATCTCGGCAAGATGAATCGGCAGACCGAGCTCGATGATCGTCGGCGGCTTGTCGGGAATGACGCGGAAGACGCCGTTGTAGCCGCGGTGATCGCTGAAGACATTGGCGCGATAGCGGCCGGCCTGCGGGATGACGTAGCAGAAGTCGAGCTGGTGATACTTCTCCAACGCGCTCCATTGATGCGGCGTCAGCACCTCGCGCAGCATTGCCTCGGTCTGCGCGGCCGTGAAGGGCTCGCCCTGCGCGCGCAGGAGATCCGCCGCGAGCCGGACGATCGGCGGCGAGCCGACGGCGAGGTGAAAATCCGAGGCGCCCTGATTGCGCGTGGCGATCAGCATCGTGTTCAGCCGCGGCTCGCCCTGCGTGTTGCTGACCGTCAGCGCCGCTTTGCGGATCGCGTCGATCTGCACCTGCGACTTGTGATCGCTCAACGCCAGTTCGTCCAGGATCTCGACGGCATGCGTGCGCACGGCGCGGTCCATGTCGCTCTGCGCGACGGCGGAAAGCGCGCTGTGCACTTGCGGATGCTTGAAGTGCTTGAGCGCCTGCATGACCTCGATGCGGACGTCGGGCGAGGAGTCGGAGAGCATGCGCCCGAGAGCGGGAAGCGCGCGGATGTCGCCGATGCGGCCGAGCGCTTCGATCGCGGCACGCTTGACGTCAGAGTCGGAGAGAGCAGCCACGAGCGGCTCGACGGCGCGCGGATCTTTCATGCGGCCGAGCGTGTCGGCGGCGGAGAGGCGGATCCACCAGTCGGGATCTTTGAGGAGCTCGATGGCCGAGGGAACGATGCGCACGTCCTCGAAACCGGCGGCGACGGCGATGGCGCCGGATCGAATGTCGGGATCGGGATCGTGCAGCAGATCGATGACCGGCTCGACGAGCGCGTTGCCGAATTCGCGCAGCGATTCCAGCGAACGGTCGCGGACGAATCCGGCCAGCGTGGCCGAGAAGAGGATGTAACGCCGGATCACGCCCGCGGTGTCGCCGATTCCGAGGAGGATTTTCAGCACCGAGGTACGCGTGGTGGCGTCGCCCGACGCCAGCGCGGGCAGAAGCCGCTCGGCGAACGTGAGCCCCTCGCGTCCCGCCGCGCACTTCGTCAGCGCCTCGACGATGATCTGCTGAACGCCATAACCGGAGCGCGGCAGCGCATCGATGAGCACATCGATCGCGTGCTGCGGCGCACGCGTGGCGAGGACTTCGATCGCTTTTTCGCGAACGGAGGTTTCGGGATCGATGGCGAGACGGCGCCAGCGCTTCAGCGCGTTCTCGTCCATCTCCGCCGCCGCGATCTTCGTGAGGAACGGCAGCCGGTCCTCGGCAGAGCCAACCGCCGCGAATTGCCACAAGAGCGGCTCGAGTTGCCGCGACGGCGGCGCTTCGAGGAGAAGCCGCCGCGCCGCGTCCTGCACCTCGCGCGTTTCCTTCGTCTCTTTCGCCGGCGGCGCGAGGAACTGGATGAGGCGTCCCTCGATGCCGGGCAGTCCGATTGCGAAAAGTGCGGTGGCGGCGGCGCGGAGCGCCTGCTCCGGCTTGCCGCGCTGTTCGACGAGGAAGGCGTCGAGCGTCTCCGCGTCGCGGATGCGCGCCATCACGCGCGCGGCGGCGTCGCGCAGCGCGCGGTCGGGACGGAACATCATCCAGACGACGTCGCGCGCCCGCACTTCCGCCGATTCGACGCGGCCGAGGAGCTCGTCGCGCTCCTCTTGCGTGGCGTACGACTTCGCGGCCAGACGCTTCAACGCATCGCTGACGTCGGAGGTAAAGAGGGCCATGGACCCGCGAAGTGTAACGTTTATCGCATCGCGGCCACGAATGTGGCGTCGAACGAGAACGTCATCGTGTTCGTCTTGATGCGCAGGGAGGAAACGCTGCCGCTGATCGTCCCCGAGTCGCCCTTGCGCTGCTTGAAGTCGTAGTCCTGCACGCCTTCGAAGTAGCCGCCGTCGTACGTTCCCTTCGGGTGCTGGACGGCGACGTGCCCAACGCGTCCGAGCTTGTCGATGCAGACGATGACGCCGTTCAGATCGCCGGGAAGGTCGTTATCGAGCGCGGTCAGTTTCGCGCCGTCGGGCAGCGGCTTGTCGGTGAGGATGATGCGCGTCAGTTCGTTGCGGCCGGTGAGCTCGTTCTTCTGCTTGGCCACGGCGTACGCGTACGTGAGCGGAATCTTCGTCCCATCGATGGTCAGATTCCCCTCGGCGCGCCCGAGGTCGACCGCTGCCGCGGGAAGTGCGACGAGAAAAACGATCAGCAACGCCCCGGCGACGTGACGCATGCAAGCCCCCTTGTGATGAGGTGCTGAGTGTAGCATCGGCGCGCGGACGGAGCGCTGGCGTCTCGTAGCGCCGCCGGCTCGGCGGCTGGACCGCCGGCGGCTCGCCGGCGAGACTGGACCTGCCACCGAGCCGGTGGCGGTCCAGCCAGCGAGCCGCTGGCGCTACGAGGACGCCAGCGCTCCATTCGCGGCTTCGCCGCTTTCTTAGTAGACGGGCGTGCGGCCCGTACGCGAGAGCGTCACCCGGCTCTGCTGGTGCGCAATCAACGTCCCGTCGCGTAGGACGGTCACCTCTGCGACGGCGCCGGTGCGCGCGGCGTCGATCCGGCCTTTCAACGTCATCTCGATCCCGCGCGAATTCGTGGTTTTCGTCAGCTCCTGTCCGGGACGAAGCACGACCTCGGCGCGCATGTTGATCGCACGATGCGCCTCGTCGAAAAGCATTGCTGTACACGTGTACGTGTTCGGATACCGTTCGCGCAACAGCTCGTAGGGACCATTCGACGTCGGCGCGATTTCGATGCGCAGATCGACAGGCGCGGGCGGCGTGTCGGGCGTCGCGGCCAGGAAGAGCGATGCCGCGGCTGCGATGAGAAGAACGGACAGCAGACGATTCATGACTTCCTCCTTTTCGTTCTCTGTCGATAATACGCCGCATGAAGAACCGCTGGGCGGAGACGCCCGAGAACGAAATCGACCAAGTCGTCTACCAGTCGCGCCTCGTCGGCGCCGAAGAATCGCTCGTCCTCTGGGGCGGCGGAAACAACAGCGTAAAGTCGCAATCTACCGACCTCCTCGGCGCGCCGATTCCAGTGATGTACATCAAGTCGAGCGGCAGCGACATGAAGACGATCGTGCCGAAGGAGTTCCCCGCCGTCCGCCTCGACTACATCGAGCCGCTGCGAACTCGTGACGGCGAGATGAGCGATCAGGAGATGGTCGATTACCTGGCGCGCTGCCTCGTCGATCCCTCCAGCCGCCGGCCGTCGATCGAAACACTGCTGCACGGGTTCCTCCCCGCCCGCGCGGTGCTGCACACGCACGCCGACGCGATCCTGGCGCTGACCAATACGCGCGGCCGCGAATCGACGGTGCGCGACTGTTTCGGCGAGTCGGTGATCACGGTTCCGTATCTTCGGCCGGGATTCCGGCTGAGCCGCGATGTCGCCGATGCGTTCGCGTCGAAGCCGGATGCCGAGGGGCTCGTGCTGATGAATCACGGGCTGATCACGTGGGGTGAGACGGCGCGCGAGGCGTATAACAAACACAATGCGCTGGTGACGAAGGCGGAAGATTGGCTGGCGTCGCGTTCGCGTGCATCGTCATCGCCCGTATCCGCAGTCGACGCCGCGACGCTCGCTCCCTCGATCCGGGGCGCCCTCGGCGCGAAGCGTTCCGTCATCCTCGAATTCGACGGCAGCGATGACGTTCTTCGCTTCCTCGCTCGCGATGACGCGAAGCGCATCACGCAGATCGGACCAGCCACGCCCGATCACCTGCTGTACACGAAACGCTTTCCGCTGTTTCTCGACGCGGGCGACGATGTTTCGAAAGTGCTGAGCGATTACGTCGAGCGCTACGAGGCGCATTACAAGAATTTCCCGAGCGAGTTCGCGATGCTCGATCCGCATCCGCGCGTAGTCCTCGTTCCCGGCGCGGGCATGTGGACAGCGGGCAAAGATGCGCGTGCGGCGCGGATCGTGCGCGACATCTACCGCCACACGATGCGCATCATCGAATTCGCCGAGGGCGCGGGCGGGTACGAGACGCTGAACGATGAGGATGCGTTTCACGCCGAGTACTGGCCGCTGGAGCTGTACAAGCTGACGCTGCTGCCAAAGGAAAAAGAGCTGGCGGGAAAGGTGGCAATCATCACCGGCGCTGCCAGCGGCATCGGCCGCGCGTGCGCGGAGCGCTTCGCCGAGGAAGGTGCGCATGTCGTCGTGACCGACGTCGACGTCGCGCTGGCCGAGGAGGTCGCGAACGGAATCGTAGCGAAACACGGATTGCGGCGCGCGATCGCGCTGCGGCTCGATGTGTCGAGCGAAGAGGACGTCGAGCGGGCGTACGCGGAGACCATCGCCGCGTACGGCGGCGTCGACATCATCGTCAGCAACGCCGGCATCTCCTCGTTCGGCAGCCTCGACGTTCTTCCCGCCGCCGATTGGGATCGCGCGTTCGCGGTGAACGCGCGCGGACACTTCCTGGTCGCGCGCGCGGCGTTGCGGATCATGAAACAGCAGAAGACCGGCGGCAGCATCGTCTTCAACGCGTCGAAGAACGTGACCGCGCCCGGCAAGGAGTTTGGCGCGTACAGCGTGAGCAAGGCCGCCGAGGCGCAGCTGTGCCGGATCGTTGCGCTGGAGGGAGGCGAGTTCGGCATCCGCGCCAACATGCTCAACCCCGACGCGATCTTCGGCGGCTCGCGCTTCTGGAGCGACGAGATGAGGTCGATGCGCGCGACGGCATACGGGATCGCCTCCGAAAACCTCCCCGACTTCTATCGCAATCGGACATTGCTGAAGACGGAGGTGACGGCGGACGACGTGGCCGAGGCGGCGCTGTTTTTGGCAGGACCGCGATCGGCGAAGACAACGGGGGCGATGATCCCTGTCGATGGCGGGGTTAAAGAAGCGTTTCCCCGCTAAAGCTTTTCACGCGGAGACGCGGGGGCGCGGAGAAAAGCCGCTCCGCGTCTCCGCGGCTCCGCGTGACTAACGTTCCTTCTTCATCCCTTTTCTCGCCCGAAGCACTAGGTGAATGGGGCAACCCACCAGTCCCAACCCTTCCCGGAACTGATTCTCCAGATAGCGCTTATACGAGAAGTGCAGCGGCTCGTCGACGTTGGAGAAGAGGGCGATCGTGGTCGGCTGCGTTTTGAGCTGGGTCGTGTAGTAGAAGCGGCGCGGGCGGCCTTTGACCGCGGGCGGCTGGTGGCCGGCGATCGCTTTTTCGAGGATCTGGTTCAGCTCCGACGTCCCGAAGCGTTTGCGGTAGCCGGCCACGATTTTGTCGATGCTCGGGAAAACCTTTTCGACGCGGCGGCCCGTCTTCGCGGAGATGAACTCCACCGGCGCGTACGGGAGGAACTTCAGCTTGAAGCGGATCTCTTCTTCCACTTTCTTGTAGTCGTCCTGCGCGTGCGCAGCGGCGTCCCACTTGTTGACCAGGAGCATGGCGGCCTTGCCGGCGTCCTCCGCATAGCCCGCGACCGTCGCGTCCTGCCCAGTCACGCCGTCGATGGCGTCGATCATCACCAGCGCGATCTCGCAGCGCTCGATCGCTTTGCGCGCGGAGATCACCGACAACTTCTCCGCCTCATCGTGCGTCTTGCCCTTCCGCCGAATGCCGGCGGTGTCGATAATCAGGTACTGCTGCCCGTTGCGCTCGATCTGCATGTCGATGGCGTCGCGCGTAGTGCCTGAGATCGGAGAAACGACGGCGCGCTCTTCCGCCGCCAGCCGGTTCAACAGCGACGACTTGCCGACGTTTGGACGACCAATGATGGCGATGCGGATCGGACCCTTGTCATCCTCGTCGATCTCGATCGCCGAGTCAGCCGGAACGATCTCGCCGATGATGTCGAACAGCTCGTCGATCCCTTCGCCATGCTCCGCGGACAACGGCAGCATGCGCTCGAAGCCGAGCTCGTAGAACTCCGGCACATTCTCTTCCGCATCGCGGCGATCGACTTTGTTGACCAGCAGCAACGTCCGCCCGGCCGCAGACCGCAACTCCTGCGCGATGTCGCGATCCTCGGTCAGCACACCCGCGGCGCCATCGACGACAAAAAGGATGAAGTCGGCGGTTTCGAGCGCGCGCCGGGCCTGGTCGCGAATCTCGCCCGCGAACGCGGACATCGGCGAGTCGCCGTACTCGAGTCCGCCGGTATCTGTGAGCTCGTAGCGGCGGCCGTCGTCGAGCGTGATGACGTCCGACAGCCGGTCGCGCGTCATCCCAGGCATGTCATGCGTGAGCGCGCGGCGCTTGCCGGCGAGCCGGTTGAAGAGCGTCGACTTGCCCACGTTCGGGCGTCCGACGATGACGATTTTCTTGAGATTGGCGGCCATGGTTTTGTCGTGCGATGCAACGCGCGCCGGGAGGGCGGCGGCACGGCGAATGCTACAATGTCACATATGGCATCGAACGCTGACTCTACCTGTCGACTGTGTGGTAGTCGCGTTCCTGACGCCGATCTCCACCGCCAGCTCTGCCCCGTCTGCGACGAGTACGCGCAGCACGTCGCGCTGCAGAGCAATCAAGGCCTCGACCGCGTCGTCGGCGAGCTGCAAAACGGCACGGTGTTCCGGGCAGCGTTGCGCAACGGGCACTAGCGCCGCTTTTCCGACGCCGGAGGCGTCACGTACGGTAGCCGGTGGTCCGAGCGAAGCGAGCGACCACCGGAAAACGATGACGTTGATTTTTCCCGACCCCGGTCAGGGGTCGCGTATCAAATACCAGGCGGCGTGAATTCCCTCCGCGACCGCTGCCGCGGTCGGATAACAACCGCGCCTTTCGTGAACCCGGTGGTCTCGCGCTTCGCGCGCGACCACCGGCTACCGTACGAAACGCCTCCGGCGTTTTTCGCGCGGCTTCGCCGCTATTGCGCCATCGTCTTCACGGCTTGAACGCGTTCTCAATCTTTGGCCCGGTCGCGACGTCCACCAACGCCCGGATCAGCACCTTCGTCCCCTTCTGCAGATCGGCGATCGGATTCTTTTCGTCAACGTCGTGGCCGGGGTATGGCTTGTCGTGGAACCACATCCCGAAGGCGATCGAGTTCGGGAGACGTTTTGCGTACGTGCCGCCGCCGGAGATGGCCGGTTTCGGATTCTTGACTCCCGTCGCGGCGGCGTAGTCCGCGAGCAGACGGCGGACGATTTTTGAATTCGGATCGAACGCGAGCGGCTCATCACCGTAGAAGCCGCCGGCGGTCAGCGATGCGCCGGTGCGTTGATTGAAGGCGGCCACGAGCTCCTCCATCTTCGCCTTCAGCTGCGGACCGGTGCGCGGCGGCGTGCGGCGGATGTTGATCGTGAGCGTGGAGAGTTTCGGATCGTCGAGATTCGGTTTGATCGTGGCGATATTGACGGCGTAGCGGCCCCAGAGCGGATCGCTGTCGGTGATGCCGAGGCCCGTGCCGTAGATGTCGGCGCCGGCAAGGCGGACGAAGGCCAGGAGATCGTTGGCGCCGCCGGTCGGCAGCAGGCCGTCGAGCGCGCTGGCGAGCGCCACGAGTGCATTGCGGCCGCTTTCGAGGTTCACGCCGGCGTGCGAGGAATGCCCGTACGCGACGATCCGCAGCGTCTCGCCGTTCGCCTGCGTGGCGATGCGCGTGTCCGGCGGCCGCTTCGCCGAGGTCACCGCGTCGATCACCGGCTGCCAAACCGCCGGCGCGTCGCTCTTCCAGAACAGCTTCACCTCGGCGCGATCGGGAACGATGCTCGTCGACAGTCCCGCGTCGATGAACGACACGCTGTACGGCTTCGCGATGCCGGGGCGTTCGGATTTCGCATCGGTCGTCAGTGAGAGCGAGTTCCACGCCTTCTCGCCGGCGACGACGGGAAACTCGGAATCGATGACCAGCGTGTAGTCGGGCGGCTGATGCGTCTTCAGGTACTCGGCGACGTCGGTGTTGTTCGACTCCTCGTCGCTGCCGACGAGCAGCCGAACCGTGTGCGTCCGCGCGATGCCGCTTTCCTTCAGCGCCTTCATCGCCAGCAGCGCTTGGACGAGCGGACCTTTGTCATCCGCCGAACCGCGGCCGTAGACATAGGTCTCGTCCGCCTTGCCGCTGAATGGCGAAAACGACCACGCTTCGGAATCGGCCGGCTGCACGTCGCCGTGAACCATCAATCCGAGGACCGGCGCATTCGGCGGACCGGTAAGCTCGATTTCATCGACCAATCCGGCGTCGTGATACGTGAAGCCGAGGTCGTGCGCGGTTTTCGCGAGCCACGCTTTTTGCGCCGCGTGGCCCTCGACATCGTTCTGCGTCGTCGGAAAGCTGATCACCTCGGTGAGCATCGGGACGAGCTTCTTCGCGTAGTCGCGGTCGTAGATCTTCGTGACCGAGGCGACGTTCGTCTGCAGCGTGGCGGCGAGAAGGATTGCGGAGAGAACCATTCCGCGGATTGTCCCGTAAAATGTCCGAAATCGTTCAGTTCGGGGAGAGAGAGATGAAGACCTTTTTCAAGATCGTTGGGGGAGTTGTGCTGGTTGTCGTCGCGCTGATCGCGATCGGTGTGATCTGGCTGATGGCGAAGAAACCGGCCTCGCGGGCAGCCTCGGCAGAGAAGATCGAGGCCACGCCGGTGCGGATGGCGCGCGGGAAGTACCTGGTCGAGCATGTGTCGCCGTGTCTCGATTGCCATTCCGATCACGCTCTCAAATTTGGCATGCCGGTCAAGCCGGGCACCGAGGGACAGGGCGGCTACATCTTCGACAAGCAACTCGGATTTCCCGGCGTCGTCGCCGCGCAAAACATCACCTCGGACCCTGAATTCGGCCTCGGCAGTTGGACGGATGGCGAGATCATTCGCGCCGTCCGCGAAGGCGTCGACCGCAAAGGTGAGGCGCTTTTTCCGATGATGCCGTATCAGCACTTCCGCAGCATGAGCGATGACGATGTGAAGTCCGTCGTCGTCTACATTCGCACGCTCAAACCGATTCACAAGGGCGTGCCTGATAAGCACCTCGACTTCCCCGTCAATCTGATGATCAAGTTCGCGCCGAAGCCAGTCGAGGGCGCGGTTGCGGCGCCCGATCCGCACAACAGCGTGGCCTACGGCAAGTACCTGACCACGATCGCCGGCTGCTACGAATGCCACACGCCGCACGACGATCACAACGCGCTCATCGCCGACAAGCCGTTCGCAGGCGGATGGGACATGAAGGGACCGTTCGGCCATAACGTCACGGCGAACCTGACGCCGGCGGGCGCGTACATGTCGCACGCGACGAAGGACGAGTTCATCGGCCGCTTCAAAGCGTTCGCATCGATGGACGCGAGCAACGCACCGGAGACACCGCTCAACCACAACACGGTCATGCCATGGATCGGCTACGCCGGCATGACCGAAAACGACCTCGGTGCGATCTACGACTACCTGAAGACGGTCAAGCCGATCGAGAACAAGGTGGTGACGTTCCCCGACGCGAAGTAGAAATCGTAGCGCCAGCGGCTCGCTGGCTGGACCGCCACCGGCTCGGTGGCAGTCCAGCCTGGCCGGCGAGCCTCCGGCGGTCCAGCCGCCGAGCCGGCGGCGCTACGAATTGCTACTTTCTCAGCCCCGCTTCGTACTCCGGCTTCGCGACACCCATAACCCAGTGATCGAACCAGCCGACGATGTGCTGGAGGCGTTCGATGCGGTGCCAGGGCTTGCCGCTGCGCGAGAGCTCGTGCGACTCGTCGGGGAAGCGCACCATCACCGTCGGGATGTGGCGGTACTTGAGGGCGCGGAACATCATCTCGCCGCCGGCCATCGGCGGCGTGCGCCAGTCGGCCTCGCCCAGGATGAGCATGAGCGGCGTTTTCACACGGTCGATGTAGGTGATCGGTGAACGCGCGGCGTAGTCCTTCGGATCCTCCCACGGCGCTTTGCGGAACCACGACGGCTGAAACTGCGAGAAGTCGGCGGTGTACCAGAACGTCGACCAGTCGGCGATGTCGCGCTGCGCGGCCGCGGCGGCAAAACGGTCGGTCTGCGTGACGACCCAGTCGGTCAGCAATCCGCCGCCGCTGCCGCCGGTGACGCAGAGTTTCTTCGAATCGACATAGCCCCTGGCCACGACGGCATCGACGCCGGCCATGAGGTCTTTGAAGTCGTCGCCGGGATAGTGGTACTGGATGATGTTGCCGAAGTCCTGGCCGTACGACGTCGATCCGCGCGGATTGGGATAGACGACGACGTATCCTTTCGCGGCCATCCACTGGAACTCATGATCGAAGGTGTAGCCGTACGCGGAGTGCGGTCCGCCGTGGATGTTGAGGATGAGCGGGTATTTTTTCGACGCGTCGAAGTCGGGCGGCTTCTGAATCCAGGTCTGGATCTTCTTGCCGTCGAAGCTCGTGTACCAGAGCTCGTCCGGCTCGGTGAGCGTGACCTCGGACATCAGCTTGTGATTGACGTCGGTCAGGCGCGTCATCGCGCCGTCGCTGCCGACGAGATACAGGTCGCCGATGATCGTGGGAGTGGAAAGGAGAGCGACTGTCTTGCCGCCGCGGATCGAGTAGCTCTGGATGTCGTGATTGCCGGTGCTGATCGGCGTGATCGCGCCGGTGGCGGCGTCGATGCGTTTGAAGTTGACGCGTCCCTCCTCCGCGGCGACGACGATGAGCGATTTGCCGTCGTCACTCCACACCGGCCGCCCTCCCCCGCCGCCCGCTCGCGGCGCGCGCTGGTCGCCGCCAACGCCCGACATGACGTCGTAGTCGTACGACGCGGTCAGGTTCTTTGCTGCCGAGCCGGGAGTGGTCGAAGCGAGCCAGAGGTCCGGCTGGTCGTACGAATGAACGGGGTTGTTGATCTCGCCGCCGAACGCGACCCACTTACCGTCCGGACTGACGGCGTAAGCGCTGATGGGACCTTCGATATCGGCGATTTTCGTCATTTCGCCGCCGCCGGCCGGAATCGCGTAGAGGTCGTTGTCGCGGCGGTCGTAATACGACTCGGCGATGCGATTGGAGGTGAAGAAGATGCGCGAACCGTCGGGGCTCCAGCTGATGTCGCGCTCGTCGAAGTCGCCATTCGTGAGCTGCTTCGGCTTGGCGGAGTCCTCGTCGCTGACGTCGATGGTCCAGATGTGCGTGTCGCGCGAGGCGTCGCGGTAGCCGGCGCCGTTGAAGCGGTAGACGGCCTGGTTGATGACGCGGACGTCGCTCTCGTGTTCGTCGTCCTTTTTCTTGTCAGCGCTCTTTTCAACGACATCTTCCGCCTTCGTTGTAGCCGTGAAGGCTATGGTGTTCGATGACGGCGACCAGGCGATTGACTCGACCGCCTTGGCCATCGACGTCAGCACGTGCGGCTCGCCGCCGTCGAAACGGAGAATCCAGATCTGCGACGGCTGCGGCTTGCCGTCTTTGTCGATCGAGCGCGTAAATGCGAGCAGCTTGCCGTCGCGCGACCAGCGCGGCGAAGCGTCGCGCGGTCCGTTCGTGATGCGCCGCGGCTCCGCCCCCGCGCGCGTGGCCACCGACCAGATGGCGGTGTTGTAGGTGTCCTTTTTCTCATCGACGGTGACGCGCACGAACGCGACCTGCGAGCCATCCGGCGAGAGCTGCGGATCGCCGATCCAGTTGAACCTGAAGAGATCCTTCTCGGTGATGTTGCGCGCCGAGGCGGATGCGGCGATGAAAAGAAGGAGCGCGAAAAAGCGTTTCATGGCGCGCATTGTAAGTTCGTCATGGCGGCAAGCGGCGTAACCACGCGGTGAACGCTCCCGACGCGCGACATCAACAGGCGGCGTAGCCGCCGTGAGAACCGTAGCCCCCGGTTTCAACCGGGGGGTCTACGGATGCGCACAAATCTGGTGAGCCCGTTTTAAGCGGGCTCACGATTCGGGACGCGTCCGGGTTCCCCCGGTTGAAACCGGGGGCTACGGCTCTTACGACGGCTTCGCCGCCGGGGTATCTGCGTTCCGCGTGCGCCATGCGATTACTGCTAATGCGACGAACGCGAGAAACGAAATCGCGGCGCCGATCGGGATCAACGGATTGCGATAGCGCATCGCGATCGCGTGCGTGCCTGGGGGGACGATCAATCCCTGGTACGCGAGGTTGGTGGCGATGAGCGGCGCGGGATGGCCGTCGATCGTGGCGGACCAGTAGCGATGTCCGGTCACGCTGGCGACGAGGAAGACGCGGCCGGCGGCGGTGACGTCGATGGTGGCGGTGTTGGCAGTTTCGCGGACGCGCGTCACGCGCGCGGGAGCAGTCGCGAACGGTTCGGCGGCGATGTAGGCGATCGACGGATCGGCGGCGTTGCGCTCGACGGCGTAGCGGAATCCGCCTGCGTCGGGCGCGCGCTCGAGGCGGGCGGCGAACGAGTAGCGTTCGGCGCGCGGCACAGGGACGATCTCGACGGGCGTGGCTTTGCTCGCGTCCGACGCGATCTGCTGACGCAGCGCGTCATCGACGGAACGCAGGCGCACGCGCCAGCCGACGTTCGACATGCGCGCGTACGGCACGTCGGCGTCGGGGCGATGTGTCGACCGCGCGCCTTTGAACGCCTGGCGGAAGTCGTCGGTGTTCGTGAGCGACGTCAGGTCGATATCGTCCTCCATCGCCAGCGGCAGGCCGCGCATCGCGGGGATTTCTGGGAAGGCGCTGTTGCGCATCAGCCACCACAACGACGGACCGGGCGGCACATTGAAGAGCTGATTGACGACCGGGTCGCCTTCCCATCCCTGCCACGCCACTTCGTTGAATACGCGATACGACTGCGATGCGTCGACGGCGGCGAGCGCCGGCGACGGATCGAAGAACTCGCGGCGCACGCGAGGGACGGCGTTCAGCGTGCCGTACCAGAGATCGGCGGCGAGGAGCACCACGCCGGCGATTGCGATCGCGTTCGTACGCCGCGTCCGCATCAGCCACAACCAGGCGGCGATGACAAGTGCGCGAATGCAGTTGATGGCGAAGTAGCGCCTGTCGTCAGAATTGAATGTCAGGACGATCGAGGTCAGCAGCCAGACGATCGCCAGGGCTGACGCCCAGCGGATCACGCGGCGGTCGCCGGCAATAAGGCGGTCGAAGACGATCGCGCCCCAGACGGCGATCGCGAAGGCGGCGGTGAGGAGGAACTTTTCCGGAAAGCGGACGGCGGAGAAGAGGCCGGTGTCGTAGAGGATTCGCAGCAGCGGCGTGTGCTCCCCCATCGCCACGATCACGCTCGCTGCCGTTGTGCCGAGGAAGAGCCAGCGGCCGCGAAGGCCGGCGAAAACGCCCGCCAGCGCCAGCAGGACAATGAGCAGGCCGGCGTAGATTTCAGTCAGATACGCGTCGGCGCGGAAGGGATAGATGGTCGTGATGAGTGCGTTGCCGTTCGCTGCCGTGACGTGGCGCAGTACGCCGGGCAGGATCATCTCCACGAAACGAATCGGTGGCGTGCTCCAGTTCGCGACGACGCGAAAGTCGAACGTCTTCGTGCGGACGGTGTCACGGACGAAATCGATCGCCGGCAGCAGTTGCACCGCCGCGAGCAGCAGCGACGCCGCGATTGCCATGCCGAGGCTGGCGGCGATCCGTTTCACGTCCTCGGGCTTGCGCACGATCCGCAGCAGCGACCAGCCGGCGATGATCGCCCACGTCTGCATGACTGCCGTCGGCTCGCCGAGGATCCATTGCATCGCCAGGACCGCCGCGAGCGGAAGAAGGCGCGCGGCCGTTCGCGATTCGACGAATCGCATCAGCAGCCAGAGCGCGAGCGGCAGCCAGGAGATCGAGAAAAGGATCGGCAGCTTCGACGACAGCGATGCGTAGCTTCCGCAGAAGACGAAGGCGATGCTGCCGAAGATTGCCGCCGCGATCGAAATGCCGAGGCGGCGCAGCAGCAGGAACATGCCGGCCATCGCGATGGCGAAGTGCAGCAGGATGTGCAGCTGCATGCCGAAGTGAAACGGCAGCACGTAGACCAGCCACTGCGGCGGATAGAAAAGCTCGTAGGCCGGATTTGCCGCCAGCGGCGCGCCGCCGGAGTAGAGCCGGTTCCAGTACGGAAATTCGCCGCAACGCACGGCCTCGCGCACGACGTGCTTCATCGGATAGTGGTAGACGCCGACGTCGCTGACGTAGAAGCCGCGGCCGAGGAGAAGGATGTCGGCGTACGCAAATCCGAGAAGCGCGAGCAGCAGCGCGATCGCGCACAAACAAGAGTGTCTGTGCCACATGTCGGCCCGAATGTTCATGCCTGCAGCGCGTAGACCAGCAGCCAGGCCATCACGACGCCGGCCAGCGTGGCCATGATCAGCGCACCGCGCGTCTTCGCATGCACCTGCGGCAAAAGATCGCTCGCGCCGAGGTAGAGGAGGAAGCCGGCGAAGAACGAGAGCTGGAAGGCGAGCAGTCGCGGCGCGATGTTCAGCACGCCCGCGCAGAGCGCGCCGAGGACTGGCGCGCTGGCGTCGATGACCAGCAGCGCGCCGGTGCGCCAGCGGCTGTTGCGCGTGGCCAGCATGAAGGTGACGGTGTTCAGGCCGTCAGCGAAATCGTGCGCGACCACGGCGAGCAGCACGATCAATCCGACCTGTGTCCCGGCCTTGAATCCGACGCCGATGGCCAGGCCGTCGAGGAAGCTGTGAAACGACAGTCCGATCGCGCCGACCAGACCGACGTTGTGATGATGCCCCGGCGCGTCGTGCTGTTTTTCGCCGTGGATGATGGTCAGTTTCTCGAGCAGGAAGATGGCCAGAAATCCGGCGATCACGGTGAGCATCAGCGCGCGGATATCAATCCCATGCTGCACGGCCAGCGCCGAAACCTCGGGGATGAGATCGAGAAAGGCCACGCCGATCAGCAGCCCCGAGGAGAAGGCCATGATGTAGAGGAGATAGCGCTGGTAGCGGAACGCGAACGCGCCGCCGGCCAGAGTCATCGCGAATGCCGCGAGGGCGTAGAGCGCGCTCATGCGGGAGGGAGTCTAACGTAGGGGCTTAGTGGTCAGTGGCCAGCGGTCAGTGGTCAGGACCGCGCGGACGTAGCGCCGTCGGCTCGACGGCTGGACCGCCGCCGGCTCGGCGGCGCGGATGTTTGGTACTCGCCAGCGAGCCGCTGGCGGTCCAGCCGGCGGGCCGCCAGCGCTACGACGTCGAGCGTAGCGGCGCGTCTCGCCTGCATCCTGACCGCGCGGACGTAGCGCCGTCGGCTCGACGGCTGGACCGCCGCCGGCTCGGCGGCACGGATGTTTGGTACTCGCCAGCGAGCCGCTGGCGGTCGGGCCGCCAGCGCTACGAGGTCGAGCGTAGCGGCGCGTCTCGCCTGCGTCCTGGCCACTGACCACTGGCCACTGACCACTACGTTCACATCAACTGCTTCGGCGCGCGCGATACCGGCGGCGGCACGCGCGGATGGCCGTCGCTGCAGGCGAGGACGGCGCTCACGAGGTCATCGATGTCGAACGGCTTGCGGATGAGGCCCCAGATCGACGACGTGTCGAGCGTCTGCACGACGCGGCGGCTGGCGCCGGTCATGACGATGACGCGCGGAAGGAGCGAGGGACATTCGCGCGCCAGGCGTTCCAGCAGCTCGAAGCCGTTCACGTCCGGCATCATCAGGTCGAGCAGGATCACCGAGTAGGGGTTGCGGCTGATCTGGTCGTACGCGACGCGGCCGTCGGGAGCGACGTCGACCGTGAAGCCTTTGCGCTCCAGGATGGCGATGAACATAGTCCGCAGTCCCGGATCGTCATCGACGACGATCACCTGACGTGCTGCGGCCGGCGGATCCGAGCGGGACATGGGGCTGACCTGGGAAGTGTCAAGGATACATCCGGTGAATGCGGATTGCACGCGAACGTTGCGTCCGACGCAAAGACGGGATTCCTAGGCCGCGTAGACGCGCACGAGGTACACCGAGTCGTCTTTCTTGACCGTGGCAATCGACTCCTGGCCGCGAACCGGCCTGGTCAAGCTGATCAGCTCGGAGTGATTTTGCCGCACGAACTCGCCGATGGCGTCGTCCGGGCTTCCTGCTTCGATGAAGGTCTGCTGCGTCTCGACATTGTTCGTTAGCTGCCGGCTTTCGATCGTGAATTGCAAGTCAGCCTCCGCGGGTCACGTTCGTGAGGAGCAATGCGTGGGCCAAGGGGATGGGTTTGCGTGACTTGCAAAAGGGAGACGGTTTCACGCGGAGACGCGGGAGCGCGGAGAAAGGCGGCTCACGCGCAAAAATCTGGCGCACCTTCTGCACACGCGGCTGGACACAGGGGGACGTAAGGAGAGACGCGGTGAAAGTCGGAACGATTTTCGCGATCATCCTGGTTTGCGCCGGATGCAAGCAGACGGCCGGCAACAAGACCTTCCCCTTCCTCCAGCGCTACTCCGCCAACCCCTCCGAGCAGACCGACCTGGTCAAGCTCGAAGGCGAAGACGGGCAGTGGATCATGCCGGCCAAGAACTACGCGTCGACGCGTTTCTCGGGCCTCAATCAGATCAACGCCGGCAACGTGAAGAACCTGAAGGTCGCCTGGACCTTCTCCACCGGCAGCGATCGCGGCGAGGAGGCGGCCCCGATCGTCGTGAACAACACGATGTACATCGTCACGCCGTTTCCCAACACGCTCTACGCGCTCGACCTGACCCAGCCCGGCGCGCCGGCGAAATGGAGCTACAAGCCGAAGGACCTCAACAACTCGGCGAAAGGCGTGGCCTGCTGCGACTGGGTGAACCGCGGCTGCGTCTACGCGAACGGCAAGATCTTTTTCAACACGCTCGACGGCAAGACGGCCGCGGTGAATGCGCAGACCGGCGATGAAGTCTGGGTAACGCAGGTGGCCGACATCAATCGCGGCGAGTCGATCACGATGGCGCCGCTGGTGGTGAAGAACAAGGTCCTCGTCGGCGACAGCGGCGGCGAATTCGGCGTCCGCGGCTCGCTCACCGCGCTCGATTCGGAAACCGGCAAGCAGGCGTGGAAGGCGTACAGCACCGGCCCCGACAAAGACTGCCTGATCGGCCCTAACTTCCATCCCTTCTACGACTCCGACAAGGGGCAGGACCTCGGCGTGAAGACATGGCCGCCTGACCTCTGGAAGATCGGCGGCGGCACGACCTGGGGGTGGATCTCCTACGATCCCGCGCTCGATCTCGTCTACTACGGTACCGGCAATCCCGGTCCGTGGAATCCGGAGCAGCGGCCCGGCGACAACAAGTGGACCTGCGGCATGTTCGCGCGCCGGCCGGACACGGGCGAGGCGGTGTGGGCGTATCAGTGGAGTCCGCACGATCTTTACGATCACGACGGCATCAACGAGCTGGTGCTGCTCGATCTGCAGATCAATGGGCAGCTTCGCAAGGTGCTCGTGCGTCCCGAGCGCAACGGCTACGTCTACGTCCTCGACCGCGTGACGGGCCAGGTGCTGTCGGCGAATCCGTTCGCGTTCAACACCATCAGCACCGGCGTCGATTTGAAGACCGGCCGCCTGAAACCGGTCGCGGAAAAGGCAACGGGTTTCGGACGCGTGACGCGCATGATCTGTCCGCCCGCGCCGGGAGCAAAGGATTGGGAGCCGTCCGCGTACTCGCCGGTCACGAAGCTGCTCTACATCCCGCACGCGAATCTCTGCGAAGACTCGGAAGGGGTCCAAGCCAACTACATCGCCGGCACGCCCTACGTCGGATCGAATGTGAAGATGTACGCCGGCCCGGGCGGACACCGCGGCGAGTTCGACGCCTGGGATCCGGTGGCCGGCAAGAAGATCTGGTCGATCAAAGAGAACTTCCCCGTCTGGAGCGGCGCTGTTGCGACGGCAGGCAACGTCGTCTTCTACGGCACGATGGAGGGGTGGTTCAAGGCTATCGACGCGCGGTCCGGCCAACTCCTCTGGCAGTTCAAATGCGGCTCCGGGATCATCGGCCAGCCGGTCACGTTCCTCGGGCCTGACGGGAAGCAGTACGTTTCGATTCTCTCCGGCGTGGGCGGCTGGGCCGGCGCAATCGTGGCCGGCCAACTCGACCCGCACGACGGCAGCGCCGCCCTCGGCTTCGTCAACGCGATGTCCGACCTGCCGAAGGCGACGACCAAGGGCGGGATGCTCTACACGTTTGCATTGCCATGAGAAATCGGAAGGATGTTGTCGGTTGTCGGTTGTCCGTTGTCGCTGCGCTGATTGCGGCATTGGCGCTGCCGTCGTGTTCCGCCCGACAACCGAAAACCGACAACAGACAACGCGCGGAACGCGTCCTCCGCGTTTGCGCCGATCCAAACAACCTCCCCTACTCCAATCAAAAGCAGCAGGGATTCGAGAACGCGATCGCGTCGCTGATTGCGCGCGACCTGAATGCGCGCGTGGCCTACACCTGGTGGCCGCAGCGCCGCGGATTCGTTCGGCAGACGCTGCGCCATGGCGACTGCGACGTGATCATGGGCATCCCGACCAACTTCGATCAGGCATTGCCGACGCAGTCGTATTACCGATCGACCTACGTTTTCGTCTCCCGCACCGACCGCCACCTCGGCATCACTTCGTTCGACGATCCGCGTCTGAAGAAATTGAAGGTCGGCGTGCAGATGATCGGCAACGATCACGTCAACTCCCCTCCCGCGCACGCGCTGGCGAAGCGCGGCATCATCGACAACGTCACCGGCTACACGGTCTACGGCGACTACCGCAGCCAGGCGCCGGGACGCGACATCGTCGATGCCGTCGCGAACGGCGCGGTCGACGTCGCCATCGTCTGGGGACCGCAGGCCGGCTATTTCGCGCGACAGGAAAACGTCGCGCTGGACATCGTTCCCGTCTCGCCGCAGATCGATCTTCCCTTCCTCCCGTTCGTCTTCGACATTTCGATGGGCGTGCGCCGCGGCGACAACGCGTTGCGCGATCAACTCGATCGGGAGATCGAAAAACGGCGCGGCGACATCGAACGGATTCTCGATCAGTACGGAGTGCCGAGAGTATGAAGCGATCGCTCGCCTTTCTCGCCATCCTCGTCCTCGTCGCCTGCCATCGCGAGCGGCGTCCGCTCGCGCCGACCGCCGCCGAATCGCAGCGCCCGATGCCGCTGCGCATGGGCAATCTCCAGCCCGGACCGAAGCAGCTCGCCGCCACCGCCATCAACAATCCGTACGAAGGAAACGCCTACGCGATCAGTCAGGGGCAACAGCTCTTCGAGCAGTACAACTGCTCCGGATGTCACTTCCACGGCGGCGGCGGAATCGGTCCGCCGCTGATGGACGCGGAATGGATTTACGGCAGCTCGCCGGCCAACATCTTCACCACGATTTCCGAGGGACGTCCGAACGGGATGCCGTCATACGGCGGGCACATTCCGGTCTACCAGATCTGGCAGCTCACGACCTACGTCCGCGCCGTCGGCGGCTTCGAGCCGCAAGGCGCGATCTCGCCGCGCTCGGAAGAGATGATGCCGCGGCGCGCGGAGGAGCGGAAGTGAGGCGAGGGTTCTCAGCCGTCCCGAGCCTCACCAGCACAGACAAGAGTGTCTGTGCCACATTGATCGTGCCGTACCAGCGGCTGCTGCCACGGGCGAAAAGCAGTGTGGCACAGACACTCTTGTCTGTGCTTCGGCAAGATGCAGTGCCTGATGTTGCTAACCCGGGTGCTGCGGCTCCACGCCGGCGGCTCCTCATGACAGGCGCCGCCCTCGCGCCCTTCCAATCCGCGCTTCACTCCGCCGGCCCGCAGGCCGCGCGCATCGAGCACCTCTGGTGGGTCTTCTTCTGGATCTGCGTCGCCGTCTACGTCATCACGATCGTCTTCTTTTTCATCGCCGCTTTGCGAGGACGGCGACGAGCCGAGGCGCTCGACAATCCCGCGCACGATCGACGGCTCGGCATTTTCGTCAGCACGTGTGCCGCGGTCACCATCGCCACGCTCTTCGGACTCCTTTTCAGCAGCGTCGCCACGGGCAACGCCATCGGCACGTTTGCGAAGGATGACCCGAGGCAGTTGGAGATTGAGGTGACGGGGCATCAATGGTGGTGGGAGGTGAAGTATCCCGATGCGCTCGCGCCGTCGAACCAGATCACCGACGCGAACGAGATTCACATCCCCATTCACACGCCGGTCCTGCTGCGCCTCGACACGCGCGACGTCATCCATTCGCTGTGGATTCCGAACCTGCACGGCAAGCGCGATCTCATCCCCGGACGCGTCAACAAATTCTGGATTCAGGCGGACACTCCCGGCGTCTACCGCGGCCAGTGCGCCGAATTCTGCGGGTTTCAGCACGCGCACATGGCGCTGACGGTCGTCGCCGAATCGCTGGAAGAGTTCGCGCGGTGGAAATCGCGCATGAGCAAAGGCGCGCCGACGCCGATGACGCCGGCGCAACTTCGCGGGCAGCAGGTCTTCCTCAGCGCGCCGTGCGCGAAGTGCCACAACATCCTCGGCCTCGACGCGTACGGCACGCTTGGACCCGACCTCACCCACTTTCGCAGCCGTCCCACGCTCGCCGCCGGACAGCTGCTCAACACGCGCGGCAATCTGGCCGGCTGGATCGCCAACGCGCCGGCGATCAAGCCGGGAACGCTGATGCCGCCGAATCAGCTGAGCGGGCAGGAGATGAGCGATCTGCTGGCGTATCTGGAGACGCTGCGGTGAGAACCGAAATGTTGAATGTTGAATGTTCAATGTTGAATGTTGAATGGACCCGGAGCCGCGGCTGCTCAGGCCGCGCCGAACTCGCAGTTCCATTCAACATTGAACATTCAACATTCAACATTGAACATTCGCTTTTTTCAGGGGCGGCGCGATGACCGAGCTCCTCGTCGCCGATCCCGACTTCGCCAAAGAGCGCGAAATCATGCAACGCACCTGGGCTCCCCACCCAGGCCTCCTCGGCTGGTTCATGGAGACCGGCCACAAACAGCTCGGACTCCGCTACATCGTCACCGCCTTCCTTTTCTTCCTCGCCGGCGGCGTCGAAGCGGCGCTCATGCGCATCCAGCTCATGAAGCCGGAGAACCACTTCCTCGGGCCGGACGCGTACAACCAGCTCTTCACCGTCCACGGCTCGACGATGATGTTTCTGTTCGCCGTCCCCATGATGGAAGGCTTCGGCGTTTACCTCGTGCCGTTGATGCTCGGCACGCACAACGTCGCCTTCCCCAAGCTCAACGCCTTCGGCTACTACATCTACCTCTTCGGCGGGCTGTTCCTCTACACGATGTTCTTCCTCGGCGCCGGCCCTGACGCCGGCTGGTTCTCCTACGTCCCGCTTTCCGGTCCGCAATTCGCGCCGGGCAAAGGCGTCGACACCTGGTCGCAGATGATCACCTTCACGGAGCTCTCCGGTCTCGTCGTGGCCGTTGAGTTAGTGGTCACCGCGTTCAAGCAACGCTGCCCGGGGATGTCGCTGAATCGCATCCCGCTCTTCGTCTGGTCGATGATCGTGGTCAGCTTCATGATCATGTTCGCGATGCCGGCGGTCATGGTCGACACCGGCTACCTCGCGCTCGACCGACTCGTCGGGACACACTTCTTCAATCGCTCCGAGGGGGGCGATCCGATTTTTTACCAGCACATGTTCTGGTTTTTCGGGCACCCCGAGGTCTACATCATCTTCATTCCGGGGCTGGGGTTCGTGAGCTCCATCCTGACCGCGTTCACCGGACGCAAAATCTTCGGCTACACGGTGATGGTCTCCACGCTCGTCGTCACCGCATTCCTCGGCTTCAGCGTCTGGGTGCATCACATGTTCGCGACGGGATTGCCGCAGCTCGGCGAGAGTTTTTTCACCGCGGCCAGTCTGATGATCGTCCTCCCGACTGGCGTGCAGATCTTCTGCTGGATCGCCACTATCTGGTCGGGACGATTCCGCATCGCCGCGCCGGTGCTGTACGTGATCGGCTTCTTCCTCGTCTTCATCGTCGGGGGCTTGACGGGCGTGATGCTGGCGTCGATTCCGATCGACTGGCAGGTTCACGACACCTACTTCATCGTCGCGCATTTTCATTACGTCCTGATCGGCGGCGCGCTCTTCCCTCTTTTCGGCGCGTTCCACTTCTGGTTCCCGAAATGGACCGGACGGATGTACAGCGAAACGATGGGACAGATCAGCTTCTGGCTGCTGCTCGTCGGATTCAACATCACGTTTTTCCCGATGCATATCCTCGGGCTGTACGGCATGCCGCGCCGCGTTTACACATACCAGCCGGGCCTGCGCTGGGGCGGACTCAATCAACTGGCCTCGGCCGGCGCGGTGCTGATCGCGCTGTCGGTGCTGACGATGATCATCAACTTCCTGGTCAGCCGCGTTTCGGGACGCGAAGCCGGCGCGAATCCGTGGAACGCCGACACGCTGGAGTGGTCGCTGCCGTCGCCGCCGCCGCTCTACAACTACCTGCACGTGCCGACCGTCAGCGGATTGAACGCCGTTTGGGATGCCGCGCCCGATCAGCCATACGTCACCGGGATGCGCTTCGACCGGCGCGAGATCCTGATTACGAAAGTCCTCGACGCCGAGCCCGATCACACCGAACAACTGCCCGGACCGTCGCTCTGGCCGTTCCTTCTGGCTTGCACGACCTGCCTCGGATTGTGGGGCGCGATCTTCTTCGCCTGGTGGTTCACGATCGGCGTGGTGCTCAGCGGCATCGCGCTGATCGGCTGGTTCTGGCCGACGGATCGGGAGCTCGAAGACCACATCCTCCGCGAGAAGGGTGAGCTCGGCGGACTGGCCCTCGGCATGCCCGAACCGGTGCGGGAGGAGATGCCGTGACGCAGCGCGTGCTCGACGTCTCCGCGCTGACCGAAGGAACCGCCGATTCCCGCGCCCTGATCTGGTGGGGCAACCTCGGCATGCTGGCCATCGAGGGAACGATGTTCGCGATGGCCCTGGCCACGTATCTCTATTTACGAAGTACGAATCTCGATTGGCCGCCGAGCACTGTCCCGAAGCCTGATCTGCTGATGCCGACCATCAACACCGTCATTCTGCTGCTCAGCTGCATCGCCGCATTCGTCATCGACCGCGCCTCGATCACGAAGAACATGCTGGCCATCCGCATCGGTCACGTCATTTCGATCGCGATCGGATTGACCTTCCTCTACATCCAGTACGGCATCATCGTCCCCAACCTCGGCTACAAGTGGAGCGATCACGCCTACGGCTCGATCATCTGGACGATCATCGGCATGCACACGCTGCACATGGTCGCCGCTACCGGCGAGACGGCGTTGCTGTTCATCTATGGTCTATTCAAACCCATAGTTAAAAAGCACCTGCTCGACTTCCGCTGCACCGCCGTCTACTGGTACTTCGTGGCGCTGGTGTGGGTGCCGTTCTATTTCGTGATCTTCGTCGAGCCGTGGATGCAGCGAAAAGGAAGCTGACGGATGGAGACGACGAAGCCGCTCGCGATCCGCCCCGCCTCTCCGCAGCTCTGGACCGGCATCCTCAGCAGCCCGTTCGCCTTCGCCGTGGCGTTCACGATCAAGTACGCGATGGTCGACTGGATCTGCGATCACAAAGCAGAGTGGATTTTCTGGGTGATCACGATCGCCGCGCTGCTCATCTGCGCGTTCGGCGCATTCGAGTCGTGGCGCGGACTGAAGAACGACGAGAACACGAGACGCGTCCGCTTCATGGGCATCGGCGGCCTGTCACTCAACGCCGCCTTCGCGATGTCGATCATCGCCATGGCCATCCCACACTTCTACCTCGGAGCGTGCGAGTGAGCTGTCGTCCTGACCTTCGCAGCTGTCCCGAGCCTCACCAGCACAGACAAGAGTGTCTGTGCCACATTGATCCTGCCGTACTTGGTCGAATGCTGGTACAGGCGCGAGCGCGTGTGGCACAGACACTCTTGTCTGTGCTTTGGCAAGGTGCACCGACTGAAGTTGTTAACCCGCGTGTGCTGCTGCTCATCGCGGCAGTGCTCTCGGCGCTCCTCCTTCCAACCACCGCCTACGCCCACGCCGGCCATCACCACCTCGCGCCGTCGACCTTCATGCGTTGGTGGTCGTGGGAACCGTTCGTCGTCATCCCGCTGGCGATTACCGGCGCGATGTACGCCATCGGCGTCGTGCGCATGAAGGGGATCCGCAAATGGCAGATCGCTTCCTTCGCGGCCGGATGGATCGCCCTCGTCATCGCGCTCGTCTCCCCGCTCGACGCACTCGGCGGCATCCTCTTCTCTGCGCACATGGCCCAGCACGAAATGCTGATGATCGTGGCCGCGCCTCTGCTCGTCTTCGGACGTCCGCTGATCGCATTCCTCTGGGCCTTGCCGGCACGATGGCGCGTTCCAACCGGACACTTTTTTCAGCGCGAGCCGATCAGGAAAACGTGGAACTGGATCACCGGCGCGCTCGTCGTTACGATCCTGCACGCCATCGCGCTGTGGGTCTGGCACATCCCGTCGTGGTACGAGGCCACTCTGCGCAACGACGGCATCCACGCGCTGCAGCACATTTCCTTTCTCCTCACCGCGACGATGTTCTGGTGGTCGCTCACGCACGGACGCTACGGCCGCCTAGGCTACGGCGCGGCGGTGGTCTACGTCTTCGCCACGGCCGGTCACAGCGGCGCGCTCGGCGCGCTCATTACATTCGCGCCGCATCTGTGGTATCCGATCTACGGCGCGCGCACCGCGGCCTGGGGCTTGAACGCGATCGAGGATCAACAACTGGCCGGCCTGATCATGTGGATTCCGGCCGGAGTGCTGTTCACGATCCTCGGCATCGCGATTTTCGCCGCCTGGCTCGGCGAGGCCGAGCGCCGCGTCGTCCTCGGAACGAGCGACGCGCTGCGAAAGGAAGAACGTTGAAACGAATTTTGATGCTGATTCTGCTGCTCGCCGCCTGCAAACACCCCGAATCCACCGCGCCGGCTGCCGGCGACGCCAACCGCGGAAAACAAATCATCGAGCAGTACGGCTGCAACTCCTGCCACATCATTCCCGGCGTTACTGGAGCGAACGGGATGGTCGGCCCATCGCTCGAACACGTTGCCTCGCGTCCGGTCATCGCAACAAAGATTCAGAACTCGCAGCCGAACATGACCGCGTACATCCTGAACCCGCAGATGTCGAATCCCGAGAACGTCATGCCGAACCTCGGCGTAAAACCGGACGAGGCGCGCGACATCGTGGCCTACCTCTACACGTTGAAATGAACGCGCGAAGTCACAGAGCACAGACAAGAGTGTCTGTGCCACATAAACGCGGCTGGTGTGGCACAGACACTCTTGTCTGTGCGGTCCGGCAGGCTGTGAGTTGCATCCTCCTTCTCCTCATTGCGGCAACGGGAGAAGCGAAAATCTTCGTCACCAGCGAACGCGCCGGCACCGTGACGATGATCGACGGCGCCACGATCAGAACCATCGCCGTCGGCACGCGCCCGCGCGGAATCGTGCTCAGTCCGAACGGCAAACGGCTCTACGTCGCCGTCAGCCACTTTCGCGGACAGTATTCAAAGACGCCGGACGGTGTGGTCGCAATCGATCCGGCGACGATGACGATCATTCGCCGCTACAAAGCCGGGACGGACCCGGAAGGCATCGCCATGACGCCGGACGGGAAACGCTTCTGCGTCGCGAACGAGGACGCGGGCACCGCATCGATCGTCGACATCGGCAGCGGACGGAACGTCTCCCTCGTCACCGGCACGGAACCGGAGGGCGTTGCGGCGAGCTACGACGGGAAGCTGATCTACGTCACCGCGGAGACGAGCAATACCGTTACGGTGGTCGATCCGAAAGCAAACGCCGTCACCGCCAACATCTTCGTCGACGCGCGGCCTCGCGCGGCCGTCTTCGCGCGCGATGGCATGCGCGCGTATGTGAGTTCCGAGGTCGGTGGGAGCATCAACGTGGTGGACGTGAAGAGCAACCGCGCCGTCGCGCACATCAAACTCCGGCCTGCCGATCATCCGGTCGGCGTCGTTCTCTCGCCGGACGGCAAGCGCCTCTACGCCGCCACCGGCCGCGGCAACGCCGTCGCCGTCATCGACACCGCCACGAATCGCGTCGTGCAATCCATCGCCGTCGGCAACCGGCCGTGGGGCATCAACCTGACCAGCGACGGACGCACGCTCTACACGGCCAACGGACTGTCGAACGACATCTCCGTTATCGATACGGCTTCGGGCCGCGTCACCGCGACGATCAAAGTGCCGGACGGCCCATGGGGCATCGCGGTCGCGCCGTAGTTATCCCCACATCCCCGACTTCGCCAGCTTCTGAATCTTTTTCAGGATGCGGTCTTTCTTGAAGCCGCGAACGTGGTCAATGTACAGGTTGCCGTTGAGGTGATCGATTTCGTGGCAGAGCGCGCGGGCCATCAGCCCTTCGCCGCGCAGCTCGCGCTGCTGGCCGTTGCGGTCGGCAAAGCGAACTTTCACGCGCTCCGGCCGGGTCACGTTTTCGACGAAATCGGGAATCGAGAGGCAGCCCTCTTCTTCCGTGATCTGCCCTTCCATCTCCACAAGCTCGGGATTGATGAGTATGTGCAGGTTGCCTGGCTTCTTGCCGACGGTGAGATCGATCACCGCCAGCCGCTTGCCGATACCGACCTGGTTCGCGGCCAGCCCGACGCCCGGCGCGGCGTACATCGTATCGACCATGTCGTCGATCAACTTCTGCAGCGCGGCGTCGATATCGCCGACCGGCTGCGTCGGATTGCGTAGAACGGGATCGCCGTATTTGACGATGGGAAGAACGGCCAAAATTGTTCTCCTGCGGATAGTGGATTAGTAGATTAGTGGATTAGTAGACAGGGGCGCGCCTCGTCCTGATCTACTAATCTACTGATCACTAATCTACTAATCACTTTCTCTTCAGACTGTCGATCATCGCCTCGACCGTGTGCTCGGCGCGGCGCTGATAGAAGTCGTTGAGCACCTTGCGGATTCCGGGATACATCGCCAGCGCGTTGTCGAGCTTGTCCTTGTCGAGGCGGAGCAGTTCCGTGCGCTGCGAGGCGGTGATGGTGGCGGTGCGCGGCTTGCCGGTGAGCATGCTCACCTCGCCGAAGAAGTCACCCTCGCCGAGGCGTGCCAGGTAGACCGTGGCACCGCCGGCACCTTGCGTGAAGACCTTCACCTCGCCGCTGGCGATGATGTACATCGACGATCCCGGCTGCCCCTCGGCGATGATGACGCTCCCCTCGTCGTGCGACTCCAGTTCCATCTCGCGGACGAGAGCGTTGCGTTCTTCTTCGTTCAGCACTTCGAACAACGGCGACTTCGGCACGGGACGCGTGAACAGCGGCTCACTCTTCCCTGCCGTCTCTTCCTGCGGCTTCGACGCGGCGATCTGGTCGCGCAGCTTCTCCGCCTTTTTGCTGACAGCAATGGCCTGTACGGTCAGCCCATTGTCGTCGTAATACTTCGCAGTGTGCTCGTACTGCGCGATGGCCTCTTCGTGCTGGCCCGCGCCGGCGAGGGCATCGGCGTACTGCAATCGGATGCGGGGATTGGACTGGTACTTGTCGAGATCGCGTTTGAGG
>Ga0157375_10000779_pt1 | contig 27895 bp, 17 predicted proteins | sample M35metaG_FD_115311 | JGI IMG/M metagenome (GOLD analysis project Ga0157375, IMG submission 115311) | Miscanthus rhizosphere microbial communities from Kellogg Biological Station, Michigan, USA - M3-5 metaG | ecosystem: Host-associated > Plants > Roots > Rhizosphere > Soil | place: USA: Michigan... | reverse complement strand
CGTCGGGCGGCACGAAAGCGGTCAGCCGCACGCAGGTCCATCAACTTCTCATCGCCCTCGGCGGAATGGCGGTCGCGCTGATCATCGCCATCCACTCGCTGCCGCAGGACGTCACGCTCGTCGAAGCATTCCGCGTGGCCGGGCGCATGGGACGCCTTAACGCCATCGACTTCCATTTCGATCCGAAGACGCAATACAACTTCTGGTCAGGCCTGATCGGCGGCGCGTTCCTTTCGCTGTCGTACTTCGGAACGGACCAATCGCAGGTCCAGCGCTATCTCACCGGCTCGTCGATCGCCGAAAGCCGACTCGGGCTGCTCATCAACGGCATGGTCAAAGTGCCGATGCAGTTCTTCATCCTCTTCGTCGGAGCGATGGTGTTCGTCTTCTACCAGTTCGTCGCCCCGCCGCTCTTCTTCAACACCGTCCAGCGCGCGAAGGTGAGCACGAGTCAGTACGCCGCCGAATACGAAAAACTCGAAGCGCAGCATCAGACGCAATTCACGGAAAAGCGCGCCGACGTGCAGCGCCTGTTGACCGCGATGCGCGCGCACGATGACGCCGCCACCGCGTCCGCCACCACCGCCTTGCGCAACGTGCAGGAGCGCGAGACCGCCACCCGCACCGCCGCCGCGTCGCTGATCAACCGCACGCAGCCGGGCGCCGACAACAGCGACACGAACTACATCTTCCTGACCTTCGTCATCGACTATCTACCCGCCGGCGTGGTCGGACTCGTCCTCGCGGCGATCTTCTGCGCGGCGATGTCGGCGACATCGTCCGGACTCAACTCCCTCGCCTCGACCACCGTCGTCGACATCTTCCGCCGCCTCGGCAAGCCGCACGCGACTGACGCCGAATGCGTCCGCCTCTCGAAACTGGCGACGATCGCCTGGGGCCTTTTCGCCATCGCCTTCGCCGAATTCGCCAACCGCCTCGGCTCGCTCATCGAAGCCGTCAACAAACTCGGCTCGCTCTTCTACGGAACGATCCTGGCGATCTTCCTCCTCGCGTTCTACACCAAGCGCGTCAGCGGCACCGCCGCCTTCCTCGGCGCGCTGATCGGAGAAGCGGCCGTGGTCTGGTGCGCCATAACGACCGACCTGGCCTGGCTCTGGTGGAACGTGATCGGCTGCGTGGTGGGCGTGGTGGCCGCGCTCATCGTGCAGCGGTTCGTCCCGGAACAGCGCGAGATCAACGAGGCGCAACCACTGTCATCCTGAGACTGCCGGAGGCGCGGAGCCGAAGGCGGAGACGCCGGAGGACGGCGAAGGATCTCAAGATGCGCAACTCTGGTTGAAAACCCGATGGGATTCAATGCAGCGTTGTGAAGCTTGAGATCCTTCGCCGTCCTCCGCCGCTTCCGCGCTTCGCGCTCCACGGCTCCGGCGGCTCAGGATGACAAACCTACTTCTTCCAGTCGTTGATCGAACCCTGGATCTCTTCGACGAACTCTTTGTCGTTCGGGCCGGCCAGTTTCAGCGCGGATTCGGCCGTCGCGATCGCGCCGGCTTTGTCGCCACTCTTCGCCTGGATGCGCGCTTTCAGATAGAGGTTCGACATCGTCTGCTTCACCTTCAGCGACTGATCGACCCACTTCGTGGCTTGATCACTGTTGCCTGCGTCAAACGCGAACGATGCCGCGCGAAGTGGCGTCTGGAAATCGGTGGCCGCGGCGGCGGCCACGGCGGCGTTCGCGTCCGCCATCACCTTCGCGGTCGTGTTCGTACCCACCGTGAACGGGACGGAGACGTTCTCCCAGCGGATGGCCACCGTGGCGTTGTCGTTCGTGACCTGCGGGAACTCGATCGTCATCAGCTCGTGGAAGGTCGACTTCTCCGGCTTCACCGTCACGCGCAGCGCGTCGTCGGCCTGTTTGTAGTTGAACGAGCCCCACTGCTTCGCGGTCTTGTTGAAGATGATCGTCCACGAATCCTTCCCCGGAATCGTGTGCAGCGAATACGTTCCTTTCGGCAGCGGCTGGCCGTTGATGGTGACGTCGTCGCTGAACGAGATCTGCGTGGCCTCGTTCGCGCCGGTGCGCCAGACCTGGTCATACGGCACGAGCCCGCCCCAGATGACGCGGCCTTTCACCGACGGACGGCTGTAGTCGACGGTGATGTCGGTCAACCCGACCGTCGCCGTAGTGACCATGTGCTGCGAAACGCGCGGCACCTTGAGGGCCGGCGCCGTCCCCTGCGCCACCAGCGGCAGCGCGGAAATCAGAAAAAGACAAATCGCAATGAACTTGCGCATTGAAGCTCCTTTCGGTTTCAAACCGGCCGAGATCGTAGCAAATGGGCGGCGAAGGTCGATAAACTGCGTGAAACAGGTTGTCGGTTGTCGGTTTTCTGTTGTGAGAGGCGAGAGCACTGCACAACGGAAAACCGACAACCGACAACTCAAATACCGCGAATCATCCAATCCAAGGAGAACCAATGGTTGCCATCCGCTTCACCGGAAATTACGAAGACCTGTCCACCGATCGCGGGTATCAGTTCAAGTTCTTCTGCGAGAAGTGCAACAACGGCTACATGTCCACTTTCAAGACCTCGACGATGGGCGTCCTAGGATCGGCCGCGCGCGTCGCGGGCAATCTCTTCGGCGGCGTCTTCGGCAGCGTGGCCGACAGCTCGTACGAAGTGCAGCGCGCCGTCGGCGGTCCCGCGCACGACAGCGCGCTGAAAGATGCCGTCAACGAGATCTCGCCGATCTTCAAGCAGTGCACGCGCTGCGGCAACTGGGTCTGCGAGCCGATCTGCTGGAACAAGAAGGCCGGCCTCTGCGAGACCTGCGCGCCCGACCTCGACGAAGAGATGGCCGCCGCGCAAGCCGAGGCCGCGAGGGAACAGATTCAGACGAAAGCGCGCGAAGTGGACTGGACGAAGCAGCGCAAAGTCGACCAGGTCTCCGGCGCCGTCTGCGCATCATGCGGCGCAAAATCGCAGGGCGGAAAGTTCTGTCCCGAATGCGGCACCGCATACAACGCGAAAAAGAAATGCGGCAGCTGCGGACATGAGGCCGAGGGGTCGCCGAAGTTCTGTCCGGAGTGTGGAGGGAAGTACTAACTCTCCGCGCCTCCGCGTCTCCGCGTGAACCGTCTCCCTTTCGCCATCGCGATCTGCTGCTCCAAAAAATCGCGGAACGAAATCCCCGCCTCGTGCAACTGCTGCGGCACGAGGGAGCTGGTCGTCAACCCCGGCAGAGTGTTCAGTTCCAGGAAGTACACGCCGTCGGAACCCGCGATCAGGTCGCTGCGCGAGTAGCCTTCGCATCCGAGCGCAACGTGCGCGGCGAGGGACATCGCCTGCGCCTCCTCGCGCATCGCGTCGGGGATTTTCGCGGGACAGATTTCGCGCGTTCCTTTGCCGAGGTATTTGCCTTCGTAGTCGAAGGTCGCTCCGGGATCAGTTTCGATTTCGATGACCGGCAGCGCGAGAGGACCGTCGTCGCCGTCGATCACGCCGACGGTCAGCTCGCGACCGGCGATGAACTGCTCGACGATGTACGGGATGGGTTCGACGAGCGGAATCTCGTCCCCACGCTCGAGGAAAAACAGACCGCGCGAGGAACCACCGGCCAGCGGCTTGAGGACGAGCTTCTCATGGCGCTGCAACATGTCGGCGATCGTCGCGTCGATGGTGCGAACATCTTGGACTATGCGCGACTCGGCGATGCGCACGCGATCCTTCACCATCTCTTTCGCCCGTCCCTTGTCGAATGCGGCGGCGCTCGCGGCTGAACCGGAACCGGTGAAGGCGATGCCGCGTGCTTCCATCATCCGCTGGACGGTTCCGTCCTCCCCTTCTCCGCCGTGGAGCGCGAGGAGGAAGACCGGATCGTCAACCGGCAGCGTATCGAGCGCCATCTCCAGATCGGGCCAGATGGCCGGCCGCGACGGCTGGAAGTCATTCGTAAACGGATTCGGATGCGCGAGCAGCTCCTCGCGATTCACGTCATACACCGCGCCATTCGGCGCCCAGAACCAGGCCAGCGGCGCGCCGAGCGTGCGCACGACGTTCTGCGCCGAGGCCACAGACACATGCCGCTCATCGCTGCGCCCGCCAAACAAAACAATCACAGTCATGGCGCCGCGTTCTGCAATCGGTCTGCCGTCAAAACGAAGCGTCATCATCGTAGCGCCGTCGGCTCGACGGCTGTACCGCCGCCGGCTCGGCGGCACGTGAACGCTGGACTGCCAGCGAGCCGCTGGCGGTCCAGCCGGCGGGCCGCCGGCGCTACGTCATTAATCCCCCGTTCCCACCGGATTGACCACCGCCACGCGCCCATCCACGCGAGGCGTCAACGGCTGCGGCATCGCCTTCAGCGCGTCGATCAGCAACTCCCGGATCGGCCGCGAGTAATCGATCTTGATCCGATCGGCAGGAATCGTCTTCATCAGCGGCTCCAGCCCCTCGCCGGTCACGAGGAAATCGATCGTCGCCACGCGATAGAGCGCGTCGGGATCGAGCGGCTTGCCATCCGCCAGCGTCACTGAGAGCAGCCGGTTGCGTTGTGCCGCCGGTTTATCGGAATCGCGCGACTCATCGAATGTGTAGCGCAGTCCGCTGGTCTGCAGGATCCCGCGTCCGCCGCCGATCGACGTGATCTCCAGCATCCTCTTCACCTGCGCGCCGGTGAGCGTCACGAGCGCCGGAAAATTGTCGAACGGCGACACGTCGAACATGTGCGTGTAGAGAATCGTCCCCGCCGGCAGATCGGTGCGGATGCCGCCGGAGTTGAGGAAGGCGATGTCGGCCTTCATGTACGTGCGCATCGCGTCCGTCAGCAGATCGCCGATCGGCGACTCGCGGTAGTAGGCGCGCTTGAAACGATCCGTCGTGCGGATGCCAGTGTCCTGATTCTTTTTCACGGCAACCTGCTCGAGGTACGGCTTGAAGATGTCCGCGACCGCCTCCACTTCGGCCACCGATTTCCCTTCCAGCTTTTTCGGAACGAGCGTCGCGCCGGCCGGCGCTTTCTTCGGATCGCAAGTTTCGGTGTGCTCGTACACCTGCGCGCAGACCATCGTCAGCGGCGCCATCTCTGTCTTCATCACCTTGTGCTGCGACGGATCGACGGTCATGTCGAGGATGGCGATCTCGCGTCCGTACGGCGACGGCTGCAGCGTGGCCACGCCGTCGATGTAGTGGCGGATGTTCGAGTGCGTGTGTCCGGCGAAGTAGGCGTCGATGGTTCCTTTCGGCAGCGCCTTCAGATACCGCATCGCCTCCTGGTCCGTTTCGCAGCTCGACGGATCCTCCGGATTCGTTTCGATGTTCTTGCAGCGTCCGCCCATGTGGGCGATGACGACGATGGCCGAGGCGCCGGCCTTGCGCAGTTCCTTCGCGGCGCTCACAGTCGCCGCGACCGGATCGCCGAAATTCAGCTTGGCGACGTTCGCCGACATCGTGACGGCCGGCGTGTCGGGAGTGGAGAGTCCGATGATGCCGACCTTCACGCCATTCGCTTCGATCATCGTGTAGCGCTTCGCCCACGACGGCGTCTTCCCCGTCGCTTTCTCCGTCAGATTCGCGGAGAGGAACGGGAACTTCGCCGCCTTCGCGTTTTTCTTCAACGCGCCGAGCGGATCTTCCTTCGCAATGCGCGCTACCGAATCGGGTCCGACGGGACCGTAGTCGAACTCGTGATTGCCGACGGCCGCGGCGTCGTAGCCGAGGGCGTTGTACCCTTTCACTACCGGTTCGCCCTCGAAGAAGTTCGACTCCAGCGTTCCCTGAAACAGATCGCCGGAGTCGACCACGATCACTCGTCCATGATTCGCGCGCAGCACATTGAGATATCCCGCGATGAGCGGCAGGCCGCCGTACGCGGGCGCCGTCTTCGACTCATGATGGCTGTCGTATGAGCCGTGAAGATCGGTCGTGCCGACGACGAAAACATGCACCGGCTGCGGATCGGCGGAATACGCGGAAACAGCGGCAAGGAAGAGAACGAAGGGAAGGAGCCGTTTCATGGCGCGGAGTATATGAGGCAGGGATGAGGGACGAGGGAGGAGGGAGGTTTGTCATCCTGAGGCTGGCGTAGCCGCGAGCGCGAAGCGTGAGACGGCGGAGCGCGCCGAAGGATCTCAAGCTTCGCAAGTTGCGTTGCATCCCAGTGGGTTTCAGCCGGAGTTGCGCATCTTGAGATCCTTCGACCGTCCTCCGGCGTTCCGCGCTTCGCGCTCCAACGCCGGAGCCTGCCCTGAGTGCAGCCGAAGGGGCGGCTCAGGATGACAACCAACAAAAAATGCTCTATCAAACCCTCGCCACCGCCGTCGCCGTCATCCACTTCGCGTTCATCGTCTTCGTGATCGCGGGCGGATTTCTTGTGCTGCGCTGGCCGGGGTTGAAGTGGATTCACCTCCCGGCCGCGATCTGGGGAGCGCTCATCGAGATCGGCGGTTGGATCTGTCCGCTCACCATCGTCGAAAACGTGTTTCTGCGCAGAGCGGGCGCGGCTGGGTATGATGACGGCTTCGTCGCGCATCACATCTTCCGCGTGATCTACCCGAACGGCCTCACCCGCGGGATGGAATTCGCCATCGCCGCATTCGTCATCGCGAGCAACGTCGCGGTATATAGGAAAGTGTTTTACTGAATGGATTCTTACGCCATCCCGCAGCACCCGGTCTCGACGACCGACAAACCCTTCTCATCCCTCGGCCTGAGCGCCCCGATCCTCGGCATCATCGAAAAGATCGGCTTTCAGAACCCGACTCCAATCCAGGCTGAAGTCATCCCGCTCGCGCTGCAGGGCAAAGACATCATCGGCCTGGCGCAGACCGGCTCCGGCAAGACGGCGGCGTTTTCACTGCCGCTGGCCGAGCGACTCACGCATGGCCGCGGCGTGCGCGGCCTGATCCTCTCGCCCACGCGCGAGATCGCGCTGCAGACGAAAGCGTTTCTCGACGTCTTCGGCGTCAATCACGATCTCAAGACCGCATGCGTCATCGGCGGCGTGAAGATGAATCCGCAGACCGATGCGCTGCGCAGCGTGCCGGACATCATCGTGGCCACGCCCGGACGTTTGCTTGATCACGTCCGCCAACGTCACGTGAAGCTCGACGAAATCGAAGAACTCGTCCTCGACGAAGCCGACCACATGCTCGACCTCGGCTTTCTCCCGCAGATGCGCGAGATCCTTAGACTGCTCCCGCGCAATCGCCGCACGATGATGTTCTCCGCCACGATGCCCGACTCGATCGAGATGATCGCGAAGGAGTTCATGCGCGATCCGGTGCGCATCGACATCACCCCGGAGGGGGGCGCGGCGATCGGCATCACCCATCGGCTTTACGTCGTCAAGGAAGAGGACAAGCGCAACTGCCTGCTCGCGCTGCTAACCGAGGAGCTCGGGAGCACGCTCGTCTTCGTGCGGCGCAAGATCGACGCCGAGTGGCTGTACCACATCCTCCAGCGGCGCGGACATCCGGTCTCGCGCATTCACGCCGACCGTTCGCAGGGACGGCGCGTGGAAGCGCTGGCGGGATTTCGTCAGGGGCAGCACCGCATCCTCGTGGCGACGGACATCGCAGGCCGAGGGATTGACGTGCCGGGGATCGAGCACGTGATCAACTTTGACATTCCGGAGAACGTCGACGACTACGTCCACCGCGCCGGCCGCACCGCTCGCGGCGCGGCGCTCGGGATCGTGTCGACGATCGCGTCGTGGCAGGACCTGCCGATGGTCCGCCAGATCGAAGAAGTCCTCGGCGAAAAAATCCCGCGTTGCAGCGTGCCGGGGATTGAGCCGTGGGTGGAAACGGAACGCGTGGCGGCGAAGAGACGCACGCGGGTGTGATTGTTCGGGCGGATTACTTACACCCTCCTTGTTGCTCGCCCTTCACCCAGTCGCTACACTCCGGAACAGGTAACGGGAAGCTTCGACACAAACTACATGCGCATCGGAATCGACGCTTCTAATCTTCGCAGCGGGGGAAGTCTCACTCACATCGGCGAGCTGCTCGCCGCGGCCGAACCGGAAAGGTACGGGGTGACGCGCGTCGTGGTGTGGGGCGGCCGCGAGGTGCTGGACCGGCTGCCGTCGCGCGACTGGCTGGAGGGGATCTACGACCCGGTCCTCGACCGGCCGCTCCCGATGCGCGTGCTGTGGCAGCAGACCAAGCTCTCGCAACTCGTCCGGCGCGCGGCCTGCGACGTGTTGTTCGTGCCGGGAGGAACGTACCTGGGCGGCTTCCGTCCCTTCGTGACCATGTCGCGCAACCTTCTTCCGTTCGATGTCTCGCAGATGTGGCTTTACGGCGTCTCGGCGCAGGCACTCAAGTTTCTGCTCCTCCGGTTTGGTCAGACGCGAACGATGCGCAACGCCGCGGGCACGATCTTCCTGCATGACTACGCCCGCTCGCGTGTCATCCGGACGGTGAAGAAGCTACTTGGTACCGAGGTGATCATCCCGCACGGCATCTCCGGCCGCTTCCGCGCCGAGCCGCGCGAGCAGAAGCCGCTCGACGCCTACTCGAAGGAGCACCCCTTCAAACTTCTCTACGTCTCCACTGTCGACGCCTACAAGCACCAGTGGCGGGTGGTTGAGGCGGTGGCGAAGCTGGTACGTAAAGGACTGCCGGTTAGCCTCGAGCTGGTCGGACCGCCCGATGACCACCCCTCGATGGAACGGCTGATGGGCGTCGTAAAGCACCTCGGCGCCGAAGGGTACGTGCGCTATCGCGGCCTCATTCCGCACGCGGAACTGCCGACGGTCTACGCCGACGGCGATGCCTTCGTCTTTGCCTCGAGCTGCGAGAATCTGCCGAACTGCCTGCTCGAGGCCATGAGCGCCGGTCTGCCAATCGCCTGCTCGAACCGGCTGCCCATGCCGCGAATCCTTGGCGACGGCGGGATCTACTTCGACCCGAGCGATACCGACGATATCGCGCGTGCGCTCGAGCAGCTCATCACCTCGCCACAGGCGCGGCGGCAATTCGCCGCGATCTCGTACGAAGACGCGCAGCAGTACAGCTGGAAGCGCTGCGCTGACGACACCTTCTCGTTTCTTCGGGCAGCCGTCGCGTGAGCGTTCCGTCTCGAGTGGCGGGGATCTGTCTCTCCGCCGCCATGCGCCTGGTTCCGCGCCGCCGGCGCTGCGGCGCTGCGCTGCGGCTGGCACGCGCCACCGCCCCGTTGTTCCGTCTGAGCGAGCTATACCGGAGACAGGAGCGAAGCCGCGTCTCGGGCGCGCTCGACATCGCCACGCACATGGTGCTGCACACGCTGACGAAGAACGGCGTCCTCTTCGATCCGATCTTCGAGTTCGATGGCTACGATGACTTCCTGCGGACTTACCAAGAAGGCCGCGGCATTCTGCTGGTGGCGGCGCACAACGCCCTCAGCCTCCTGATCCTGCGGCGGTTCTACGACGCCGGCATTCCCTCCATCACCATCAGCAGCGACGCGCTCCCGGTTCTCGGTACGCGAAACGAAGCGCCGATCATCGATGCGTCGTCGCCCTTCCTGGTTGCGGCGCGAAGCCGGCTTCGCCAGGGAGAGATCGTCGGAGCCATGATCGACCGCAGCGAGCATCATCGAGACAAAGACGCGGAGCGGACGTTCGAGTTCGAGACAGCCAACGGCCCGGTGATCGTCGCTCCGGCCCTGCTGCACGTAGCGGCCCGGTGCGGTTCGAAGGTGGTGTTTGTCGAGGCACACGCCGAAACCGGCGGACTGGCCGGCACGCTCGTCGTGGCGGCGAGTGCCGATGCCGACGGACTGACGCGGGAGTACATCGACTTCGTGCGCGCGCACCTTTCGTCGCGACTGGCCGGCACCGGCCTCGCGCACGTGGAAGACGCCGTAGGAGCGCCGGCGTCGTGAAGCGAGCGCTCGTCGTCCTGGCTCTTCTTCACGTCACGCTGGCTATCTTGCTCTTCTCGGCCGGACGGATGCGGGTAGCGCCTGGAACGATCGATCAGAACGGCATCGTCGCCGCCGCGCCCGACAGCCTCCTTTATCGCCAGGAGGCGGCGCAAATGACCGCGACGCTGCTGCAGCGCGGCCCGGCCGCCTGGCTGCGCGAACCGGCGGCGCTGCATGTCCGCCTGATCTCGCTTTCATTCGTCCCGATGGAGCCACTCTTCGGCGCCAGCACGCTGGCGGCCGAGCCTTTCAATCTCCTCTGCTACCTCGCCATCGTGCTGCTCGTCTTCGCCATCGCACGGGAGATCGCCGGCGCTGCCGCCGGGCGGATTGCAGCCGGCATCGTCGCGTTGTGGCCAACCTTCGTCTTTCACACGATGCAGTTGCTCAAGGACCCGCTCTTCATCGCCGGTGTGCTCGCGCTCATCGCGATCATGGTCACGTGGCTGACCCGCGAATACGATCCGCTGCGGGCGGCGGCCGTGGCGTCCTTCGCAGCAGTAGCGGTCGCGGTAATGCTGCTGATCCGGCCGATGTTCGCCGTTGCCGTCGCCGCGCTCACGGTTTTCGGCCTGATCCTTCTTGTGGCGCGGCAACTGAGCGAGAGGCGGCTGCTGGTCTGGAATCTCTCCTGCGCACTGGCCATCCTTGCCTTGGCGGCGCTGCCGCTGCTGCAGTCCGTGTACGTTCCCGAGAGAGTCAAGCTCAATCCTTCGCCCGTGCGCGGAGAGGCGAAGTCGGCGAGCGGCGGCTTTCGGGTGCCGGCGGTGGCGGTGTGGCACGCTCCATCAAGTCCGGCCAGCACGGAGATGGGAAGCGTGCGCGCCCGGTACAACCTGGCCAACCGCAATTCCGGCTCCGCCATCGACACGAGCGTGGAGCTCGCAAGCAGCGCCAACGCGATCGCTTACCTGCCGCGGGCCTTCGCCATCGGCATGTGGGCGCCGTTTCCGACGATATGGTTCGTGTCCGGACCGAGCGTCGGACGCGCGGGCCGGCTGCTCGCGGGCGCGGAGACCATGGGCATCTACGCCTGCGAGCTGCTGTCGCTGGCTGCCGTTGTCGTCAGCCGCCGGCGCCTGGCGGCTGGGATGCTGCTGATCAGCGCGGTGTCCGGCGTCACACTGACGGCGCTGACGGTGTCGAACATCGGCACGCTCTACCGCTTCCGTCTTTCATTCTGGATGCTATTCATCATCGCGGGCGTAGCCGGATGGGAGGCCATCCGCGTATCGGCGCTGAAACGCACCGTGCCGGTCGTTCTCGCGCTGGCGCTGCTCGGCTGCCGTCCTGCTTCGATCGACGGCAAGCGGATCTCTGTGACGAACCTGACCGGCGTGACAGTCCGCGCCATCTACGTTTGCCACACGGCTGCAGCGGCGTGGGAGGAGAACATTCTCGGCGACGACACGCTCCGCGACGGCCGCACCGTGCGCATCCTCTTCCGCGGACGCGAACCTGTGGGTCTTTGGGACCTGCGCGTCGATGGCGCCGGCTATCGCGCGGAGTGGAAGCGCCTCGAGATCGCAAGGATCTCGTCCATCCACCTCCGTGTGGCCAGGAACGCCGCCGTGGCGGAGTTGGAGTGATGGGAAAGCTGGAGAGAAACACATTCGCCAATCTGGGCGGCACGGCCTGGTCGGTGGCCATCGGCCTGGTGTCCGTGCCGCTCTGCATCCGTTTTCTCGGCGCCGAGGCATTCGGACTGACCGGCCTGTTTCTGACGCTGCAGAGCATCTTCGCAGTGCTCGACCTCGGCATCGGCGCGACGCTGAACCGCGAGATCGCGCGCCTCGACGCCACCGGCGCCGCTCCGGCGGAGCAACGCGACCTGGTCTTCACGCTGCAGGCGGTCTATTGGCTGATCGCCCTCGGCATCGGAGCGGCGGTCTTCGCTTTCGCACCCCTCATCGCCACGCACTGGGTGCGGCCGCAATCGCTGTCGACCGACACCGTGCGCCTTTGTGTGAGGATGATGGGAGCTGCGATCGCGCTGCAGTTCCCCTTCGTCTTTTACCAGTGCGGCATGCTCGGGCTGCAGAGACACGTCACGTTCAATACGCTTTCCGCGGTCGTAGCCACGCTGCGCTGGCCGGGGACGCTGTTGCTGCTCTGGCTCGTCTCACCGAAAGCGCCGATGTTCTTTGCCGGCCAGGTCGCGGCGAGCGCCATTGGTACGGCGATGATGGGCATGGTGCTTTGGCGCGCGCTTCCGCGCGGTACCTCCGCACGATTCCGGCGCGAGCTGATTCGGCGCCATTGGCGCTTCGGCGCATCGTACAGCGCCAACTCGCTGGCCAACCTCGCGCTGCTGCAGGGGGATAAGGTGATCCTCAGCGCCATGCTGCCGCTGAGCGCGTTCGGCTACTACACGCTGGCGCAGCGGCTGGCGAACGGCCTTTACGCGGTCATCATCGCGGTCGACGGCGCGGTCTTTCCGCGCTTCTCCGCGGTGGCCGCGCGCGGCGATGAGGCGGAGCTGGCGCGCGCCTATCATCGCGCTTGCCAGATCATGGCGGTGCTGCTCATGCCGTTGGCTGTCGTGACGGCCTTCTTTTCCCGCGAGATCCTCACGCTCTGGACGGCGGATGCGGTGGCGGCGACGCAGACCCACCTCGTCCTGACGCTGCTCGTGATCGGCATGCTCCTCCACGGTGTGATGCACGGGCCGTATTACCTGCAGGTGGCGCACGATCGATGGCGGCTCATCGCGCGTACGAACGGCATCCTGTTGCTGACCATCCTGCCGCTGTACATCGTCGCGGCGGATCGCTACGGCGCCGCCGGCGCCGGCGCGGTATGGGTGCTTCTTAATGCCGGCTACCTGGTCATGGTGCCGCTGATGCACCGCGAGTTGCTGACGACGCAACAGCGGCGCTGGCTGATCGATGATGTCTTGCTGCCGCTGACGGGTGCCGTCATCGCCGCCGGAGTGGCACATGCGGCGTTGCCGGTGCACCTCGCAGGGCTGGCGCTGGTGGCGTATCTCGCCGTCACCGGCCTGCTGACCGCGATCGCCGCCGCGGCGCTGGCGCCCCAGATCAGGCGAATGATCCTGCCCGCGCCGCGCATCGCAGAGCCGGACGCGGCATGACCGCTGGGCCTGCAGTGACGGTGCTGATGCCGGTGTACAACGGCGGGCGCTTCGTCGGGGAGGCAATCGAGTCGATCCTGCGACAGAGCTTCACCGATTTCGAATTCATCATCATCGACGACGCATCGACGGACGACACTCCGGGCATCATCGCTTCGTTCACAGACACGCGCATCCGCGCTATCAGGAACGACTCGCGCCTCGGATATCCGCAATCGCCGAACCGCGGACTTGCCGTCGCCAACGGCGAGTTCGTAGCGCGTCAGGATTCCGACGACCGCTCGCACCCGGACCGCCTGGCCACCCAGGTGGCGTTCCTGCGCGCCAATCCCGAGGTCGCGCTCGTTGGAACCCAGGTGCGCGTAATCGACAAACGCGGACGCATTTCACGTCCGCCGGCCTGGTGGAGAGCGACGACAGAGGCGGGCATCCGCTTTCAATCACTCTTCGATAATCCGTTCGTGCACTCCTCAGTCGTTTTTCGTCGCGAGGTCGTGGGCAGCTACGACGAGACGTTCACCACGGCAGAAGACTTCGAGCTGTGGTCGCGGGTCGCGGCAGCGCACCCGGTGCGCAATCTTCCCCAGGCGCTCCTCGATCTGCGCATGCACGCGGGATCGATGGGCGCGAGATACGGCGCCGAGCACATCGCGCGAAGCAGCGCCGTCCTCGCGCGCAACCTCCGCGCCGCGATCGGCGAGGTGCCCGACGCCTGGTGCCGCCTCCTGGCTGAGCTGCACCTCGATCCGAGCGCGCGCCAAACCATCGACGGAAGCGAGGTGCTCGCTGTGCTGTGGAACATTTACGAGCGCTTTGGCGAGAAAAACGCCGAAGTCCGCGAAATCATGGCCAGAAAACTGGCCGACGTGTCCTGCTCGTTCGCACCATCGCAACGTCGTTCCGCGATCGCGGCATTTGCGCGGGCCTGCCGTTGCGATTTGCGCATAGCCTCATCGTTCGCGACACGCTTCTTCGGCAGGCTGGTCCTGCCATGAAGATCCTCTACTGCATCCCGACGCTCGGGCCCGGCGGCGCCGAACGGCAGCTTGCGTACCTGGCCGCCGCGATGAAGAACGCCGGTCACGAGGTGCACGTCGCCTTCACTGCGCCAGGCCCGAACGATGACCGTCTCGCCGCGAGCGGTGTGACCATGCACGACGTCGGCGGAGCCGGGAACTACGATCCGCGCATCCTGCTGAAGCTCGTCCGCCTGATGACGGCCGTTCGCCCGGACATCGTGCAGACCACGCTCACGCAGATGGACATCCTCGGCGGCATTGCCGCGATCGTGACGCGCAGGCGGTGGATCCTTCGCGAATCGAGCGCCGCTCCCTCTTATCCGCCGGGCTGGAAGTCGACGCTGCGTAACCTGTTGGGGCGTCGCGCCGACGCCATCGTTGCGAACTCGCGCGAAGGTCACGACTACTGGGGAACCGGTGATGTGATTCGGAATGGAGTTCCGTGCGGCGAGATCGATGCGGTGCCTCCCGCCGCGGCGCAGGGACCCACGATCATTTTCGCCGGGCGAATCGACGAAGGGAAAAACGTGGCCACACTGATCGAGGCAATGAGCCGCATCGAGCTCGGCGTGACGCTCATCGTCTGCGGTGATGGTCCCCAACGCCCCGCAATCGAGCAATTGGCCGCGCGCCTCGGCATCGCACAACGGGTCGTCTTCGCCGGCTCGGTCTCCGATCTATGGTCGCGCATGAAGGCGGCAGACGTGGTGGCGACGCTGAGCCGATTCGAAGGGTGCCCCAACGTGGTGATGGAAGCGATGGCCTGCGGCACACCGCTGGTCGTCTCCGACATCGCCGCGCACCGGGAACTGCTGGACGAGCAGAGCGCTTCGTTCGTGTCGTGTGATGACGCCGCACAGGCTGCCGCAGCAATTCAAGCCATCCTCCTCGATCGCGACGCGGCTCATGCGCGGGCGCAGTCCGCACGCGCCCGCGCCGAACAATGGACGGTCGAGACGATGGCGCGACGCTACGAAGAGTTGTACCGGTCCTCTCTGTAAAAAGGCTTCTCACCACAAAGACACAAAGGACACAAAGAGGATTTCTTCGTGCTCTTTGTGTCTTTGTGGTGAGATCGGTTTTCAACTCGCGCGCGCCCGAGCTTTCCGTTCGTACATGACCCGATCCGCTTCGCGGATTGCTTCGTCGATTTCGTCCGCGTTCGGGAAGTACGCGGCGCCCCATGACACCGTGCAGCTGATTCCGCGCGGGGTGGTGATTCCGTCGTCGAGCGAGGCAAAACGCTGCGTGACCAGTTCGATCGGAGACTGCGGCATCACCACCAGAAATTCGTCGCCGCCCCAGCGAAAGAGGAGATCGTCCGCGCGGATGCGTTTGCGGATCGCGTTCGCGACGCTGCGGATGGCTTCGTCGCCCGCCTCGTGTCCCTCGGCGTCGTTGATCCGCTTGAGGCGATCGACGTCCGCCATCACCACGACGCCGTGCATCTCGCGCGGCATGGAGTGGAAGGCGTGACGCGACAACGCGTTCGTGAGCGGATCGGTATTCGCTTTGATAGCCAGTTGATCGCGCGCCACCTGCAGCGCGGCGACGGCGTCCGTCAGCTCGCGATGCGCGGCCTCGGCGGCAATCAGCACCATTCCGTATCCGAGGAGCACGGCGGCGAGGAGATCAGCGAGTGAAGAGGAATCGAGATACGGAATGGTGATGCCGCGCCGCTGGAACGCGTAGAGCGGCACGTAGGCGAAGTAGAGGATCGCCATCAGCGCCAACGGAATCCGCATCATGTGCCAGCCCACCGTGTGCTGCGTGATGCGGCCGAGGATGAGGTAGCAGGCCACGATGACGACGGTGACGATGGCCGCTTCGACCATGAAGAGCGCGGCGAAATCGGGCGCGGCGATCACGATCAGGATCGCCAGCGCGATCGCCAGCGGAGTGGTGTAGCCGAGGAGTTTCAGCGGGAGCGGATCGTCGACGAGATCGCGGCAGCCGGCGAAGAGCAGGGCCAGGAACAGCCACTGCGCGAGCAGGTAGACCAGCCACCACGGCCATGGACTCGCGGTGGCGATGTAGATGCGAATGGCCATGATGGCGACGAACATCGCCGCCCAGGCCCACGCCCAGCTGCGCGCGTAGCGCCAGAGGAACGTCCGCGCGATCTGCCCTAGGACAAGGACGAGCAGCAGGGTGCCGATGGCCTGGAAGGTGACGGCGACTGGGGAGAAGTCGGGCATCTGGGGGGTAATGGTGCTCGCGAACGGGTGCTGGATTCAATGTGAATCCGCGTGGGCGAGTGGAAAGCGAATGTTGAATGGTGAATGTTGAATGTTCAATGTTGAATGAGAGGGACGGCGCCGCGGGCATGAACGCGAACGTTCGACAGCCACTTCAAGGAGCGACCGCGCGGCATGTCCTGAAAGCCAAATGTTGAATGGTGAATGTTGAATGTTGAATGTTGAATGAGAAGGACCGCTCGGCGCCGCTTTCCATTCAACATTCAACATTCAACATTGAACATTCAACATTCGTCGTCCAACGTAAACCCCGTAACTCCGATTGGAACAGAGCCCTCTTTCGGAGTACCGCGCAAACGACTGGACGCAATTTTGTCCTCCCCTTCCGCCGGAACCGGATGCACCCTTGTCGTCATCTGCGCGCGCGCCGAGGCGAGGTAGACCTTGATCCCCTTCTCTTTGTAGATGCGCTCGATCTCGGCCTCGTCGGCGTCGATGACGATGTAGTCGTCGATGCGGGTCGACCAGATGGCGAACTTGCCGTTTGCCTGCTTCTCGATGCGCCACGCCATGACGTTAGATTAGAGCATCCAGAAGCGACACCACGCGATCGCGCTGCGCGGACCACGCCTCCCACACGCCCGCGCTCCATTCGCGGACGGCGGCGACGTGATCGTCGGCCATGGCCACATCGAAGATGGTCTGCGTCCAGCCGTCGGACGGCGGCGGATCGAGGTGCGGCCAGTCGCGGACGCGTTCCGCCAGCTTCTGCATGTACGGCGCGACGGCGGACGGCGGGATGTCGCGCTCCATCATCAGATAGAGCCCGGCCAGATGGATGTCGATCGACTTGTCGGGATGCAGTCCGCCGGGATGCTGCACGGCGTACGCCTCGACGGTGAGGTGGTGCACCTGTCCGAACAGCACGGCGTTGCTGAACTCCCGCCCAATCACCTCGGTGAAGAGGCTCCAGCACTCATCCGAGGCGTTGAAGTAGCCCTCGTACGGGATGGGAGTGCCGGCCGGCATCACCAGGCCGCAACCGGGACAGCGTGATTCAGCCGATTCGAGAGTCATCGGAGCGCTGAATCGTAGCGCCGGCCGCTCGCCTTGTCTGTTAACTCGATCGCCCGTGCGGCACTCGCGATCGGAGCGCTGGCGTCGCTTACGCTCCGAGCAGCCATCGTAGCGCTGGCGGCCCGCCGGCTGGACCGCCGCCGGCTCGGCGGCGCGTACCGAAAACACGCCAGCGAGCCGCTGGCGGTACAGCCGCCGAGCCGGCGGCGCTACTTTGGCAACTCCGTGCGGTACGTCACGGACGCGTTTGCTGGGAGCGGCGATGATATGCCCTACAATTCGCCCATTCCGTTATTTGTAGCGGCCAGGGTCCGGCCGTTTGTCTCGCGATTTCGAGAGCCACAGGGAGCTTCGTGCCGCCATGCCGACACCGAATCAAGATTCGTCTGCTGTCGTCGTAAACCCAACCGACAATCACGCGAAGCAGAGGAGCCGCCGCATCGTCGGCGTCTCGCTCGGCGCGACGCTCATCACGATGATCGTGCTCTTCGCGGCCATGGCTCTCGCGCCGGTCGACGCCAACGCCGCCAACACCTGCACGCTGACCAGCACCTCGCTGGTCACGAACTGGAGCGACACCACCAAGTGGAGCGGTTGCGCCGGCGGATTTCCGGGACAGACCGCGGCGGGCGATACGGCGGTCGTTACGCTGGGTAGCTTCACCCTCAACGTCAACACCTTCGCCAACCCGGTCATCCTGCAGATCAGCGGCAGCGGCAGCTCGATCCCGATCCAGGTGTCGAACGGCGGCACGTTGACGCTGGAGACGTCCAGCACCGCCACGAGCAACAACACCTTCACCGTCGCAAGCGGCGGCACGATGGGCGTCGACCTCTCCACGAATCTTTCCGGCTGGCAGAGTCCGGTCACTCTCAACGGAGGGACGTTCAACTCTGCCGGCTCCATCACCTTCATCAACGGCGCGCAACTGACCGTGAACGGCGGAACGATTCAGGGCGGCGGAACGGTCACCATCCCGTCCGGCGGTGCGATGACGTTTGCCGGTACGACGGGGACGATGACGCTCACCGGCGGTACGACCATCGACAACTTCGGTTCGATTACCTTGAGCTCCGCGTCGAATCCGCTTGCCATCAACAACGGGGCCACGATCAAGAACGAAGCGAGCGGCGCCTTCGGCCTCTTCGGCGATGCGCCGATCAACACCGACAACGTCGCGTCGCCGCTGATCAACAATCTGGGGACGCTGGCCAAGACCGGCGGTACGACCAGCATCATCAACGCGCCGCTGAACAACAGCGGTAGCGTCAGTGCCGGAAGCGCGACTATCGGCCTGGCCGGCGGCGGCACGCACAGCGGCTCGTTCGTTTCCGGCAGCACGACGTCGATCGGCTTCAGCAACAGCAACACGTTCAACAGCGGCTCCTCGTTCAGCGGCACGGCGCCGGTGAAGTTCGTCAGTGGCACGCAGACCTTCAACGCCGCGGTGACCGCCAGCGGCGGCATCAAGTGGGCCGGTGGCACGATCGCCGGAACGGGACCGCTCAACATTTCCGGAACGTCGTCGCTCGACGGCAGCAACTCCGGAATGATCCTGACCGGCGTCATCAACAACACCGGTGCGATGACGTACGCGGCCACGCCGAATGCGCTCACGATCAATGGCGCCTCGGCGAAGCTGGAGACGACTGCGCCGGGCACGTTTACGATCGCCGGCGATTACGACGTCCAGGCCGTTCCCTCGGGCGCCGGCACGCTCCGCTTCACCGGCAGCACCGCGCAGCTCTTCAAATCGGCAGGTTCGACCGGTTCGTCGATCCTCGCCTACCTCGACAACTCCGGCGGCATCGTCACGAACAACGCCACCGGCCCTCTCAACGTCGCCGGCGGCGGCAAGTCGACCGGGACGATGAGCGTGCCCACCGCCAGCAACATCATGAACTTCACCAACGGCACGTTCGACGACAACGGCGTTTTCTCCGGCGCCGGAGAGATCAACGTCGCCGGCGGCATGCTGAACATCAACGTCGCCACCACGTTCAGCGGCGCGCCCAACCTCAACATCAGCGGCGGCATCCTTGGCGGTATCGGCCCGATCACACTGACCGGCACGCCGACGTGGTCCGGCGGAACGATCACCGGAAGCAGTTCCCTCACCGTCACCTCTCCCGGCCTGCTGACGCTGACCGGCTCGGCCGGAGCGATGGCGCTCGACGGCCGCACGCTGACGAACAACAACACGATTCTCTACAGCTCCAGCACCAACAACCTGACGCTCAAGAACTCCGCATCGATCGTCAACGGCGGCGCGTTCACCGCCGCAGGCTCCGGCCTGATCGACACCGACGGCTCCGCGGTCTCATTCTCGAACAACAACCAGTTCACCAAGACACTGAGCGGGATGTTCATCATCAACGCGACGTTCAACAACGCCGGCAGCGGCGTCGCGGTCAACGGCGGCATCCTCGACATCGATGCCACCGGCACGAGCAGCGCGGCGTGGACCATGGCGGCAGGAACCGAGGTGTGGTTCCCGACGCCGTTCGCAGGGACGTATACGTGGGCCAGCGGCACCAGCTTCAGCGGCGGCAAAGTCACCGTCGACGGATCGGGAACGGTCGCCACCAGCACCCCGATGACGCTCACCAGCACCGCATTCGAGTTGAACGGCGGGACGTTCTCTACGGCAAACTCCTTCACCGTCACCACTCCCGCCTCGTTCAAATGGACCGACGGCATCCTGACCGGCGCCGGTCACACCATCATCACCTCGAATACCACCTTCGACATGCTGAGCGAGTTCGGCGCGCGCTCGATGACCACGCACGCCATCGACAACGCCGGCAATGCCACCATGTCCGCGGTCACGCAGCCGATCAGTCTCAACAACAGCTCCTCGTTCAACAACACCGGCACGCTCGACATCCAGAGCGACGGCTCCATGCTCACCGACGGCGTCGGCATCAGCGGCTTCAACAACTCCGGAACCGTAAAGAAGACCGTGGGCGGATCGGGATTCCGCTTCGACGTCTCGTACAGCCAGTCCGCCGGCACGACCGACGCGAATTCGCCGACCTCCGGCAGCACGATCATCTTCAACAACGGCGGAGTCCTGAGCGGCGGCGTGATTCAGGCCACGTCGTCGACCAACTTCGTCGACTTCTTCAACGGCACCTTCAACGTCAACGGCGGCACATTGAACAACGGCCAGCCCGGTGCGTTGCGGCTCACCGGCAACGGCGCTTCCGTATCGATCAACGTTGCGAAGTCCGCGACGAACTTCATCCAGAACTTCGGCACCTTGAAGGGATCGTCGAACCTGACCATTCCGAGCGGCGGCACCTACACCTGGAACGGCGGCACGATGAGCGGCACCGGCCAGGTCGTGATCGCCTCCGGCGGAAACCTCCTCGTCTCGGGCACGTCGTCGGCGTCGAATCTGACGCTCCTCTCGAAGACGATCAACAACAGCGGCACGATCACCTATCAGCCGCTGACCGGCGGCACCGGCAATCAGCTCACGCTCTTCGGCACGGCGTCGATCATCAATCAGAGCGGCGCCACCATCACCACCACCGACAACTCCTCGTTCCTGCAGAGCGGCGGCGGAACGAGCATCGTCAACAGCGGCAGCTTCCTGACCTCCGGCTCCTCCAGCGTCGCGCCGACGATCACCAACAATGCGACCGGCTTGATCAAACCGTCCGGCGGCATGTTGACGCTCCTGGCCGGCACGAGCACCGGCACGCTCGACGCCGTCTCGCCCGCGGCGATCAACTTCGGCGTCGGATCGACGTTCACCATCACCGGCGGAACTTGGGGCGGCAGCGGCGGCGGATTCTGGGTCACCGGCGGCGACGTCACGTTCAGCGCGCCCTTCTCCGTTTCCGCCTTCGTGCTGAACTCCGGACAGATCGACGGCACCGCCACTCTCACCTTAACCGGCAGCAACGCCTGGGGCGGCGGCACGATGGCCGGTTCCGGCATCACCGCGAACAGCGGAACGCTGACGATGTTGAACAGCCTCAACTCGTTCCTCGACACGCGCACCTTCAACAACAGCGGCACGGTGACTTACCAGGGCGGATCCGGCGGGCTGCAACTCCAGAACGGCGCGATCTTCAACAACAGCAACCTCTTCGACATCCAGGGCGACGCGAACATCACCTGCAACTGCACCACTCCTCCGCTGTTTCACAACATCGGAACCGGGACGCTGCAGAAGTCGGGCGGCTCGATCGCCGGCACGCTCTTTTATCCGCCGTTCACCAACGACGGAACCGTATCGGTGAGCACCAGCGAGATCCAGTTCTACGGCAACGGCACGCACACCGGCAGCTTCACCGTTGCCGGAACGCGCGGCATTTCCTTCCTCGGCACGAACACGTTCAACGCGTCGTCGTCGATCACCGGCGTCGCCAGCGTCGCCTTCGAAGGTCCGACCACGCTGAACAGCGGCACCGTCAACGTCGGCGCGATCACCATCAACGGCGGGTCGGTAGCGATGACTTCGAACGCCACCGTCTCCTCGTTTTTCGTCGCGAACGGCGGAACGCTGAGCGGCGCCGGCAACATGACCATCGCCGGCGGCGGCATCTACGGCGGGTCGCAGTTCTCAGGCGGCACGATCACCGGCAGCGGAAACCTGACCGTCAACTCCGGTGCAACGCTCGCTCTCGATGGGATTACGAACGCGATGACCATCGACGGCCGTCCGGTCGTCAACAACGGAACGATCAACTACAGCTCGACCACGAATGGACTCATTCTCGCCAACGGCGCCGTCATCACGAACGCCGGCGGCGCGACGCTGACTCTCGACGCCGGACCAGGCATCGGCATCAGCGGCATCAACAACGTCATCGCCAACGGCGGTCTGCTGCAGCGCAACGTCAACGGCACGATCGGCATCTCCCCCGCCGTCACCAACACCGGCACCATCAACGCGAACCTCGGCACGCTCGCCTTCAACGGTGGCCTGACCCAAACCACCGGATCGACCAACCTGCTCGGCGGCTCGATCTCGTCGCCGTCGGCGATTTCTCTCGCGGGCGGCACGCTGACAGGCAACGGCACCGTCTCCGCCGCGCTCAACAACACCAACGGCATCGTCGCCCCGGGCAGCGCGGTCGCCACCGGAACGATCACGATCACCGGTCCCTACGCGCAAGGCGCCAGCGGCGCGATGAACCTCAAACTGGGCGGCACGTCGAACTACGACATCATCGACGCCACGACCTCGGGCGTCACGCTCGGCGGCACGCTCAACGTCTCCCTCTTCAACGCCTTCGTCCCGTCGAGCGGCAACACGTTCGATGTCCTTCGCTTCAACACCCGCAGCGGCGACTTCGCCACCTACAACCTGCCGACCTTCGCCGGCGGCGGCAGCTTCCAGAATGCCTATGTATCCGGCACGCCGAACGTGCTGCGCCTCACCGCCGTCGTCACCGCATCCGATCTCCAGATCAACCAATCCGCGCCCGCCTCGGTGCAGCACAACCAGACCGGCACCTGGACGCTGACCATCACCAACGGCCCCACGCCGGTCACGAACGTCGTCGTCACCGACACCTTCGCCAACGCCAGCTTCGTCAGCGCGACGTCGGTCGGCCCGTGCACGCCGTCCGGTTCGACCGTGACCTGCAATCTCGGATCGCTGGCCGCGAATCAGTCCGTCAACGTCTCGCTGCAACTGAGCGCACCGAATCTGGTCACGATCTCGAACTCCGCCTCGGTCACCGCAACCGAATTCGATCCGAACACCGCCAACAACAACACCGGCAACGCCTTCACCACGGTTCTGCCGTCGGCGGATCTGTCGATCACCAACACCGCTTCGGGCAATCCGGTCAACGCCGGCAGCCCGCTCTCGTTCTCCATCGTCATCACCAACAACGGCCCCGACGCCATCAGCACGCCGTCCGTAACCAACACCTTCCCCTCCGGCGTCACGTCGTTCACCTTCGCCGGCGCCAGCTGGAACTGCGGCGCACTTTCCGGCAGCACGGCCACCTGCTCGTACGCGGGCTCGCTCGCGAACGGCGGCTTCACGCCGGCGCTCACCCTGTCGATGACCGCGCCCGCATCTGGCCCGGCTGTCGATTCCGCGACCGTCTCCTCCGGCACTTCCGATCCGAACAACGGCAACAACTCCGCGACGCAGTCGGTCACCGTCGTCGCGCAGGCCGATCTCACCATCACCAAGAATGGCCCCACCTCGGTCATCGCGGGCCAGAACGTCGTCTACACCGTCACCGTCACGAACAACGGTCCGTCGAGCGCCTCCAGCGTCAACGTCGCCGATCCGACGCCTTCGGGATTGACCTTCGTCTCGAACACTGGCGGATGCACGACCGCCTATCCCTGCTCGCTCGGCACGATGACGAACGCGCAGGTCGTCACCATCACCTCGACCTACTCGACGACTCCGAGCTCGTCCGGCACGGTCACCAACACCGCCACCGTTTCCTCGTCCACGACGGCCGATCCGACGGCAGGGAACAACAGCGCCACAAAAACCACCAGCATCACCGCCAGCGCCGACCTCGGCATCACCAAGAGTGGTCCGCCGTCGTCCGCCGCCGGCTCGCCGCTCGTGTACACGATCACCGTCACCAACAACGGCCCGTCCGATGCCGCCAGCGTCTCCGTCGCCGATCCCACCCCGGCCGGCACCAGCTTCGTCTCCAACAGCGGCGCCTGCACCACCCCCTTCCCCTGCGCGCTCGGCACGATGACGCCCGGCCAGACCAAGACCATCACCAGCACCTTCACCACGCCGGCGAACTTCGCCGGCACCAGCATCGCCAACACGGCCACCGTATCGAGCAGCACCACCGATCCGAGCGCCGCGAACAACAGCGCCACGGCGACTACGGCCTTCGGCGCCGCTAGCGCCGACCTCGCCGTCACCAAGAGCGGTCCGTCGACGGCCGCGACCGGATCGACCGCCGCCTACACGATCACCGTCGTTAACAACGGTCCCGCCACCGCAACGGGCGTCGTCCTCAACGATCCCACGCCGGCCGGACTCTCCTTCGCGTCCGCCACCGCGCCCTGCATCACCGGCTTCCCGTGCGCGCTCGGCAGCCTCACCGCCGGCCAGAGCGTGACGATCACCGCGTCGTACACCGTGACCGCCACCTCCGGCTCCGTCACCAACACCGCGCTGGTGTCGGGAACGAGCTTCGATCCGATCTCCACCAACGACAGCGCCAGCGCCACCACCACGATCGGCGCAAGCACGTGCGGCGCGCAGCCGCCCACGCTCAGCGCGCCAGCCAGCGGAGCCACCATCCCCTCGCCGGTAACCTTCTCCTGGTCCGCCGTCGCCGGCGCGACCGGCTACAAAGTCTTCGCCTCCATCGGCGGCGCCTCGACGCAGGAGATCGGCTCGACCAGCAACACCTCCATCACCCTTCCCGTCGCCGGCGGCAGCGTGACGTGGTTCGTGCAGGCTCTCGGCATCCAGAACTGCAGCAACCTCGTCTCCGCCACGCGCACCTTCACCGCCTGCGGCGACGGCAGCGCGCCGCTGCTCTCCGTCGTCGGCACCTCCAGCTCCGGCCAGAGCTACACCGTGCAATGGACTGACGCCGGCGGCGTGAGCACGTACGAACTGCAGGAAGCGGCCACCGCGGCCTTCGACAACCCCACCACGTTCCAGGTCAACGGCACCTCGCGCGCCTTCACCAAGTCCGCGAACGCGCCGGCCGCATTCTTCTACCGCGTCCGCGCCCTCTCCGCGTGCGGCCAGGGACCCGGACCCTTCTCCACGCCGCAGCGCGTCGTCGTCGTGCCCGTCACGCCGATCGACGGCCAGAGCCCCAGTGCCACCGTCGACATCAACAACAAGCACGTCGTCGTGCAGAGCGTCTTCATCCCGGGCCAGGGCGCCGCGATTCCGTTCCTCGCCTCGGCCGACGAACCGTGGCTGACCGTCACCCCGTCCAGCGGCATCCTTCCCGCGGCCGGACTCACGCTCAGCGTCTCCGCCGATCCGGCCGACCTCCCCAACGGCACCTTCACCGCCACCATCATCGTCACCTTCCCCGGCACGCCCGCGAAGATCGGCGGTCTCGATACCAAGCCCGCCGTCACCATCCCCGTCTCCGTCAGCGTGGTCACGCCGGTTTCGCCGGCGACGATTTCCACCCCCTCCGCCAACTCGCTGATCATCCCCTCGGTCGGTCACCTCGACGGCATCAACTCGCAGTGGCGTTCCGACGTCCGCATCACCAACACCGCCGCGCAGAAGATCAACTACCTGCTGCGCTTCACCCCCGCCGGCGGCGATCCCTCCTCGGTCAAGCAGACGCAGATCTCGATCGCCGCGAACGACACCATGGCCCTCGATGACATCGTCAAGAACTGGTACGGCGTCGGCGCGCTCGGCGATGCCGCCAACGGAGTCCTCGAAGTCCGTCCGCTCAACACGAGCGGCAAGGGAATCCCGAGTGCCGAGGATGTGAACGTGTCGTTCGTGACGGTGGCGTCGAGCCGGACGTTCAACCAGTCCGCCGGCGGCACCCTCGGCCAGTACATTCCGGCCATCCCCTTCGCCAACTTCATCGGCAAGGTCGGCAGCGACGCACGCGCGGGCATCCTCAGCCTCCAGCAGATCGCGCAGTCGCCTTCCTATCGCACCAACCTCGGCATCGTCGAAGCGGCCGGCAAAGCGGTCTCCGTCCTCGTCAGCGTATTCGACGCATCCGGCAAGAACCTGCTCGACTTACCGCTCGACCTGAAAGCGGGCGAGCAGCAGCAGCTCAACTCCTTCCTCGCGGCGAAGAACATCACGCTCACCGACGGCCGCGTGGAAGTGAAAGTCACCGGCGGCGACGGCAAAGTCACCGCCTACGCCTCGGTCGTCGATAACAAGACCACCGACCCGCTCCTCGTCAGCGGCGTCCCGCTCGTGCAGACGCCCGCGAAGACCTTCGTCATGCCCGGCGTGGCCGACATCAGCAACGGCCTCGCGAACTGGCGCACCGACCTGCGCATCTTCAACGCCGGCCTCGATCCGCAATACATCACCATGACCCTCTACCCGCTCAACGACGCCACCGGCGCAACGATCGCCCGCTCGCTCACCGTCAATCCGGGCGAAGTGACCATCCTCGACAACGTCCTGGCCTCGCGCTTCGGCGCCACGAACATCGGCGGCGCCATGCACGTCGACACGCTGACCGACGCGAACCTCGTCGTCACCGGCCGTACCTACAACCAGGTCGACGGCGGCGGCACCTACGGCCAGTTCATCGCCGCCGTCACACCCGCCGACGCCGTCGGCAAAGGCACGCGCACGCTGAACGTCCTGCAGGTCGAGGACTCCACTCGCTACCGCACCAACCTCGGCATCGCCGAAGTGAGCGGTAAACCGGTCACCGTCGAGGTCTCCGTCTTCCTCCCCGACGCCAAGGTCGCGCCGAAGGTCACCATCCCCCTCGCCGCGAACGAATACCGCCAGTTCCGCGTCCTCCAGCAACTCGGCGTCGGCACCGCCTACAACGCAAGAATCGCCATCAAAGTCATCGACGGCGACGGCCGCATCACCGCGTATGGTTCGGTGATCGACATGCAGACCCAAGATCCGACGTACGTACCCGCGCAGTAGCGCAGTCGATCAGTAGATCGGTGATCAGTGGATCAGGAAAGCGATTTAAGGCGCTCCTGATCCACTGACCTACCAATCCACCCTCGGTAAGGAGGGACGGTAGATCGGTCATCAGATGGAAGGAAACCAACTGCATTCCCTGACCCACTGACCTACTGATCCACTGATCTACTAAGCACTAATCCACTCATACAGCTGAGTTTACCGGCACCGATCTCGCAATATCGGAGGGCGGAGGTAAACCCATGGTCAGCAAGAAAATCCAGGCGGCGGTGTTGAGCGTCTCGCTCCTTCTGCCTGCCGGAAGCACGTTCGCGGCGACGCATCATCATCACTATCGCCACCATCGCCACCACTACAGCCAGGCGCGCGGAGCCATCATCGGCGCCGTGGCGGGCGCGGCCATCGATCACCATCAGCCGATCAAAGGCGCGCTCGTCGGTGCCGCGGTCGGCGAAGGCGTGCAGATCCTGCGCAACCACAAAGCGCACTGATTTTGAACCACAGAGACACAGCGCGGGTAGCCGCAACCCAAAGGCGTAGTGTAGGCGTCTCGCCTGCATCCGGCGGGCGTCTCGCCCGGCGGGGGTTTCTGGGATTCAATCGCAGGATGGGATTCATCACGGACACCCCCGTCGGGCGAGACGCCACGACGGATGCAGGCGAGGACGCCCGCACTACGCTCCGACGTCGTGAAGGGACGTTGTTAGAAGTTAGAAATCTTCGCGCCACGGGAACAAATGCGTGGTTAGTAGTACAGCGTGGGGTAGCCGCAACCAAAGAATTCTTCCTGTCGAGAGTCCCTCTCCCCGCGTTTTCTTGCGCGGAGAGGAAGACACGAAGTGCGTCCCCACGGGAGGCTTAAAGCCCTCTCGGGGCGGTTTTTTCTCTTCCATGGATTGATATTTCTCCTCTTTCAGAGGCTCCAAACGCTGCGGATGAGACATTTTCTCCCACTTCGAAGGAACAATCGCCTCTGGCGAGGGCTCAAGAGCCTCCCCGAGAACAAAAATATCCTCCATGGGAGGTGAAAACACCGATCGAGGAGGTGTTTT
>Ga0157375_10000778_pt1 | contig 27939 bp, 33 predicted proteins | sample M35metaG_FD_115311 | JGI IMG/M metagenome (GOLD analysis project Ga0157375, IMG submission 115311) | Miscanthus rhizosphere microbial communities from Kellogg Biological Station, Michigan, USA - M3-5 metaG | ecosystem: Host-associated > Plants > Roots > Rhizosphere > Soil | place: USA: Michigan... | reverse complement strand
TCGAACCCCGATTGAGCGGTTCAGAGCCGCTTGTCCTACCATTGAACGATCTCCCAGGATTGCGGCAGGGCGTGGATGCTACACGGCGCGAAACGCATCGGTCAACATCCTCATTCCGGCTTCCAGCAGCCGGACTCCGCGCGGTTTCGTGCGACAATCGCCGGGCGAGGATGAAGACGTGTTACCCGAGGTTTTTGAGTGTCCGCAGTGCCAGCGGCAGTTTGTTTTTGAGCTCGTCGAGAACGCCGACGACCGCTCCATCTACTGTCCGCAGTGCAAGCGCTACCTCGGCGAGAAGGACCTCAACTTCATTCTCATCTCCGAAATCGAGGAGCTGACCGAGCGCCTCCGCTTCGAGCGCGAACGCCTGGAGAAGGATGAAGCGCTCTACTCGATGTCCGATTGCGATGCGGAGCTGAAGCTCTATGGCACCGAGGTCCACAAGGTCGTGTCTATCCTCCGCAAGGCCGTGGCCGAGTTGGAGGCGCTGAAAGAGCAGTACCGGTGAGATGACTACCGAAGACATCGCGGTCATCCTCAAGCGCTTCGAGAATCCCGATGAGACGCGCATGCTCGTCAAGGGAAAGTTCGAGGTCGTCCACATCGGCCGGATGACCATCGGCCGCGCTACCTACGAACCAGGCTGGCGCTGGAGCGAGCATGTCGGGCCGAGCGTCGGTGCCAACCGGTGCAGCGTCGGACACCTCGGTCTGGTTCTTCGTGGAACCGCCACAGTCGCCTTCGACGATCGCGACGTCATCGAGTTGCACGCCGGAGATCTCTTTTCCGTTCCGCCAGTCCCGCATGACAGTTGGGTTGTGGGCAACGAGGTGTACGTCTCCATCCACTTTCTCGGTGCGGATCACTACTTTACGAAATGAGCCGGCACGGCCGGCGGCCTTGGTTGCCCAAGGCTCCGCCACCACACGCGCACGCATCAACTACCACGCAAGAACCACGTGCTTGGCCAGGTAGTACCAGAGGTTGGCGGATATCAGGAGCGTGAACCAGCGCGCGGGTGCGTTCGACGGGATGATCAGGGCGGCGCTGACGAGGAAGAGGTCGGCAAAGATGCGCAGGAAGCCGTAGTCCTCGATCCAGATCGTGTGCGGGAGGATCGAGAAGATGGCCAGGTAGCCGAGCCAGGCCAAGCGCCACTCCAGCGGCGCGCGCGAATGGCGCCACACCAGCACGACGACGATGACGATGGCGGCGAGGAAAAGGCTCTCCAAAAAGTAGAGGCGTTCCTGGTGATCGCGGCGAAAGGACGCCTCGGCCAGGAATCGCGCGAACTCGACGAATGGGAGCGCCCGCGCCGGCGCGCCCGCACGCAGGGGTGACGCGCCCCAGCGGATGGCGAGAAAGATCTGCCAGACTGTGTAGACGGCGATGGGAAGCGAGAATGTAATCGCTGCGATGCGCCGCTCGCGGTGCAGCACGCGTTCGATCAGCCAGGCCGCAGCGAGTGCGAACGCGAGCAAGAGCGTCGGCTCGCGCGTCAGCACCGCGCACGTCAGGAGAAGCGCCGCGGTCATGTTTCGCCGCGAAGCGATGGCCCAGATCGCGCCCGTCGCGAATGCCGCGGTGGCGATCTCGGCAAGATCGCGCGAGAACGTCAACACGAAGCCGGGATAGAGCGGTACGAGCACGCCCCACAGCGCGTTCAGTCCGAATCGTTTCGCGAATGCTCCCGCGAAGGCGGCCATCACCGCGGCGGCGAGAATGTTGACGATGACGAGCAGCCACGGAATCCAGCTGACCTGGCCGAGCGAGAGCAGCCAGACGATCAGCGGGTACATCACGCGCTGCTGCCGATAGGGCGGGTTGTCGATCCGGATCCCGTGCGTCGCCTGAACGCTCGTAAATGGATTGATGGCCAGGCGGTAGAACCAGATTCCGTCGTAGCCGCCGATGTTCGGGATCACCGTCAGTCCGGCAGGCACTTTCGAGGCGTCGACATTCACGCCGCCGGCGATGACGAAGAGCGAAACGTCGCCGTTTCGGGCTCTCAGCAGCAGAACGAAAAACGTGACGTAGCAGATGGCGATGACGATCGCCGGCACCACCGGCGAGTTGAGCCACGTCCGCGGTTTCATCGGCGCCGATTATCCACCGTAACTTTTCGGCTGCCCGGCGGTTTAATGAGCGATTCATGGATCGCGCGAACGAAGAACACGAGCGGCAGCTCATCGAGGCGGCTCAGAAGGACCCGAGCCGGTTCGCGGAACTGTACGAGGAGAACTTCGGGCGCGTGTGGGCGTTCGTGATCCGGCGCGTTCAACATCGAGCGATCGCGCAGGACATCACGTCCGAGGTATTTCATCAGGCGCTGGCGAACGTGGCCAAGTTCGAATGGCGCGGCGTGCCGTTCGCGGCGTGGCTGTACCGGATTGCGGCGAATGCGATCGCCGATCACTTCGCGAAATCGGCGCGCGAGGAGAGCCGGCAGGCCGAAGAGACCGTGCCGCCGCGCGAGATCGAGGACATCGAGCGGCGCGCGTCGCTGTATCGGTTCGTCGATCGCCTTCCGGCGGATCAGCGGCAGGTGATCGTGATGCGGTTCGCCGAGGAGCGGAGCATCCGCGAGATCGCATCGGCGATCGGACGGAGCGAGGGCGCGGTCAAACAACTTCAATGGAGAGGCCTGCAGACGTTGCGGGCGCGAATGGGTACGAATCATGGCTGAGCGCGATCTGATCGAACGGCTCGACGATGCGGTCGAGGCTATCCTGGCCGGCCGACGCGAAGGCCTCGCGCTGGCCGAGCCGGAGCTGGTCACGCTGCTGATGGTCGCGGGCGATCTGCACGCGCTGCCCGATCCCGCATTCAAATCGCAATTGCTGGCGGAGCTGGTTCCGCCGATGGAGGCTGACATGACAACGATGACTGCTGAAGACGTGACGACGAAGTTCCCCTCGATCCGGCCGTATCTGCTCGTTCCCGATGCCGACGCCATGATCGCGTTCCTGCAAGCGTCGCTCGGCGCGGAGCTGCTCGGCCGCTATCCCGATGCCGAGGGACGGGTGATGCATGCGGCGATGCGCGTGGGCGACTCGCTCATCGAAATGGGCGAAGCGACGGGCGAATACAAAGCGCGGCCGATGGCGCTGCACGTCTATCTCGATGACGTCGAAGGCGCGTACAACCGAGCGTTGGCCGCAGGCGCGACGTCCACACTTCCGATCACCGACCAGGCGTATGGCGATCGCGAAGGGGGCGTGAAGGATCCGTGGGGCAATGCCTGGTACCTGGCCACGCATCAGGAAGAGGTCACCGAGGAAGAGTTGATGCAGCGCTTCGGTGGCGGCGGGAGCAAGCCGCGGAAGCAGCCGGGCGTCGGTCCGCGTCCCGAGGGGTATCACACGGTGACACCGTTCTTCCACGTGAGCGGCGCGCGAAAGTTCATCTCATTCCTCGGCGATGCGTTCGGCGGGACGGCGGCGCACATTACCGACATGCCGGATCGCGAGGTGGCGCATGCCGCGGTGCGCATCGGCGACTCGCTGATCGAGCTCGGCGAAGCGCATGGCGCGTCGCAGCCGATGCCAGCCGCGATTCACCTCTTCGTCGATGACGTCGACTCGGTCTACGAGCGCGCGCTCCGCGCCGGCGCGACGTCGGTCGAACCGCCCGCGGACAAGCCGTACGGCGAGCGAGGGGCGTTCGTGATCGATCCGTTCGAGAACCAGTGGTTCATCGCGACGGCGAAGTCCTAAAAGCGTTTCACGCGGAGGCGCGGGGACGCGGAGAAACCCGGGAACGAATCATCCGTAGCACACCCCGACAAATCACGATCGAGGTGTGTTCATGCGGATGATGAGAGTGGCAGTGGCGGTGGTCGCCGTATCGCTGGCGGCGGCCTCCGGCTTCGCGCAGACGAAGGAGCGGGCGGACATTCCGGAGCAGGCCAAGTGGCGGCTCACCGATCTGTATCCGAGCGACGAAGCGTGGCGCGCGGCCAAGGACAAGCTCGTGGCGCGCATCCCCGAGGTGCAGAAGTACAAGGGGACGCTGGGGCAGTCGCCGCAGCAGCTCGCGGCCGCGCTCGTGCTGCTCAGCGATCTGAACAAAGAGTTCTCGCGCGTCTACATCTACACGGGACTCATCGCCGACCAGGACACGCGCGTCGCGAAGTACCGCGCCATGAAGCAGGAGATGGATCAACTCGGATCGTCGCTCGGCGCCGACACGGCGTTCATCGAGCCGGAGATTCTGAAGATCGATCGCGCCACGATCGACTCGTTCATCGCCAGGGAGCCGAAGCTCACTCCGTACACGTTCTATCTGCACGATCTTCTTCGCCGGCAGTCGCACACGTTGTCTGAGCCGGAGGAGAAGATCATCGCTGATGCCGGACTGATGTCGTCCGCGCCGAGCGATGTCTATGGCGTCTTCACGAACGCCGACTTCCCCTTCCCCACCGTCACGCTCGCCGACGGCACGTCGCGCAAGCTCGATCAGGCTACGTTCTCCGTTTCGCGTTCGCTGCCGAATCGCGAGGATCGAAAGAAAGTGTTCGAGGCCTTCTTCGGCGCGCTTGGCGATTATCGCGGCACGATCGGGACGGCTTTGAACGCGGAAGTCCAGAAGGATCTGTTCTACATGCGGGCGCGGAAGTATCCGACCACGCTCGACTCGGCGCTCGAACCCGACTCGATCCCGACCTCGGTCTACACGAAGCTGATCGACGGCGTGAACGCGAACCTGCCGACGTTTCACCGCTACCTGAACCTGCGCAAGCGGATGCTCGGCATCAGCGACCTGCACTACTACGATCTCTACGCTCCGCTCGTGGCAAACGCGAAGCTGGAGTACTCGCTCGACGAGACGAAGAAGAACATCCTCGGCGCGCTTGCTCCGCTCGGCACCGGCTACACAAGCGTGATCGAGCGCGCGTTCAACGACCGCTGGATCGATCTCTATCCGAATGCCGGCAAGCGCACCGGCGCGTATTCGAACGGCGGCGCGTACGACGTGCATCCATTCATGCTCATCAACTACAACGGCCGCTACGACGACATGAGCACGGTCGCGCACGAGCTCGGCCACACGATGCAGAGCTACTTCTCGAACAAAACGCAGCCGTATCCGACAGCCGGCTATCCGATTTTTGTGGCCGAGGTGGCGTCGACGTTCAACGAGGCGCTGCTGAACGATTACATGCTCAAGCAGATCAAGGATCCGGCCACGCGCCTGTCGCTCCTCGGCAATTACCTCGAAGGCATGAAAGGAACGGTGTTCCGCCAGACGCAGTTCGCGGAGTTCGAGTTGCGCATCCACCAGGCCGCGGAGAAGAGCGAGCCGCTGACCGGCGATACGTTCGACACGATCTACCTCGACATCGTGAAGCGCTACTACGGCGACGACAAAGGCGTGTGCAAGGTCGACGACGTGATCAAGCACGAGTGGGCGTACATCCCGCACTTCTACCGCACGTACTACGTCTATCAATACGCGACGTCGGCGACGGCTTCGGCGGCGTTGTCGGAGAAGGTGATGTCCGGCGATGCGAACGCGACAAAGCGCTACCTGGCGTTCCTCTCCGCCGGCGGATCGAAGTATCCGATCGATCTGCTGAAGGACGCGGGCGTGGACATGACGACGTCCGAGCCGCTCGACCTGACGATGAAGAAGATGAATCGCGTGATGGACGAGATGGACGCGATCCTGAAGCAGATGGGGAAGTAGGTTCGCCAGAAGCTTCTCACCACAAAGACACAAAGAGCACAAAGAGAGCTTCTTTGTGTCCTTTGTGCCTTTGTGGTGAAGTGACTTTTACCCCGGGAACCGTCCCCGCCCGCCCCGCCCACCCATTCCGCCGCGGCCTCCGCGACCGCCGCGGTTGGGGCGATCGGTGTCGCGATTGCGCGAGGCGGCGATCGCGTCCTGCAATGCGGTCCACTGCTGTTGCGTGAGGATCGTCCGCTCCGAGGCCAGGAGTTGGATGCGGCGATCGAAGAGCGCGTCGCGGATGCCGCGCAGGCGGCCGCCGGCGCCGGTGATGTCGGCGGCGGAGGGCTGATTTGACTCCACCGTCTGCCGCAGATCGCGCGCGGCCACCATGCTGTCGCGTTCGAGCTTGGCGATCTCGGCGCTTTGTTCGCTACTCATGCGATCGAGCGATGAGGCCTGATCCGGCGTGAGATTGACGGCCGCGCTGATCCGCGGATCGTGCCACCAGTCGGATGGCGGCATTATCTCCAGCCCATCGCCCGCTCCCTCGGCGCGCGCGCGGGCGAAGCCGCCGCGGTCACCACCGGGATAGGTCTGCGGCGGACGGCGATCGCGATCGTCCGTGTCGGACGTGCAGGTCACGAAAGCGAGTGCGAGGAGCGAAAGTGCGACGGCGAATGTGCGTTTCATGCGTCGAGGCTACGACCTCGCCCCGACGCCGTTGAAGCGGAGTTGTGACGTTTGCCGTAAAATCCCCGGACAGTCCACAAATCCGGCAGAAACGAGGTGCGTATGCGATCGACGATCGTCGCGGTTCTCTCCCTATTCATAGCTACGGCGGTGATGGCGCAATGGGAGCCGAAGGATGTGCCGCCGCATCAGCCGGACAACGGCGGCCCGCCGCGCGTCTACTTCGCGCACTCGTACTTTGAGGACAATCCGCACCAGGCTGGCCTCGACGATCGGCTCTCCGTTCACGTTCAGAATTTCGGGACACTTCTGAAGAACGCGAACGGCAACTGCCAGGGCATCGTCCTCTTCCTCGATGGGATGCCGATCAAGGGAGACAAGCCGGAATCGTGCGATCCGGTCGCCGGCCACGTGCGCTACCGCCTCCTGCGTGTGAAAGAGGACGACGCCGCATGGCACACGCTCCTCGGCAGCCCTCCCGGGTACACGCATTCAGTCGCCGTCAGCGTTGGATCCGATCAACAGTTCTCGATCCCAAGCACTGCCACGTTCATGCTGGAGATCATCCCGCACACACAGTTCCTGGTCTTTATCGCCCTCATCACCCTGTCGCTGGCCATCTTCATCCACCTCTGCCGCACAACGAGTCTGGTACGCAGCGGCACACATCCCGTACCCAGTCAGCGGCCTTACTCGCTTTCACTTTTCCAGATGTCGTTCTGGTTCTTCCTCGTCATTGCTTCGTATGTCTTCATGTGGATGATCACCGACGAGCTGGACACGATCACCGATTCGGTACTGGCACTGATCGGCATCGGCGCGGCCACGGCGCTCGGCGCCGCGCTCATCGACAAAAACAAAACGTCTCCCGAGCCGGACGAACCTGGCGGAACGTCGAAGGGCTTTCTCAACGACGTAATGAGCGACCCCACCGGCGTCAGCCTGCACCGTTTCCAGATGTTCGTCTGGACGCTGGTTCTCGGCGTGATCTTCATCGGATCGGTCTACAAGAACCTGGAGATGCCGGAGTTCAGCGCGACGCTCCTCGGTCTGATGGGCATCAGCTCAGGCACCTACCTCGGCTTTAAGATTCCGGAGAAGAAGGCCAGCGATACACCACCGGGAGCGACCAACCCATCGCCGGAGCCGGAGCCTCCGCCGGCGGCGTAGTGGGGCAGAGACAGAGTGCCTGCGCCTCATAGCCGCGTAGCGGCTTCAGAAGGTAGCGAGGGGTGAGAGCGAAGCGAACACCCCTCGAAAGAAGAACACGCATACGATTCGTGCCGCGTTCAGCGGCACAAGAACGTTCCGCGCGAGCCCTTCCAGTGCCGCTGACGCGGCACAAATACTTTCGACATCGAACCAAACGAGGGGTACTCGCTTCGCTCGAACCCCTCGCTACCTTCTGAAGCCGCTCCGCGGCGATGCGGCGATTATGAATCGAGTAGTTCGAGAATCGCCGTCAGCTCGCGCTTTACATCGCCGAGGGCTTTCGAGACTTCTTTCGACGGAGCCGTTGCGGCGACTGGCGGCGCGACCTCGGCCACCGGCGCGGACATCTCTACATCCAACTTCTTCTTCGCGCCGGCGATCGTGAAGCCTTCGGAGTAGAGGAGCTGTTTGATGCGCAGGATGATGTCGATTTCGTGGCGCGTGTATAGGCGCTGGCCGCCGCCGCTCTTGTTCGGGGCGAGCGGAGGAAACTCCGTCTCCCAGTAGCGGAGCACGTACGGCTGCACCTCGGCCATCTTGCAGACTTCGCCGATCTTGTACAGCCGGCCTTCGTCGTCGACAGGCATCAACGGGCGATTATAGGGCGGCGCTACTCCGTCCCGAACGCCACAGCTCCTGCGCCGTCGGTTTCGATCTTCCCTTCGATCTCGTTGAAGAGGCCGACCGAGGCGGCGAAAACGTCGTCGACGGAGATCTCGTTCATGCAGCCGTGGTGCATGAGCGGGCACTCGCGTTTGTAGCAGGGTTGGCAGGCGAACGGTTTGCGCACGACGCGCGACGCGCCGGGAATGACCGTGCGATCGGGATCGGTCGGGCCGAAGATCGACACCGAGGGGACCGCGAGAGCGGTGGCGAGATGGAGAGGGCCGCTGTCATTCGTGACCACCACGGAACAATGCGAAATCGCGGCAGCGAGATGCAGCACGTCGCCGTCGTCGCCGATGATCGGCAAGCCGCTCGTCGACGCGGAGATCGTCTCGGCCTGATGGCGTTCGCCGGGACTGGTGAGCAGCACGACCGAGAAGCCGGCCGCGCGAAGACGCTCGGCCAGCTCGCCGTAGCGCTGATCGCCCCAATGTTTGGCGCGGCCGTAAAGTCCGCCGGCGTGCAGCCCGAAGAGCGGCTCGTCGAGACGGACGCCGGCGTCGCGCAGCATCCGCCCGGCGCGCTCGCGCACGTGCAGCGGAATGGTCATCGTCGGAATCTCATCGACGACGCGCGGCGCGTTCATGGCCGCGAGCAGCATCGAATAATCGTCGAGCTGATGGCCGCGCGACGAATCGGGACGGACGCCGTGCGTGAGCAGCATGCCGCGCGCGTCGGTCGAGTAGCCCCAGCGTTCGCCGATGCCGGCGGCGAAAGCCACCATCGCCGCGCGGAAAGAGTTAGGAAGGATCACGGCGCGGCGGAAGCGTCCCGCCTTCAGCATGCGGATGCGCTCGCGCGTATCGCCGTTCCACGGAATCACACTGCGGAAAATGCCGGCCGAGGCCAGGAGGGAGGCGATGTGCTGCGGCGCGGCCACGGTGATTCCGCCTTCGCCGCGGAAGCGGTGATAGAGCGCGCGGTAGGTTGGAAGCGCGAGGACGTTGTCCCCGACCCAATTGAGGCCGACGACAACCGTCTCACTGGCCATCTGATGTTTCGCTTTCGATTTCACCCGGCGCGTTCCCCTTCCAGCGATCGTGCATCCACAACCATAACTCCGGGCGCTCTGCGATCCGGCGGGAAATCACGTCATTGATGCGCGTCGTGAGCGCCTCGGCGTTCTTCTCGTCGTCACTCAGTTGGTCGATCCGGATTGGCTCCTCAAACTCCAGACGGTGCCCGGTTGTGTCCGGAATGCAAAAACCGAACACAATCGCTGACTCCTGGCGCAACGCCATTTTTGCGGGGGCGTCGGTGGTCCACGCAGGACGGCCGAGAAAGGGAACGAGAATGCCCTCGCGCGGCTGCACGGCCTGATCGGGAAGCATGACCACGGCCCCTTTCCGCTGCAGCGCTTTGAGCAGCGGGCGCGCCGCGCGCTGACGGTCGACGACCTCGGCTCCCGTGAGCGCGCGGATGCGCACGAGGTCGCGCTCGAGCAGCTCGTTGTCGAGCGGGCGCGCCACGGTGAGGACGTTCGGTACGAGCGCCATGATGGCCAGCCCGGCGATCTCCCACGCGCCGAAGTGAGCGCTGAGGAAGAGAGCACCGCGGCCGCGGGACATCGCGTCCAGGATGAGATGCTTGTTCACGAGCGTGCAGTGCGACTCGATTTCCTCGATCGGCAGGTGCTGCATGCGGATCGTTTCCAGAGCCTCGCGGCCGAAGTGGCGCCAGCATTCGTCGATGATTCGCCGCCGCTCGGCCTCGCTTTTCTCGGGAAACGTTTCCGCGAGGTTACGCATGGCCAGCCGGTCGCGGCTGCGCAGGACGTGTTGCGCCAGCGCGCCGATGCGCGTGCCCCATCGGCGCAGCGTGGCTTCGGAGGCGGCGCGAACGGCGCGCGCGGCGGCGCGATACAGGATGTACTCGACGCGCTGCAACAGCGCGCTTTTGCGGCGGCGGCTCATGGGGTTCAGTGGATTAGTAGATTAGTGGATCAGTAGATTAGTGGACTCGTAGGTTAGTGATCGGGCCATCAATCAGCAGACGGCGAAAGCCAGAAGAGGTCACCGGCCAATCCCGGGCTTCCTGATCTACTAATCCACTAATTTACTAATCCACTGATTTTCTCGAGGATTTCGGGCTCGATGATCATCTCCGCGGCGATGGCGATGATGTCACGGTCATCGATCTTCACCGCGTCTTTTTCGGTCGTAACGATGGACTCAGCGCCCGCGGTTCGCGCGGCGTCTTTGATCGCGGCGATGTCGGCGGAGGTGTAGCGATGATGATCGCGGAAGCTTCTGGTTCCGACGACGTTGAGCGCATTCGCGCGCAGCGACGCGAAGAACTGTTCGTTATCCGCCAGTCCGGCGAAGGCGAAGATGCGGCGTCCCGTCAATTCATCCGGGACGGCCAGGCGCAAACGACGCTGGATGACGAAATCGGCGTCCGCGAGCGCGGAGCGCCCTTCGCGCATGATGCCGCTTGCCGCGTCGATTACGACGTCGACATCGCGGGCGAGCTGAAGGTGCTGGAAGCCGTCGTCGAGAATGAATAAATCGCAATCATTTGCGTTTAGAAATCGTATTGCATTTTCATATCGCTCTGATCCGACGATTACATCGATATTTTTAAGTTTTCTTTTTAACAGCACCGGCTCGTCACCGAACGTTGCGGCGTCGAGCGACGTCACCACTCCCGATACATTGCCGCCCCGCCCGTAGCCGCGCGTCAGGACGGCCACGCGGAAGCCGCGTTTTTCGAGGTAGCGGGCGATGGTGATGACGGCGGGCGTCTTGCCGGCGCCGCCGGCGGCGAGGTTGCCGACGGAGATCACCGGACGCGGCAGGCGCCTGCTCTTGAGGATGCCACGCCGGTACAGCGCGCGGCGCATGCGGTTCACGCCGCGCCACAGAAGCTCGAACGGTTTGAGCAGGATCGTCACGCCAGCAACTCGAGGATGCGTGCCGCGGTCCGCGCCGCAGCGCCGCGGTTCTGTTCCACCGACTTCCGCGCGCGTTCGCTCATGTCGCGCTGCGCGGATTCGTCGTTGAACATGCGTGCTGCGAAATCGAAGAGATCGGCGGCCGAACGAACCTCGACCGCGCCGCCGTCGCGCAGGAACACGCCGGCGATCTCGCGGAAGTTGGACATGTGCGGCCCGAAACAGACCGGCACGCCGACCGCCGCCGGCTCGATCGGATTGTGCCCGCCGGTCGGCACCAGGCTCCCGCCGACAAACGCTGCGGTCGCGAAGCGATAGACCTTCGACAACTCGCCAAAGGTGTCGAGCAGCAGCACGTCCGCCGGTCCGTCGCTCCAGTTGCTGCGGCGGACGAAGCGGATCTTCGCCGCCGCCAGGATCGCCGCGACCGGCTCGAACCGTTCCGGCTTGCGCGGCGCGATGACGACGAACGCGTTCTTCTCGGCGATGAATCGTTCCAGCTCGCCGATCATCGCCTCATCTTCGCCCTGCATCGTCGAGCCCAGGACGAGCACCTTGCGGCCGGCGATCAGCGACGTGAGCTTCGGCGCGATCTCCAGCGGCCGATCGTCGGGCACGTAGTCGAACTTCACGTTGCCGCTGGTCTCGACGATCTCCGCCGGCGCGCCGATTTCGATGAACCGTTCGCGGTCGGCATCCTCGCGCGCCAGGATGCGGTCGTACTGCCGCAGCACCGGAGCCACGAACGGGCGCAGGAAGCGGTAGCGCGGCAGCGAGCGGTCGGAAATCCGTCCGTTCGCCAGCAGCATCCGAACGCCGGCTGCCCGCGAGAGCCGCGTCGCATTCGGCCAGATCTCCGTCTCCATCGTCGCGAAAACGCGCGGACGGTGATGCCGCAGGAACCGCTTTACGCTCGATGCGAAGTCGAACGGAAAATACGTCACGGTCGCCGCCGGAAACAGCCGCCGCGCCTGCGCCTGTCCCGTGATCGTGGTGGTCGTGAACGCGATCGTCGTCGAGGGACGCACGCGCAGGATTTCGTCGACCACCGGCCGCGCCGCCAGCGTCTCGCCGACTGAGACCGCGTGAATCCAGAGATCATGCGCGGCCGGCGGCGTTTTGTAGAAGCCCATCCGCTCCGGGAAATTGGCCAGGTACTTTCCGCGCAGCATGCCGGTGACGACAAAGTACGGCAGCGCCGCGATCAGCACGAGGTACAGCAGCACCTCGTAGAGGACGAACATGGCGCGCATGATAGTCGCGGCGCGTCCAATCCATTTCGCTGTGGTACGCTCCTGCCACACCACGACAAGTGCGGGTTTTCACGCGGCCACTGCGCCTCCGGCGAACGCGTGCGCGCACGAGGAGCGAGCAGATGGAGTGTCGGAATCATCCCGGGACGCCCGCGACGGACCGTTGTTCCGCGTGCATGGAGCCCTTTTGCAACAACTGCCTCGTCACGATCCGCGGGCGGAAGTTTTGCGGGTCGTGCAAAGTCACAGCGCTCGGCGGCGCGCTTCCAGTGATCGAGCAGGCCACCGAGCCGTGCGCGGAAGCAACGGAGGCGCTCAAGTACGCGATCATCGGCGTCTTCTGCTTCGGCATCATCCTGGAGCCGATGGCGATCTCGAAAGCGCTGAAGGCGAAGAAGCTGATCGAGGCCAATCCGAATCTGACCGGCGAAGGAAAAGCCAACGCTGCTCTCGTCATCGGCATTCTCGGACTGGTGCTCTGGGTCCTGGGCATCCTGGCGCGAGTCCGCGCACTTTGAGGACGATGGACGATGGATCTCATTTGCCCTGACTGTCGCGGCGAGCTTCGGCCGAGCTCCGGAAACACCGCTGTTTGCATCCACCACGGCGGACGATTCGAAGTGCTCTTCGATCGATTCGCGGAGCCTGCGGAGGCGGACACGCCGGCGGAGGTTGCCGCGGCTCCAACCGCCGCTCCGGCCGCCGCCTGCGCCGTTCATCCGAAGCAGACCGCCGTCGCGTCGTGCCAGGCGTGCGGCACGGCGCTGTGTTCCCTCTGCACGTTCGACGTGAATCGGCAGGCCTTCTGCGGCGACTGCGCGATCGCGCTCACCGCGAAGCCGGGGCAGAAGCTTTGTCCGGATTGCGAATTGTCGGTGCCGAACTCGGTCAAGCGGTGCGATTGCGGTCACGACTTCACGCTCCTGAATCTGAATGCGCCGCGGCGCCGCAACGTCCCCACCGGAACGTGTGCGCATCATCCCGAGGTGCCGGGCGTGGTGAGATGCAAACTGTGCTCGCAATCGATCTGCGCCACATGCGACTTCGCGCTGCCCGGCGGCGTCCATCTCTGCCCGTCGTGCATCGAGAAAGAGTCGACCGGCGAGATCAGTCCGAAGCGGAAGAAGCAGACGTACATCGCCCTCGGGCTGGCCACGTGGTCGACGCTCCTGATCGGATTCCTGCTGACTGGCGCGTTCAACACGTTCTTCACGCATGATGCGTCCGGAAAAATGGCCGACATGGCCATCACGAATCTCATTCTGTGGCCGCTCCTGGTGGGCACGGGGCTAAGCATCGGTGCGCTCGACAGCAAGCTGCGGAACACGGGACTGATGAAGGCCGCGGCGTGGTGGAATGGCGTTCTCGTCGCGATTTCCCTCTTGTTCGTGATCGGCGCGAATGTCGGCTTGATTGGAAAGTGAGAAGAGACTGATGGCGATCACGATCGTGGCGTCGGCTCCACTGAAGAAGCAGACGCTGGAAGTGCACGACGAGGGGATTTCCTACTTCGAAAGCACAGGCTTCGGCATGGGTGAGCCGCCGTCGCACTATTCATTCGATCAGATCGACGCCGTGGTGCGCAGTGTCACCGAGCCGGTGCTGTCGCTCCAGATCGGAACGACAGTGATCAAGCTGGCCATCAAAAACGGCGATCAGACGCACGAAGCCGCGATTGCGCAGATCGTGGCCGGAGCAAAGAAAAGCGTTGTTCAACCGGCGGCGGCAGACGCCGGCGTCTGATTCAGGAGATCCGATCCATGTCTTCGACCCGCGTTCGAGTCCTCGATGTTTCCGGCAGCCGCGCCCGCGAGGTCGACGCTCCTGACGACGTGGCCGTCAATCGCATCATCGCCTTGCTGGTCGAGAAGATGTCGCTGCCACTGAACAGCCCGGACGGGCAGATCATGAGCTACAAGCTCTATCACCGCCGCACCGGCCAGCAACTCCTCGATGGCCAGACGCTGGCCGATGCCGGCGTCGTGAACAACGACGAGCTTCGTTTGCAGCCGGAGATCACGGCCGGATCGGGTGGCGATTGAGTCTCGTCGCGGACGAGAGCCCGCTCGCTCTCACCGACGAGCGTTTTGCGCGCTTCGCGAAGGTGGAGTGGTGGCAGCAGCAGCGTCTGCGCGACGCGCGCGTGCTCGTCGCGGGTGCGGGAGCGCTCGGCAATGAAGTCGTCAAGAACCTGGCGCTGTTGGGAGTCGGCAACGTCGTCATCGCCGACATGGACACGATCGAAGTCAGCAACCTCACGCGATCGTGCCTCTTTCGCGAGAAGGACGCCGGGTCGTTCAAAGCCGCATGCGCGGCGCGGGCCGCGCTCGATCTCTATCCGCAAATGAATGTTCAGGCGCTCAACGTCAACATCACCGCGGCGCTCGGCCTCGGCTGGATCCGGTGGGCGGAGATCGTCATCGGCGCGCTCGACAACCGTGAAGGGCGCGTCTTTCTCAACGCGTCGTGCGCGCGCATCGGACGGCCCTGGATCGACGGCGGTATCGAAGTTCTGCAGGGTGTCGCGCGCGGGTTTCATGCGCCGGAGACGGCCTGCTACGAATGCACGATGAGCGAAATCGACTGGCAGGTCATCAACACACGCCGGTCGTGCTCGATGCTGGCGCGGCGCGCGCTCGCGCACGGCGGCGTGCCGACCACCCCGCTCACCGCGTCGATCGTTGGCGCGATTCAGGCGCAGGAAGTGGTGAAGTATCTGCACGGACTCCCGGCGCTGTTCGGCCGCGGCTTCGTCTACGAAGGGGCGCATCACGGCTCGTACGTCGTGTCCTATCCGATCGATCCGGGATGCCCGTGGCACGAAGGCGCGCCTCCGATCGAGCAGGTTCGCGAATGGGACTCGGACACGCCGTTCAACGTCATCTGGCAGCGCGCTGAAGAACTCCTCGGCGGTTGCGACGCGATCGACCTCGGGCGCGAAATCGTCGAGGTCCTGCAGTGCGTCGCCTGCGGACGCCGCCGTCCGATCCTGCGGTCCGTCGAAGCCGTCAGCGAAGACGATGCGCGATGCGACGGATGCGGCGCCGACTCCGCCCCCGAGTTCCTGCACTCGATCGGCCGCGGAAGCGAGCATCGCCAACGGACCCCGCGCGAACTCGGATTACCGGCGTGGGACATCGTCTGGGCTCGCTACGGCGACCGTTTCCTCGGCTTCGAGCTTGCCGCTGACGCCGCGGCCGCGATGGGAGGAGAGTGATGGCAAAGCCACCCAAAGACGCCAAACCCGCGGACGCGCGCGTTTCCGGTTCGAGCGACCTGACGCGCATCACACACCGCGCCTTTCCCGGACCCGGCGGCGTGAACGTTCCGCTGCGCGTCAATTTCGCGCGCCGGGCGTACGCCGAGCTGACGGCCCACGCCAAGGAATCCGTTGACGCGGAAGTCGGCGGAGTGCTGGTCGGTGAAGTGTGCGAGGACAGCGAAGGGTTGTTTCTGGATGTTCGCGCAGTCATCCGCGCGGTTGCCGCTCGCGAGGCCCGCGCCCACATCACCTTCACTCACGATACGTGGACGCGCATTCACGCAACTCTTGACAGCTCCTATCCCGACTTTCAAATCGTCGGCTGGTATCACACGCATCCCGGATTCGGCGTCGAGTTCTCGGCGATGGATCGCTTCATTCAGCAGAACTTTTTCTCCGGACGAACGCAGATCGCCTATCTGACCGATCCGCTCGGCGGCGACACCGCCATCTGCTTCAACGGTCTGTCGGGCATCGAGCCGCTCGCGAAATTCTGGGTCGATGGCCGCGAACACAGCGCGCGCATTCAGGCGAAGGTTGACGACACGCCCGTCACCGCGGCCGCGTCAGGTCCCGATCTCCGCCGTGACATCGAACGCCTCGAGGGCCGCATCAGCCAGCTCATTCAGGCGGTGGACGAACAGCGGACAAACTTCCATCGGATGCTGACCGTCGTCGTGATCGTGGTGTGCGGCGGCCTGATCGCCTGGCTCGGCTATGCGATCTGGAGCGACCGGATGGACCGGATCGAGCCGCCGAAAGTGCAGAGCTATGTCCCGATGCCGGTGAAGATCGGCGAAGAGACGGTCATGCTCGGTGTCGCAATCGTCGACTGGAAAATCCCGCCGAGACTGGACAGCCTTCTCGACAGGATCGCGAAGGCCGAAGTCGAAGAACGGCGTAAGCAAGAGCAGGAACGACTCCAGATGCAGAAGAAAAAACAGCCGCCCAAGACGTCTCCGTGAGGAAGCATGACCGACCTACCGACAGAGTTGCCCGGTGATGAACCGATCGTCATCACGCGCGAGGAAGTGAGCAGCAGTCACGTTGACGACCTGCTGCGGCGGCAGATGGCCCTACGCGGCGAAACTGTCTTCGCCGTCGAGTCGAAACGGCGTTGGTACTACCAGAACTGGATTCTGTTCGCGGTCGTCGGCCTCATTGCCGCTGTCGGTGCCTGGGCGCTGCTCGAACCCTCGTTCGAAGACTTCTTCCACATTCAAGGGAAGATCGAGTCGATCGATCTCGCCGAGCAGCTCACGCCGGCCGGACCCCGTGCGGCAATCGATGACGATGAGGGCGTTCTCGGTCAGGGCTCCATCACCATCCGCGGCCAAAAGATCTGGTTCGCACCGGGAATCCACGAGACCCGCGGACCGCGCGTGCAGGGTTTCTACGATCCCTCCGCGCTGGTTGCCGGGAAGGAAGTCGGCGTTCACGTGAAGTATTTTGAGGGCGGCGGCACGGAGTTTGGCATCGCGCATTTCATCGATCCCAATCCGAGCCATGCCGCCGCCGGCAAGCTCCTCGAACCGCTGCGTGAGCAACACCGCTCGCATGAGACGGCGGCGATGCTGATGTTCGCCACGGTCGCGGCGCTCATCGGCTTCGGCATCGGCGCGACCGACGGAATCGTCTGCCGGATTCCGCAGCGCGCGATCATCGGCGGCCTGGTCGGCGCGCTGGTCGGATTCGTCGGCGGACTGGTGTCCGGTGTTGTCGCCGGCGTCATCTACGGGCCGCTCAGTCACGCCGCACAGCACCAGATCGCGTCGTCGTCCGGTTCGCTGCGCTCCGTCGGCTTTCTGCTTCAGATGATCGCGCGAATGATGGCCTGGACGCTGGCCGGAGCCGCGATGGGCCTCGGTCAGGGCATCGCCCTCCGCTCGGGCAAACTTCTGAGTTACGGATTCCTCGGCGGCATCATCGGCGGGATGCTCGGTGGCCTGCTCTTCGATCCGCTCGATCTCGTTCTCGGCTCCGGCCGCATCGGCGCCGACTCGTCGCGCCTGATCGGTTTCGCCGTCATCGGGATTGCGGTCGGCACGATGATCGGAGTCGTGGAACTTCTCACGCGCGATGCGTGGCTGCGCATGATCGAAGGACCGCTGGCGGGAAAAGAGTTTCTGATGTTCCGCGACGTCATGAACATCGGCGCGTCGCCGCGCTCAGAGATCTATCTTTTCAACGACGCCAAGGTCGCGCAGACGCACGCGACGATCCGCATGGTCGGCGATGAGTGCGAGATCAATGCGCGCGACCGAATCAATCCGCTGCTCGTCAACGGGCAGCCGGTGCGTACATCGCGGCTCCGCCACGGCGACCGCATCCAGATCGGCGACACCAGCTTCCTCTTTGAACAGAGGCAACGTACATGAACGAGCTGCCGGTGAGCCGCGCCGCAACGTGCTCGATCTGCATGTCGTCGATCGACGAGGGTGAGGCCGCGAGCGAGTGCAGCGGCTGTCGCGCCCGCTACCACGCGGAGTGCTGGGCTGAGAACGGCGGCTGCGCCGTCTACGGTTGTTCGGAAGTGCCGAAGACCGAGGGGCTGAAGCCGATCGAGATTCCGCCGGCGTATTGGGGGCGCGAGGACAAGCCATGTCCGCGATGCGGCTCGACGATCATGGCGTTGGCCGTACGTTGTCGCCATTGCGGTGCCGAAGTCTCCGACCGTCCCGAGGAGCGTGTCACGTATGAGCGACGCGTCGGGCGGAAAGAACGCGCACCGGTCCTGCGGCGTTCTGCCAAAGTTTTCGTGGTGATGAGCATTCTTCCATTGCTGTCGCTGATCACGCTGATCGGCGGGACGATGTACTACCGCCGCAACCGAACGGAAATCTCGAAACTCTCCGGCGGCACCGATGGCCTCTTCCGCATTGCCATCGTCACCGCCGCCGGCCAATGCGCGATCTTCGCCATCGGCCTCGTGATCTGGTCGCTCAAGGGTGCGTTGAGATAGTCCATGCAGGCACGACTCCGAAGACTCCGTTCCGACTTCGAACAGGTCACCGCACTGTTTGCCGAGCATCCGTTCGTCAGCATCATCGGTACGGAAGGTGAGCCGCCGGAGAAGTACACGTTCGAGTTCAAAGTGCGCGGGCTCGTACCGCGTGAAGAGGACGGCGATCCCTTGCCGCGGCTCATTCATCGCGCCGAGGTCTTTCTGCCACTCGACTATCCACGCCGGCCGCCGTTCTGCCGGATGATTACGCCCGTGTTTCACCCGAACATCGATCCGCAGAAAATCTGCATCGGCGATCATTGGAGCGCAGGCCAGTCGCTGGCGCTGATGGTCACGCGCATCGCCGAGATGATCTGTTTCCAGAGCTACAACGTGAAGAGTCCCCTCAACGCGCGGGCAGCGGCTTGGGCGGAGCTGAACGTCGACCAACTTCCGCTGCAGCGGGGCGATCTCACGGCGGGGCTGTAATGACTGGCGTGCGCCGGTTTCCCGTCGTGCTGGCGGGTCTCACGATGTTCACCGCGATCGCCGGATGGCTGGGCGGCTATGTCCTGACCGCGGATTCGGTATCGATTTGCATTTTTCGATCGCTCACCGGCCGTCCCTGCATCTTCTGCGGAATGACACACGCACTCGTCTACGCGATGCGCGGCAACTGGGCGATGGCATCGCACGAAAATCCGGCCTGGTGGTTGATCCTGCCCGCGTTCCTCGTGCTCACCGCCGGAATCATCTCCGGCCGTTGGCGGCTCGGCTGGCCGCTGATCGCCATCGCCGTCGCAGGAACCGCCGCGCGCGCCTGGCTGTAGTGCCCAATCCGCGGCCGCGCACCGCGCGTACATCTGCCAGAGGAGCAACAGCTATGAGCGAAAACGACAACGTGCAGAAACTGCAGCAGCTCTACGCCGCCTTCGGCCGCGGCGACATCAACATGATCCTGAACAACGTCACCGACGACGTCTCCTGGGGAACGGACACCAGCGCCGACGTGCCGTGGTACCGCATCCGCGAAGGCCGCGACGGCGTCGGCGATTTCTTCGCTACGCTTGCCCGCGACGTCGATTTCCCGGAGTTCTCTCCCACTCGTTTTGCCGGCGCCGGCGACGTCGTCTTCGCGCACGTCGACCTCACCTACAAATTCAAGAAGAACGGCCGCGGCGCGTCGTCAGGATCGGTGCACGAATTCACCTTCCGCGACGGCAAGGTCTCGCGTTTCCGCGCCTTCGAAGACACGGCCACGGTCAACCGGGAGTGGAACGGCTGACGGGATATACTTCCCGCCATGCCTGCCGAAAACGACATCGTCTTTGGTCCGAACGCAAAGTCGTCTGACGTGACGACGTACTCCCTCGGCGTGCTGCGCGACGTGATGAACGCGGCCAATGTCGCGAAGCTGATCATCTCCAGCACGCAGAGGAGTCCGTCCGATCAGGCGCGGGTGATGTTCAACAACCTGGAGACGCAGGGCGTTGCGGCGCAGCGCCGGCTCTACAAACCGCCTGGGCAGGCCGTCATCGACGTGTACGAGTCCGGCAAAGCAGCCGGCAAGACGCCGGATGCGATCAAGGCGGAGATGACCGCGAAGATCAACGAGCTCGGTCCGATGAACGTCTCCCATCACGCCGCCGATCCGAAGCTGCTCAATGTGTTCGACGTCGCGCCGTCGTCCGTCTCCGACGTGAACGCATTTCAGGCGGCGGCAAAAGCCGACGTGCGCGTCTCGAAGTTCCTGACGCCGCCGAACGATCCCGGCTTGCACTTCGAAATCCCGCAGCCGGGCGACGGCGAGTAGCTACGCCCGGTACAGCGCGGCGCCCCAGTGCAGGCCGGAGCCGAGGGCGGTGAAGCAGACCAGCATTCCGGGCTTGATCCGGCCGTCGGCGACGCACTCGTGATACAGAATCGGCAGTGTGCCGGCGGTCGTGTTGCCGTAGCGCTCGATGTTGTGCGGCACGCGGTCGGCGCCGAGGCCGAGTTGCTTCGCCACACCTTCGATGATGCGCAGGTTGGCCTGGTGAACCAGCAGCACGTCGATGTCCGACACGCTGACGCCTGACGCGGCGCAAACGTCGCGCACCGACTCCGGCATCTTCGACAGCGCCTGGCGGAAGACCTCGCGGCCGTCCATGTCCGGGATGATGTCGTCGTCATCGATCTGCTTATGCGTCACGTACGGTCGTAGGCGGAATCCGACGCCGCGCGCGTAAAGCGCTTCGATGTTCGAGCCGTTCGTGTAGAGCTTCGAGGCCAGAAACCCGCGGCCGTTGTCGTCGATCCCCTCGACCACCACCGCTCCCGCGCCGTCGCCGAAAAGCACGACGCGGTCGCGGATTTTCGTGTTCGCTTCGCGTTCCGCGGCGGTGACCTCACGGTCTTCCAGTCCGATGGTCGTGGCCCAGCCGTTCTGCCACGGCATGAACGGCGTGTGCACGTCGCCGCCGATCAGCAGCACGCGCGCGTACTTGCCGCTGCGGATCAGCGAGTCGGCCAGGTCGAGGCCGTAGAGAAAGCCGGAGCACTGCTGGCGGATGTCGAATGCCGGCAGCGACTCGCGGAAGCCCATCTTGGCCTGCACCACCGGACCGTTGCCCGGAAAGAAATGGTCGGGCGTCATCGTGGCAAAGATCAGCGCGTCGATGTCGTCGTGCGTCCGGCCCGCGGCCTTCATCGCCGCCTCGGCCGCCATCATGCCGAGGTCCGCGGAGGACTGGCCCGGATCGGCGTAGTAACGCTGCTCGATGCCGCTGCGCGTCCGGATCCACTCGTCGGTCGTGTCCATGATGCGGGTGAGCTTTTCGTTCGGGACGACGTTCTTCGGAATGCCGATTCCGCTGCCGGTGATCACGCTTTTCATGGAGGCCAAAGCATACACGGCTCGCCGCTTGCTACTCCGAAACGTATTCGGAGGTTTTATGAAGCGAATCACCACATTTGCGATCGTTCTCCTGGCGTTCGCCTGCATGCAGAAGCAGCCCGACGGGACGTATCGCGTCACCAAAGACACCTCGGATGCCGCGAAGAAGGCGCATGAAAACGCCGCGAAATCCGGCGATCAGATCAAGAAGGCGACCGAAGACCTCGGCAAGTCCGACGCCGTGCAAAAGATGAAGAACGGATCCGTCGAGCTCGGCCGCGGCGTCAAAGAAGGCCTCGGCCAGGTCGCGCAGAAAGCCGGCGCCGGTCTGCAGAAGGTCGGCAAGCAAGCCGAGGACGACGTCAAGAAAACGGAAACGACGCAAACCGTGACGACACAAACGGTGACGACGCAAACCACGCGTCACTGATAGAGTTTCGGCGCGGCCGGCGGCGTGGACACGGCGGCCGCGGATTACAAAGGAGGAGCTTTCCATGGCAGTTGCAACAGGAAGAGACTCCGTCGCGAGCCAGACCCAGACGCTCAAAGTGGGCGATCCCGCCCCCGATTTCGAGCTGCCCGGTCACCGCAACGGAGAGAAGTTCAAACTCAGCGATCAGCGCGGCAAGAAGAACGTCGTGATGGTCTTTTACCCCCTCGACTGGACCCCTGTCTGAACCGTACAAATGCCGGGATATGAGGCGGAAAACGCCGATTTTGAACGGTATGATGCCCAGGTCGTGGGCATTTCGGTCGACAGTGTTCCAAGCCACGTTGCATTCGCAAAATCGCTGGGCGGAATCACGAATTACCCGCTCCTGGCGGACTTTCATCCCAAAGGCGAAGTCTCGAAAAAGTACGGCGTCTGGAAAGAAGACAAAGGAATCTGCGAGCGCGCCATCGTCGTCGTCGATAAAGAGGGCATCGTCCGCTACATCGACGTGCACAACATCGCCGAGGCGCCCGAGAACGCGCAGGTCATCGAAGTCCTGCGCGATTTGCAGTAGCCTGTTTTCGCGGCGGCGGGCCGTCCACGGTCCCGCCGCCACCCGACCCGAGGAGTTTCATTCATGCTCAGCATCGCCCGCCGCTGCGTCCCCTTCACACCATTCGAAAAAGACCTCTCCACCGCGATCGTGACGCTGGTGTCCGCAACCGGCGTGTACGGCCCCGATCAGGAAGCGTTTTCGACCGAGGATCCCGGCGACGTCGCATACCGCATCATCGACGGGCAGACTGATACGGCGGCGTTGAGGATCGCGCATCATCACTACGATCATTCCGAGGCCGACGCCGATCCGAACATCGTCTTCCCGCTGGCAACGTTGCGCGAACTGGCGTCGGAAGGCTTCATCGCCGGCGTCAACGACAAGCACTACAGCTACGGCTTCACGACGCGGTTGCGCGAGTTGTACGAAACGGTGTTCCCGGAGATCGCCGACAAGATCGAGCGCTCGAAGACGAAGCTGGTGATCCTGACCGCCGGCTGTCCGGAGACGTGCCATCGCTCGATCGGCAACATGGCCCGCGAGATCGAAGCCCGCGGCGTTCCGACGCTGATCCTCTCCGCCTCACCGGCGGCGACGGAGTCGGTCCGTCCGCCGCGCGCGATGACCTTCGACGGCAGCGACATCGGCCGCATCGCCGGCCGCGCCGGCGACCGCGAGTTCCACCGCCAGGTGCTGCGCGCCGCGCTGGAGATGTTCACGCACGACACACCGCCGGGGAAGGTTGTGACGAAGAAGATCGGGAGTTTGGTGTTGTCGTCGTGACTGTCGCGGAGCGGCTTCAGAAGGTAGCGAGGGGTTCGAGCGAAGCGAGTACCCCTCGTGCTGCGAGGATCGTGAAGATATGTGCCGCGTTCAGCGGCACTGGAAGGGCTCGCGCGACACGTTCGGGTGCCGCTGACGCGGCACAAATTCTGAGGCACCTTCATCTTCCAGGGGTGTTCGCTTCGCTCTCACCCCTGGCTACCCTCTGAAGCCGCTACCGCGGCTGGTGTGGCGCAACACTCTTGGTAGTTCACCATGACAAACGCGCAATACCCTCAGCCGTTCCTTGTTCTATTCTTCCCAATCTGATGGAAGCGCATCCCGAACAGTTCGAGGAACAGCCGCCGTGGACGGTCGACGACTCGTCGTCGCTGTACATGATCGATCGCTGGGGGACCGGGTACTTCGACGTCAATCAAGCCGGTGACCTCACCGTCGCGCCGCTGCAGGAAGGCGGGATCGCCGTTCCGATCATCGATGTGCTTCGCGAAGCGCAGGCGCTCGACCTCAACGCGCCGCTGCTGATCCGCTTTCAGGATCTTCTGCGGCATCGCGTGCAGACGCTCAACTCCGCGTTCAACGAGGCCATCGCCGAGCACAAATATCGCGGTAGCTATCGCGGCGTCTTTCCGATCAAGGTCAATCAGCTTCGCGAAGTCGTCGAAGAGATTCTCGATGCCGGGCGGCCTTTCAACTACGGACTCGAAGTCGGATCGAAGCCGGAGATGTTCGCCGGGCTGGCCATCCACAACGATCCCGAGGCGCTGCTGGTGTGCAACGGGTACAAGGACACAGCCTTCATCCGGATGGCGCTCCTCGGCCGCAAGCTGGGGAAGAAAGTCATCCTTATCGCCGAGAAACTTTCGGAAGTGCGCACGATCACGAAGATCGCCGCGGAAATGAACGTCGAGCCGTGGATCGGGATGCGTGTCCGCCTGCTGTCGAAAGGCAAAGGCAAGTGGGCTACGTCCGGCGGCGAGCACGCCAAGTTCGGACTGTCGACCGCCGAGATTCTCGAAGCGATCGAGATCCTGCGCGAGGCGAAGATGGAGTCGGCATTCAAGCTCCTCCACTTCCACATCGGCTCGCAGATCCCGGACATCCTCACCATCAAGCGCGCCGTGCGCGAAGCCGCGATGTACTACGCCAAGCTGCACAAGCTCGGGCATCCGCTCGAATATCTCGACGTCGGCGGCGGTCTGGCCATCGACTACGACGGCTCACGTTCCGAGTTCCACTCCTCGATGAACTACACGCTCGAGGAGTACGCCAGCGACATCATCTACAACGTCATGGACGTCTGCGACGACGAGAAGGTGCCGCATCCGAACATCGTCTCGGAGTCGGGACGCGCCATCGTGGCGCACCATTCCGTGCTCGTCGTGCAGGCCTTCGGCGCGATCGAGAAAACGCCCATCGAGCCGCGCTCGGTCCGCGCCAGCGATCACAAACTGACGCGCGAAATCCTCGAAATCGACCGCGACCTCAGCGACGACAACGTCAACGAGGCCTGGCACGACCTCCAGCAGATCAAGGAGCAGTCGCAGCAGATGTTCGAGCTCGGCCTGCTGCCGCTCGACGTCAAGGCGCGCATCGAGACGTTGTACTGGGAGATCGCCGAGAAACTGCAGAACATCATCGCGCACATGGATCCGGATGAAGTCCCCGAGGATCTGCGCACCCTGAACATCGAGCTCGCTGACCAGCACATCTGCAACTTTTCCGTTTTCCAGTCGCTGCTCGATCACTGGGCGCTCGGACAGCTTTTTCCGATCGTTCCCATTCACCGGCTCAACGAGAAACCGCAGCTGGAGTCGACGCTGGTCGACATCACCTGCGATTCCGACGGCAAGGTCTCGAAGTACATCGATCGCAACGACGTCCGTGAAACCCTCCCGCTCCACGAGTTACGCGACGGCGCTCCCTACTACCTCGGCATTTTCCTCACCGGCGCCTACCAGGACATCATGGGCGACATCCACAATCTCTTCGGCCGCGTCAACGAGGTCCACGTCTTCCTCGATGACGACGAGGAGAGCGGCTTCTACATCGAGGAAGAGATACCCGGGAACACCATCGGCGAAGTGCTGGCCATGACGCAGTACGAGCGCAGCGATCTGGAGAAGCGGATGAAGGCGCAGATCGATGCGGCAATCAAACAGGATATCGTCCGCCCGAACGAGGGGATGCGCCTGCTTCAGGAATTCGAGCGCGGGCTCAAGGATCAGACCTACCTCAGCATTGAATAACACCGGAATGGCTCTCTACAACGAGGCGTTAACTTCCGACGAACAAACAACCAGACAGGAGATGCAGATGCGTAAAACATTCGCCCTCAGCGTGCTCGTGATTATGGCTGTGGCCGGCAGCGCATTCGCGATCGGTGAAGCCCGCATGCAGGGAAAGATCACCGACGCCGCCACGGGCAAGCCGATCCCGAATGCGATCATCATCATGGACGCACTTACGGGCCACAAAGTCCACAACGAGTACAAGGCAGACAAGGACGGGGTCTACCGTTTCCTCATCCTCGACGGTACGCTCCAGTACAAGGTCACGTACAAGGCCGACGGCTACGCGCCGGTCGAGTACACGTTCAAGCCGTCTCTCGGCGAGACCAACACCAAGGACGTGACCATGGCGCCCGGATCCGCCGGCGGCGCCGTTGCCGGAGCTGCTCCGGCCGCTGCGAAAGGCAACCCGGCCGTAGCCATGTACAACGAAGGCGCGGCGCTGGCGAACGACGGCAAGCTCCCCGAAGCCATCGCCAAGCTTGAGGAAGCGGTCGCGACGAAACCTGACCTGACCGCAGGTTACGAGGCGCTCGCCAAGCTGTACATCCGCACCAAGAATTACGACAAAGCCATCGACCGCGCCAACAAAGCGCTGGAGATCGACACCGACAACCAGGACATGTTCAGCGTCCTCGCGGACGCGTACACGGCCAAGGGCGACAAGGTGAAGGCCGCCGAGTACCGCAAGAAGCTGCCGGCCGACGCCTCGTCGATGTTCAACGAAGCGGCGCGCCTCATCAACAGCGGCAAGGACGGCGAAGCGGAGCCTCTCCTCAAAGGCGCCATCGCCGCGAACGACAAATTCGCGCAGGCCTACTACGAGCTCGGCATGATCTATGTAAGAACTCAGAAGAACGCCGACGCCAAGGTCAACCTCCAGAAGTACCTGGATCTCGAACCGAATGGCAAGGACGCCGCCACGGCGAAAGAGATGCTGAATTACGTGAAGTGAAACAACTTCACCAATTCGTTGTGACAACCTGACGGGGGGCGGAAACGCTCCCCGTCACTGTTTTTGGAGAAACGATCATGCGTACCGCTTTGACATGGACTGCCCTGTTCCTTCTCGCTGCATGTGCCACCAACTCCGCGGCGCCCGGCCCCGAGCCGGACATCAACATCTATCAAGTCTCGCGCGTCGCCGTCGGCACCGAGCACGACACCGGTCCTGTCTCGGCGCAGTTCGCCGTCGAGGTGAAGAACAAGCTGACCGAGCCGCTGAGCCTGCGCCGCGTGGCGGTGCAGTCCATCGGCGGCGGCGCCTACACGCTGCGGCCGTACTCGCAGGCCTTCAACGAAACGATCGCGCCGGGAGAGACGAAGCGCGTCTCGTTCTGGGCGCCGGCATCTGTCAACGTGGACACCGTCGGCGGCGCAAACGGGCCGGTCACACTTCGCGCGTCGCTCGAATTCGAGGCCGGCGGGAAAAAGTTCCAGAAAGTCGAAGTCCAGAATGTCGGAACGATGGGAGATTGAAGTCATGCGTAAAGGGTTTGCGTTTTCCCTCCTCTTCATCGCCGCGGCTTGCACCAGCGGCAATCAACTCTCGCAGAACGTCGCACACATCCCGCAGCCGGAGATCACGATCATCGGCCGGACGGATATGTCGAACATCCCAACGGTCGCCGCGGGCATCCAGGCCCACTTCGAGTTCCGGATCGTCAACCAGGCCGAAATCCCGATCACGCTCCGCCGCATCGATCTCGACAGCCTCGGCGGCGGAAGCATCGGCGTTCAGGCGAAGAACCGTCAATTCAACACCGTCATCGCGCCGCACTCGGTGCAATCGGTCGACTTCGTGACGACCGCCTTCATCAACGATCCGAACAGCTTCAGCGGACGTTCCCCCGTTCAGGTCCGCGGCGTTGCGGTCTTCGACTCGCCCGATGGCAGTCTGCAGAAAGTAGTGCAGCAGCAGGTGCGTCTGGACGGTTCGGACTAGAAGCGTTTTCACCACAAAAGGCACGGCGCGGCGTAGCCGCAACCAAGAATCCTTCCTGTCGAGAGTCCCTCTCCCCCGCGTTTTCTTGCGCGGAGAGGGAGACACGAAGTGCGTCCCCACGGGAGGCTTAAAGCCCTCTCGGGGCGGTTTTTTGTCTTCCATGGATTGATATTTCTCCTCTTTCAGAGGCTCCAAACGCTGCGGATGAGGCATTTTCTCCCACTTCGAAGGCAAAACCGCCTCTGGCGAAGGCTCAAAAGCCTCCCCGAGAACAAAAATAGCCTCCCAAAGAGGTGAAAACACCGATTGAAGAGGTGATTTCTCCTCCCATGGATTGATTTTTATCCTCTTTCAGCGCGTCCAGGCGCTCTGAAAGAGGCATTTTCGCCGCTTTCGAGGGCAAAATCGCCTCTGGCGACGGCTCAAAAGCCTCCCCGAGAAGGAAAATATCCTCTTCAAGAGG
>Ga0157375_10000775_pt1 | contig 28032 bp, 44 predicted proteins | sample M35metaG_FD_115311 | JGI IMG/M metagenome (GOLD analysis project Ga0157375, IMG submission 115311) | Miscanthus rhizosphere microbial communities from Kellogg Biological Station, Michigan, USA - M3-5 metaG | ecosystem: Host-associated > Plants > Roots > Rhizosphere > Soil | place: USA: Michigan... | reverse complement strand
GCCGCGGCCTCGTCGGTGTAGGCGGCGAACACCCGGGGGCGGCGCCCGTCGAAGATGAGCGCGCTGTGCCAGATCGTGCCGCCCGCCACGTAGCCGCCGGTGTAGACGGCGCAGGGCAGGCCGGTCTGCGCCTCGACCTGCTCCAGCCACTGGAGGCACTCGCCCTCGGTGATGCCGTCCTGCTCGGCGTCGAGCATCACGCCCTCGCCTGGCTGGAGCTGACCGACCGCCAGGAAGAACTCGTCCACGCCGACCAGCGCGCGCCCGGGCTCCAGCCAGTAGTAGAGCAGCCGGTGGCGGCAGAAGGCCTGGCCCTGGCGGTTGGCGGCGAACGTGGCGTCCACCTGGCGCAGGTCACGGTCCCAGGTGCGACACGCCGACCAGGTGATGCCCGACGCCCGGACCTGCGCCCAGTCGATGGTGCCCTGCCACTTCGAGACGTCGATCCCGTCGCGGCGCGGCATCAGCGCCGCTTGGGCTTGGGCGGCTGCTCCTCGACCCGGTACGAGGCGGGCGGCGGCAGGTCGCCCGACTCGGGGGCGGCCAGGGCGACGGACCCGGCCGGGGCGGTGTTGGCCGCGGCCTGCTCGGCGAAGTAGCGGGCCCCGGTCATGTGGACCCAGGCCGGATCGTTCGGCGTCCCCCAGCCGTTCATGAGGATGTTCCACACGTTGAGGGCCGAGGCGTCACGTCCGCCGTCCCACGGCAGCGGGCCGATGAGGACGCCGTAGACGCCGTCCTGGAGGTCCTTCGTCGTGCAGGGGTTGGGGTTGGGGTTGAAGCCGAACAGGGTCAGCATCGACTGGTAGTGCTTGACGGCGGCGTCGGTGGGCAGCCAGCGGACATGGATCATGTCGGAGGCGTAGACGCCGCCCGGGCCATCGGTGGCGGTGACGATCGAGTACATGCGGGACCTTCTCTCAGGAGGGGCGGGGGTGGAGCCGCCAGCGGCGACGTCGGTGCGGAAGGCGGACTCGTCCCAGGTGCCGGAGCTCGCCCAGCGCGACGGTCCGGCCGGGTCGATCTTGCGGCCGGGGGCCCACTCGGCGTGGGAGTGGACCCGGTCGACCAGGACGCCGTAGTGGGCGACGAGCGCGGCGACCAGGACGACGTAGGCGTCCTGCTGGGCGTCGGGCCAGGGCTCGCCGGTGCCGTTGTTCCCGGCCTCGATGCCGATGGCGCTGCTGTTCATCGAGTCGTTGGCGATGGCGCCGCAGGGGTCGCTGCCCGAGCCATTGGTGTTCGTGGCCCCGGCGGCCATGATCCAGACCTTGCCCGAGCGCGACAGGTAGAGGTTCGCCACTGGTCGCGCATCGGCCGAGTAGCACATGTACGAGACGTCGGGCTGCCCGTCGCTCGACGGGCCGCTGGCGGTGTGGTGGATCATGACGTGGTTGGGGAGGCCGGAGTTGTAGCCGCCCGAGCTGCGGGCCCGGGTCTGCCAGCCGGGCTCCTCCTGCACGACGAGCCCGGCGCCGCGCACCACGTCGGCCAGGTCGGTCAGGTAGCGCGAGCCCATCAGTCGCCCTCGTCCTCGAGCAGGTCGTCCAGCCACTCCTGGAGCGCGGCCACGATCCGGGCCCGGCGGGCGCTGAGGTTGGCGAGCAGCACCCCAGCCGCCCAGCGGGCCTGCTGGATGCGGGCCAGCACCCGGACGTGGTCGTGGTCGCCCCGGGCGTGCTCCAGCGCCACTGACGCCACCCACAACAGCAGCACCCGGTAGCGGACCTCGGGCGGGTCGTTGACGTCGTAGCCGTCCTCGGGGTCGGCGTCACCGAAGTCGGTCACAGGTCCTCCTCCCCTGATAGGCGTCTATCACCGGGGGCCCGGTGGAGGTACGGCTTGAGTCGGGCGACGAGGGCGAGGGCGATGGCGAAGAAGGTGAAGGCGAGGATGGCCCGGACCCAGTCGTCCAGCACCCCGACCAGGGCGAACACGACGGCCAGCACCAGGAAGCAGATGACCAGCAGCCAACTGGGCCAGTTGCGGACCCAGCCGGTGATGACGGACACCGCCGCCCGCTCGGTGTCGCTCATGGTGCGGGCGGCAGGTGGGCCTGCACCGCGGAGAGGATCATGCCGTCGGTGATGACGGCCTCATCGCCGCCGGGGTTCGGGTTCCCCGCCGCGATCGCCGAGGCGTAGGCGGCCTCGATGTCGGACGCCGCGGCCACCGACCAGATCACTTCGTACATGGCGGCGCCGGGCCGCTCCTGGCCTTCACCCGCGCACGCTGCCGTGACCCGGCCTTGGAGCGCCGCGTCGTTGGCGCAGAGGTTGATGGTGTTGTACGACATCGGGGCCTCCTGCTCAGTAGGGGATGATCTGGTACGTGACCCGGGGGATGGCCCACACGTTCCCGGACGGGTTGCACCGCAACTTGAAGCTGCCGACCTGGGCGGCGGTGACGTCCCAGCCGTCCATCAGCACCTGGAAGGCGTAGGTGTTCGACGGCCCGGCGACCACCTGGCCGCCGCCGACGACGGCGCCGTCGACGGTGCGGATGGCGTCGACGGCCACGGTCGCCGTCGGGGCCTGCCCACCGACCGCGACCGTGGCGGTCCAGCGCAGCCGGTAGCGGTAGCCGAGCACCGCGATCGTCACGAGCGCGACGTCGGTGATGGCCGAGGCGGGCGCGCCGACCGTGCCGGGCGCATACACGGTGGTCGACGGCGGCGGCGTCCACACGCCGATGCGGCGGGTCCACGTCGTGAGCGTGTCGGTGGTGACGCACATCGCCCCGTCGGGCGGGGAGGGCCACAGGCTGTCGCGCTCGGTGGTGGACGCGAACCGCGGGACCGCGCCGGGCAGCGGCCCCCACACCCCGCCCGCTCGGTACCAGATGCGGAGCGTGTCGAGGGTGACGCACAGCGCGCCATCGGGCGGGCTCGGCCACTGGCCGTCGCGCTGGGTGGTGGTGGTGAACCGGGGGACCGCCTGATCCATGAGGTAGCCGTTGACGTCGGCGGACTGCAGAATCTCCTGGACGTTCCAGACCTTGCGACCGGGCATCAGGCTGCCGCCTCCTCGAGCTGCAGGTCGGCGGTGGCGGGCGCCGAGGAGACGGGGTACAGGTAGAAGCGCCGGGTCCAGCCGCTGGTGTCGCACTCGTCCACGATCCCGACGACGTCGCTGGTGAACACGAGCACCTGGTCGTCGTGCTGGGGGAACTGCTTGGAGATGGCGAGCCGGTCGAGCAGGTCGACCTGGATGGCCCGCACCGACTTGGCGTCGGCGTCGATGTGGGTCTCCACCTGGTCGAGGTAGGTGGTCGTCTCGGCGGCGATCTTGACGACCTGCGCGGCCCACTTGGCGGCGTCGGTGTCGAGGTAGAGGCGGAGGTCCATCCGCCGGTAGTCCTGCACGCCGTGGAGTTCCTGGGAGACGGCGTCGATGGCCCGGGAGGCGGTCGCCGTGTCGGGGATGATGTCGGACGCCTGGGCGAACGACACGAGGTACGAGCCGGGCGGGTAGTCGAGGGCGATGTCGGCGTGGAGCCCGCTCAGCCAGTGGCCGGAGCCCTGCACGCTGGTCGGGCCCTGCACGGTCCAGCGGAACACCTTGCCGGTGCGCTCGTAGTCGGCGCCCTCGAAGTAGAGCTCCAGGGTGGAGCCCAGCGGCAGGGCGGTCCACTGGGCGCCCCGGTTGATGCCGAGCCGGTCGAGGTCGCCGAGCGAGATGCCCCACGTCGTGCCGTTGTCGCTGCTGACCGCGACGAGTTCGCCCGGGTTGTAGGAGGAGCCGCCGCCGTAGGGCTTGAACTGGGCGATGTAGCGGCGCTCGGCGGTGTTGTCCGACGAGGCCAGGCAGTCGTTGACGATGGCGTCGGCCCTGACCGACAGGTGGCCCCAGTGGAGCGGGATGTCCTGGGTGCCGACCGGTGGGCCGAGGAGGCAGTCGGTCATCTTGTAGAGCCAGCGGGCCTGCTGCCCGGCGCGCACGCCGAACAGCCACGGCGTGGGGACGTTCGGCGCGACGACGGCGTCGCTGTGGCGGACCGCCAGGTGGGCGAGCGACGTGTCGGCCCACCGCTGGAACTGCTCGGCCAGCGGCTCGGCGAACGTCTCGGCCCGGAAGTTGATGGAGAACGGGTCGGAGCCCTTCCAGAACGTGGCGGCCAGGCTGGGGATCAGCGAGGCCAGGTAGGTGAAGCGGGCGCTGTCGAGGTCCTTGTCGCGGATGGCGGTGGGCTGGGCGATGGGGTTGATGGCGGCGATGTCGGCGACCGCGTCGGTGGCGACGATGGTGACCAGCCGCCCTCCCGCGTCCGCCGTCCACTCGGAGTCGTAGTCGATGACCTTGCCGATGAACAGCGCGAACCACTTGGTGTTCGCCGGGTCGTTGGCGAGCAGCCTGATCTGCTGGCCGGGCCGCAGGTTGGTGGGCGTCTCGCCGAGGAGGCGGGCCAGGTCGTCGGGGATCATCACGCCGAGCCGGTCGAGGACGGTGACGGAGAGGGTGCCGAGCTCCAGGGCCGAGTTGGGCCGCTGGTCGGTGAAGATGTCGCCCCGCTGGATCGAGAACTCGAGGCCGTCGCAGGTGATGTCCTGCCAGCCCAGGTCGGGTCCGAACTTGCCGACGTCGAGGTGGTCGACGTCGAGCACGAAGCCGGTGACCGGCGGCATGATCGTCTCCAGCCGGAGGTTCACGCCGTGGACCTTGGCCGTCATCGGGACCACCGGTCGACGGCGCGGATGGCGGCCCGCACGTCGCGGCCCAGCCCGACCCGCGAGCCGTTCCAGCCGTTGACGTTGACGGTGACCCCGCCCCGACCTCCACCGCCGCCCTTGCCCGACGTCGGTGTCCCAGCGAAGGCGAGCGCGCTGGCGGCGGACCGCTGGCGCGACTCGATGCCGCGGATGTAGTCGGCCACCACCTGCTGGCCTGTGTAGTAGGCCCGGGTCTGCGGCGAGTTGAACGGGTTGAGGAAGTCGATGGCCTTGCGGCCGATGTCCTTGGCCTTGTCGAGCACGGCCTTCGCGCCGTCCACGATGCCCTGGTAGAGCTTCGACATCCACGACCGGCCGACGTTGTAGAACGAACTGGCGATGCCCGTCATGTAGTCGAGCACGGCCTTGGCGCCGTTCTTGATGCTGTCCCAGTTCCTGGCGATGGCGAGAGCGGCCAGGCCGAAGGGCCCGGTCAGGATGCCGAGCAGCAGCGGCCAGTTCGCCTTGATCCAGTTCCACACGCCCTGCAGGCTTTGGAGAATCCAGTTCCACGCTGCGCTGGCCGCGGCGCCGACCTTGTCCCAGTTGCGGATGAGGATGACGATGGCGGCCACGAGCGCGGCGACGCCGAGCACGATGAGGCCGATGGGGTTGGCGGCCATGGCGACGTTCCACGCCCACTGGGCGATGACGACGGCGCCGATGATCCCCGCCAGCGGTACGAGCACGTCGGCGTTCTGCTGGATGAAGCCAGCGAGGTCAGCGATGAGCGGTGCGACCTTCTCCAGCACCGGCAGCAGCGCGGCGCCGAGCGCCTCCTTGGTGTCGCCCCACGCGGCGTTCATCTTCTCGGTCGACGTGACCGACGCCGCGGCGGTGCCCTTGACCTGGGACTCGACCTCGCCGAGGATGACCTTCTGCGCGCCGAGCAGGTCGCCCGACTCGACCAGCGCCTTGACCTGCGCCTTCTGGGCGTCGGTGAAGTTGACGCCCGAGCGGGCCAGCGCGGTCATGCCCTTGATGGGGTCCTGCAGCGCCTTGCCGAGCTGCAGCGACGCCGACTCGACCGAGCCGATGCCGGTCGCCGCGAGGTCGACGGCGGCCTGCGTGGCCCGGTCGAACACGCCCGACGACTGGCCCACCGCGCCGGACACGTCGTGGAAGGTGGCGAGGACGGCCTGGCCGCCCTTGATGACCTCGTCGTCCACGCCGGTCTGGTCCTGCAACTTCGAGGCCAGCGTCTCGGCGTGCTTGGCCCAGGCGCCGGTGGCGTCCCCCGCGTTGAGCAGCGTGTGGGTCAAGGTGTTCGACACCTTCTGCGCCTTCTCGGCCTCCCCGACCCAGTCCTTGACCTGGCTGACGGCGAAGGCGCCACCGATGGCGAGCCCGAGGCCCGCGCCCACGGTCTTGAGCTTGGAGCCCATACCCTCGACCTTGTTGGCCTCGCCCTGCAGTTGCTTGGTGTCGCCCAGGAAGCGGACGACGACGTCGACCACACCGTCAGCCATGGCGGCCACCCGCGCGCTGATAGACGTCTATCACCGCGGCCTCACCGGGTCCGCTGGGCGCGGCGGCGCGCTCGGTCCTCGTCGCGCAGCACTCGGCCCATCTCCTCCAGCAGCCCGGACGGCATCGACATCACGTCGGTCGGGTCAAGAGTCCAGACGCGGGCGATGCGGGCGGCGAGAGCCCATTGCCGCCGCCGGGCACTTCCCCCGGGCTGCCCGGGGTGACGATGTCGAGGTCGGACATCCGCAGCGCCAGCGCCTGGTCGAAGGTGAACGTCGGGTCGTCCCGACGCTTGACGATCCAGGCCAGCGCGGCGATGGCCTTGGCCTGCGACCGCTCGAAGGCGGTGGCGAGCGAACAGCCCAGGACCTCCTCGGCGTCGGCCATCTCCTGGAGCGTGATGTCGCCATGATCCAGTCGGAGCCTCACAACTTCCTCGCTTCCTGACGGGCCATCTCCTGCTCGGCCCGGACGAACCGGTCCGTGCCCATGGCGACGCCCGCCTCGACGGCGCCGGTGCGGCGCTCGATGTAGTCGGCGTACGGCAGCCCGCCGCCGTAGGTGACGGCGACAGCGTCGCCCGCCTCGTCGCTGACGCCGACCGTGGAGCGCAGCGCGCCCGTCCGCACCGGGACCAGCGGGCGGATGGCCCCGGCGGTGTAGGTGGCGGCCTCGAGCGCCGCCCGGCGCGAGCCGCTGTCGATGCCCTCGACCAGACGACCGACGCCGCGCTGGACGTCGGACCAGTCGACCTCGATGGCCGCTCCGGTCACGCCGTCGCCTTCTCGGCCTTGGCCGCGGCCTGCAGGGCCAGCGCGAACGTCGGCACGCCCTGGATGGCGAGCTCGATGTCGAACGAGGTGGGCTCGCCCGGCGACCCGGTGTAGAAGGGGAAGGCCTTGACAATGCACTTGCCGGTCATTTGCGGGTTGTCGGGCCCGGCCGCCTTCGACGTGTCGGGCAGGATGGTGAAGTCCTGGAGCGTGCCGACCAGCGGCCGGAGCAGGTTCCAGAGCCCGGCCGTCCCATAGGACGGGAACACGGTCACCGTGGCGGTCCATATCTCGGGCTTGTAGGTGGTGTACGAGCCGCAGAACGTCTCGGTGGTCGTCTCGTCCTGGTCGACCTCGACGGCGAGTTCGCCAGCGGCACAGGCGATGTCGACCGCGGTGGCGGTCGGGCCGATCTGGATGAGCGGCTTGACGGGGACGAACGGCGGAGCGGTGACCGGGGTGACGGCCATCAGAGGCCTCCTCTACAGGGTGACGGGATGGTTGAGGGTGAGCCGGGCGGCCAGGTAGGTGATCCCGCCGTGGTCCCAGCGGCCGGGGAACCCGGCGGACACCGACGGCAGACCGGCGGCGGCGAGACGCTTGAGGCCGACCTCGACCAGCGCCTCCAGGTTCTCGACGCCGGAGCCGACGTCGAAGCGGTTGGAGATGGCGACGACATCGAGCCGCGCCGTCCACGAACAGTGGGTGGCGGGGACCAGCCACGGCTCGGACCACAGCAGCATGAAGGCGGGCGGCACGATGGCGTCGACCGCCGTGTCGTGGACGTCCCAGCCGTCGCCGTCCTGCGGGGCGAGCGCCGCGGCCACCCGGGCCCGCAGATCGGCCAGCGCGCCCATCAGGCCACACCCCAGCCCTGCTTGAACCGGCGGATGGTGAGGGCGTGACGGGCGAAGCCGTCGCCCGGCGGGGACGGCAGGATGCCGGTCTGGTCGACGCCGACCGAGCCGCTGGCCGCGTCGGCCGCCTTGTACCACTCGACGGCCCGGTTCACGTTGGCCCGGTTGACCGACGCCGGGACCGGGGCGGGCCAGACCTCGGCGCCCCGGTCCAGATAGGCGTCTATCTCCTCGGCCGCCGCCGCGAGGCAGTAGTCCAGCAGCGCCTGGTTGTCCGGTGTGACCCGGACGCGCAGGGCTGCGGCCAACTCCTCGACGGTGGCGTAGACCATCGGGCTAGTCGTCCTCGTTGGTGAGTTCGTCCACCAGGTCCAGGAGCTCGGCCTTGTTGAGGTGGCTGAGGGCCTCCTCGTCCAGGTCGACGCCGTGGCCCAGCAGCCAGGCGACGATGGTGGCCTTGGTGTCCGACGACGTGGGCGGCTCGGCCAGCGGGGCGGCGCCGCCGACCCAGCCGGTGCCGGTCCAGGTGGCCCGCCCCGCCGCACCGGCGAGACGGGTCTGCACGAACTGGCCCGAGGTCCACGCCGTGGCCGGGCTGGCGGTCACCGCGACCGGGTTGTTGCCCTGCAGGTGGGCCACGTCGACGGGCGGCAGACTCCCCGGCGGCGTCCAGGAGCCGGGGATGCCTGCCGTCGCGCCCGTCGCCGGTTGGCTGCCAGGGGGGAGCAGCGAAGGCGGCAAGGACTGGTCGTAGTAGTCCTGGAGACGGCGAGCGTCGGTGCTCATGGGGCGAGCAGGACCGCGCCGTTCGGCACCGGCCGGTAGCCAGCGAAGGCGGCGGCCACCGCGACCTGGCGACCGAGGACCGATGGCTCGACGGCCTCGAGGACCGGGAAGCGGTAGATGTAGCCCTCGATGACGAGGCCGTTGCCGACCCACATCGACTCGTCGGTGATGGCCGGGGTGACGACCACCCGGAGCCCGGCGATGGTGCCGACGAAGGCGTCGGCCCGCGCCGTGCCCGGAGCGTTGGCCGCGCCGAGCGTCGGGAACAGGGGCCGCCCGGCGGCGTCGGTCAGGCCACCGATGCGGGCGTACCCGGTCGGGCCCATGACGATCCACGAGGCCAGGTCGCCGGTCGAGGCGTAGACCATGGCCGAGGCGTCGTAGATGGCCTGGATGACCTCGGAGGCCGTGGCCGTCGCGGCGAGGGTGATCTTGCCGGTGGAGTTCTGCATCTCGTCCAGCAGCGCCCGGTCGATGCCGTAGCCCAGCCGCCGCAGCATGTGCGACGTGATGAGGTTCAGCGACGAGGGCTGGAACGAGAGCAGCTGCTGGCTGATGTTCAGGTACTCGCCGATCGTGGTCAGCGCCACCGCGTCGGCGGTCACGTCGAAGTGCTTGGACGGCAGTTCGCCCTTCTCCAGCCCACCGGCCTGCGGCCCCGACGACGTGAGGAAGTTGGGGTCGGTGATCCGGGGCCGCACGAAGTGCATGGCGTCCGGCGACGTGGTCAGCCCGAGCGCCGAGGCGAACGGCATCCCCCGCGGGTAGACGTCGATCACCGCGCCCACGACCGGGGTGACCACCAGCCCGCCCAGGTCGCCCGCCACGGCGACGGTCGTGGTCGAGTCGGTGCCCATGTGCTCGGCGGCCCGCTTCATGGCGTAGCCCAGCCGGGCGCGGGCCTGCTCCTCGCCCTGGTGGAGCAGGTCGAACATGACCTCTCCGCCGGAGCGGTAGTGCGCGTCCTTGTTGCCCGTCGACAGGTTGACCGCCCGGAGCTTGTCCTTGGTGGCGTCGGCCATCTCCAGGTCGTCGGCCAGCAGGGTGACCTGCTTGTCCAGTTCGGCCATGCGGGAGCGGGCCTTCCCCATCGTCTCCTGCTCGGAGTCGGTGAGGTCTCGGCCTTCGGCCAGCGCGGCGTCGGCGTAGTTCTTGATGAGGTTGACCTTCTGCTCGCGCTCGGCGACGAGGCTGGTCAGGAGAGTGTCCACGGTGATGCCTCCCAGGGCATGACGATCGGAACGTCTCGCCTGCGGGGTGCGTCTGCCGGGCGGTCAGGGTGTCAGCGCGGAGGCCGGGTGCTGAGCCGCTTGCCGGGCGGGTGCCGCTTGAACGGACTGAGACCAGCGTACGACGACGGCTGATAGACGTCTATCATCGAACACCTGTTCGCCTCCCCCGGATGGGGCGCTACAAGGCGCTCCACGGTTCCGGCGCACCCACATACCCGGATGGCGGCTACCGGCCGTCTCCGGGCGCCACAGGGGCGTCCTCGCCTCGGATCGCCCCGACCCAACCCAGCAGTTGCGAGCCCAGGTGCTCGGTGTAGGCGGGCGGGATGGCCTGCTGCAGCGACTCGAGCGGCAGCCAGTCGATGCCCATGAGCGCCCGGGCCATCTCGACGCCGGGCGTGAAGCCGCCGTGGCGGACGGTGCGCGCGCGCTCCACCGACCTCGACCCGCCGCCGTAGACGCCAGCGATGCGCCGAGCGCGCCGGTCGACCACGCAGCGACAGGGCCCCGGCGCCAGCATGAGCACGTTCGACCCGAAGTGGCGGTGGCGGCGCAGCGCCCAGCCCTCGGCCCCCAGCCCGAAGTGGGAGCCGCACAGGGTCACCCGGTACAGCCCGCCCGGGAACGGCGCGCCCTCGACGTTCTCCACGACGTAGGGCTTGCCGAGCTGCGCCAGCGCGGCCAGGGTCGGCGCCAGCAGGTCCGGGTAGTCGCTGCGGTCGATGGCGCGGGTGGCGGCCGAGTAGTGCTGGCACGGCGGCGAGGCGTGGATGGCGTCGGCTCGCGCGCCGAGGTCGGCCAGCAGGTCGAGGGCGTCGCCCTGGTGGAAGGCGAAGGGGTAGTGCGGCTGCGGCCGGTGGTCCACGCCGACGACGTCGAACCCGGCGCGCTGGTAGCCCATCGCCGCCCCGCCGCCGCCGCAGAACAGGTCGAGGAGCAGCGGCCGCTGCACCGCGCTACCGGCGGAACCGGCCGAGCACGACCTCGATGGTCTGGACGGCGGCGATGACGACGACCGACACCGTGAGGACTCCGGCCTGCAGGTGGCTCATGGGAGAAAGACTCCCCGAATCACTCCCCACCAGCAAGGCCCGAGGCCGCTGTTCGGGCATTTGCCCACGTAGATACGGTCGGGGAGGTCGGGCTCGAACCGACGACCTCCTGCACCCAAATCAGTAACCGGGGTCTGGCGTCGCCCCTGGTCAGAGGGCATTTGCCCAGGTACATCCCACTATTGGGACCGGGCCATCCGGGTATGTCCGGAACCCTCCGGGGACTGTTAAACTCCCCAAAGCACTCCCCACCGACAGGGGTGGGGAGTCTATGGAGCGAGGAGCGCCAAGCATGACCACGACACGTCGGCCCCGAGGCGAGGGGTCGATCTACCCGGACAAGGACCGAGGCGGCTACATCGGCGCCGTGCGGCTCGACGGTCGCCTGCGCAAGGTGCGGGGCAAGACCAAGACGGAGGTGGCCCGCAAGATGGGCGAGCTGCGGGCGCAGACGCCGACCCAGCGCCAGGCCGCCGACCTCTCGGTGGTCGACGTCCTCGACCGCTACCGCGACGGCGCGCTGGCCGAGCGCGAGCAGGACCTGCGACCAGCGACGCTCCAGGGCTACGAGGACAACCTGGCCGTCCTGCGGCGTGAGTTCGACGGCGTGCCCCTGAGCGCGCTCAACGTGCAGCGGGTGCGGGACGGCCTCGAGCGCATCGCGTCCGGCCGGTACGGGCGAGGCGCCCCGCTGGCCCGCTCGACCATGAAGCACGTCCGCGCCACGTTGGCCCAGGCGCTCGATGAGGCGGTGGAGAACGAGTGGATGACCAGGAACACGGCGACGGTCGCCCGCCTGCCCAAGTCGAAGCCGGTGGCCGAGCGCGAGTCGCTGACCGTGGACGAGGCGCTGACGCTGTGGGACGCCCTCGGCGGCGAGCGGCTGGGCAACCTGTTCCGGCTGCTGCTGACGACCGGCCTGCGACCAGGCGAGGCCCGCGGCCTGTGCTGGGACGCGGTCGACCTGGAGCGCGGGCGGCTCCACGTCTGGCGCAACGCGCAGCGCCAGCGCAACGGGAGTTACCGGCTGGTCGACCTCGTCAAGACGGAGGGCTCGTACCGGACGCTGCTGCTGGCCCCGCCCGCGCTCGACGCCCTCCGCGCCCAGCGCAAGGTGGCGGCTGAGCTCCGGCTGGCGTCGAGGTCGTGGGATCGGAACGACCCGGGGCTGGTGTTCCCGACGGTGACCGGCAACCTGTGGGACGGGCCGAAGGCCTGCCACGAGTTGGCGGCCATCTGCAAGCGGGCCGGGCTGTGGCGGGTGCGGCCCTACGAGTTGCGCCACTCGGCGGCGTCCATCCTGAGCGCGCACGGCGTGCCGCTGGAGTCGATCGCCGACTACCTGGGCCACGACGTCAACGTCACGGCGACCATCTACCGCAAGCGGATCAGGCCGGAGCAGGACGCCGCCGTGCAGGTCATGGGCGACCTGTTCAGCGGTCGGGCTACCTGACCAGGTGGCTGTAGCGGCGGTGGGCGACGCGGCTGTCGACGCCCATCGCCCCGGCGAGTTGGGCCCAGGTGGCGCCCGCGGCGAGCGCATTGGTGAGGGCGACGCCCAGCATCACCTGCGCCCCGAGGAACGCAACGTGGGCGGCGGCGACGGCGTCGAGCAAGGCCTCCATTGGTGTCGGGTACATCGTGAACAGCACTCCCATCCGGGTCGCTCCGGGTTGTCATAGGCACTACCAGGGACAACATCGGGACCGGCCTGCATCGCCCCAGGTCAGAGCGTTGTTGCTGTCACCCACTTGCGAGCGTAGTCCACCGTCCGGATACTCCGTCGATAGACGGGCGTAACCCGGACGAGGGGAGTGCGACGATGCCGAGGGCTGCGACGAGGACCCGAGCCGGGGACCGACTGCTGACCGGCCCGGAGGCCGCTGTGCGCGCCGGGTACTCGGCCGAGGGGTTCCGGAAGTTGATGTGGCAGCCCAACCCGCCGCCGATGCGGAAGATGAACGGTCGGTGGAAGGTGCTGGAGTCCGACCTCGACCGCTGGATCGAGGAGCGGCTCGCCGCTGGCTGATCGCCCCAGTGTGTGGGGGTGAAGCGGCCGCCCGGCTACGCCCGTGCCGGGCGGCCGCACCGAGATAGACGTCTATCAGGAAGGGGTGAGCATGGCCGCGCCCGACCTATCGGCCTACGTGGACGTCGCTGAGCGCATCCGCGTGTTCTTCGAGCGGTACCCGGACGGGTCGCTGCAGGCCAGCCTGCCCAAGGTGATCGAGCTGGACGGCAAGCGGTTCATCGAGGTGACGGTCACGGCGTACCGCTCGCCGGGTGATGAGCGCCCGAGCGTGGCCTCCGCGTGGGAGGTGTGGCCGGGCCGGACGCCGTACACGAAGGACAGCGAGGCGATGAACTGCGAGACGTCGGCGGCCGGGCGCGCGCTCGCCTTCCTCGGCCTCGAGGTCCGCCGCTCGGTGGCGACCCGCCAGGACATCGAGCACCGCGCTGAGCCAGCGCGAGCGGACAAGCGGCGCCTGGCTGCGCTGCGTGGCGGCATGACGAAGATCGCGAAGACGACCAAGGCCCGCCAGGAACTGGTGCAGTTGATCCTGGGCTACCCGCCGCCGGAGACGTTGGACGGCCTCGGGCTGGCCGAGGTCGAGGAGGTCGAGCGCGCGGTGGTCGACCTGCTCGACGGTCGGACCCGGCTGGAGTTGGACGAGCAGGGCGACCAGCGGATCGTCGCCAACGTCCCCGAGGAGGTTCCTGATGGCGCTGCCTGATGACGAGATGCGCGACGGCCGGTTCCACCGGCGGGCGTTCCTGGCCCGGTTCCCCGGTGGCGCCGAGGTTCTGGTCACCGAGCACTGGGACGAGGACGGGACCGTCGACCGGTACGCCGCGCTGCGCCCCACCAGCCACAGCGGGTTCACCGACCCGGCCGACCTCGTCCGCGTGGTGTGGACGTCGTCGGCCACGGCGCCATGAGCGCGGGCGACGTCGACGGCGTCTACGACCAGCAGGCCGCCGTCAACGACACGGGCATTCCGAGTCGGCGGATGAGCGCCACGGTCCACTTGAAGCGGGCCGCGCAGTCGGAGCTGTCGTCGGACGCCGAGCGGTACCACATGGCCGCGGCGGTGGCCGAGGCGCTGGTGAAGGTCGAGCAGGACCTGGCGAAGATCGGTCGGCACCTGGAACTGGTCGCCGCGGTGCTGGAGACGGTCGGCGCCGAGTGGCTCAAGTCCGGGCCCGACCAGTGAGGCGCCTGGTCGCGCTGGCGGCGGTGGGGCTGCTGACGGCGGGCTGCACGCCGGACGTGGAGCGGCTGGTGGCCTGGGTGCAGGAGCAGGAGGCGACCGCGTCCGAGGAGGGTCTGCCGTGCCCGATCTACGCCGACGACCTCGCCTGGCGTGGCCTGCCCGAGGCGATGCTGTTCGTGATCGAGCGCGAGTCGCGCTGCCAGCCCGGAGCGATCGGCCCCACCGACGACTGGGGGCTGACGCAGATACACGCCCCGGTGTGGCTGGCCGACCTGTGCTCCGCCGGGGTCGCCTGTTCCCGCTGGGACCTGCTCGACCCGGGGACGAACCTGGACGCCGCGGCGTTCGTGTACGCCGCGCAGGGCCCGGCCGCCTGGTCCGCCACCTGGTCGGGATGATGGCGTGGGTGCGCCTGGACGACGGGTTCTTCGGTCATCCGAAGGCGCAAGCGATCGGGCAGCGCGGCCGAGAGTTGTACCTGTCGGCGCTCTGCTGGTCGTCGCAGAACCTGACCGATGGGCACGTACCGGCGACGGCCTGGCGCCGGATCGGCGCCGACGCGGGTGTCAAGCCGGGTTCGGTCCGGAGCCTGGTCGGCACCCTTGTCGGCGCCGGTCTGTTGCACGAGAACGGCGACGGCTGGGTGATCCACGACTTCCTCGACTACAACCGGTCCAGGTCTGCTGTGCTGGCCGAACGTGAAGCGGCCCGCAAGCGGCAGGCCCGCCATCGCCACGAGCAGGAGCGGTGATGTCACGGCGTGACAGGTGCGTGACTCGCGCGCGCGGGTCCCGACCCGACCCGACCCGGCCCCCTGCTGCAAGTGCTCAAGATGCTGCTGCTGTTCGCGCGGTGTCGCCATGAAGCAGGTCGAGCTCGAAGCGCACGAGGTCCGCCACGCCGTTCTCGTCGGTGTCGGCAGGACGCTCGCCGCGCGCTCCCAGCACCGGCGCCCCCGCTACGTCGGGAGCATCACGTTCCTGGGTGACATCGTCGGCGCGGTCGGCGAGTTGGTCGTCGCGAAGGCGCTCGGCGTCTACTGGGCGCCCAACGTCGGCGGGAACGACCACGCCACCGGCGACGTCGACGGGCTCCAGGTGCGCGCCACGATGCGCACGCCGCCCCGCCTGCCGATCCGCGAGACCGACCAGCCAGCAGACCAGGTGTTCGTGCTCGTCATCGGACAGCCACCCGGCATGAGCATCGCCGGGTGGCTCCGCGCCGGGGACGCCAAGCGCGCCGAGTGGTGGGACGACCGCGACCACGAGTGGAAGGTCCCGGTCGACGCCCTCCACGAGTGGGACGTCCTGTTCGGATGACCCAGGACGAAGCCGTCGAACTGCTGCGCATCCGCTGGCGACTCGTCGGCGAGCGGTTCGATGACCGCACCGCGGAGGTCTGGTGCCGAGCCCTCGGGGCCATGACCTTCGAGCGAGCTCAACAGGCGATGTTCGACGCGTGCACCAGGCTGCGGAAGATCACGCCCGCCGACCTCTACGAGACGACCCGGCCCCGGATCGTGGAGCAGGCGCCCCTGTTCGATCCCGACGACAGCGGCGTCCGGCTGACCGCAGGCGAGGCCCAGGTCCAGGTGTACCGCTCGTGTGTCGCCGAGTTCGTACGCGAAGGCCTCACCGAGCTCGACGCGCGCAAGCGGGCATCGACGGTGCTGCGCTACCAGCCGCCGGGCTGATGTTCGAGGGCTGGTGCCGCGTGTGCGGCCTCGAGTACCACTCGATCGAGGAGTGGCTGGCGCACCGGTACGAGCACGAGGCGCAGCACCACCTGGACTGCAGGCTGGCGGCGACGCTGCTCCCACGCGAGCCCCGCAGCGGCCGGGGCTGATAGGCGTCTATCAGTCGCAGGGCGGCGGGTGCTGCTCGTCGTCGTCGGGGCCGCACGTCTCGGGCGGCGCGGTCGCAGGGTCAACGATCGGGGCCGGGATCGACGTCGCGCTCAAGTCGTCAGACGGGGTGACGCAAGGATCGACGGGCGACTCGCCCGAGCAGTCGGCGAACGGGGGCACGGTCACGGTGGCGAGCGTGGCGAGCGTGGTGGTGGGGTCGTTGACGTCGGGTGTGTCGCGCTGGTCGGTGCAGGCCCCCGCTACGACCAGCGCCAGAGCAGCCAGACCAGCAGCGGCAGCACGACCGGCCCGACGAGGATGAGGCCGAGCGCGAGGGCTGCCGAGCACCGGCTCATTGTCGCGCTGCGGTGCGCTGCTGGTAGACGGCCTCGGCGACACGGCACGTCGGGCAGCCTTCGACGTGGAGGTGGAAGCGGGTGCCCAGCCGGTGCCGACAGCAGGAGCGGGGCCCGTCCTGGTAGTCCTCCGGCCGCAGCGCCCAGTCGAGCAGAGGGGTGCTACGCGGTGGCGGCGGCAAGGTGGGCCTCCTGGTCGCGGGCCATGAGTTCGCGCCGGTAGTTGGCTCGCCGCTCCCACACGGTGTCGCCCAGCAGCGCGGCGTTCTGCTGGTAGACCTCGTCCAGGTCGTAGTGGCGGGTGCCCTCGATGGGCCGCCCTTCCCAGTTGAGGGCCATGGTCTGCGACGAGGAGCAGGTCGTGCAGACCAGGATGCGATGGCGGGAGCCGCGCAGCAGGCCCTGCCACTTGCGGGGCTGGGCGTCGGTGAACTCGACGTGGAGCCAGTGGTGGCCGAGGTCGACGCAGGTGCAGGCCTCAAGGTCGACGTCCTTGTGTGGGCGCCGGGAGCGTGAGCGGTCAGCGCGTGCCACGACGACCTGGCCGCTGCGGTGCGAGGAATCGCTCCAGGTCCTTGTGGCTGACGCCGAGGCGTGGTGCCAGCAGGTAGGCCTTGTCCTTCGACGGGATGACGCCGTGCAGCCAGCGTGACAGGACCGACGTGTCGACCCCGAGGCGCAGAGCGAGGTGGGTGTCCGTCTCGTCCTGGAGCTGCCCGAGCAGGAAGTCACGCCACGTCGCTGCTTGGTCGAGCGAGACGACGGGCCAGTGACCGAGCGTCGCGTGCGACTGACCTCGTTGCAGTTGAGCCATGGGCGAGCAGAGTATCCGGATGAGGCCGGGTTGTGAAGCATCAGTTGTGGCGGGGGGGAGGGGTGGGGTGGTGCGTGCGGTGGCGTGCGGTGTGCGTGCGTGAGTGAGCGAGGTCGAGGTCCGGAGGGGGGTCGTTCTTTTGGGTCGGGGTGGGCCCACCAGAACGTCCGCCGTCTCTCTCTCCCCGAGCGAGGCTCCGGCCACAAGCCGCCCTGGGCGCTCGACCCCACCGTCCTACCGCCCGAGGGGGTTGCGCCCGCCTACGGGGCGCACAGGGGCCCATCCGGGGCCGCTGGCCTCGACCAGCGAAGCGCCTGGTAGTGCTGCGTGGCATCACTCTGCTGAGCGTGCTGAGCAGGTAGACTGGACGGATGAAGGACACGAAGATTCGCTGGTGCGATCACACCTGGAACCCGATGAGCGGGTGCTCGCACGTCTCGCCCGGATGCGACCACTGTTACGCGGAGGCCATCGCCACATCACCGCGGTTCGGCACCGCGTTCCCGCAAGGGTTCACGCCGACCTACAAGCCGCACCGGCTGCGCGAGCCGCGCAAGCTGCAGCCGGGCCGCGTGTTCGTCAACAGCATGAGCGACGTGTTCCACGAGGACTTCACGGCCGAGCAGATCGACTCGGTGATGGACGTGATGGTCGAGCAGGACCAGCACGACTACCTGGTGCTGACCAAGCGGCCGAAGGCGATGGCCCGCCACGTCCGCCGCTGGCTGCGTGAGCGTGGCCTCGAGTCGGTGCCCGAGCACGTCTGGCTGGGGACGTCGATCGAGTCGGACCGCTACGTCTGGCGGGCCGACCATCTGCGGGCGCTGCCGGTGGCCGTGCGGTTCCTGTCCTGCGAGCCGCTGATCACGGCGCTGCCGTCGCTCGACCTCGACGGCATCGCCTGGGTGATCGTGGGCGGCGAGTCGGGCAACGGGTCGCACGACTACCGGCCGATGGATCACGACTGGGCGCGCGACCTGCGCGACCGCTGCGCCGAGGCGGGCGTGCCGTTCTACTTCAAGCAGTCGGCGGGCTACCGGACGGAGACGGGGCTCGACCTCGACGGTCGGCGCCACGAGGACTTCCCGCGTCCGCACCCGGCGGCACGAGGACTTCGTATCGGGCCCAGCCGCCGCCCCGGGACGCTCGCCATCTGATCGACCGTCCCCAGCCCAGGCTGGCGAGGAACTGGTCCCACCACTGTTCGTGGCCGCGTGAGACGACGCCGGGCGGCCATGAGCGGGGGATGCCCACGGCGTCGGTGACGAGCCGGGGCACGGCGGTGTAGAGCTGACCGCAGCAGGTGGCGGTGACGACGGGCAGCCGACCGGCGCGCCGCTCGGCGATGAGGGCGAGTTGCTTGTCGGGCCAGCCGAAGGCGTCGAGGTCGATGACGTCGTAGACGTCCAGGTCGAGCCCGGCCATGACGTTGAGGTTGTCGCCGATCATCGCCCCGCCCACGGCGACGGCCCGGTCGATCTCGATGTGATCGACGTCTATCAGTGGCCGTTCCTGGCGGACCGCACGCCATAGCGCCCCGGTCCCAGCGAAGCAGTCCAGAACCCGGCAGTCCTCGCGGCCTGTCAGGTCGACGGCGTCGATGCGCAGGTCGCGCTTGGTGGAGAAGGCCCGATTGTGGCGGCCGGGCTTGCGGCCGGTCATGGTGCGGTCACCCGGACCCACTCGCCGTCGATGCTGGCCCAGTGGCGCGGCGTGACCGGCTCGTCCATCAGCGTCGAGAACGTGAAGCCGCACGACGGGCATCGCGCCGCCATCGGTCCGACCCGCACCGCGGGGACGCCCGCAGTCGGACACTCGACCCACTCGGTGTCGGGGACGCCGCTACGCGCCACGGCGGACGCTGGGCAATCGCACCGGGCGCAGCCGTCCGGGCCGTGGTCACTGTCATGGTGCAAGCACACCGGGCAGCGGAATGAGGCGGGCTCACGCGCCACGGCTGACCCGGACCTGCGCCAGGCCGACGACGGCGGTGATGCCCTCGACCACTTCGTCCAGCCGTTCCAGTTCGACGGTGACGAGGACGTGGCCGAGCAGCGCCTGGTCAAGGTCGACCTCGTCGGGGCCTTCCGTCTCGACGTCGTCGGCCAGCACGTCCTGGTCGAGCACCAGGTCGGCCGGGAGCTCAAGGTCGCCGAGGAACAGGGCGGCGGTGTCGAAGCCGTCGAGGAAGCGCAGCAGCAGGTCGGTGTCGGGCGTGCCCTTGATGGTGTTGAGTTCGACGGCGAGCCGGGTGACCTGCTCGTCGGTGAGGTCGGCGACGACGGCGGGCACGTCGACCAGGCCGAGGTCGCGGGCGGCCTCGATGCGATGGTTGCCCGAGACGACGAGGTACCGCTTGCCGACCGGCCGGACGAGGACGGGCTCCACGAAGCCGTCGCGGGCGATGGAGCGGATGAGGGCGTACTTGGCGTCGCCGGTCAGGACCTGCGGGTTGCCGGGCAGGCTGTCGAGCTGCGCGACCTTGACCCGGCGGAAGTCATGCTCCACGGTCAGGCGGTCCAGGCCTCGATGGCCTCGGTGACGGCGGCCTTGACGGTGAGGCCCCGCTCGGCGGCTCGGACCTTGAGGCGCCGGTGCAGGTCGACGCCGAGGTGGACGTTGATGGCCGCTGTCCCACGGGTGGGCGCCCCTGTCCCATCGACGGCGCCGTTCTCGGCGGCGGTGGCTGGGCTCGGTGTGGTGCTGGTCTTGGGCATCGGACCAGAGTACGGGCTGACGGGACGCAGCGGACTGATCGTGCTGGCGGGTGTGACGAACGACACGCGCTGATAGACGTCTATCAGTCAGTACCCGCATCACACTCAGCGCGCTCAGCCGTATCATCTATGTAAGCCAAGCAACCCGACCCCAGGAGGGACGAACGAAGTGACCACCATCCCCACCACACCCCAGGACGTGCTCGACGCCATGAGCAGCGTCCACGATGAGCAGGACCGCTGGCGGCTCGCCGAGTCGCTGGTCGCTGCGGTGCCTACCGGCAGCGAGCGGTTCGGCCAGATCGTGGACGACGCGAAGGCGGCGGGCATCCCCGCCCGGTTCACGGCCAACACTCTCCGGCTGTACCGGGACACGGCGGTCCGCTGGCCCGAGGCCAAGCGGGTGCAGCACGTCACCTTCTCGGCCCACCGGGAGGCCATGGTCGTCGGCGACGTCGACGAGGCCAAGGCGCTCCTGGAGGGCATGGTCAAGACGACCGGCGCCAGCGCCGTGACCGTCTCGGCCGTCCGCAAGGCGATCGCCGCCCACCAGGGCAAGGCGCCCAAGTCGGCGAAGGCCAAGGCCGAGCACGTCAGCCTGGCCGACCTGCTCCAGGGCGGCGACAAGTTGATCGCCCTGATCCGGGCCGCGGCGCCCGGCTACGACACGGCCTCGATGGACCGCCTGCACGGCGGCCTGTCGCGCACGCTGGCCGAGGTCGAGAAGCTGCGGGCCAAGAAGTCGAAGGCCGCCGCCCGCAAGGGCCAGGCCCCAGCCCCGTCGACCGCCCGCAAGGCGGCCCCGGCCCCGTCCACCCGTAAGCCCCGCAAGGCCGCCGCTGGCGACCTGCGCAACCTGTGAGGCGTCTGATGTCCGACCTGTTCAACCTGGAGGCCGTTCCGCTCGCTGACCGCGAGCGGGTGGCCGCCCTGATCCCCGATCCCCGCATCGCCGAGGGCTACGTCCACCGCGACGTCCTCGGCGTCGATGACTTCGACCTGCTCGACTACGCGCTGGCCGAGGCCGAGAACGTCATGCTGGCTGGCCCGACCGGGTCCAGCAAGACCACGGTGGCCCGGGCCTACGCCGCGGCGAGGGGTCTGCCCTTCGCCCTGGTGGAGTGCTCCGGCGCCATGGACCCGGGCACGGTGCTCGGCCGCACGGTCGTCACCGACGAGGGGATGCCCGCCTGGGTCGACGGCGACTTCACGCTGGTCGTCCGCTACGGCGGTGTCGTCCTGGTGGACGAGGTCAACATGGCCCACCCGCGGATCACGGCCGCCTTCCACCAGTTGCTGGCGGTCACCCGCCGCATCAGCATCCCCGAGGCCGGGCAGACGGTGAAGGCGGGCAGCGAGACCGGTAACCCGGTGCTGTTCGTCGCCGCCTACAACCCGCGGTACCAGGGCACGGTCCGGATGAGCGAGGCCCTGTCCAACCGGTTCGCGATCCAGGTCGACTGGGACTACGACCGGTCCGTCGAGCAGGCGCTGGTGCCCTCGACCCGGCTGCTCGACACGGCCGACGGCATCCGCTCGCTGAGCGAGATTCGCACGCCGCTGAGCACCAACGCGCTGATGGAGTTCGTCCGCCACTGGCTGGCGCTGGGCTGGGGGTTCGCCTCCGGGCTGCTGGTCAACCGGTTCGACCTCTCCGAGCGGGCCGCCGTCATGCGGGCGCTCGAGGCGAACAGCGCGGCCATCGAGGCCGAGCTGACCGAGGCGCTGGCCTACGACCTGGCCGACGAGCAGGCCGACGACGCCGAGGAGGGGGAGTGATAGACGTCTATCAGTCCCCCAACGGCGTCATCATCAGCCCGCTCGCACGTCTCAACAGTATGAGCACGCACACCATGCAGCGGTCGGGCACCACCGAGGTCAGGGTCGGCGCCACGCCGGAGCAGGTCCAGCGCCTGCACCGGCTGGGCCGGGAGCTGCGCCTGACCGACCAGATCCTGACCGACGACGTCGACCGGGTCGCCATCGTGGCGACCGGCTCGGCCCCCGCCTGGACGTCGCTCGACGGCCAGTCGATCACCTTCGCCCTGGGCGAGATGCCCGAGCCGACCAGCCACTACGGCATCGGCGTCTGGCTGGGCACGAACGCCCACGAGGTCGGGCACTCGCTGTTCTCGCCCCGGGGCGACTCGCCGCTGATGCGCCGGGTGATCGCCACGGCCGAGACGAGCCGCCCGCACCTGGCCCAGGCCCACAACATCGTGGAGGATCAGCGCCAGGAGCGCCTGCTGCTCGGCCGCTTCGCGGCGTGGCGCGGCTACCTGGTCGCCGCCCTCGCCCACCACATCGACGTCGCCCAGCCGGGCGCCTGGGTCCTCCTCGCCGGACGGACCTGGCTGTCGGACTCCATCCGAGCCCAGGCCCGAGCCGCGGCCGTCGCCGAGCACGGCGACCACTTCGCCGCCGAGGTCGAGCGGATCGTCGGCGCCTACCAGACGCTGACCGACCCAGGCCACGCCGAGTCGGCCGAGGCCTTCTCGCTGTGCCTGCAGTTGGACGACCTGCTCGCCGACCAGGCGATGGCGATGCCCACGATGCCCTCCTGCACGGTGGTCGTCGCCGGGCAGCCCGACCTGGACGACGCCGCCCCGGCCTGGAACCTTCCGGCCACCGCCGACGAGGCCCCCGAGGCCGACGACGACGACGAGGGCGACGACGACGAGGGCGAGCCCTTCGACGGCGACGACCTGGACGAGGGCCCCAGCGGCCCGGGCGACGGCGAGGTCGAGCAGGCCGAGGCCACCACCGAGGCCGACGCCCCGACCGCCGAGGGCGCCGGGAACGAGCCGGGTCAGCCGCCCACCATGCAGGACCAACTGCGCCAGGAGGCCGAGGCCGCCCTGGACGAGCAGGACACCCGCGCCGACCTGGAGCGCGTCATCGAGGCCGTCGAGGCCCCCGCCCCGGCGGGCGAGACGACGGTGGGCTCCAGCCACGGCGAGTACCGCGAGGCCACCGACCACGCCCGAGCCCTGGAGCGCGACATCAGCGAGGCCTTGCTTGAGCTCAAGGACGCGGCCGAGGCGGGCTGGCTGCGCCGGACCGACAGCGGGCGCCTGAACGTGCGCCGCTGGATGACCGACCCGAGCGCCGACTACGACCAGATGTTCGACCGGTTCGACCCGGGCGCGCTCGACGCCGCCGGGCTGGAGGTCGTCGTCCTGACCGACGTGTCGGGCTCGATGATGGGCCAGGTCGGGAAGTTGGCCGAGGCCGTCTGGTCGATCCGCCAGGCGGTGGACCGGATGGAGGGCCGCTGCACGGTGTTCACCTTCACGGCGCAGGAGTACCGCGAGTGGGCCGGTGGCGACCAGCGCCCGGACGACCGGATGTTCGTGCCCACGGCCTACGGCGGGACCGACCCGGCCGAGGCGCTGTACGAGGCGCACCGGATCATCGCCGGGTCGGAGGCCCCGAACCGGATCGTCCTGATCCTGACGGACGGCGAGTGGAACAAGGGCGGCGCCTACGGCGGCACGGTCGGCGGGACCGACCAGCAGCGGGCGGCCATGGAGGCGCTGAACGCCGAGGGGGCCTGCACCGCGCTCGCCGTCCTGGGCGCCAGCGCCAGCGCCGCTGACCCGGACCACGGCCAGCAGATCACCCGGCGGCTGACCAACCTGGACGGCCTCGCCCTGCTGTTCCGAGAGGTCGCCTCCCGCATGATCGAGGAGCGGCTGAGCGCATGATCCCCCAGCCGTTCCCCGTCATCATCAGCCCGCTCGCACGTCTCAACAGTATGAGCACACTGAACGCCCCGAGCCCCGGGGCCCCCTGCACCGTCCGGCTCGAGTCCGGGCTCCTGGAGCGCGGCACCATCGTCGCCACCACCAGCGAGACGGCGCTCGTCCGGTTCGCCGACCGCACCGAGTCCTGGTGGCCGCTGGCCCGGGTGACCCGATGACCCGGTCCAACTTCACCCGGGCCTACCTGGCCGAGGGCGACGTCCGCGTCAAGGACCGGACCGGCCGCCTGGGTACGGTCGTCAGCATGACCGAGGGCACCGGCCCCTACGAGGCCCAGGGCTCCGCCCTGATCGTGTGGGACAAGGGCGGCGCCACCACGTTCCGGGCGTCGAAGTTCAACGCCGACCTCGTCATCATCGGGGGTGCGGCGTGACCCGGTACCGGCTGGTGATCGAGTTCGACCTGGACGGCGAGGTCGGCCCGGACACGGCGGACTGGCTGGCGACCTACGCCGCCGTGCAGGTCGCCGAGCCCGACGAGGTCCTCGGCGCCGTGACCACGGCCAACGTGGTCACCCGGGTCGAGCAGGTGCCGCCCGTCTGATAGACGTCTATCTGGACCTCCGACCCTTGGGCCACCGCCGCCGGGTCGGGGGTCCTTGCGCGTCCGGGCACTGGCCGGAAGAATCGGGCAAGGCGTCCAGCCCGAGCGAGAGGTTGGACGCATGGCGTGGCCCTACGGCACCCAGTACCGGCGGGAGCGCGACGCCCTGCTCGCCGTGCCCAGGGCGTGCGAGCTGCGGCTGGTGTGCGGCGGCGCGATGGCCGACTCGGCCGACCACGACCCGCCGCTCGCCCTGCACGACCACCGGCCCGGGTCGGGCTGCTGCCGCCTGCGCCCCGCCTGCCTGGCCTGCCAGCATCGCCAGGCCCGGCTGATCCAGACCAAGCGGTGGCGGGCGTCTCGCCCCACACCGGCCCCTACGAGGTCCTGGTGACCGCCGCCCCCGAACCCACACCCCAGCCCTGGGAGCGCCTCCCCGGCGAACCTGACCGGGCCTTCGCGGCCTTCCGGTCGTTCCGCGACCTGGCGCCCTCGGCCCGCAAGGTCGAAGCCGTCGAGGCCGAGGTCACGCCCCGCCAGGTGCGCAACTGGGCGGCCCAGTGGAACTGGCGCGACCGGGCCGGAGCGTGGGACGACGAACTGGCCCGGGTCGAGGACGCCGAACGGCTGGAGGCGATCCGCGCCATGCACGCCACCCATCGCCGCGCCGGTCGGGCCGCCACCGTGAAGGCGATCCAGGCGCTGTCGCTGCTGGAGCCCGCCGACATCCCCGCCGCCGCAGCGGTCCGGCTGCTGGAGATTGGGACCCGGCTGGAACGCCAGACGCTGGTGGTGTCGGTGGCCGAGCTGCAGGGCATCGAGGTCGAGGACGACGGGGTCGAGGACCCATGGGAACGGATCGCCCGTGAACTCGACCCTGCTGGCGCCTGACTGCCCGCCCCGGTACGGCACGCCGCGCCAGCGGGGCTGGCCGACCAGGGGCGGGCTCGACGCCCAGGTGGCCGGGCTGCTGGGCTGGGACCTGTTCCCATGGCAGCGGCTGGTGGCCGACGTGGGCGGCGAGTACGACCCGGCGACCCGGCTGCCGCGGCATCGCACGGTCGGGGTGTCGGTGGCCCGGCAGAACGGCAAGACCTCGATCGTCTGCGTGCGGATCGCCCGCCAGTTGATCGCGCCCCGCCAGACGGTGGCCTACACCGCGCAGGACCGCTCGATCGCGTACACGAAGTGGAACGAGCACGTCGAGCTGCTGATGGACACGCCGTTCGCCGAGCGGGTCGAGCGCATCGACCGGACCAACCATCGCGAGATGCTGGTCATGCGCAACGGGGGCCGCTACATGCCGGTGACGCCGAGCGCGCGCAAGGCGGCCCGGTCGCTGTCGATCGACCTGGCCGTCATTGACGAGGCCCACGCCCACGACTCGATGGCGGTCGTCGGCGCGCTCAACCCGACCATGGCGACCCGGCCCCACGCGCAACTGTGGGTCCTGTCGAACGCGGGCGACGACCGCTCGGTGCTGTGGCAGCACTACACGCAGGTCGGCCGGGCCGAGGCCGATGCGCCGGGCTCCTCGATGGCCTGGTTCGAGTGGTGTCCCGAGCCGGGCGTCGCCCTCGATGACCGGGCCGGGTGGGCGGCGGCCAACCCGAGCATGGGCCACCCGGGCGGCGTGCTCGAGGCGGCCATCGCTGACGGGATGCTGACGATGGACGAGCGGACGTTCCGGCGGGAGCACCTGAACCTGTGGGTGGAGGGCGCCGACCTGGCCGCCATCGACCCGATTGCCTGGGCGGGCTGCCGCGATGACGAGGTCGAGATACGGCGGGCGCCGGTGTTCGCCCTGGAGTTCTCGCCCGAGCGGGACCGGGGCGCGCTGGTGGCCGCCGGTGCGGTGGGGGAGCGCATCGCCCTGGAGGTCGTGGAGCACTCGCCCGACGTCGAGTACCTGCTGGCCCGCACGGTCGAGGTCGCGGCCCGCTGGGCGGGGACGGTGATCCTGGACCGGACCAGCCCGGCGGCCTCGGCCCAGCCCATCCTGACCCGGGGCAAGGTCGCCTCCCGGTTCGTCAGCGTGACCGAGGTGGCCTCGGCGTGCGGCTCGTTCCACGACGCCGTGCTGGCCGGGACCATCGCCCACCGCGGCGACCACCGGCTGAACGATGCCGTAGCCCTGGCGGCCAAGCGCAACATCGGCGACCGCTGGGTGTGGCAGCGCCGCGCCGCTGGCGACCTGTCCCCACTGGGCGCGGCGACGCTGGCCTACTGGGGGGTGCTGACCACGCCGAAGCCGCCGACGCCGCAGGTGTTCTGAGCTGCGGCCCGAGCTGCGGCTGATAGACGTCTATCAGGCCAAGCGACCCGGCCCGGAAGCGAGGCACCGGGCCGGAGCGCCTGGGTAACAGCCAAGCAACCCGCGCCGAGAGTAACATCGGGCGGCGTGCTGCGCCGGAGGGGCTCGCGGGCCCTGAGCGACCCGCGGTCGAACGAGCCCAACGACAACGGGCCCGGGCCCAACGTGCCGCCCACGTCGGTCGGTCCGACCTCCTCGACCAACGCCGCCGGGAACTTCGTGATGGGCGCCGAGGCCTGGTCGGGCTGGCCCGCTCCGGACGTCGCCGCCTGGTCGACGCCGCCGCTGGAGGACTTCGGCAGCAGCGACGTGTCCGGCGGCCAGTGGTCCGGGTTCGGGTACGGCCGCATGAGCCCGGGCGGCTACCTGCGCCGGGTGTCGACGGTGATGACCTGCGCCGACCTCAACGGCCGCCAGTTGTCCTCGTTCCCCGCCTACCAGGTGAAGGGCCGCACGCCGAGCGATCTGCCCTCCTGGTACGCCACGCCGGAGCCGTCGCTCTACCCGGACTGGTCGGCCTTCATGAAGGCGGTGTCGAACAGTTACTGGCTGGCCGGGGAGGCGATCCTGTGGGCGGTCGACCGCTTCCGCTCGACGGGCTACCCGGCCCGGTTCGTCGCCCTCAACCCGAGCCGGGTGCGGGTAGACGAGGACGGCGAATGGTGGCTCAACGACCAGGTCCACCTGGAGCGGCGCGACGTCTGCCACATCCCGTACCAGGTGCTGCCCGGTCGCCGCCGTGGCGTGGGCCCGCTGGAGTGGTCCTGCTCGGCGGTGATCGACGCCGCTGCCCTCGATGCGTACGCGTCGAAGATCGCGCAGTACGGCGTGTGGGGAATCCTCAAGGCGCCGGGCGAGTTGACGGCCGAGCAGGCGGCGAAGTTGCAGATGGACTGGGCGACGGCGCGGGCCACGAACGTCGGGATGCCCGCCGTGGCCTCGGGCGGCATCGACTACGAGCAGGTCACGATGTCGCCGCGGGATATGGCCCTGCTCGACCTCAAGTGGTTCGACCACCAGGTGATCGCCGCGGCGATGGGCGTGCCCGCCGTCCTCGTCAACCTTCCCCAGTCGGTCGGCCTGACCTACCAGTCCACGGTGATGCTGGCCGACTTCCACTGGCGGGCCACGCTGCGCCCGGCGACCTCCTCGATCGCCGGGGCGCTGTCGCGCTGGGCGCTGCCCGCGGGGACAGGGATGGAGTTCAACCCTGACCGCTACGTGCAGCCCGACCTGGAGAGCCGAGCCCTGGCGTACCAGACGCTGTTCAACATCTACGACCCGGAGACGGGCGAGCGGGCCATGACCATCGAGGAGATTCGCCAGGCCGAGCGGTTCGCTCCGGCCACGGCCACCGGCAGCCTTGACGAGGCGGCCTCGAGCATCGGGGTGACAGCAGCATGATCGAGCTGACGACGACGACGCCGGAATGGCACCTGCGCGCCGAGGGCGACGAGCACTTCGTGGAGGGCCGCATCGTGCCGTTCGGCGAGCGGACGCTGGTGCGTGAGGACGGCGAGGTCTACTGGGAGGAGTTCCTGCCCGGGTCGCTGACGGCCATGGAGCAGGCGGCCAAGCGGACCGG
>Ga0157375_10000774_pt1 | contig 28045 bp, 24 predicted proteins | sample M35metaG_FD_115311 | JGI IMG/M metagenome (GOLD analysis project Ga0157375, IMG submission 115311) | Miscanthus rhizosphere microbial communities from Kellogg Biological Station, Michigan, USA - M3-5 metaG | ecosystem: Host-associated > Plants > Roots > Rhizosphere > Soil | place: USA: Michigan... | reverse complement strand
GTCCCACGGTGTGGGACAGGGCGTCCCACGGTGCGGGACGGGGCGTCCCACGGTGCGGGACAGGGCGTCCCACGGTGCGGGACAGCGCGTCCCACGGTGCGGGACAGGGCGTCCCACGGTGCGGGACAGGGCGTCCCACGGTGTGGGACAGGGTGTCCCACGGTGCGGGACAGGGCGTCCCACGGTGTGGGACAGGGTGTCCCACGGTGTGGGACAGGGCGTCCCACCGTGCGGGACAGGGCGTCCCACGGTGCGGGACAGGGCGTCCCACGGTGCGGGACAGGGCGTCCCACAGCGGCGAGGACGCCACCGAGCCGGAAGCGTTCCATCGCGTCGGCGAAGCCGGCGTAAGAACCGTAGCCCCCACGTTCACGTGGGGGTCAGAAGGTCGCGCGACATTGGGAGCCCGTTTTACGGGCGAAAGAAAGCTTTCTCTCGCCCGTCAAGACGGGCTCACACGACGGACGAATCTACTGCCCCCCACGTAAACGTGGGGGCTACGGGTCTTACGCCGGCTATGCCGACGTCGCGCTTGCGTGCATGGTGCTTTGCGGCCGGAACGCTGGCGTCTCGCCGGCTGGCTCGGCGGCGTCCTCGCCGCCGAACCGCCAACCTCTCAACAGTAGCTGGTAACAACGACACCTGCGCGAGCCTCCCATTCGGCGGCGAGGACGCCGCCGACCCAGCCGCCGAGACGGCAGCGCTCCGTTGCGCTGCGCGCGCTACCTTGCACGCATACAATCCGCCGCCATGAAACGGATTGCCATCCTCTGCCTGCTTGTCGCGACGGCCGCGTCCTCGGCTCCGCCGCCGCTGGATGCGAAGACGAAGCAGCTTGCGTTCGATATTTACAAGCAGCTCATCGAGATCAACACCACCAACTCCGTCGGCAACAACACTACGGCTGCCGAGGCGATGGCGGCGCGGTTGAAGATGGCGGGATTTCCGGCGGCGGACGTTCAGCTGCTCGTCCCCGCGAATCCGAAGAAGGGCAATCTTGTCGCGCGGCTGCATGGCACGGGGAAGGAGAAGCCGCTGCTGCTGCTCGCGCATCTCGACGTCGTCGAAGCGAAGCGCGAGGACTGGTCGATGGATCCGTTCGTTCTCACCGAGCAGGACGGCTACTACTACGGGCGCGGAACGAGCGACGACAAGGCCATGGCCGCGATCTGGATCGCGACGCTGATTCGTTTGAAGCAGGAAGGCTTCGTTCCGAATCGCGACCTCATCGTCGCCCTCACCTCGGACGAAGAGACCGGCGGCGAATTCAACGGCGTGTCGTGGCTGATCAAGGAGCATCGCCCGCTGATCGATGCCGCGTTCGCGCTGAATGAAGGCGGCTCCGGGCGGCTCAAGGATGGACGGCGTCTGTACAACGGCGTCGGCGCGAGCGAAAAGGTCTACGTCACCTTCGGACTGGAGACGCGCAACAAAGGCGGCCACAGTTCCGCGCCGCGCAGGGACAACGCCATCTATCAGCTTGCGAATGGGCTTGTGCGGCTGGAGAAGTATGCGTTTCCGGTCGTGCTCAACGAAGTGACGCGGACGTACTTCGAGCGGATGTCGAAGATCGAAGAAGGGGAGACGGCGGCGGACATGAAAGCCGTGGCGATGGGCGATGCCGCCGCGGCGGCGCGGCTCTCCGAGACGCCGGCGTACAACAACCAGCTGCGCACCACGTGCGTGGCCACGCGGCTCGAAGGGGGACACGCCGACAACGCGCTGCCGCAGATGGCCAAGGCCACCATCAACTGCCGCGTGCTGCCGGGCGAGTCCGCCGATGCTGTGCGCGACACCATCGCCAAAGTGCTCGACGATCCCGGCATCGAGATTAGCTGGATCGACAAACCGAAACCGAGCGCGCCGTCGCCGCTGACGCCCGCGGTCATGAAGCCGATCGCCGACGTCACGAACGAGTTCTGGCCGGGCACGCCGGTGATGCCGCTGATGGCGGCCGGCGCGAGCGACGGACTCTATCTGCGCAACGCCGGCATCCCGACGTACGGCGTTTCCGGGCTGTTCGGCGAATTGACCGACAACCGCGCGCATGGCAGGGACGAACGCGTGCGCATCGACTCGTTCTACGACAGCGTGCAATTCCTCTACGTCCTCGTGAAGCGGTTCGCGTCGTGAAGCATCGCCTCGCGTTTGCGGCGTACCTGCTTCTCGCCGCGTGCGGCGGCAATGCGCCCGCGCCTGTGCCTGCTCCAGAGCCGCGTCCCGCCGCGCCTGTTCCCGCGCCTGCGCCGCCAACGACGGAGGAACATGCAACCGGCACCGTTCAGGTCAACGTCAGCACGCTCAACATTCGCGCGGATGCCTCCACCTCGGCCGAAATCGTCGGACACGCGCGCCGCGGCGAGCGGCTGACGGTCGTCGGCGACGCCGGCTCCTGGCTGCGCGTGAAATTGAACGACGGCTCGACCGGATGGGTGTCGTCGCAGCTCGTCGTGCGCGAAGGCTCCGCCGCGCGGCCGCGCCGGAGTGGTTGTCCGCCGGACGGCAACTACTCCTTCATCACCGCGCCGAAGCCGTCGTTCTTCGAGCAGGGGCCGCACGGCATGGTCGTCATCGAAGCGAGCGTCGATACCCGAGGCATCGTCACGTCGACGCGCGTCGTCTCCAACGACACGAAAGATGCCTCAATGGCCGCGATTGCCGAGCGCGAAATCCGCAACGCCCGCTTCGCGCCGCCGATCCGCAACTGCGCGCCGAAGGCGTTCGTCTTTACGTACAAGCGCGCGTTCTGAGGGGAAACCCAGACGAGCAGCGCGGCCGGATCGCTCCGGCCGCGCTGCATCAGAAAACGTCTAGGGTCTGACCGCGTGGCTGCGGCCCACGGCAGGAGCCGAGTTTTGGGCGCCGCCATGGGAGGTCGGGGAAACCGTCACGGTAACGGTCCCGTGCGCGGTGTTGCCGCTGAAGTCGGTGGTGGCGATGGTGATCGTGTAGATGCGGTCTGAGTTCCCGTCGCGTTCCGCGCGGAGCTGCAGCGTCAGCGCGCCGGTGATGATCCAGTCGGTCGTGGTATTTCCGTCGCCGTTCTCGTTATCGGCCTGATTCGACGAAACCGAGACGATGTGCGATGTCGGCGCCGGGTCCACCAGGTCGGTCGCAATCACGGTCACCGTCACATCGGACATGTTGTGATTCGGCGGCCAGAGATTGCTCGGCGATGCCGTGATCGAAACGATGGTTGGCGGTGTGGTGTCCTGCACCGTAACCGTGAACGAGCCGTGCGCGGTGTTGTTATGCGTGTCCGTGGCGGTGCACTGCACAGTCGTCGTCCCGAGCGCGAACGTCGAACCCGACGCGTGATCGCAGGTCACGGGACGCGAACCATCGACGAGATCGGTTGCTGACACGGTAAACGTTACGGCCGCGCCGCTCGGTCCTGTCGCCTCGGCGGTGATGGGGCCTGGCAGCGTGAGCGCAGGCGGCGTCGTATCAACCACCGTGACCGTGAAGCTGCCACTGGTCGAGCCGGTCGAGGCGGTGGCGGTGCAGTTGACTGTCGTTGTGCCGAGGGCGAAGGTGGAGCCAGATGGCGGCGTGCAGACGACCGTCGCGTTATCAGTCGCCGTTACGGTGAACGACACTGCCGCGCCCGAGGCGCTCGTTGCCTCGGCGGTGATGTTCGCCGGCAGCGTGAGCACCGGGCCGTTCGAGACGGTGACGTTGAAGGAACCGAAACCGGCATTCCCCTGCGAGTCGTACGCGATGCATTGAACGACCGTCGTGCCGAGGTCGAATGTATCGCCGGATTCCGGGTTGCAGTGCACCGTCACGGATCCGTCGATGACGTCGGTGGCCGTAGCGGTGAAGGTCACCACCGGATTGCCGGTGACGATGTCGGCCGGCACGGTTACGGTCGGGCCATCGGTGTCCAGGACGAACACGGGGAAGCTTCCCGACGCGCTGCCGAAGCTGTCGGTCGCCGTGCAATGAACGATCGTCTCGCCGATGTGGAAGAGGTCGCCGGAGTTGTGATCGCATGTGACGACCGGCGCCGGGTCGACGAAGCTCGTTCCGCTGACGAAGAATGTAACGTTCGCGCCGGCTGCACTGGTTGCCTGAGCGAAGACGTTCTCCGGAATGCTCAGCAGCGGATTCTGCTGCACGGGCCGGGCGATGACGTCGTAGTAGACGGGACCAATCAGGCGATCGCCGGTGTCATCGTGGGCGATGACCGACACCGAGTACGTGCCCTCGACGAGCAGCGTCGAATCGGGGATGGCCATGAAGATGGTGTCGTTCAGCGTGTTGATTTGACGGAACCCGCCGCTGATGTCCTCGGTGAACGTTCCTGCGGGGCCGGAGACGACGAGTTGGGTGCTCAGGAAAATATTGTCGGAGTCTGGCGCGCCGTAGAAGTCCCCGAACAGGTCGACGCCGTGGATCGTCGCGTTCTGTTCGAACTCAAACGAGTAAAAGGACGTTGGCCCAAACGAAGTGATCGAACTCTGCGCGAACACCGCTGCGGGGAAGAGTATAAAAAGGCACAGCAAGCCGAAGGCTGCACGTTTCATGATGGACCTCCCATTTATCGGACGGGAAATTATGCGCTCCATCAGGGAGCCGTGTACAGACCTTCTTGCAGGTTTTGTTATTCGTAACGAAGCGCTTCGATCGGATGGAGGGAGGCCGCTTTCCAGGCCGGATACGACCCGAATCCGATGCCGATCGCCGAGCAGACCACCAGCCCCGTGATGGCCCAGAACCATGGGAAAACCATGTTCATACTGAAGTACAGCGCGATGCCGTTTCCGCCGAGAACGCCGGTCAGGATTCCGGCCAGTCCGCCCAGTTCCGAGAGGAGCACGGCCTCGATCAGGAACTGCTTGATGATGTCGTACTTCCGCGCGCCGATCGCTTTGCGTACACCGATCTCGCGCGTTCGCTCGGTGACGCTGACCAGCATGATGTTCATGATGCCGATGCCTGCGGCCAGCAGCGCGATCACGCTCACCACGAAGGCGCCCGCGCGAACGGTGTCGGCCACCTGCGCGAACGCGGAGACGAGCGTGTCGTTCGAGTAGATCGCGAAATCGTTGTCCTGTCCCAGCTTCAGCCCGCGGGCGGCGCGCATGGCGCCGATCGCTTTGTCGAACGTCTCGTTGTACGTCGCCTGCGACGTCGATTGGATGGCCAGGTTGATCGTGCGGTTTTCGTGGCCGAAATCAGAGAAGAACTTCGTAATCGGCACGAGCACCAGCTCGTCCTGCGAGTTTCCGAACGAGGAGCCCTTTTCATCGAGTACGCCGATGATCGTGTATGGCTTCGAATTGACTTTGACGGTCTTGCCGATCGCCGTCTGGCTGGGGAAGAGCTTCTTCTGAATCGACGCGCCGACGACCGTCACCGGACGCCCGAGCTCGACATCGTCCGGCGAGATGTTGCGGCCGTAGGCGATGGAGTAGCTGTTCGCGGCCAGGAAGAATTCATTCGTCCCGACCAGCGTCCGCCCCTGCAGCGTGACGCTGCCGTAGCTCACCGGCTTGCCGCCGTCGAAGACTTTCAGCGCGATGGCCTGCGCCTGCCCTTCCATCAGCCGCTTGAACTCGTTGGCCTGTTCCAGCGAGATGTTGCGGCGGTTGGCGAACTTCTCCTCCGGATCGCGCGTGCTGATCACCGGATACTTCGCGAACTGGAAGATGTTGCTGCCGAGAAAGCTGAGGCCCGACTCGATGGAGCCTTGAATGACGCTGAGCGCCGTCATCACGCCGATGACCGAAAAGACCCCAATGGCCACGCCGAGCATCGTCAGCGCGGAGCGAAGCCTGTTCGTGCGCAACGAACCGAGAGCCATGCGGAAGATTTCGGTGAAGAACATGGAGTCAGTAGATCAGTAGATCAGTGATCAGTCGATCAGAGGGTTGGTGATTGCAACGGATCAGCGAGCAGTACCCCTCTGATCGACTGATCCACTGATCGACTGATCCACTCATTCGTACCTCAACGCTTCAATTGGATCGAGCCGCGACGCCGATAGCGCCGGCGCGAAGCCGGAGAAGATGCCGGTCAGCGTGGAGACGATCATTCCGGTGATCACCAGGCTGGCCGAGAACTGCATGGGGAACGAGGGAAATGCCGCCGCGACGCCCGTCGTCATCAGGAACGACAGCGCCAGTCCGGCCCCCCCGCCGATCAGGCAGATCGAGACCGCCTCGACCAGGAACTGCAGGAGGATCGTGCGCCGGCGCGCGCCGACCGCTTTGCGCGTCCCGATCTCGCGCGTGCGCTCCTTCACGCTGACGTAGGTGATGTTCATGATGCCGATCGCGCCGACGAAGAGCGCCAGTCCGGTCACGAACAATCCCGCCACGGCGATGCCGGCCTTCACCGGCTCGATCGTGCTGCGCAGACCTTCCTGCGCGTTGATTTCGAAATCGTCCTTTTGCTCCGGACGCAGTCCGCGCACGCGGCGCATGTCGCCCGTCAGCTCGTCGCGCGCGGCGGCGAGGCGATTCTTGTCCTTCACCTTCACGCGGATCGACGTGTTGAGCCGCGCGCTGAACGTCTTCATGAACGCCGACATAGGCACCACGACTTGCGTGTCGAAGCTGAACAGGCCGAGGAACGTCCCCATCTTGCTGTAGACGCCGATGACGCGGAACGGATTGCCGCCGATCATCACCGTCTTGTCGAGCGCCGACTCCTTCGGGAAGAGCGCGTCGGCCACGTCGTAGCCGAGGATGCAGACATTGCGCGCGCCGCGCGACTCGATCGCCGTAATGAAACGCCCTTCCTTGAATTGCGCCGTCGACGTGATCGGGAAGTCGTCGGTCGTCCCCTGCGTGAAGACGCCCTTCACCTCGTTGTCGCCGTACTTGACGCTCTGATTCGTATTCAGCGTTGGCACCGCGATCACGAGCTGCGAATTCGGCGTGGCCGCGATCAGGCGGTTGAGCGTGTCCGCATACTGCGGCTCGATGCGGCGGCGGTTGCGATAGTTCCACCAGTCATCGACGTTGTGCCACGGCCACTTCTCGACGTAGAGGATGTCGTCGCCGATCACGGAGAGGCTGCGCTCGAATCCGATCTCGATGCCGCTGATCGCCGATCCCATCAGAGTCACCGCGATGATGCCGATGATCACACCGAGCGCCGTCAGGATCGAGCGCATCTTGTGCGCGCGGATCTGGCTGAAGGCGATCCGGAAGCTTTCGGTGAGCTCGATGGTGATGTCTCGCATTATGGTTGTCGGTTGTCGGTTGTCGGTTGTCGGTTGTCGGTTGTCGGTTGTCGGTTGTCGGAGTTGAATCCTGGGTTTTTCTCCGACCCCCGACTCCCGACCCCCGACTCCCGGTTCCTTACGTCTTCGCCTTCTCGATCGTGACCTTCGCTCCGTCCTTCAGCTTGCGGCTGATCACGGTGTAGCTTCCGGAAACGACTTCGTCGCCCGGCTTGATGCCGTTCTTGATCTCGATGAACGTCGTATCGGCGATTCCGGTCTCGACCCGCTGCATGCGCACCACGTCGCCCGTCTTGATGAAGACGACGCGCTGCAGTTTGTCGCGCAGCTCGCGCTCTTTCTGTTTCTCCAGCGTCTGATTCGAGACCTCGGCTTTGTTGTCGTCGTCCTTGCTCACGCTCTGCGCGGTCTGCTTCTCGCGCTCCTCGGGTGAGAGTTTGCTGTCCGTGCTGCGCACCGTGACGCTCTGGATCGGCACCGCGATGGCGTTCTGCACCGTGGCCGTCTCGATGTCCGCGGTCGTGCTCATGCCCGGACGCAGCCGGATGTTTTTGTCGACGACGCTGATCTTCACCTCGAAATTCGTGACCTGTTCCTGCGTCCCGGCGTTGTTCGTCGTGGCCGTGCTGGCGATCTCGCGCACGACGCCGGGGATTTTGCGGTCCGGGTAGGCATCGACGCTGATGCGCGCCACGTCGCCGATCTTCACGTTGACGATGTCGTTCTCGTTGACGTTGACCCGCGCCTCCATGTTGCTGAGGTTCGCGATGCGCATGACTTCCGTGCCGGCGAACTGACTCGTGCCGACCACGCGCTCGCCGAGGCGGCTGGTGAGCGAGCTGATGGAGCCGTCGGTCGGCGCGACGATGGTGGTCTTCGACAGCGCCTGGTTGATCTGCCGCAACGCTCCCTCGGCGCGCTGCACGTCGAACTGCGACGCGTTGAGCGCCGACAGCGCGATTTCATAGTTGGTCTGCGCCGATTTGCGGTCGGACTCGGGGATGAGCTTCGATGCGAAGAGCGACTTCGCGCGCTGGTAATCCGCCTCGGCTTTCGCCAGCTGCGACTTATGCTGCGCAATCGCCGCCTGCGCGCCGCTCAACGCGGCCTGCTGCTCCTCGACCTGCGCGCGGTACGTGTCCGGTTTGATGCGCAGCAGGAGATCGCCCTTGTGCACGACCTGCCCTTCCTTCACCGGCAGGTCGATGATCTCGCCCGAGACCTCGGGGGAAATCTTGACTTCGATCTCCGGCTGGATCTTGCCGGTGGCCGTGACGAGTTGCGTGATCGTCTTCCGGAACGCCTTGTCGGTCGTGACGGGAATCGGCTTCTCCCGCTTCCTGGCCATGCCGAGTGCGACGGCAGCGATGGCAAGGACGAGAACGATGCCGATGATCCAGTACAACTTCTTGCGCGATTTCTTCGGCTTGGCGATTGACGACAAAGGGCCAGCAGTCATGAGGCGTTTCACTCCAGACGGGCGTCGAGGAAGCCCGGGCGTTGGGAATGTCAGATATCAACGGATTTGATCCGCGAAAGTTGCAGCAGGGACCGCTTTCCGGCAACAGCGGAGGGGACGGGTTCTATTCTGATTTGCGACCGATGACCGCCGCGTTAGCGGCATAAGAGGGTAGCCAGGGGTGAGAGCGAAGCGAACACCCCTGGAAAGGGTGGCGCCAGGGATTCGTGCCGCGTCAGCGGCACTGGAAAAATGGGACACTCCATCCAGTGCCGCTGACGCGGCACACTTCCTTCTCGACTCTCGTTCGAGGGGTGCTCGCGATGAAGCTGCTCGCACCCCTCGCTACCATCTGATGCCGCTAACGCGGCGGTGAGTCGCCTACCGCACCGCCCGTTTCCGCAACCGCGACCCTCCGACCGCGAAGAGGTGTCCGCCGGTTTGCGCGTAGACGCGTCCCTGCGCGTCGATGGCCAGCGACGTGTAAGCCGCGCCGCGCGGGCCGGCCAGGGTGATCTTGTCCAGAAGCACGCCTCCCTGGCCGATCGCATAGAGAATCCCATCCTCGGAATTCGCGTAGACGGTGCCGTTTGCGTCGATGGCGGTGGCGTTGACGCACCATTCGAATCCGACTTCCTCCTCCACGCAGTCGCCCTCGAAACAGACCCTTCCCGACGGATTGCGGTACTCCCACTGTTTATTGAGGTTCGGATCGAGCTGGACGATGAACTCGCCCGGATCGGGGCGGAGGTCGAAGCCGTAGGTGTTGTGCTTCGTGACGATCGAGAACGTTCCGTTGTGCTGCCAGACCGCGGGGGTCGTATCCCATCCGAAAGGGTACGCGCCGAGGTAGGCGCCGGCGGCGGAGAAGTGCATCAGGTGGCCTTCGCTGTCGTTGTAGCCGGTGTACGCGCCGTAGAGGACCGTCGTGTCGGGCAGCACCACCGGCGACGCGGTCGAGAAATCGGTGACGACGCCGGAGCCGTCAAGGTTGTCGGTCGGATCGACGCCGGTGTGCGCACCCGCCGAACACGTTCCCGCGGGGAGGAGAACGTCGCAGCCATCGTGGAAGCGCGTTCGCAGCGAGACGTTCCACTTCGGCGTCAGATCGGAATTCACTGCGACGAGATACCCCCAGCGATCGTTGAGGTGCGCGCGAGTGACGATGTAGATCGTGCCGTCGGCGGCGATGGCCGGCGCGATGTTGAGTCCCGTCCGCTGCGAGCCGCAGACGGTGGTCGGTGCGATCGCGGTCGGCGACGGCGGCAGATGCAGAGATCCCGATGCGAAATGGAACGTGCATTGCGCGCCTGCGTTCGGCGCGTTCGACACGAGCGGAGCGAGCGGAACCGCGGTTGCCGTGCCGTCGGGAGTGACGCGCACCAGCCAGGCCGCAGCGACGTCGGTGGTCCATGGTGCGTTCACGTTCAACCGGAAGGCGCCGTAAACGATGTTGCCGGCGGCATCGGCGGTCGGCGGACCGGACAGGAACATTGCGCCGTCGATCGTCGCGAACGGATTGATGCGCTTCACGATCGCGCCGCTGTTCCGATCGAGTTGCAGCAGCGTCCCGCCGGAATCAGGAACGTAGATGGATCCATTCGCCAGCACCGGCTGCATCGACGGCTCCCACGCGGTACCCGGCGGAGGCAGCCAGTCAGTCAACGCCGACCACTTCAAGACGAGCTGGCCATTTTCCCAGCGGAAACGCTTCACGCCCCAGGAGGTGGCCGGCGGGAAAAGGATGATCTTGAAGGGCATGAAGACGTCATCGCCGTCGAGGAGCGGAACCGCGTAGTGAATCGCTCCGGGCGCGGACGACAGCAATGGGTCATAAAAGATGTCCGCCATGACGTGCCCGAGCGGTTGCGCAAGCACTGCGGCGTCGCCGGTGTGTTTTGGATTTCCCGCGAACTGCGACCACTGCGCGTTCGCCGCGGTGGCGGCGAGGACGATCGTCAGCGCAAATAAACGATTTCGCATCAGCGGAGGGTAAGCGATTTCCACTCCTCGGGCGATGCCCGTTTTCGCGGACGCACTGTCCTCGATCGAGGAGCGGACGCGGCAGGCCGGGCGTGTTTTGCTCTCACGAAGTCCGCATCGCGGGCTGGCTCAGCTGTCGCATGCGGGAAGGCGTGTCGCAACCTGAACCCAAGAGGGAGACTCCTATGAAACGCCGCATCACCCACGCAGTCGCAGCGCTGTTTCTCGTGCTCGTCGCCGCGCCGCTGTTCGCCGTGCAGCGCAACGCCGTCGACGAAGTGATCCGCATGACCCGGGCCGGCGTGGCCGAGGACACCATCCTCGACTACCTCGAAAAGACGGATGCGCGCATCATCGTCACCGGCGACGACGTCATCGCCATGACGGACGCGCACGTCTCGAAAGCGGTCATCAAAGCCGTCGTCGATGCCGCCGACTCCCGCCGCAACGATCGCAGCTACCGCGACCGCAGCTACGTCGCGCCGCGCGTCGTCGTCGCCGCGCCGTACTACTACGACCCGTACTACTACTACGATCCGTTCTGGTACCGCCCGAGCTTCTCGCTCAGCTTCGGCTTCGGCGGCTACCGCTATGGCGGATACCGCGGCGGCCACTTCGGTGGCGGATTCCACGGCGGTCACGGCCGTCATTAGTTGATGCGCCGCATCAGCGGCGGGTCATTCGTTAAGCAATGGGTCATGTTTCCACCGGGGGAACATGGCCCATTGGCGTTTTTGCTGACCCCATCGCGTCGGCGCCTTTCCGTATTTTCAACGACTTACGGCGATTTTGGCGACGGCATCTCCCGTGCTCTTGGAAGCGGCCCAAGGAGAAACGGGAAATCATGAAGAAAGTCTTAGTCGTACTTGCGTCACTTACTCTCGTCGCCGCATCCGCCTTCGCCCAGAACGCCAACGATCTGAATCCGCTGGCCGGACATCACGCCACCAACCCCGCCAATGGCAACAACGGCAATGGTGGCGACAACAACGGGAACTCCGACCCCTCCAACCGGGCCACGCCTGGCGGCAGCGGAAATCTGGTCAACCATGGCGGCCCCGTGATGAACAATCCCAAGGTGGTCTGCATCTTCTGGGGATCCATTCCGAGCTCCTACTCGTCGAACATGCAGTCGTTCCGCACCAGCTCGTCCGGCATCGTGGCGCACACGTGGATGCTGACGCAGTACGGCGTCACCGCGAACAACCTGGTCGGCACGCATGCGGACGTCTTCGACCCGGTTCCGCCGTCATCGACCCGCGTTACCGACGCCATGGTGCAGACCGAGGTCGCGCACACGGTCGGCTTCAATCCGGCCAGCACGAACACGGTCTACGAGGTCTTCATCCCGAGCGGCTACTACTCCTACGACGGCGGCTCGACGTCCTGCGGCGGCCCGAACCTCGCGTATTGCGCCTACCACAGCAGCGGCGACGGCACGCACCTGGCCACCAACGTGAAGTACTCGATCGAACCGTGGCCGAGCTGCAGCGGCTGCGCGGTCTCGGGCTGGACTACGAACCAGAACGCGAATCACTTCATGATCCACGAGAGCCGCGAAGCCTTCACCGATCCGTACGGCACGACCTGGTGGGACGCGGCCGGCTACGAAGCCGACGACAAGTGCGCCTGGCAGGGCCTCTTCCTCTCCGCTGGCTTCGGCTTCCAGCCGGAGTACTCGAACTCGACGCGCACCTGCGTGCAGTAGGTCTCTCTGCTTTTCGAATTCAGCCCGGCCCAAGTGGCCGGGCTTTTTTTTCACGCGGAGACGCGGAGACGCGGAGGGGGAACGGGTTTTCTCCGCGTCCCCGCGCCTCCGCGTGAAACCGTTCTCCCTCCTTCGATTACACTCGCCGCGCTCGAATGTTCAGTCGCCGACTGTTCGTTTTCTTCCTCTTGCAGGCGATGTCGTTGTCGGCTCAAACGCCGCCTGCGCCGCTGACTGTCGAAAGCGCGACCCAGGCTGCGCTAAGGCAGGCTACCGCGTACCAGCAGGCGCTCATCGACGAGCAGACGGCGGCGCTCGATCTCACGCAATCGCGCGCGGCACTGCTGCCGCGCTTGCGCAGTTCGTCGACCGGGACGTTCAACAAGCCGCTGCATCCCGGCTCGACCGATCCCTCCTTCATCGCCGCGAATGCCACGCGCGAATACCAGGAGCTCCTCGGCTTCGAAGGTTCGCTCGACCTCGGCATGCGCGCTGCGATCTCGCGCAGCCGTGCGCTGCTCGCCGCCGCGCATGCGGGCACCGAGATCGCGAGGCGCGCGCTCGTGCGCGGCGTGCGCGAGGCCTATTTCGGCCTCGGACTGGCGACCGCGAAACGCCGAAGCGCGGAGGAGACGCTCGCCGCTGCCGAGGAGTTCGAGCGCGTGACAGCGTTGCAGCACACCGGCGGGGAGTTGGCCGAGGTCGATGTCATCCGCGCGAGGTTGCAGACCGCGCAGCGGCGCGACGACGTCGAACAGGCGCGGCTTCAGGAAACCGAGGCGCTCGCTGCGATGCGCGTGCTCACCGGCATTCGCGCGCCCGAGCCGCTGACGGTTTCTGATCTGAACCCGCAGCCGACAGTGATCGATATCGAGCGCTTCACAAACGCCGCAACACGTCCCGAACTGACGCAAGCCGAGCAGCAACTGCGCGCGGCACGATCAGACATCGGCGTCGCACGCGCGGGCTGGATGCCTTCGCTGACGTACGCGATCGATCAGGGCTTCGATTCGCCGTCGCTGCGCTCCTCGGACATTCGCGAGCATCGCGGCTATCTCGCCACCGCCACGCTCGACATCCCGATTTTCGATTGGGGCATCGGACGCGCGAAACAGCGCCAGGCTGAGTTGAAAGCGCAGGCGGCCGAGAATCAGCTCAACATCACGCGACGCGACGTCAAGCAGCAGTTCGCCGCCGCGCGCGAAGAGGCGCTGACGGCGATTCGCCGCGTCGATAATGCGCGGAACGCCGTCGCCGACGCGCGCCGCAACGCCGATATCTCCATCGCCCGCTACCGCGCCGGCGAAGCGCCGATCCTCGAAGTCACCGACGCGCTCACCACGCTCGCGCAGCAGCGAACGAATTATCAGCAGGCGTTGTTCGATTTCGAGATCGCCCGCGCCCATCTGCAGGAGGCCGCCGGAGAATGAGCGAAGTCGAAGTCGTCGAAGAGCAGCCCGTCTGGAAACGCCGCCGCGTGCAGATTGGCGCCGCGGTCGGCCTGCTCGTCCTCATCATTGCCGGCTGGTGCTGGCGTCGCAGCGGCGCCTCGGACGAAGAAGCCGCACAACCGATCGTCAGTGTTCGATTGGCCAAAGCGGAGGTCGGCCCGATCGCGCAGCCGCTCGATCTCGTCGGCACCATCAGCGCACGGCAGGAGGCGACGCTCAGTCCGAAAGTCAGCGCGCAGATCGCCCAGATGGGATTGCTGAAGAATCGCGCTGTCCATCGCGGCGAAGTTCTGGCCGTGCTCGAATCGCGCGACCTCACTGCGCAGCAGGCCGAGGCCGCGGCAGCATTGCGCGAGGCGGAGATCGGAGTTGCGAACACCAGCAGCGGCGCGATTCCACTGACGAACGCGCAGGACGTCAAAGCCGTCCGCGACGCGCAGGGCACGCTTGACAACGCGCGCAAGACGTACGAACGGCGCAAGGCGCTTTTCGATCAGGGCGGCATTTCGAAAAAGGATCTCGAAGCGTCGCAGCTCGACGTCACGAAGGCCGAGGATGACTTGCGGCTCGCGGAGAAATCGGCGTCGCTGCATCAGGGCACCACCAATCCGTCCGATCTCGCCACCGCGCGCAGCAAAGCGCAGCAGGCGGCCGGCCATCTCGCCGCGCTGCAGGCGCAGGCCGGCTACGCCACGATTCGCGCGCCGTTCGATGGCGTCATCGGCGATCAATTCCTTTTCCAGGGCGACTTCGCCAACGCCGGTGCGAAGATGCTCACCATCGCCGATACCTCCACCGTCATCGTCAAAGCGCCGCTGTCGATCGATGCCTCGATGCGCGTGCGCGCCGGCGACGCCGCCACGATCCAGCCCGACTCGCTGCCGGGCGTCAGCCTGCAGGGAACCGTGAGTCTCGTCGGCCGCGCCGCCGATCCGCAGAGCCGCGCCGTCGAGCTGTGGATCACATTGCCGAATCCCGACGGACGCCTGCGTCCGAACAGCGCCGCGCGCGTCACCGTCAACAGCGGCGGCGTATCGAACGCGGTTGTCGTTCCCACCGCCGCCGTCACGCTCGACGCCACGAACGCGAACGCCGGCACGGTGATGGTTGTGGATGACAAGTCGATTGCTCACGAAGTCAAAGTCACGACCGGCGCGCACAGCCGCGAGCGGACGCAGATCACTTCCGGCCTGCACGGCGGCGAAACCGTCGTCATCGAAGGCAACTACGGCCTGCCGGACGGCACGAAGGTTCAGAACGCGGACGCCGTTCCAAAACCGGCCCCCGCGGAAAAGGACTGATGAACCTCGGCGCGATCGTTTCGAACCAGAAGCGCGCGGTGCTGCTCGTCATCGCGCTTCTTTCGATCGGCGGCCTGATCGCGCTGGCGCGCATTCCGCGCGCGCTCTTTCCGCAGACCGACTTCCCGCGCATCATCATCGTCGCGCAGAACGGCGTCGCGCCCGCGCAGCAAACGCTCGTCTCCGTCACCAGGCCGATCGAAGAGGCGATGAGCGGCATTCCCGGCATCGCGCGGATCAAGTCGACGACGGCGCGCGGCTCGGCCGAGATCGATCTCTTCTTCGACTGGCGCACCGACATCGTGCAGACGCTGCAGATCGTGCAGGCGCGCGCGTCGCAGCTCGCCGCATCGCTGCCGCCGGGCGCCGCGTTCGAGCGCACCGACCGGCTCACGTTCGCTGTTTTTCCGATCATCGGCTACAGCATCACCTCGCCGAAACGCGATCCCGGCACGCTGCGCAATCTTGCCGAGGTTACGCTCCGTCCGCCGCTGGCGCGAATCGACGGCGTGGCGACGGTGCAGGTCGCCGGCGGACAGTTGCGCGAATACCACGTGCTCGTGGATCGCGCGCGGCTCGAAGCGCGCGGCGTCTCGCTGCAGCAGGTCTCGGACGCAGTCAAGAACGCGAATGTCATCACATCGCCAGGCCTCATCAACGAAAACCACCAACTCGAACTGGCGCTCGTCAGCGGACAGGCCACGTCGATCGACGATCTCGCCGCGATCGTGGTGACGTCCGTCAACAACGTGCCGGTACGCATCGGCGACGTCGCCACCGTCACGCCCGGTCTCGAACCGCGCTTCACCATCGTCACCGCGGACGGCCGTCCCGCCGTGCTGCTCAACGTCCTGCGCCAACCGACCGCGAACATCCTCTCCGTTGCCGACGGCGTGAAAGCGGAAGTGGCGCGGCTGAAAAAGCAGCTCCCGCCTGACGTTGAAGTGAAGCCGTACTACGACCAGTCGCTGCTCGTCAGCAGCTCGGTCAGCTCCGTACGCGACGCCATCCTCATCGGCCTCATTCTCTCCGTTGCCATCCTCTACGGCTTCCTGCGCAACTGGGGCACGACGCTCGTGGCCACGCTGGTCATCCCGATCACCGTGCTGGTCACGTTCGTGGCGATGTGGATTGTCGGCCTCAGCTTCGACCTCATGACCCTCGGCGGCGTGGCCGCGGCCATCGGACTCGTGATCGACGACGCCATCGTCGTCGTCGAGAACATCTACACGCACATGGCCCGCGGCGAGTCGCGCGCGCAGGCAGTGCACAACGCCATCAGTGAAATCGCCGGGCCGATCATCGGCTCCACGATCACGCCGGTGGTCGTCTTCCTGCCGCTGGCGCTGCTCACCGGCATCACCGGCGTCTTCTTTCGATCGCTCGCGCTGACGATGAGCGTGGCGCTGCTCACGTCGCTCTTCCTCGCGCTGACGTTCACGCCCGTTCTCGCGGAGCGATTCATCCGCGTCGGATCGCGAGACCACGAAAGCGAAGAAGGCCCGCTCCTCACGCGACTCATCGACGCCTACGAATGGCTGCTCGCGCACGCGCTGGCGCGGCGGCGCATGGTGCTCATCGTCATCGGCGCGCTCGCGGTGCTCACGTTCTTCATCTACAAAGGCCTCGGCTCCGAATTTCTCCCGGCCTTCGAGGAGCACGGCTTCATCCTCGACTACGTCGCGCCGCCCGGCGCGTCGCTCGATGAGACCGACCGCATGCTGCGCCACGTCGAGGCGATGTTGAAGGAGACGCCCGAGGTCGATGGGTACTCGCGAAGGACGGGATTGCAACTCGGGCTGGCCGGCGTCACGGAGCCGAATACCGGCGACTTCGCCGTGAAGTTGAAGGACAACGCGTCGACCGAGGAGGTCACGAGCGCGCTGCGGCACAAGATCGAATCGACCGAGCCGGCGCTGCGCGTCGAGTTCCTCGGCATCCTCTCCGATCTCATCGGCGATCTGGTCAGCTCGCCCGAACCGATCGAGATCCGCGTCTTCAGCGAGGACGCCGCGGCGCTGCATCGCGCGGCCACCGAGATCGCCGCGGCGATCGGGAAAATCGACGGCGTCGTCGACGTCTTCAACGGCATCGTCGTCAGCGGTCCGGCAGTCACGTTCCAGATCGATCCGCAGCGCGCGGCGCTGTACGGCGTCACCGCCGCCGACGTGAACGAATCGATGACGACCGCCCTCGGCGGCGACGTCGTGTCGAACGTGATCGAGCACGGACGCGCCACCGGCGTTCGCGTCCTCCTCGGCGGACCGCGTCCCCAACTCGATGACCTGCGCGCGCTGCCAATCAAGGCGTCGAACGGCTACGTGCGCATCGATCAGATCGCGACGGTCAATTACGACCCCGGCCAGACCGAGATCAATCGCGAAGGGTTGCGCCAGGCGGTCTCGGTAACCGCGCGCCTCGAAGGCCGCGACCTCGGTTCCGCGATCACCGACATCAAGTCGCAGCTCGCGAACAAAGTCCATCTCCCTGCCGGAACGACCATCGAATTTGGCGGCCTGTATCAGGAGCAGCAGGCCTCGTTCCGCGAACTCCTCGTCGCCCTCGGCCTGGCGATCGCGCTCGTATTCCTGGTGCTCGTCGTCGAGTTCCGTTCGTTCGCGCATCCCGCCGCCATCGTCGCCGGCGCCGTGCTCGCGCTCTCCGGCAGCCTGGCCGCGCTGCTCATCACGCGTACCACGCTCAACGTCGTCTCGATGATGGGCCTGATCATGATCGTCGGCATCGTCTCGAAAAACGGCATCCTGATGCTCGACACCGTCGAAGACCACCTCCGCGCTGGCGAAGACCTCACCACCGCCCTCCGCCGCTCCGGCCGCCGCCGCTTCCGCCCCGTGCTGATGACGTCCCTGGCCGCCATGCTCGGTATGCTGCCGTTAGCACTCGCCCTCGGCTCCGGCTCCGAATTGCTGCAACCGCTGGCGATCTGCGTCATCGGCGGATTGCTCTTCGCGCTGATGTTGTCGCTGGTGGTGACGCCGACGATCTACGCGATGATCAGGCGGGAATCCGTGTAGCGATATATGCCAGCGAGCCGCTGGCGGTACAGCCGCCGAGCCGGCGGCGCTACGATCTGGCCGCGTATGAGTACGTCAGCGCGCGCAGCGCGCCGACGTAGCGCCGTCGGCTCGACGGCTGTACCGCCGGCGGCTCGCCGGCATTACGGTGCATCTGCCGGACGCCCAAACAAATACCCCTGCCCGAATTTGATGCCGAGGTCCCGCGCGGCGGCCTCGGACGACGCATCCTCGATCCCCTCGATGATGATGTCGCAGCTGAACTCCGCGCCGAGGGCGACGATGTTGCGGATGATCTTCAGCTTGGTCGGATCGGATTCGAATTGCGTTCCGAAGAGCTGGCTGATTTTCAGATACGACGGACGAATCTGTTCGATCAACGGCAGATGCGAGTACGCGACGCCGACGTCGTCGAAGGCGAAGCGCACGCCGAGGGCGCGAAGTTGGTCGATGGCCGTGAAGAGGGAAGGAGTGTGGCGAAGCTCCTGCTGCTCGGTGATTTCGAGCACGACGCGCGCGAGGTCGATGCCGCTCTGCCGCGCAGACGCCGCCAGCGTCGCGGCGATGCCGATGTCGTCGAGCGCGGCGGGATGAATGTTGAGAAACAGCCGGATCGATTCCGGAAACGTCACCGCCGTGCGCATCGTCGTCTCGATGCATGCTCTTTCGAGCCGCGCGACATCTTTGCGCCGCGTCGCGTACGCGAACAGCAGGTCCGGACGTTCGAACGGTTCGCCGCCGCGATAGCGCGCCAGCGACTCGACCGCGTAAGTCGATCGATCGGCCAGCGAAACGATCGGCTGGAAGCGCGGACGAAGATCGCTGCTGCCGATGACATCGTCCAGAGTCGGCACGATCACCAGCGACGGCGCTTCGTCACCGGACGCTTCGTTGAGCAGCGGCTCTAACTCGCCGGTGCCGAACGGTTTCGACAACACTGCATCCGCGCCGCGCCGTTCGGCCTCGGCCACCAACTCGTCGGAGCTGTGGCCGGTCATCAGGATCACGCGCGCCGAGGGGGCGACGTGCATGATCTCGGTGATGAACTCCAGCCCTTCGAAACGGAACGGGCCGGAGAGCTTGACGTCGGTGACGATGTCCGTAACCGGCTCGGCCGCGAGAATCACCTGCGCCGATTCGAGATCGCGGCAGACGATGATGCGCCGTCCGTTGCGTTCGAGCGCGACCGCAAGCCCGAGTCCGATGATCGGGTCGTCATCGACGATGAGAAGTGTCTGCAAAAGGGAGCGGCGGCCGAAGCCGCCGCGCTCCGGTTACTTCGCGTTCTTCTTCTTCGCCGCGGGATGTGCGGCCGTGGCTGCCGCGATCTCCGCCTTTTTGGCGCGATCCTTCTCGCGCTGCGCGGTGCGGCGGCGCGACTCGATCGAGGCGCGCGCTTTTTCTCCATTGATCTTTGACATGAAAGCCTCCGCGCCCACCTTACCAGCTATTTCTTCGCTTGCAGAGCGTCGAGATCGGCCAGCACGTCATCGCTGTGCGTGGGCGGCTTCACTTTCAGGTAGACCTTGCGGATCACGCCGTTCGGATCGATGAGGAACGTATTGCGCGCGGACATGGTGTTGCCCTGATAGCTCATCGTCGAGCCGTAGGTCGTCGAGACGGTGTGCTCTGTATCGGCCAGCAGCTTGAAGTTGAGTCCCTCTTTCGCGCAGAAGCCCTTGTGCGATTCTGCCGAATCGACGCTGACGCCGACGATCACGGCGTTCTTCGCTTCGTACTTGGCGATATCGCGCTGGAAGTTGTGGGCTTCCAGGGTGCACCCGCCGGTGAAGTCCTTCGGGTAGAAGTAGAGGACGACCCACTTGCCCTTGAACTGGTCGAGCGAGACAGACGGCGAATCCTGACTGGGCAGTTTGAACTTCGGCGCCGCGGTTCCCTCGGCCGGCGGAGCGGGCGCGGGGACGTCGGCGGCAAACGCGGCGGTGGCGAGCAGCAATGCAGCGGCGAGATTGGCAATCGTTTTCATGTGTAAGTAGCTCCTCGGCGCTTTTTAGCACATCGGCTACGGGTCCGCCGAAAACGCTACAGTAACGTCATGAAGACTCCCGACTACGGCGTCGATGCGCCCGGCGTGATCCGCAATCTCCTGATGGTCGCGGTGGCAGGAGCTCTCATCTGGATCACCGCGAGGATCGGCTGGTGGTCCGGCAACATCGGAGGCGGCGGCGTGATCCTTCCGCTCTCGCACATCGCGCCGTGGCCCGCGGCGAGCTGTTTCGTCATGGCGATCTGGATGCTGTACGACAGCAAGATCGGCAAGATGCGCACGCGCGAGCAGTTGCTCGACAACCATCGCTGGACGGGAAGCGAGCGCGTGCTCGACGTCGGCTGCGGACGCGGACTGATGCTGGTCGGCGCCGCGAAGCGCCTCACCACCGGCACGGCCTCGGGCATCGATCTGTGGCAGGCGGAGGATCTGTCGGGCAATCGCCCCGAGGCCACGATGCAGAACGCGGAAGCGGAGAGAGTGGCCGATCGCGTGGACGTGCAGACCGCGGACATGCGCAAGATCCCATTCCCCGACGCGACGTTCGACGTGATCGTTTCCTGCTCTGCGATCCACAACGTCTACGACGCGGCCGGACGGCGGCAAGCCATCGGCGAGATCGCGCGTGTGCTGAAGCCGGGCGGCGAGGCGATCATCGACGACATCCGCCACGGGCGGGAGTACGCGGAGAGTTTCGCGGCGCACGGCTGCACGTCGAAGTCAGTGGGTTCGGCGATCGCGTCGGTGTTTCTGGCGATCGTGACGTTCGGATCGCTGCGTCCGGCGACGCTGCTCGTGCGCAAGAAGTGACGCTTCACCACAAAGACACAAAGGACACAAAGAAAGCCTTTGTGCTCTTTGTGTCTTTGTGGTGAAAACGGTTCTACGCGAATTCGGCAGGATCAAACCTGCTAACCCCGCAATGCTCCTGACTCGATCTTGTCCTCGATGCGCCGATCGGGCGCCAGCCAGATCAGCGCGACGGTCACGAAAATGGCCCACGAGATCGATCGGTGTACGAACGCCAGAGGAACCGCGGCGACGTACAGCGCCATCGAGATCATCCCTTTCTTGTCGTTCCCGATCGCTGCGCGCAGTTTCGAGTGCTCACCCTGATGCGCGATGATGACCTGCACCAGGATCGTGTACGAGATCGCCGCCAGCAGAAGCACGGTGCCGTAAAGCGCCGTCGGCAGCGACGCGAAATCGTTCTCGCCCATCCATCCGGTCGCGAACGGTACGAGCGACAACCAGAACAGCAGGTGCATGTTCGCCCACAGAATCCGCCCGTTGACGCGGTCGACGGTGTGAAACATATGGTGATGGTTGTTCCAGTAGATCGCCAGAAAGACGAAGCTCATGGCGTAGCTGAGCAGCAGCGGAATCAGCGGCCGCAGCGAGCTCCAGTCCGCGCCATGCGGCACGCGCAACTCGAGCACCATGATCGTGATGAGGATGGCGATCACGCCGTCGCTGAAGGTTTCGAGCCGCGCTTTGGACATGGAGGAAGTGTAACGGAGCACCTGCGGACGTAGCGCCGGCGGCTCGCCGGCTGGACCGCCAGCGGCTCGCTGGCGCGTGAATTCTCCGCCGCGCGTGGACGTGCCGCCGAGCCGGCGGCGGTACAGCCGTCGAGCCGACGGCGCTACGATCGCCGCGCTAGACTTTCGCCATGTCCGATCTCGCGCGCAACAAGCAGACCGTCGTCGCCTTCTACGACCTGATGTTCAACCAGTGCCGTCCCGCCGAGGCCATCGAGAAGTACACCGGCGACACGTACATCCAGCACAACCCCGACGTCGGCGACGGGAAGCAGGCCTTCATCGACTACTTCGTGCGCATGGCTGCCGAGTTTCCGGGGAAGCATGTCGAATTCAAGCGCGTGATCGCCGAGGGAAACTACGTCGTGTTGCACTGCCACCAGACCTGGCCGGGCGATACCGATTGGGCCGGCATCGACATCTTTCGCCTCGATGATGACGGCAAGGTGGTCGAGCATTGGGACGTGCTGCAGCGCGTGCCGGACGAGTCGGCGAATCCGAACACGATGTTCTGAGCGCGTTACGTGCGCAGGAAGATCGGCTGTCCGACCGCCAGCCGGCCGATGCGCGTGACCGTGCCGTAGATCCCCGCGGTGTTCTGGTGCAGGCGGACGACCGTCTTCATCATTTCCGGCGCGGAGCTGGCCGAGTCGGGATCGAGGTTCAGCATCGCGCAGCGAATGTCGCGCATCGTGACGTTGATGGCCGGCGCGTCGTCCCCCTCGCCGAACGAAAGCACGCCGCCCACCCACTCGTCCTCCTGGAAGGGAGCGGGCCGCAGCAGACGCGCGAGGACGTTCGGACGAAAGCGCCGCACGTCCGGACGCTGCCCCGCCAGCCGCGAGATCTCGTGCACCGTATCGAGGGCGATCACGGAGACGGCGCCTTCGTCGAAGATGCCGTGCTTCAACTGCATCATCTGCACGGGAGCGCCGTGACGGCGTCCGATCTCCGCGGCCAGCTCTTCACCGAAGACCGGCAGCAGATCGCCATCCGGCGTACGGACGTGCGTCGGAAGATCCGCGCCGTCTTCACGATGCGGAGAGAACCGCAACAGGTCGGGAAGCTTGCCCGCCGTCAGAAACGGGAACCCGGTAGGGTCGTTGAGCTTCCGGATTGCCAGACGCCGGTCGCCTTCAAAGCCGTGCCACCCCAATTCGGCCGCGTCGAGCCGTTCGCCGGCCATCGACTTCACGGGATAGCGGAAGAGCGCCTCGATATGTCCGATTTCTGTAAGCATGATCGACCGGGGATTCTACGGGCGTCCGCGTCGAAGCGTTGGCGGACGTAGCGCCGGCGGCTCGCCGGCTGGACCGCCAGCGGCTCGCTGGCGCGTGAATTCCGCGGCGCGTGACTTGCCGCCGAGCCGGCGGCGGTACAGCCGGCGAGCCGCCGGCGCTACGAGGCCGCGCGTTGGCGGTATTCAACCATCTGCGCGTAAATCGGAGTGAGCGCGTCGATCTCGCACGACGTTCCCACGAAGCGGTACGTCGTTTCGAAGTCTTCGTAGCTGCGTGCGCGCCAGAGCCGCCCGGCCGTATCGACGACCAGTGAATGCCCCACACCTCCTCGGAAAATCGACGACCCGTCAGTGCCGATGTAGAGCTGGCACGTCCACGGCCTTTCGGCGGGATGTTGTGCCATGAACTCTGCGATGTCGCCAACGAGTCGGGCAAAGAGATCGGCGCGTTCGGCGGGCGGAGCGTCGAGCGTCTGCGCGATGGCGCGGCTCAGCATGCCGTCGGCAGGTGAGGTGAGTACGCCGGATTGAAGCGGCTGTTCAGCAATCGTCGACACTGGACTCGCCCGATTGTAGCTGCACGGTCACGACGCGCGATTCTCCAAAGGGACGCCGCTCCGGCACAGCGGACACTCCGCCGCCAGCCAGGTCTGGAATGCTCGTCTGTCCAGCGCGACGACCGGAATGTTCATCGATGCAAAGTAGTCCGTCGCCTTCGTGCCGAGGATGAGCAGCGATCCGACGACAACGGTCGTCGCGCCGATGTCCTCCAGTTCCGATACGACCGCGCGAACGGACGATCCGGCGCTGATGACGTCATCGACCACCGCAAACCGTTCCTTCGACGCATGCTCCCGCAGCCCTGCCGGCAACCGATAACGCGCGCCAAACAAAGTTGTCGACGAATCACCCGCGCTCTTCTCGCAGTAATAGAAGCGAACGCCCATCGCCGACGCCACCGCCTGCGCGAGAAACGCGCCGCCGAGAAGCGGTCCGCAGATCGCCGATACATCATGCGGACGAATCAGACCGGCGAGCGCATCCACCTGCGGAGCGATCGCCGCCGGTTCGATAAACAGCGCGTCGAGGTCGAACCATGTATCCGCGTGATAGCCGGATTCGAGGAGTAAGTGTCCGTTGCGGCGGGGGATACCGCCGACGATCTGATTCACAATGTTATCGAAAGGAAACCGCCGCATGCCTTATTGCAACGAAGCCTGACGCCGATATTGCTGAGACTATCTAGGTTTCGGGGAACGCGTCAGCCCTCTAGCGTCGTCTGATTCCCATGTCGTAACGTTAAAGGCAGCGACCCGTCGCTCACGGATGTTTCCAGTGCTGTCGAGCAACAACACTTCGATGATGAGTATAGGGGCGTCGACGGCTTGATCCCCGCGACCTAATGCGGCGACGGCGCTAGGCGCGTTCTGTATTGTGCCGCCAACGGCGATGATGTGTCGTTTGGCGAGATTTCTAAAATCAATAACCAAAGGTGTCTTCTTGATCTGCGGTGTGCTGATGTCGAACCCCTGAACGACGAACGTCTTCGGGTCTAACTCGACGCTAATCTGAGAATTCTTCGCAATCTGGACGCCACCGCCCGGTCCGATGAGGTTTTCGCGCGAACGGGCCGATGCTTCGTAGCACGCCACATCCCACGGTCCTCCTTGGCGTACCCCATGGCAACTTGTCCTGTTGAGGCCGAACCAATTACGGTTGTTACCACGGTCCGTATAACAAATCATGACGGCCGAACTTGGTTGAACCATTACTAAGCAGAGGATGATCGAAAAGGCTATCGTGCGCATTGGCTTATCTCCTTGTTTTATCTTTTCCTGTAAGTGATGCTCTACGGCGGCGAGATGCAGAAATTGGTCACGTTGATGGTCAAGTGTCGAGCGACCGGTAATCCTCATCTCAAGAGCAAACGATCCAGGGACACATTTCTCACCGAGCACCTCGGATTATTGGGCACGACAATTGTGTCGACAGCGATGCAGTTCTGGCCAGGAGTCTCGCAACACTCATAACCACCACGCTGAATCCTGCAGGTTCGGTTCGCCTCGCACTGCAGAAGGGGCTTCTGGCGGCAAAGGTAGTCGCGGATCGCATCAGAACAGAGAGGAAAGCCGCCGTTACCGACCCCGCCTCCTCCGTTCCCGCCGGTTCGGTCGGGAATCGTAATCGACTGTCGGTCAACTGTCTGGCTCGTTCCGAGATCGGTGACGACAAACGTCAGTGTCCGGCCGTTCCGAACCATGTCGGTCCGCTGCATCGTGATGCTGTTCTTTTGTTTGTCGCGAATTGACTCGTATTTCAGAGCGACTGTTCCGTCTCCCTTAAGCGTAATGCCCGTGGTCACGCCGGTGCTGGTGAACGATGCGGTTGCCTGAGCATCGTCTTCGTGTGAAGTAAAGGTATACCCCTTGAGGTCCGCGCCCTTCGCCGCAGCAACGAGTTCGGCTTTTGGATCGGGCGGAGCTTGACGGCACGAAGCCACTACAAAACACAACGAGACGATCGCGAACAAAGTTATACGTTTCATGAATGCCTCCAATACAGGAATAGTGACTGATGGCGGCGATTCGTTTCAGTTGTGACTTCGTAGACGACGGCTGACGTCCGTTTTCCGCGGGCGGGCGGCGGATTGTCGATTTAATGCGGTCCCCGTGTGGCGTCGCGTCGCGTCACTTTAACCTCCCGAAAAGCGTCACATACACCTCAATCCCATCCCACAAATTCTGAAGCCGGATGTTCTCGTTCGCGGCGTGCTGGTTGTCGTCGTGGTTGGCGATGGGGAGGATGAGGACGGGCGTGTTGTTGGGCTGCTGGAAGAGGTACATCGGGATGCTGCCGCCGAGGGTGGGGACGCGGACGGGTGGGTGTCCGGCGGTCGACATCAGTGCTGCGATCTGTTGGGAGAACGGGAGGTCGAGCGGGGTGCGGGCGGGCGGGTAGCCGGCGCCCCAGGTGAGTTTGGCGGTTTTGGAGTGGGCGAGGCGGGTGGCGGCGTCGGGTGTCGTGCGGACGATCGTGTATCCCTGCGACGCGAGGTGTTGTTCGACGAGCTTCTTGATCGACTCCGGCGTCTCCGTCGGCACGAGGCGGAAGTCGAGCGATGCGGTGGCCTCGGTCTGGATCGTGTTCGAGGCCTGCGCTCCTACATGCCCCGACTGGATTCCTCGGACATTCAGCGCGGGGAGCATGAGCGACTGATTGAGGTTGTCGCTTTCCGTTGAAGCGATACCGAATTCGCGTTTGAGGTCGGATTCGACCGGAGGCATCTTCGCGATGGCGTCCTGTTCGGCGGCCGAGGAGGGCTTTACGTCGTCGTAGAAATGAGCGATGAGGATGTGGCCGGTCTCGTCGCGCATCGAGTCGATGAGGTGCGTGAGGCGGATGATCGGGTTGGGGACCCAGTTGCCGTAGTGGCCGTCGTGCAGGCCTTTGACGGGACCGTAGACCGTCAGCTCCGCGTCGACGACGCCGCGCGCGCCGAAGACGAGTTGCATGCGGCGGCTTTGATGGACGGGACCGTCGCAGAGGATCCAGGCGTCGGGGCGGAGGACGTCGGGATATTTTTCTAAGAATGCATTGAGGTGAGGGGATCCGGCTTCTTCTTCGCCCTCGAAGACGAAGCGGAGATTGACGGCGGGCGCGTGGCCGGACTTCCGCAGCGCGTCGAGCGCGGCGGCCATGGCGATGATGGGAGCCTTGTCGTCGCCGGAGGAGCGGGCGTAGAGGCGCCATTCGGGATCGATCGCCGCCGCGTTGCGCCAGTCGACGTCGTTGCCGGCGGCGTCGCGCATGACCGGCGTCCACGGCGGCGTTTGCCACTGCTTCGCATCGACCGGCTGGCCGTCGTAGTGCGCGTAGAAGGCGATGGTTTTCTTCGCACCCGGGACGGGGATGTCGACGACGACGATGGGCGGGGCGTTGTCGAGGGTGAGGAGTTTCGTCTTCACGCCGCGCTTCTCGAACATGGACTGAATCGCGGCGGCGTTGCGGGCGATGTTCGGCGCATCCGTGGCGAGGTTGGGGATGGCCAGGAAATCGGTGAACTCGGTGAGGATGGCGCGTTGATCGGTGAGCGAGATGAGGAGGAGTAGAAGTCTCAGCACGCCGCTACGATAAAGGCTTTTCACCACGGAGGCACAGAGGACACAGAGAGAGTCCTTCTCCCCCGCGGTTTTTTTGCGGGGGTGAAGGTGCCGAAGGCGGTTGAGGGGGGTCGCGCTTGGGAGATCGCGTAGCGCCGGCGGCTCGCCGGCTGTACCGCCGGCGGCTCGCCGGCAGGTCTCGCGATCACGTTTGCCGCCGAGCCGGCGGCGGTACAGCCAGCGAGCCGCTGGCGCTACGCGCGTCGCACTTCGTGTCTCTCCCGGAAGAAGACGCCGGGAGAGGGGACGGAAAGACTCTACACGGAGCAGCCAGAGACGCCGTCGGCGAGCCGCTGGCGGCCTCCACGACAAGGGAAAATGCCTGCCGAAAAGGTGAAATCTCTTTCCATGGAAAGAGAAAAGCCTCTTAAATAGGTGTTTTCGCCTCTTTGGGAGGATATTTTCCCTCTCGGGCTGGCTTTTTAGCCTTCGCCAGAGGCGATTTTGCCTTCAAAGTGGGAGAAAATGCCTCACCCGGAGCGTTTGGAGCCTCTGAAAGAAGAGAAATATCAATCCATGGGAGGAGAAAATGCCTCCTCAATCGGTGTTTTCACCTCCCATGGAGGTTATTTTTGTTCTCGGGGAGGCTCTTGAGCCTTCGGCAGAGGCAATTTTGCCTTCGAAAGCGGCGAAAATGCCTCTTTCAGAGCGCCTGGACGCTCTGAAAGAGGACAAATATCAATCCATGGGAGGAGAAAACACCTCCTCGATCGGTGTTTTCACCTCCCATGGTGGATATTTTTGTTCTCGGGGAGGCTCTTGAGCCTTCGGCAGAGGCGATTTTGCCTTCGAAAGCGGCGAAAATGCCTCTTTCAGAGTGCCTGGACGCTCTGAAAGAGGGTAAATATCAATCCATGGGAGGAGAAAACACCTCCTCGATCGGTGTTTTCACCTCCCATGGAGGATATTTTTGTTCTCGGGGAGGCTCTTGAGCCCTCGCCAGAGGCGATTGTTCCTTCGAAGT
>Ga0157375_10000773_pt1 | contig 28047 bp, 28 predicted proteins | sample M35metaG_FD_115311 | JGI IMG/M metagenome (GOLD analysis project Ga0157375, IMG submission 115311) | Miscanthus rhizosphere microbial communities from Kellogg Biological Station, Michigan, USA - M3-5 metaG | ecosystem: Host-associated > Plants > Roots > Rhizosphere > Soil | place: USA: Michigan... | reverse complement strand
TTGCCCGAGAGGGTTTGAGGAAGGATAACCTTTTCGATGAGGGCCTCTGGATAGGTGATCAGCACTTTTCGATTTCCTCCCCCGCTTATTTTGGTTAACGCCTCTGTTCTTAGCATCAGGTGACTGCTGTTCAACAGTTTGAAATTCTTCTTGTTCTTAAACGAGGAGGGGAAATAGAACAGGTCTAGTGCCTGGGTCAGATTCTCCAGCGAATTGTGAAAATAGGCGGCTTCTTCGGCATCATTCACGATGACGAGGTGATTAGCGGAAGCGGCATAGTCGTGGGTAAAAACAGCGCTGAAAACAAATTCCGCGGAACTGCCCTGGAGATTGTGTAGAAAAACCCTGGCGGGTTGGGGCAATAGGACTCCCGCCGCAAGTTGTTCTATACGGGAATCTTTTCTAAATCCATCCAGCAGCAAACTCAGGTTCATCTATTGGGACGCAAATATACGGAGTTGAGGTTAAAGGCGAAAGGTTAAAGGTTAAGGGTCGATTTACCATCTTTCCCCTTTAACCTTTAACCCATCACCCTTCAAAAAATGTCTTTTTAAAATATGGCTGGTAATTAAAATATTGTATAATTGCTGACCGAAACTAACTGCTGTTTTTTAAAATTATCTCAACGATTGCTTGCTATTCTGACTGAAGCGAAGCCGACGGCTTCGCTTCTTTTTTGATGCTGGACACCAGATACCAGATAGTGTGAGTTTGGGAATGGAACTTGATATTTGAACTTACACCCACCCACACCCGCACTATCTGGTATCTGGTATCCGGTATCTGGTATCCAAAATCTTTCCATATTTTCCCTAAAATTTTCAAATATGGCCATGGAACCCTGGCGCACAGGAAGGGTAATTAAAATTGAGGAAGAGGCAGACCAGACACGCCGTTACTGGATCGAAGTTCCCGAGCTGGAAAAATTTGATTTTAAACCCGGTCAATTTGTAACCCTGGATTTGCCCATCCATGAACAAAAAAGCAAGCGGCTAAGAAGCTACTCAATAGCATCCTGGCCCGATGGCACCAATGTGTTCGAACTGGTCATTGTTTTGCTCGAAGACGGATTGGGTACGAATTATCTTTTCAAAGAAGTGAGTGTGGGATCTGAGCTGGTCTATCGCGGGCCACAAGGTGTCTTCACGCTCCCGCCTCTCATTGAAAAAGACCTTTACTTTATCTGCACAGGAACAGGTATTGCGCCCTTCAGAAGTATGCTGCATTATATTTCCGAGCACAATGTGCCTCATCAAAACCTCTACCTGATATTTGGGTGCCGGAAAAAAGTGAATCTCCTTTATTACGAAGAATTGCAGGCGCTCGTCCAGGATATTCCAAACTTCCATTACATCCCTACACTTTCAAGAGAAGAATGGGAGGGCAAGACCGGGTATGTACACGCCATCTATGAAGAATTGGCAACCGGCGGCCGACCATCCGCTTTTTATCTGTGCGGCTGGAAGAATATGATTGACGAGGCTAAGCAAAGAATCCAGGCCATGGGATTCGAAAGGAAGTCCATTCACCAGGAATTGTATGGTTAAGGCCGGATGTTCATTCTCTCCAAAATATTGTTGTTTTTACTCAATCCGCTTTTTTGGATTTGCTTAGCGCTTCTGCTCAGCTGGCTGATCAAAAAGCCGGTATGGAAGAAACGGTTACGTATAACCGCGATTGTATTGCTCCTCGTATTCAGTAATCCTTTTCTCATCAATCAGGTGCTGACGGCTTATGAAACGCCTAAACATAATATCGCCGACAACGAAAAATATGGCGTCGGCATTCTGTTGGGCGGCTTTGTGGGTTTTGACGCAAATGGAGAGGGATATTTTAATGAAGCCTCAGAGCGCATCATCCAGTGTTTGCGATTATACAAGACAGGACATATTCAGAAAATCCTGATGTCGGGCGGCAGTGGCACGCTGTTGAGACAAGAGTACCGGGAGGCCGATTTTACCAAGGATCAACTCACCAAAATGGGCGTAGATCCTGCAGATATTGTGATTGACAGGAATTCTCGCAATACCTATGAAAATGCAGTGTTTAGTAAAAAGATCCTGGATTCTATGCGAATCTCGGGACCATACCTGCTCATCACTTCTGCATGGCACATGCCAAGGGCTGCTGCTGTTTTCAAAAAGGCCGGACTTCGTATTCAGCCATTTCCCTGCGATTATAAGCATAGCATCACTTCCGATCCCGAAGATTTCATTGTTCCTTCAGCAGCTGCCATGGGAAGATGGTCAATCGTGATTAAGGAGTGGATTGGGATTTTGGTTTATAAACTTACGGGGAAGGCGTAGTGAGTTAACCAGTTAACCAGTTAACCAGTTAACCAGTTAACCAGTTAACCAGTTAACCGGTTGATCTGTTGATCAGTTGGCTAATTTACTGGTTAACTGGTTAACTGATCAACTTACTTACGATATCCTTCACTTGTGCAATCTTAACTCTCTCCTGTACCATAGTATCGCGATAGCGAATGGTGACAGTTTGATCCAACTTGGTTTGCTGATCGATCGTAATGCAGAATGGTGTTCCAATCGCATCCATACGCCTGTAACGCTTTCCAATCGTATCCTTTTCCTCGTAAAAGCAATAGAAATGCTCACGGCATTCTTTCATAATCTCTTTCGCAATTTCAGGCAGGCCGTCCTTTTTAACCAGAGGCAAAATCGCCAATTTGATGGGCGCAAGCTTCGGGGGTATCTTCATCACAACCCTTGAATCTTTCGTTCCATCCTCGCGGGGAATTTCCTCGTTGGTGTAAGCCTCGCTCATCACAAGCAGACAGGTCCTGTCCAACCCTATTGAAGTTTCCACTACATAGGGAACATAATTCTGATTGATTTCAGAATCGAAGTATTGCATTTTCTTGCCGCTGAACTGCTGGTGGCGACTCAGGTCATAGTCTGTCCGGGAGTGAATTCCCTCCACTTCTTTGAATCCAAATGAAAATTCAAATTCTATATCAACGGCCGCGTCTGCGTAGTGTGCCGGCTTGATGTGATCGTGAAAACGGTATTTGGCAGGATCGAATCCCATCGACAAATGCCAGGCCATCCTCTCCTTCTTCCAGTATTCATACCATTCTTTCTGTGTGCCGGGACGACAGAAGAATTGCATTTCCATTTGTTCGAATTCGCGCATACGGAAAATAAACTGACGGGCCACAATTTCATTCCTGAAAGCCTTCCCTACCTGTGCAATACCAAACGGCACTTTCATTCTGGCGGATTTCTGAACATTCAGAAAATTCACGAAAATGCCCTGGGCTGTTTCAGGCCGCAGATAGATCGTGTCCGCCTCTTCGGTTACGGATCCCAGTTGGGTTGAAAACATCAGGTTGAATTGCCTCACATCCGTCCAGTTGGCGGTGCCGCTCACGCCGCACTTAATCTTGTTGTCGTCAATCAGCTTCTTCATGCCAGCGAAATCCTCCTTCACCGTCAATTCATCCAATTCCGCGAGCAATGCATCACCCTTTTCCTTGGGAAGTGTTGCTGCATGACCTTCGATCAAATGATCAACCCGGTATCTTTTCTTGCTGTCCTTATTGTCAATCATCGGGTCGCTAAAATTATCGACATGTCCCGATGCCTTCCAGGTCGTAGGGTGCATGAAAATGGCCGCATCAATGCCCACAATGTTTTCATGCATCTGCGTCATACTCTTCCACCAATAGTCGCGGATATTTTTCTTCAGCTCACTTCCCCAGGGACCGTAATCATACACGGCACTTAGGCCATCATAGATTTCGCTGCTCTGAAAAATAAAGCCGTACTCTTTCGCATGCGCAATAATATCCTGCAAAGGATTCGATTCCGTTTTTGCCATAAGGCTGCAAAGATAAGTGTTGAGGGGATTTGGAGCTTATTTCAGCTTTTCATTTTGAAGATGCCTGTCGGCGTCGCGGGATTGTTTTTTTGCAAAATTTTTCTCCATGGCATCAGTCAGGTTCACACCCGTTTGATTCGCCAAACAGATCAGGACCCAAAACACGTCGGCCATTTCATCGGCCAGGTCTTTTCCTTCTTCACCTTTCTTAAAAGACTGATCGCCGTATTTGCGCGCCATGATCCGCGCCAGTTCGCCCACTTCCTCCGTCAAAATGGCCATGTTGGTGAGTTCGCTAAAATACCTGACGCCAACGGTTTTGATCCATCCGTCAACTTTTTCCTGTGCTTCCTGGATTGTCATGACAATTATTTTGTAAGCGTGATCGCAATTTATTCCCTTGCTTTGGTATCGATCCAGATTGTGACCGGGCCGTCGTTCAGCAGGTTTACTTTCATATCTGCCCCGAATATCCCTGTTTGGACAGGCATTCCCAGTGCTTCCGAAATCATATGGATCATTCTCTCATAAAGCGGTATTGCTATTTCGGGTTTGCTTGCACGTATATAAGACGGCCGGTTGCCTTTCTTTGTCGCCGCATGAAGTGTAAATTGGCTTACAAGCAGGATTTCCCCGGCTATTTCTTTTACAGACAGGTTCATCACCCCTTCACGATCGTCAAAAATGCGCAGGTTGACAATTTTGTTTGCAAGCCATTCCATGTCCTCTGTCATGTCGCTGTCTTCAATTCCCAGGAAAACCAGTAAACCTTTTCCAATTGCGCCCGTTATCTGGTGATCAACTGTTACGGATGCATTTGCAACCCTTTGAATAACAGCACGCATAATCTGAAACTTTATTTGTATTTTTAACGGCTCTAATCATGTTTGAATGATGCCGAAACCATTCCCCAGGTGAGGTTTTCAAACATTCGCCATTAAACCCAATACTCCCAAAAATGCCCAGGCCTCATGAACAAGATAGATATAAACAGGGAAATCAAATTTAAAACGGCACGTAGCGGAGGAAAGGGCGGACAAAACGTGAACAAGGTAGAGACCATGGTAGAAGGCTATTTTGACATTCAAAACAGTCAACTATTCACAGGTGAGCAGAAAGGAAGGCTCATCCAGAAACTTTCAAACCGCATCAACAGCGAAGGTTTGTTTATGGTCAAATCCCAGTCGGAAAGAACCCAACTGGGAAACAAATATGAAGTTGTTCGAAAAATGAATCAGCTCATCGCATCGGCACTGGTAAAACAAAAAAAACGTGTCCCTACGAAGCCCAACGCGAAGGCCAAACAAAAGCGTATAGAATCAAAGAAGAACAGAGCCCAGGTCAAAGAAACAAGAAGAAAACTGAATTCGAGGGACCTTTAATCCCAACAATGAAAACAATTTTGAAACTCGTTTTTTTAGGCGCATTTTTCTTCATTTTTTCCTGCTCGAAGGATAAGCGTGAAGAGACCGGTGCACAAAATGGTGTAGCGGCTGTCCGATTGAATTTTGCAAACATGGCTGGCAGTGATGCGCTTCTATTTGGAAACGTTTACCAAACCAGCCTTGGCGAAGACATTTCACTTCACACTTTCAAATATTATATTAGTAATATCAGTTTCAAAGAGGCGGGTACGACCAATGAAATCATTGCACCCGAGACCTATCACCTGGTTGACCACTCAGACCCCACTACCTATTCATTTATTTTGAATCTTCCTGCTGTCCAGTTGAGCCAGATACGTTTCCTGTTGGGTGTAGACAGCACAAAAAATGTTAGTGGTGCGCAGAGTGGTGACCTCGATCCGGCAAAGGAGATGTTCTGGACCTGGAACAGTGGTTATATCATGGCCAAGTTGGAAGGAAGCTCTTCATTTTCCAGCGAGGTGGAAAACGCCGTCACCTATCATATCGGTGGTTTTAGAACGGGAGAAAATGTAACCAGGCAAATCGTGCTTGATTTTCCGGCAGGTGAACATCTTGCGCTTGTTGATCACAAAACTGCGGATGTTTTCATCAGGGCCGATGCATTGAAGTGGTTTTCGGGTGTGAATGCTTTAAGAATTGAGGAACACCCAACCTGCACCACGCCCGGCAGCCTGGCAACTTCTATCGCAGGTAATTATGCAAATATGTTCAGCATTTCAGGCGTTAATAACCCGTGAAGCGAATAGTAATCATATCATTCATTGTTTTCATTGCAACAGCTGCGCTGTTGCTTGAGGCCTGTCGAAAGAATGACTCACTCGCACCGGGTGCATCGGTATTGAAATTTGAGATACCGCCAGGATTTCCGGATCCAACTTATAAATTCGACAACAATACACCTACGCAGCAGGGGTTTGAATTGGGACGAAAGTTATTTTATGACGGAAAGCTTTCGATGGACGGGAATTTCCCCTGTGCATCCTGCCACCAGCAGTTTGCCGCTTTTTGCACGTTCGATCATCCACGTAGTCATGGGTTCAACAATCAATTCACGCTTCGCAATGCGCCTGGCTTGTTCAACATGGCGTGGGTCTCAAACGGACTGCATTGGGATGGCGGAATCAACAATCTTGAAGTGCAACCCCTGGCACCGCTTACGGCTCCCAATGAAATGGCAGAAACGGTTGATGACGTCGTAAATAAACTGAAGGCCGACCCGGACTACCCGCGCTTGTTCAAGGCAGCTTTTGGTGACGAAACGATCAACTCACAACGAATGTTGAAAGCCATCGCCCAGTTTGTTGGGATGATGGTTTCGGCCAATTCAAAATATGATCGCGTGAAGAGTGGAAAAGACAGTTTTACACCCGAGGAGCAAAACGGATATAGTGTGTTCCAGTCGAAATGCGCGACCTGCCACCAGGAACCCTTGTTTACAGATAACTCATTCCGAAATACGGGCCTGCCTGTGATTGATGGATTGAATGATTTCGGTCGAATGAGAATTACGCGCGATCCGCAGGACTCTTTGAAGTTTAAAGTGCCCAGCCTAAGAAACGTAAATATCACTTATCCATATGGACATGACGGCCGCTTTTATTCAATCGGCGCCGTGATTGATCATTATCGCTTTGACGTGATCAATGGTCCCACCACCGATCCACTTGTAAAGAATGGCATTCCCATGAATGACGATGAAAAGGAAAACCTGATCCTGTTCTTAAGGACGCTGACGGATTCCAGTTTCGTTAATGATACAAGGTTTGCACAGCCGGAGTGAAAAGTACTAAGTACTATGTACTAGGTACTAAGTTGGTTTTGAAAATTCAGAACTTAGTACTTAGTACCTAGAACCCAGTACTTATACATTTGGCTTCTAAACTGCTGAGGATTACTTTTGTATAAATCACACCTATTGAGTGGTATTAAGAAACTCGCTGGTCAAACTTTCTGGTATGGATTGAGTTCTATTGGTGCAAGGTTCCTCAGCTACCTCCTCACCCCTTACCTGACTTACAAATTATCGGGAGCAGCATTTGGCGAAATGAGCCTCGTCTATGCCATCATTCCTTTCCTGAACGTCATCTTTACATATGGCCTCGAAACGACCTTTTTCCGCTATATGCAGCGCGAAGAATACCGGAGCGATATCTACAATACTGCGATGGTTTCGATCATTTGCAGCACGCTCTTCCTCACGGCGGTGCTGATCCTGTTCAACAATGATGTAGCCAAGCTCATCAGCATTAGAAAGCACCCCGAATACATTACCTGGAGTGCTCTGATCATCGCCTTCGACACGCTTACCGCGTTACCTTTCGCAAAGCTTCGACAAGAGGGAAGACCCATCAAATTCGCATTCGTTCGCATCATGGGCATCCTGATCTATATCGGTTTTATTTATTTCTTCTTATCCATTTGCCCCATTCTCAAAGCTCAGCATCCAAACAGTGTTTGGCTGGTCATTTATAATGAAGACCTGCAGGTTGGATACATCATTCTCGCCAATCTGGTGCAGGCCGTAGTTTCCTTCCTCCTGCTTTCCAAAGAATTTTTTGCCTTTAAATGGAATTTTAATTCCAAACTCTGGAAGGAATTCATGATTTATTCCCTGCCACTAATCATTGCAGGCTTTGGCGGAATGGTAAATGAGACGTTCGACAGGATTATGCTCGGCTGGCTTTCCACTTCAAAGGATCCATTGTTTGAAGTGGGAGCTTACAGTGCATGTTATAAATTATCGCTGTTGATTTCCCTGTTCATCCAGGCATTTAGGATGGGTGCAGAACCCTTCTTCTTTTCACATGCTGAAGGGGCGAATCCCCAGAAAGTCTATGCCCGTGTCATGAAATTTTTTGTGCTCACCATTTGCGTAATGTTCCTGGTGGTGACACTGTTTCTGGGTGTTTGGAAGAATTTCATTCAGAATCCAAGAATGTGGGTGGGTTTGAAAGTCGTACCCATTTTGTTGCTGGCAAACATGTTCCTGGGGATCTATTATAATCTTTCCATCTGGTATAAGATCACGAACAAAACGATGGCGGGCGCTTATATCACGATCATAGGTGCTGTAATCACGCTCATCATCAACTATTTCTTTATTCCCTCCTATGGTTACATGGCCTGCGCCTGGGCCACATTCTGCTGTTACGGAACCATGATGGTTTTATGTTATGTCTGGGGTCAAAAAGAGTACAGGGTACCATATGCAGCAAAAAAGCTGGTGGCCTATATGGCGTTGGCCGTGTTGCTTTTCTTCTTTCAGCGATTGATCATTCATTTCTGGGGTAATCCCTGGCTCAATTACATCAGCGGAGTTTTCATTCTTATGATCTTCGTCCTGTTTGTAGTGAAAATAGAAAAGAAAGAATTTCAAAAATTACCTGTTGTTGGAAAGTACATTACTTGAGGTAAAAGGTGAAGGGTAATGGCCTTTTACCTTACACCTTTCACCTCTTACCCGTTACCTCAAAAATGGATTATTTTTTCTTTCGTATCCAATGGTGGTTTGATCTCCATGTCCCGAATACACGGTCACTGAATCAGGCAGGGTCAAAAGCTGTGATTTGATATTTGTAATCAACGTTTCGTAATCGCCTCCTGGCAGGTCGGTCCGTCCGATGCTTCCCATGAACAGTGTGTCGCCGGCGATCACAAACGATTGTGCTTCGCAATAAAAGCATACATGTCCTGGCGAATGACCCGGGACAAAAAGTATTTTTAACAGGTCTTCACCCAACCTTATCGTTTCTCCTTCATGTATAAACTGCAGGGGACCATCATAGTTATCAAAAGGCAGGCTCCACATGAGTGCTGCAACAGGTGCATATTCCAGTACCTGCTTTTCTTTTGGATGGATTTGAGGAACTATCCCATAGCTGGACGCGATCCACTTGTTACCAAAAACATGATCCAGGTGGCAATGTGTGTTGAGCAACCCTTTTGGCAGGAGACCGTTAGTGGAAATATAATCCGAAAGCTCATTTCTTTCCTCAGGAAAATAGGTACCCGGATCTATAATGAGGCAGTCCCTGCTTTCGTTATACAACACATACGTATTCTCTTGTATGGGGCTAAATATGAAAACTTTAACGCTAAACATGGGATGATTTTTGTAGCTTAAAAAGCTCTAAATTTAGCTCACGAATCACACGAAATTATGCGAATACCAAGGAACTACAGCATTTTACGAAAGATCGTCTGGGTGGGCTTTTTCATGGTGTTGGCTAATTTTTCGATGGCCCAGTTGAACACGGTAGAATTCGGCAAAAACAGGGTTCAATACAAGAAACTCAAGTGGCGTTATTATCAAACAAAAAACTTCAATGTATACTTCAGTCAGAATGGATTAAATCTCGGCAAATTCACTGCCCAACTGGCTGAAAAAGAACTTCCCGGCATAGAGGATTTTGTTGAATACGGTCTGCAGCGCAGGGTAAATATCGTTGTCTACAACAGCTTTGACGAATTGCAGCAGTCCAATATCGGTCTTGGAATCGATTGGCAAAATACCGGCGGCGTTACCAAGCTCGTGAACAATAAGATGGTGGTCTATTATAATTCCGACCATTCGGATATGAAGAAACAGGTTCGGCAGGGAATTGCGCGCGTACTCACGGAGAACCTTCTTTTTGGTGACGACCTTGGCGAATATGCGGGCAACCAGGCATTATTGGACTTACCCACCTGGATGGTGGATGGTTACGTTTCATATGTAGGTGAAAACTGGAGTGCGGAAATGGACGACCAACTCAAGTCGGCGTTGTTGTCGGGCAAATACAGAAATTTTTATCAATTCGCATACGATAAACCTGCTTTGGCGGGACATGCCTTCTGGCGTTTTATTGCTGACAATTACAAAAAGGAAAATGTAACCTATCTGCTCTACCTCTCACGTATTTATAAAAGCACCAATAGTGCATCATTAAAGGTCACGAAGAAAAAGGTGAAGGATTTGCTTGCCGAGTTCATGCAAAAGGAAACTGATAAGTACTACGCAGATATCAGGGGAAGACGTAACGCGCCGAAAGGGAATGTTGTTAATGTGGACGAAGTAAAAAATGGCGTCGATTTCTACCGCTACCAGGCAAATCCAAACCCAAGAAACAATTCCTATGCGGTGGTGAAATTCAAGAAGGGACTGTATCGTGTGCAATATGAGGATTATGGTGAAGGAACCAAGGTGCTGCTAAAATCCGGTGTACGATCCAACCTGAACGAAGTGAATCCCAATTACCCGATGATGGCCTGGGACCCCTCGGGATCACAACTGTTGGTGATCTACACGCATGAAGGCAAAATCAAAATGTTTGTGTATGACCTGGTGAAGAAGCTCAAAGTGAAGAAGCAGGAGCTTCCTTCCGATTTCAGCCAAATCCAGGATGTAAAATACATGCTCAATAACAACACGTTGCTGTTGAGCGCAGTGAAAAATGGGCAAAGTGATATTTTTGTTTACAAGATCAACGAGCAGACTTTTGATCAAATCACAGATGATCCCTACGATGATCTTGATGCCACTTTTGTAGCTTTTCCAAATAAAACCGGAATTATTTACGCGTCCAATCGTCCGTCCCCCGGTGCATCCAAGGCCGATACGGTTTTGGCCTCTAATCACAACTACAACATTTTTATCGTCGACAATTGGAACAGGAGTGACTACAGACAAATTTCAAAACTGACCGATGTCAAGCATGGCAACGCGCGGTATCCCATGCAATACAACACGAACCACTTCACCTTTGTGAGTGATGAAAATGGTATTGCTAATCGCTTTGCAGGATTCTTTACAACCAAACGCCTGGGTATTGATACGTTATACGTGGTGGGTGACGAAGTGCTCAGAAATCCCGAACCCCAGGAGCTGGATTCAGCACTCAAGGCCTGGCAAAAAACAGAACCCGATTCCATCGGTTACATGTCCGTCACTGCCGACAGCGCTTACTCATTTCCGTTAACGAATTACCAAAGCAGCTTGCAGGAGACGCGTATCGCGGGCGGCAGTGGACAGGTCACAGAAGTAAGGCAGGAGGGCGACCTGAAATTCCTCTACAAGCTGAAAGTAAATGAAGACGCGCTGAAAAGAAGGAATGTAAATGCCAAGCCCACGGATTATATGAAACGCCTGTTGAGCCAGGAAAGACTGGCCCATGGGGAGGCGGCACAATACAAGAAAGCGGAGCCGGAAAAAGATACTGCCTCGAAACCCGCAGATGATGTTTTCCAGAATGAATTTTCAAACGACAAGGACTCTGCTGCCGCAGCCAAACAGCAGCAGGAATTGGCGCAAAATCCCATTGCTGGCGTGCCACCGGCGCCCGAGCCTGTTCTTGCCAAGGCAAAAGTGTATGACTACAGGTTGAAGTTTTCCTCAGATTACGTGGTCTCCGGATTTAACAATACAGTGCTGGTTACCCGCTGGCAACCCTATGGATATGGAGCCGGTCCCATCTATTTGCAAAATGGTAGCGGGCTGTTAAACGGTATTGTGCGCATTGGCGTATCGGACCTTTTCGAGGACATCAAGTTTGTTGGTGGATACCGGCTAAGCACCAACCTGCGCGATAATGACTACCTATTGCATTTTCAGAATTTGAGGGGCCGGATCGATTGGGGTCTGTTGTATTATCATTCATCACTAAACGATTATCCCATTTACGATCCGAACCAGGACTTTATCAAGAGCCAGTTAAGCAACAGGCTAAGTTCAAACTTGTACCAGGTCAACTTCGCGTATCCCTGGGATGTGACCCGCAGCATCAGGGCCCAGGTTGGATTTCGCCATGACAAGGTGACCATCCGCACAGACGCCAATTTCCCTGCATCGCTTACTTATTCCGACTCGGTGATCAGGAGCATGCTCGTCCACCTTGAGTACGTATATGACAACACCACAAACAAGGTGTTGAACATTTTGAATGGATTGCGGTATAAGGTTTATGCAGACTGGATCACCAATATTGACAATTCCAAACAGGAAGGAAAATACACATTCAATTTCGGCACCGATATCCGGTATTACTATCCCATATTCAGAAACTTTATTTGGGCTGGTCATGCCGGCGCGGACTTATCATATGGAAGCCAGAAGCTGATCTATTACCTGGGCGGTGTTGACGGATGGATTGATCCGAAATTCAATTTTGGTAATACGCCTGCACCCGATAACCGATATGCATATCAAACCCTGGCAGTAAACCTGCGAGGCCACAAGCAAAATGTAGCGAATGGTAACAATGCGGTTGTGCTAAACAGTGAGTTCAGGCTACCCATCATGACTACCTTCTTCAACAAACCTGTTAATAATGCCTTCCTTCGTAATTTCCAGGTCATCCAATTCTTCGACCTGGGTACGGCCTGGAACGGCGACTACAAAGGTATTCAGCGTCCCGACGTGGTTTATGGTACGCCCCCAACGCAAATCCTGATCAAGACAGGCGGTATTGGACCGTTTGTAGGAGGTTACGGATTCGGTGCACGAAGTACAATTCTCGGATATTTCCTGAGATGCGATGTGGGCTGGCCGATGAATGGTTTCTTCAGGGGCAAGCCGATTTGGTATTTTGCTTTGGGATTGGATTTCTAACAAAATACCGGTTACCGGATGCCAGATACCTGATAGCATGGGTGTGAGTGGGATCGGATTTCATGTTTGTCACACACAAACGCAAACTACCTGGTATCTGGTATCCGGAATCTGGTATTCAAAACAGAAAGCCTTGTGGATTCAGAGGTCGCTTTCGTAGAAATGCTCTTCCGGCAATCATTGAAGATGGACATATTCGCCTGCCAAAAGCCCAGGAGGCTAAAATTACCGGCTCTATAAATCTTTCGGTGGCCGAACCATACCACTGTTAAAGTGCCGCGAATCAGGATTTCGTGAAACCATTTGTTCGCCATTCCGTGCCAGCGCGGGCGCTTTTCAAAGAGAATACGAAGCGTGTAACATTGAAATTCGATGTGCTTGTCTTCGTCCTGCAGTATTTGCCCACAAATCTCCCTCAACAACTGATCATCGGTGGCGAGAAAAAGCGCCTTGTAATAGGTCTTAGCAATAATTTCTGCCGTGAGTAGCACGGTAAGGGTTACCCGAAGTCCGGCGAGCTGCCTGAGTGCCCGGAAAACATTATCCACCCAATGATCTGTGATTCGCGGAATGCCCCGCTTCTGCATGTATACGCCCAATACACGTGCATGTGTTTGCTCTTCCTTGATAAACAACCTGATGGTTTCCGTATATGAGTCATCTCCCATCGTTTTGGCATAGTTGAAGAGATGTTTGCCTTCGGAATTTTCGCCCCGTTGAAATTGTTGAATGGAGCTTTTGATCAGTCTGCGTTCCGGGTTGGACAACAATCTCCAGTCGTTCCATTCTATATCAGAAAAATGATTTTGGTTCTGCAGAAACCATTCTTTCCATTGATTAAAGCGCATAGCCGGTCGTTTTATGATTTGAAGTTTGTGAGACGTTTCAGGGTGAAATAAATCAGGGCGGGAAACAGACCAAAGAGCAGGGTCATACCCCATGTTCCGTAATGATGCGTGGGATGAACAATTCGTGGTGCCAGATCCGTGATCAATTCCTTAGGACTTATGAGCAGATCCCAACTATTCCACCTTAGAAATCGCCCGGCATAGATGCCGAATCCACAGGCGAAGAAGCAAAATGATACCAATAAAAAAGAAATGCGGCGACCGAATTTACGGGTCAGAAAAGATTCCACTTTCATCATGGACAGAATGCCCAGCAACAAGCCATTCCAGGCGGTGAAGAAAAGCATGGCTGTATCATACCAAAGGGGCACGGGCTCTCGTTCCTGCAAATGAAAAAGATCCGTAATGATATAGGGTGCATTGGGAAAAAACAGGAGCCACAATCCGATCCACAGGTATTGATACTTTGATTTTTTTCGTTCTGAATTTACCAGCAGCATGGCAAATAAATAGGGCAGGAAGGCAAGGAAAAGATTCCAGATCAGGAACCCGAATACGATATCTCCCGTATAAACAATGCGGGCGCAAATCATTCCCACAGCCAGAAAAAGGGAAGCAAAAAGCCATCCGGAAAAAACATTTTTCTTATTCATCGTTCTTCTTAAAACAGGGCAAATAATTTTGGTAAGAAAATCAAGCCGCCAGTAATAACACTGATTGCGGCCGACACTGCAACGGCGCCAGCTGCGACGTCCTTGATGATTTTGATCCGTGGATGAAAATCTGTTGATACCACATTACACAATTCTTCCAGGGCCGTATTTACCATCTCGAGTGAAAGCACGGATCCAATGCAGGCGACCACCCAAATCCATTCGGGCAAACTGATTTTGAAAACAATTCCCGCAGCAATGGCGAGGGCGGCTGCGCAAAACTGAATTCTTCCGTTTCGCTCATTTCGAAAAAAATAGAGAATGCCCTGCCATGCAAATCCGAGTGAACCGACAAATCGATGCGGTTTCATGGATATGTTGAAGCCAGGCCAAGATTCCGCACCGACCTTCTTTCCTGCCGGCACCCCAGGTGCTGTCAGGACATTCTCAGTTATTTTTATTCCTTTCATTTGATTTGAATTGATTCTATGCAAACTTTGCTGTCTCCTTTTTTATGATGATCAGTTGCACAACCGCATTCGTTGCAATGACACCCATGCAAAGCATCCATACGATGAATACCATCCATCTTAAATTTTCTTCTTTTACTTCCACTTCCCTGAGCGATCGCCCAGCTGCTACAAAGCCTACGCTGCCGTGGCGCACTGTGCGAACTACCATCGCCATTCTTGTTCCCCGCTCGGGTTGCCAGGTGACACGCTCTTCGCCGTTGTTCCTTACGAAGTCAAATACGCCGGAAGGAAGCTGCGGAGCAACGCCTCTGAATATCGCGGAAGATCGAATGGGTTTGCCCCCTTCATCGTACAGCACCACAAAAAGGCCCAGGCTTTGGGCCAGGTCAATGGTATCGCCGTTGAAAAATTGTTCAATGGATGCCATCCGGGCGAGTTTATTGCTTACATCGGTTACCATCTGCACTTGTGGATCATTGGCATTGCCACGGTAATTTTGTTGAACCGTAGCGTAGACCAGGGCAATGATCATCGTGATGATCAATACCGCTGCCAGTTGTGAAATGATGAATCTGGATTTCATGACAAGTCATTTTAAAAGAATGATTCGTTTAAAAAGTACTTTGTATTCCAAAGTATTTGGACAAAAAAAATATCACCCAATCATTTTGATCATATGCTCCAGGGCCTCAATGTGCAATTTGAATGCTTTCTCTCCTCCCTTGGTAACCGCATAAGTTGTATTTGTTTTTCGCCCGATAAATCCCTTTTGGACCTTTACGTATCCGTTTTCTTCAAGTGATTTCATGTGTGATGCCAGGTTTCCATCCGTTACTCCGATCAATTCTTTGAGTTCATTAAAATTTAATTCCGCGTTCACCATCAGGGCGCTCATGATCCCCAGTCTGATGCGACTGTCAAAAATCTTGTTTAGGTGTTCGATCGGATTCTTCATGCCATTTTTCTGTTCAGAGGTTCCGGAAAGTTGTGGATTTAATTTTGCAAACATCTTCAATTCCTTTCATACTTCCACCACATCAGCGCACCATAAATAATATGAAGCAGGCCAAAACCAAGTGCCCAAAAATAAAGGCCATTTCCAACCCACCAGAGATTAATGATGCCAAGCAGGATCTGTCCGTATCCCAACCACTTCACTTCGCCCAAAGTATACTTGCTTCCATTAACCAGCGCCAGCCCATAAAATATCAAACAGCCGGGTGCGATGAATCCAACAGCGCCGGCCTCGATAAGCCTGAACAAAAAAATGCCCCCGGTTACCATGGGTATGGCAACGTTCACCAGTAACCGACGTGAGCTGCTGCCCCAAATCGGAATACCGTCTTTCCTGCTTCTCAACCAGGTAAACAAAAAAGCAAGCACCAATGCTGATACAAATGTGAGTGAGGCGATCATGAACAAGCGGTGCCCCATAAACGAACTCAGCGTGATTTCCTCCGTTCGCTGAAAATTGGAATCCAGGAGCCGTTGTTCGTGTCCGGAACCGTCACCAATCACGTCGTGTGCAAACCAGGCTCCCACAAGGGCACAGATTCCGGCAGCAATTCCACTGAGTCCACTCAGACTAATGAAACGACTGCTTTTTTCCATCATTCGTTTAATGTCCTGTAGGGTATCCAGGCCTTGCTGTTGCTCATTCATATAAAAGCACTTTGAATTACAAAGTAACAGATTCAAGCCCGCATTTGCAAATCTTTTTTTTGTGGCCAGGGGCAAAAGATGAACGGCTCAAATAATGTAAATCGTTTATCGTTATGAAACTGGCAATAACTAATTTTGTCTCATGGCTTTAAGTGGTCTCGTACATCGTGGATGGTGCTCCGTTATCCTGCTCCTGCTAAGTTTCTTTGGTTTTACCCAATCCAAACACCTTAAGGGCATTGTGAGGGATTCGCATAGTGAGGAGAGAGTCCCCTTTGCATCCATCGAGTTTAAGCATACCACCCAGGGTAAATTGAGCGACTCCGCCGGTAATTTCTCATTCAATTTCAGTCGCTGGCCTTCAGATACGCTTTTGATTACCTATGTTGGTTTTGAAGACCGCCAAATAGTTCTGGATACTTCAAGAAGCGAGATCCAATTGGTCGTTAATCTCGAAAGAGGCAAAAAATCCGGAGAGGTCATCATAAAATCCAAAATTGGCAGAGGCTTGATACTCTGGCGAAAGATTGTAAAGCACAAACCTTTTAACGACCGAAGCCGCTTTTCTAATTATTCCTACGAACTCTACAACAAATTGGAAGCCGACCTGAACAATGTGAACAAAGACAAGCTCAGCAAGTATACGCCCGGTCCGCTCAGATTCATTTACGACAATGTCGATAGCGTCTCAGAAGAAACACCCATTCTTCCAATTTATATCACGGAGACCATTTCCAACTATTATTACCAGAAATCACCCAAAAAATATCGTGAGGTGATCAAGGGCAGCAAAACGGTTGGTGTTAATAATGAAAGTGTGGCGAAACTCCTGGGCGGCATGTACCAGAACGTGAATGTTTACAACAATTTCATCCCGGTGTTTGATAAGCAATTTGTGAGTCCGATCAGCGACAATGGCGACGCATATTACAATTACCGCGTTCCTGACACGCAATATATTGGGGGTCACCAATACTATCACTTCCTCTTTACTCCGAAACACAAGGGTGAAAATACATTCATCGGCGATGCATGGATCGCAGACAGCAGCTTTGCCGTTCAAAAAATGAACTTGCGCATCTCGGGTGACGCCAACTTGAATTATGTGAAGAAACTCAGCCTGGTGCAGGAGTACCAATTGGTGGACTCGGTTTGGTTTCTCTCAAAGGACAAATTCGTCGCAGACTTTGTGTTGATTGGAAAAAAGACGATCAGTTTTGTGGGACGAAAAACCACAACCTATCGTGACGTAAGAATGAACGACAGTTCGGTCGTTGACAACCTTGACCAGAACAAAGTAAGGGAAGAAATTGTCATGCTGGACTCGGCTTCTTCGAGACCGGACTCGTTTTGGATGAAGTCGCGGCACGAAGAACTGTCCCGGAACGAACAGTCGATTTACAGGATGGCGGATACGCTCCAAAAAATTCCGGCCTTCGTGAAAGCAACAGAAACGCTCATTTTCATCGGTACGGGCTATAAGAACGTGGGAAATTACCAGATCGGCCCCTGGTACAATTGGTTTACGATAAATGCATATGAAGGACTCCGACTTAGATTCGACCTCGGCACCAATACAGGATTCAGCAAAAAGCTTTATTTGTCAGCCTATCTCGCTTATGGATTTGCAGATGCAAAGTTTAAGGGAAGGGCAGAAGCAATGTACCTGTTCACCAAGCATCCGCGTACCTACATATACGGTTCATACACCAATGATATTGATAATGGGCAGACTTATTACGACGAAGTAGGAACAGACAACCTCTTTGCCATTGCGGTTCGAAAGCCGAATATCCCCTACCGTTATATGCACATAGATCAGAAGAAATTTGAATTCTTCAAAGAGTGGCATAACGGTCTCTCGATCCTGCTAAGCACAACACATAAGATCTTTAATCCGCTGCAAAACCTTCCTCCCAAGGAGTCGTATCCATCAAATGACGGTCATGAGCCGCTCAACAACTTTGAGGTCTCTGCCCGCGTGCGTTTCGCTTACCTGGAAAAATTCCTGGAGAGTAATTTTTTCCGCAGCAGCCTTGGAAGTGATTATCCAATCGTGGAATTCAAATATGCAAAGGGTATTCCGGGTTGGTTCAATAGCAACTACAATTATTACAAGCTGTCTGCGAGTGTTTCGGATTATCTGAAAATTGCTCCCTATGGAAGTTTGTATTATAATATTTATGCAGGGAAAATTTATGGCACACTCCCTTATATGCTGCTGGAAGTGCATCCGGGCAATAACCTCTATTACTACAACAAGTATGCATTCAACCTGATGACGCGATACGAATACCTGAGCGATCGGTATGCGGGTGTGAACATTGAACACAATATTGGCAATGGGCTATTCAGGTTGATTCCTGTGACCAGGATGCTCAAGTTCCGCCAATTCTGGCAGGCAAAATTGTTATTTGGTTCCTTGAGCCAGGCCAACCAGGACTATAATTTTGTGAATGGTTATTCATTTAAAACACTAAACGGAAAGCCCTACCTGGAGATCGGCACCGGAGTAGACAATATCTTCAAAGTGTTTCGTCTGGACTTTATTTGGCGGTTACTACCGCAACCGCTACCCAAGGAATCGTATGGCCGCTTTGGTGTGTTCTTCAGTTTCAGGTTGGGATTCTAGTGCATTGCGGTGTTAATGACGTCGCAGGCTAACCGAATTTCTGCATCGGAAATTGTAAGTGGGGGAGCGATACGCAAACAATTGGGGGCAAAAAGAAACCAATCTGTGAGCACACCCATTCCCAGGCAGCAATCAATGACGGCCTTATTCTCTTCAAAACTGTCGAATTCCAATGCCATCAGGAGTCCTGCCTTTCGTAACGGACGGCCGTTCTTTAATCGTAACATCGATTTAAAAAGTTCTGATTTCTGGTTCACGGTAGATACCAGTTTTTGTTCGATCAACACTTTCATGGCAGCCATACCCGCGGCGCAACTCAATGGATGTCCGCCAAAAGTTGTAATGTGACCCAACAGGGGATTTTCAGTTAGCGTCCACATTAAGTCTTTATCGGCAATAAATGCTCCGAGAGGCAGCCCACCTCCAAGCGCTTTACCCAGCAGTAGAATATCCGGCACAATCCCAAAATGTTCAAATGCCCACAGCAGCCCCGTACGGCCAAAACCCGTTTGAATCTCGTCCAAAACCAACAGGGTACCTGTATCGTCACATTTCTTTCGCAAAGCCTGCATCCACGAAACATCCGGGGCAATCACGCCCCTCTCTGCCTGCACCGGTTCCAGAATAACCGCTGCTGTTTCTTCGGTTATGTATGACAGTTGTGATTCATCGTTGTATGGGAGATGCCGGATACCTGGCAGCAGAGGCCTGAATGCATTTCGCCAGTATTCATCGCCCATGAGACTCAATGCGCCCTGCGTCGACCCATGGTATGATTTTTCAAATGCAATGATTTCCGTGCGATTGGTTACCCTTTTCGCGAGCTTCATGGCTCCTTCTACGGCTTCAGCGCCAGAGTTGGTAAAATAAACTGAATTGAGGTTGGGTGGCAGCCAGTTAGTTAACAGGGTTGCGTATTGAACCTGGGGCGACTCAATCATTTCGCCATAGACCAATACGTGCAGGTAGGCATCGGCCTGGTGTTTGATCGCCTCAACCACTTTTGGATGCCGGTGACCCACATTACACACGCTGATTCCTGCTATAAGATCCAGGTAAGATTTGTCTTCTTTGTCCCAAATCATACTGCCCTCAGCACGGGTCACTTCAATGCCGATTGGAGAAGGTGAAGTTTGAGCAATATGCTTAAGAAAGAGTTCTCTTTGAGTCATAAGGGGAAAGGCTAAAGGTAAAGGTTAAGGGTTAAAGGTGAATGGCAATGGGTTATGGCAGCCTTTGCTAAACACCCTTTACCTTTAACCCTTAACCTTTACCTTTGCATCATGCCGCTTTTGCTACCCGTAAAAGGAGTTTTTCCAAAAATTGGCCAGAATTGCTATATCGCCCCAAACGCAACCGTTGTGGGTGACGTAATTATGGGTGATGAGTGTAGTATATGGTTTAATGCCGTTTTAAGGGGGGATGTGAACTCCATACGTATCGGAAATAAGGTAAATATCCAGGATGGTGCGGTGGTTCACTGTACTTACCAGAAAACCAAGGCAATCATTGGAAATAATGTGTCTGTAGGGCACAATGCCATCGTACACGGATGCGTTATTAAGGATAATGTGCTGATAGGCATGGGAGCCATCGTGATGGACAATGCCGAAGTAGGAAGTAACTCCATAATTGCCGCGGGAGCCGTTGTTCTGGAAGGCACCAAAATTGAAGCCGGTACAATATATGCCGGAGTGCCCGCGAGAAAAGTAAAAGATATCTCTCCTGAACTCATCAGTGGAGAAATCAACCGGATCGCTAATAACTACCTGATGTACAGTGGCTGGTTTAAAGATGTAAAAGTATAGTCAATTCCAATAAACCCAGTATCCTCAAAACAGTCAATATCTATGAAACAATTCTGTGTACGTGCAGTATGGATGATCGCGTTGATGTCTTTTTTTTATGCTTGTTCGCCGAAATACGGATGCCCCAGTAACGGTAAGAATGTTGGCGCAGAAAGGATACTGAGCGGTGAAAAGGTGCCCAAGTCGAAGAAGTTCAAGGCCTAGAACACCAAATCTTAATCATATGACCCTTACCCTAAGAACTGATTATGGTTGCACCGAGGCAGTTATTGATGAAAACTGCGGTTTCGATAAGTTCTACAAAGTAGCCGACGTACTTCACGATAAATTCAACATCCACTTTACAAACAAGATTGACGACTCAGACACTTCTTACTGGGATTTTACATTCCAGGGCTACAAGCTCACGCTTCACTATAACATCTATGACGGCGTTTCTATTTTCCCCAGGAAAATCAAGGATGCCGTTGAAAAAGAAAATGAAGCTGTGCTGACACTTGCGAAATTATTGCAGGTCGCGTAAACAATACTTCGTTTGTCCCTGCTAGTAAGTCCTGTTGTCCAGGCTTTCCAGGATGTTACAATAACTTACGTAACGTTCTACGCTAACTTTTCCTTCTTCAAGACCCTTCTTTACCGCACAACCGGGTTCATTTACGTGTAGGCAATTATTAAACTGGCAATCGTTGATCAATTTTCGCATTTCAGGAAAATAGTGGGACAGTTCCTGATTCTCAATTCCTTTGATCCCAAATTCGCGCATTCCCGGTGTATCGATAATTCTTCCGCCAAAAGGAAGGTCAAACATCTCGGCAAATGTCGTGGTATGCATGCCCTTTCCACTCCACCCGCTTACCTCCTGCGTTTTGAGTTGTCGTTCAGGGAAAACCGCATTGATAAAGCTTGACTTACCAACGCCCGAGTGTCCACTGATCAAACTTGTTTTGTCTTTCAGCAGATTTTTTACCTCTTCAATCCCCCTGCTTTCAGGAATGCTCATCAAGACCACCTTATACCCGATATCCTGATAAATTGCGTCTAGCTCCTGGAAAATTTCCATTTCCTTGTTCCGGTAGAGATCTGATTTGTTGAAAATAATGATTGCCGGAATATGATACGCTTCACAGGCAACAAGGTAGCGATCAATGAATCCTGAAGACGTTTTGGGTTCTCTGAGTGTGGCGAAGACCAACGCCTGGTCAATATTCGCTGCAACAACGTGTTGATGCATGCGTTGACCGGGTGCCTGCCGGTTGATGTGATTTTTTCTTTCGGTGATTTCTGTGATGATGAAATTTTCTGTATCCGGTTCGGCATCGAGTTCAACGAGGTCGCCCACGGCGACGGGATTGGTTGCGGTAATTTCATCCAACTTGATCCGGCCCTTTATCCTTGCATTGCCGAATTTTCCGTCACTGGTCTTTACAACGTACCAGCTGCCAGTAGATTTATACACCCATGCTTTCATTGATGCCTGTTAAGCTTAGGGGAATTTCTTAAAGATAGTAAAGCGAAGGAGGAAGTCGAGGAAAATAAGCACCAGCGCTGCCAGAGCGAGTGGATAAAACCGCTCTGTATATTTGCGCGTGGTGTTAATATCGATCTTGGTTTTTTCAAGCTTGTCGATTTCGCCGTAAATCGTCTTCAATCCTTCATTCTCTTTCGCCCTGAAATACCGGCCGCCCGTTTCTGATGCAATTTCCTTCAATAATTTTTCGTCGATGTTCACCTTTTCCTGTTGCACCTGAACACCGGTTGGCGTCTGCACTTTGATGGTGGCAAAGCCGTCTGTTCCCACACCGACTGTGTATACTTTAATCCCAAGTGATTTCGCAATTTCCTTTGCAGTCTTTGGATCTATAAGGCCGCCATTGTTCTCGCCGTCCGTTAGCAGGATCACGATTTTGCTTTTGGCCTTACTGCTTTGCAGCCTGTCTATGCTTGTAGCCAGTCCCGATCCGATGGCGGTACCATCGACCAGTAAACCCTGGTGTACCTGCGCAATCTGACTCTTCAGTACACCATGATCGGCCGTGACGGGGCATTGCGTAAAACTTTCACCAGAAAAAACCACGAGCCCGATCCTGTCTGTGGGCCTGTTGTCCACAAATTCCATCGCCACTTGCTTCGCAGCCTCAAGCCGGTTCGGCAAAAAATCCTCATACAACATACTTCCACTAATGTCTAATGCCAGAACGATGTCGATGCCTTCGCCTTCGGCAAATTGTTCGTCATTGTGCGAGCGCGGCCTTGCCAGAGCCAGAATGAGAAGCCCGATAGCCAACATGCGCAAAATAAAAGGAAGGTGGCGAAAGCGGCTTTTGAACGAAGCCGTGTTTTTGAAACTTTGTAGCGAAGAAACTTTCAGGGCGCCCTGCTGTTTGTTGAAACGCTGAATATACCAACCTGCAAGAATAGGAATTAGCAGCAGCAGGAATAGCCACTGGGGATAAGCAAATTCAATATTTTTAAAATAGTCGAATACCAAGGCCTTTGATTTATGACTCCTGTGTTTTCAGTTTTTCAAGATTTTCTACAGACCCCGAAATTACATCGAATGACAGATCCTGCTGTTGGGTCTCCGGCAGGTACTTGGCGAACTTAACGGCATCGCCTATGCGCAAAACTTCTGCTATCCGGCTCAGCGGCTCATCGGAAATGCCGAGGCTTTTCAACTGGATCAGCAACTCGCTGGTTGTTTTCTGCATGGCGCCCATTGAAAACCGCCGTTGCAGGTAGACTCGAAGGATATCCTGCAGTTGCGAATAATATTTTTTCAACTCACCTTTCGAGGGTAGTTGCTCCTGTTTCAACATCTTCAGTGACTGTCGTGCCTGTTCGATGGGCGTAAGCTTTATTACTTCTTCCTTCGGAACTGCGGGCGCGGGTTTACGCTTTTTTAAGAAGTGTAAGGCCGCTGCTACAAGCACCGCAAGGGTAATGGCTGCCAGCACCCAGTACCACCAGGGCGTTTTCTTTTCCGGGACAGAAATAATTTCCTTGATATCGTGATAACCCGAATCCTTCAAAGCCACGGGCATCACAAATAACGATAACGTGTCTGTCTTAATCTTCTTATTTCCCGCCTCAACGGTCATCGATGGGATAACCCACCTGCCGGAGTCGAATCCCGTGATTATCATTTTTTGGCGGTAGAGAATATTGTTGAGCTGTGGCACCGTGTCAATTTTCTGCCGGCTCAGAATTTCCAGGTGATTGAAAGTATCCGGATAATTGAACCATCCGTTAAGGCCCGTTTCTTTTGGCAGGTTTAGTTCAACCGTAAATTCTGCTTGCTGTCCAAGGAGAATGGAAGGCGGATTCAGGGTCGCGTGAACGCTGCTATTGTTCTGTGCAAGGCAAGGATTTTGCAGGAACGATGAAATCAATACCAAAATAACCGCAACACGAAGCAAGAAGCGCCTGGCCAAACGATCTTCACAAAAAAAATGGAAATATGAACGCTGGGTTGGCATGAGGGGTCGAAGAAATTCGTTTTACTTTCGTTTGGTGAAAAATTTCTGCAGCACTTTCACATAGTCTTCGTCGGTCCTGATGTATAGCAGATCGGCACCCGCCTTGAGGAAAGAATTCCTGCAGGCTTCCTCATTTCTTACGAATTGCTGGTGATAATTATATTGAACGGTTGCATTTCCAGTATCGATCCATTGAGTTCTGCCGGATTCGGAATCCTGCAATTGAAGCAGCCCAACTTTCGGTAGATCCATATCCATCTTGTCGTACACTTTGATCCCGATCACATCGTGTTTGATACCTGCCACTTTCAGCGCGTCATCATATTGTTCAACCATAAAGTCACTCAGGATGAAGGCAATGCTTTTTTGTTTGGTCGAATTATTGAAAAGTTTCACTGCCAGTTGCAGGTTAGTCCCCTTCCCTTTCGGTTTGATGGTGAGCAACTCCCGCACGATATAAAGTACATGTTGTCTTCCTTTTTTGGGAGGAATATAGAATTCAATCTTGTCACTGAAAAAGATCACGCCCACTTTATCGTTGTTGTTGATCGCTGCAAATGCCAATACCGCGCACACTTCCGTGATGAGGTCTTTTTTGAGTTGGTTAACTGTGCCGAATAACGAACTCGCACTGATGTCAACGAGCATCATCATTGTCAACTCGCGCTCTTCCTCAAAAAGCTTGCTGTAGGGATGTCCCATTCTCGCCGACACATTCCAGTCGATGAAGCGGATGTCGTCGCCGTGCTGGTATTCGCGCACTTCTTTGAAGAGCATGCCTCGTCCCTTAAACGCGGAATGGTATTCGCCAGTAAAGAGCAGGTTGGTTAATTTTTTGCTCTTTATCTCAAGCTCTCTTACCTTTTTTAATATTTCGGCGGTTGTGAGCATTTGTGGACAGTAGACAGTGGACAGTAGACTGTAACGTTATTTATTGAGTTCTTTTTCAAAATGTTTTATCAATCCATTTATCAACTTCAGGCACACATCAATCAATTCACAGATTTTTTGTAATTGATCTTCACGTATAAGCAAAATCATTTTGCTTATGTCGAGAAGCGTTTCCAATTCATATAGTGAACCTCTAGAAATTATGAGGAAACGAATAGAATCTTTCCTTGAATTCCTTCCTATTCCTTCCGCTATATTCGCAGGGACAGAAATTGCTGCTCTTTTAGTTTGGGAGGTTAGCGAAAATTGCTCTTCCTTAGGAAAATATTTCACCAGCTCATAAACCTCCATAACAAGAAGCATTGACCTTTTCCATGCTTCAAGTTTTTTGTATATTGTCATAGTCGGGTGTTTTGGTTAGCTCAAAAAAAATCTGTCCACTGTCCACTGTCTACCGTCCACCCAATACTACTCACGGCACATTTATCGCCCTCAACACCTCGTCAACGATATTCTCTGCATTTACATTCTCTGCTTCTGCTTCGTAAGTGAGTCCGATACGATGCCGAATGACGTCTTTGGCAATGCTTCTGATATCTTCAGGAACGACGTAGCCTCTCTTCTGTAAAAATGCCTGCGCCTTCGCTGCCAGGGCCAGGTTGATCGAGGCGCGGGGTGAGCCGCCATATGCAATCATCGGCCTCAACCGCTCCAACCGGTATTGTTCCGGATTTCTCGTCGCAAAAACAATATCCAGGATATAATTCTCAATTTTTTCGTCCATATAAACCTGCCGGACCAATTCTCTTGCCTGCAGCACTTCCTGGATCGCTACAACCTGTTTCAAAGTGGGCAGTTGCATACCCTGCACATTCTGGCGAATAATCAACTGCTCTTCATTCTTGCTTGGATAATCAATCACAACTTTCATCATAAATCTGTCCACCTGCGCCTCGGGCAGAGGATACGTTCCTTCCTGGTCAATGGGATTTTGAGTAGCCAATACAAGAAAGGGTTCGTCAAGTTTGAAGGTGCTTTCGCCAATGGTCACCTGCCGTTCCTGCATGGCTTCCAACAGGGCACTCTGAACCTTCGCGGGTGCGCGGTTGATCTCATCGGCCAGGATAAAATTGGCGAATATGGGACCCCTTCTCACCACGAATTCATTCCGTTGCTGGTTGTAGATCATGGTACCGATGACGTCGGCCGGCAATAAATCAGGCGTGAACTGAATTCTGCTGAATTTCGCGTTAATGCTTTGCGCAAGCGATTTGATGGCAAGCGTCTTGGCCAATCCGGGCACACCTTCCAACAACACGTGTCCATTGCTGAGGAGGCCAACGAGCAGCCTGCTCACCATGTAGTTTTGTCCAACGATCACTTTAGCAATTTCTGATTGCAGCCGGTCAATAAATCCGGCGGCAGATTGAATCTTCTCATTCAATTGCCGGATGTCATCTGCGGTTTTGATCATAACCAGGGTTTAATTGTTGCAAAATACGCTTTGTCTACATGCAAAGGCTTTGCCAATATCCGGAACGGCAAAAAAGAATATTTATTGGAAAAGGTTAACGCAGAATCAGCTCAAATATTTGCCCACTATGGGTACGCGGCGGCCCACCCCAAAGGCTTTACAGCTAACGCGGATAATGGGGCAAAACTGGTTTCGTTTGTATTCATTCGTGTTCACCAGTTTCAGCACACGGGTTACCAACGAGGCGTCGATCCCCATAGCGATAATTTCCTTAGGACCCATGCGTTTTTCAATATACTGATAGAGCACCTTGTCGAGGATTTCATAATCGGGCAGGCTGTCGCTGTCTTTCTGATTGGGCCGTAGCTCTGCCGAAGGTGCCTTTTGAATAATATTTTCCGGAATAATTGTCCCATCCCTGTTAATAAATTTCGCTAGCGCATATACCTGCACTTTATACACATCGCCCAGCACACTTAATCCGCCGGCCATGTCACCATACAACGTTCCATAACCGGTGGCCAGTTCGCTCTTGTTGGAAGTGTTCAAAAGAACGTACCCGAATTTATTGGCGATGGCCATCAGCAGGTTTCCGCGCGTACGGCTTTGAACATTTTCTTCGGCTACACTAAAGGGAAGGTCCCTGAAAATGGGCCTAAGTGTTGCAATAAATGAATTATAAATGGATTCAATCGGCACGCAATCATAATGATTTCCAAGATGAATGCTGAGCTGTTCCGCATCCGAAACAGAATGAGCGCTGGAATATTGTGATGGCATCAGGATGGCCCTTACATTTTCCTTGCCCAATGCTTCGCAGGCCAATGCCAGCGTCACCGCGCTGTCGATTCCTCCACTGCTCCCGAGGATCGCCTTCCTGAATCCCATCTTCTTGAAATAATCGCGAATGCCGAGGATGAGTGCATCATGAATTTGCCTGATATTGTTCTCAGCCGTCAGGTAAGCAATTACCTTATGCGGATCACTCATTTTGGATACGCGCATTTCTTTGTCGAAATCGCGCCTGAGGCGATTCGAATGGCCTCTTGATTTTTCTTCCAGTTCGATCTCTTCAGTGTCTACAACAATAAAATCTTCTTCGAAATAACGCATTTCCACCACTAAATTTCCAGAGGCATCGTAAACCAGGCTTCCACCATCAAAAACGATTTCCGTCTGAGATCCCACCGCATTCGAATAATACATTGGCAACTTATACTTCAACACATTCGCTTTAATGATTTCCTTCCGGTCTTCATCATGATCATAGTCAAAGGG
>Ga0157375_10000771_pt1 | contig 28093 bp, 24 predicted proteins | sample M35metaG_FD_115311 | JGI IMG/M metagenome (GOLD analysis project Ga0157375, IMG submission 115311) | Miscanthus rhizosphere microbial communities from Kellogg Biological Station, Michigan, USA - M3-5 metaG | ecosystem: Host-associated > Plants > Roots > Rhizosphere > Soil | place: USA: Michigan... | reverse complement strand
TTTTTGGGAGTAATTTCGTTTTCTATCTTTTTCTCATTAAATGTGTAACTAGATCTCTGAACAATTTTCTCATTTCTATATTACATATTTATGAATACAATTTTAAATAATTTTAAAACACAAAACAAGAGCAAAATCAAAAAACATAACGAATATCATAAAATTTAACATTGACCATGAATTATATGCAATGAATAAAACATTCTGATTGATAATTGTTTAATTTTAAATATAATTAAGAGTCCATCAATACGAATCTTTCATTTTTGAATCTAAATATTGTTTAATTTTTTTGTCTTAAAATATTGACTATAAGTTTTTAAGATATTTTTTATTTTAACTATTTTGCGTTATTTGTACTTAAAATAAAATCATTAAAAGTTAAGTTTAACTAATGTAAATCATTCTAATTTCATCCAAAAGTAAAGTATAAACTTAATATTCTTAACACTTAAACAAGAATCTTAATGGTTTAAATTTCACACTAATTAAAATCATAAAAAATTCGCTAAAAATTCGTAATTTTGTTAGTCTTAATTTTACTATGGCTAATACAACAGAAATAGATATAAAAAAACAGGTTTTTGTTAAAAACGCACACCTTAACAACCTGAAACACATAGATGTACTTATCCCGAAAAATAAACTGATCGTCATTACAGGAGTTTCCGGAAGCGGAAAATCTTCTCTTGCTTTTGACACGATTTATGCGGAGGGGCAAAGACGGTATGTCGAGAGTTTAAGCTCTTATGCTCGTCAGTTTTTGGGGAAATTAGAAAAACCAAAAGTTGATGATATTAAAGGACTGGCACCTTCCATCGCTATTCAGCAGAAAGTAATTTCGTCAAATCCACGATCTACGGTAGGAACTTCAACCGAGATTTACGATTATATGAAACTTTTATTCGCAAGAGTCGGAAGAACATTTTCTCCTGTTTCAGGTGAAGAAGTGAAAAAAGATTCGGTTTCTGATGTGATTGATTTTATTAAATCTTCAAAAAAAGACACTGCATTTTTATTGACTGCACCGTTGGAATATGATGCTGCCAATTTTGGTGAGAACCTGAATGTTTTAAAACTGGCAGGTTTCACAAGATTGGAAATCAACGGAAATCTTGCGGGAATTGAAGATTTGGAAAGCTTTGGCTTTACCCCTGAAAAAGGCATGATCATCAATCTGGTTATCGACCGTTTTTCTTATGAAGAAGATGAAAGCTTCCTTCAAAGATTGGCAGATTCCATCCAAATGGCATTTTATGAAGGTCGCGGCTATTGTTCGCTGAAAAATATTGAAACTGAAAAAATTAAGGAATTTTCAAATAAATTTGAGCTTGACGGCTTAGAGTTTTTGGAACCGAATATTCATTTTTTCAGCTTTAATAATCCTTATGGCGCTTGCCCGACTTGTGAAGGTTACGGAAAAGTGATCGGGATTGATGAAGATCTTGTCATTCCCAATAAAACGCTTTCCGTTTTTGAAGATGCAGTTGCATCATGGAAAGGTGAAAGTATGAGCGAATGGAAAAAAGATTTCATTAAAAAAGCAAAAGACTTCCCTATTCATAAGCCTTACCACCAATTAACCAAAGAGCAGAAAGCTTACCTTTGGAAAGGTGACGGAAAAAGCACATTTCCATCGATTAATAATTTCTTCAAAATGCTTGAAGAAAATTTATATAAAATCCAGTATCGTGTGATGCTTTCCCGTTACAGAGGAAAAACGCTTTGTCCGACTTGCGAAGGTCTGAGATTGCGTGAAGAAACGAGCTGGGTAAAAATCGACGGGCACAATATTCAGTCGATGATCGAGCTTCCGTTGGATGAACTTTTTCCATTAATTAACAGCTTAAAATTATCCGAACACGATCAGGAAATCGCTAAACGCCTTTTATATGAAATTACGACCCGCATCGAGTTTTTATTGAAAGTGGGATTAGGATATTTAACGATAAACAGAACTTCAAATACGCTTTCCGGTGGTGAAAGTCAGAGAATTAACCTGGCGACAAGTTTGGGAAGTTCTTTGGTAGGTTCCATTTATATTTTGGATGAGCCATCGATCGGATTACACTCAAGAGATACGGAAAATTTAATTGAAGTTTTAATGAATCTTCGTGATCTCGGAAACACTGTAATTGTTGTAGAGCACGATGAAGACGTCATGAGAGCCGCAGATTATATTATTGATATTGGTCCGGAAGCTGGTTATCTTGGTGGTGAACTGGTTTTTGCAGGTGATTATAACGAGCTGAAAAATGCGGATACATTAACTTCAAAATATTTAACCGGAAGATTAGAAATTGAAGTTCCTGCAAAACGCAGAAAAGCAAAAGAATGGATTCATATTAAAGGAGCCCGACAAAACAATCTAAAGAATATTGATGTAGACGTTCCTTTGGAAAGTCTGGTCGTAATTTCGGGAGTTTCCGGAAGTGGAAAGTCTACGTTAATGAAAGAAATTCTGACGAATGACATCCAGATTCAATTGGGAATGGGCGGAAAAAAAGGAGATTATGATTCTGTGGAATTTCCAAAAAAACTGATCAAGAATATTGAATTAATTGATCAAAATCCTATCGGAAAATCTTCCCGTTCGAATCCTGTAACCTATTTGAAGGCTTACGACGACATCAGAGACTTATTCGCAAAACAAAAAGTCTCGAAAATGATGGGCTACAAACCTAAACATTTCTCTTTCAACGTTGATGGCGGAAGATGCGACGAGTGTAAAGGTGAGGGTGTGATTAATGTTTCCATGCAGTTTATGGCAGATATTGAGCTGGAATGCGAAGTTTGTAAAGGAACCCGCTTCAAAAGTGAAATTTTGGAAGTAAAATTCGACGAGAAAAACATCTCCGATATTCTTCACATGACTGTTGATGAATCTTTGGAATTCTTTAAAGATAATAACGAAGACAAAATTGTAACCAAATTAAGACCTTTACAGGAAGTTGGTTTGGGTTATTTACAATTGGGTCAAAGCTCTTCTACCCTTTCCGGTGGTGAAGCGCAACGTGTGAAACTGGCTTCTTTCTTAGTAAAAGGGGTTACGACAGATAAAACATTGTTTATTTTTGATGAACCATCGACAGGTTTGCATTTCCATGATATTCAAAAGTTATTGAAATCTTTGCAGGCATTGATTGAGCTTGGGCATTCCGTGATCGTGATTGAACATCAGCCGGATATTATAAAATCTGCCGATTACATCATCGACATCGGTCCGGAAGCCGGAAAACATGGCGGAGAAGTCGTTTTCACCGGAACTCCGGAAGAACTGACAAAAAATAAAAAATCTCATACAGCAAAATATATTAAAGAAAAGCTGGAGAAATAAAATAGAACAGAGAGTATTTTTTATACTCTCTGTTTTTATTTAAACCATTAAGAAAATTTAAGTTGTTAAGTTTAATTAAGAAAAATCATCCCGATTTTAAATTAAAAGCAAAACTTAATATTCTTAACTTCTTAATTAAAAATCTTAATCGTTTCAATTTTAAAAATTATACAAAAACGGACTTTGTTTTAAATAAGTCTCATCATCAATCTGAGAAACCAGAAATTCTGCAAGATCTGTTGCACTGATATTTTCACCTTTACAATCTTCCAGACTTGTTTCTATAGGAAAACTTTCGGAGGTTTGATTGATTAAAGGAAGTCGTACCAATGTCCAGTCAAGATTGCTTTCGGTAAGGATTTTATATTCATCCTGTTTATCCTGGGTGGTTTTCGGATAATTCTGATACATCCATTCGGTAGCCATTTTTACCTTTTCATTTTTATTGTCAAATGCTGTGTCTACGTTTAAACCTGTAGTTACGATATATCTTTTTATTCCGTGGAAATTCAGGGCTTTAATGATATTTTTCGTTGCATCACTAAAGATCGATTTCTCTCCTACCGGCTGCCCGATGGTACTGATGACAATGTCACAATTTCCAACTAAATTATTGATCGAATTATAATCTCTCGCGTCTCCTTTTACAATTTCAATTAAAGGATTTTCGAGAGTAAAATTCTCTGGGTTTCTTAGTAAAAGTTTGATTGAATATTTTTTATCTAATAAATTTTGAACAAGATATTTTCCTGATTTTCCTGTTCCGCCGATTACGGCAATTGTATGTGTATTCATATGATTTCTCTTTATTGTTGTTGATTTGCAAAAAATAAATGATCAAATTACAATCAGTTTTTTGCTTTAAAATAATAGATTATTGGAGTTCAAAAACTTTGAACCTTAGGATTTTCAAGCTTTTAGAATAGTGCTTGAATATTGGATACTATTTATAAAGAGATTTTAATGGAATAAAGTTAATAATTTTTTTGAGTTTAAAAAGACTTTATTTCATCAATAAAAGCCCCTTGAAAGTTATCCACAAAAAAATGTGGATAAATTGTGAATTTTAACATTTAATTTATATTTTGTATTAAAATAATTCCTACATTTACTATGTAATAATCACAGACGTGGAAACAAATTTTGCTTTTTTCAGATCTGAAATTGCAATTAAATTTATAAAAATTTAAGCACAGCATTGTCGGCTGTGCTTTTTTATTGTTGTCTAATTAAAAAAATGAGATGTATTTATCTACTGAATCCGCTTCTAAAGAGCGGATTCTTTTATTTAAAGCATTTTAAACTTCACTTTTTCTATTAAAATTTTGCCGTTTATTTAATAACTTTGAGAATATTCGGTCTCATAGTTCAATGGATAGAATAGAAGTTTCCTAAACTTTAGATCCAAGTTCGATTCTTGGTGAGACCATTTAAATACAATGATTTACTTCAGCCTTCATTATATTAACTTATTAATTGATTATAAATAAATTACTACTTTTGAGGTCTAATTTTTAAACTAAAAAATGAGAAAAATAAATTTACTTCTGATTTTAACATTTTTACCATTTCTGGCGTATTCTCAGTTCTCTTATCTTCCTGCATATAATTGGGGAGGGAACATAGGAGGAACCGGTACAGAACGTGCTGATCATGTGATGACCGATCTTTACGGGGATGTTATTGTTGCCGGGAAACTCTTAAGCAACACTGATTTTGATATTTCATCGTCAGTTACTTCTATTCCAAATTCAGGTTATTTTGATGCGTACATTTCTAAATATTCTCCGTCCGGATCACTATTGTGGGTGAAAACCATTGCTTCCAATGCTGCTTCTGACGAGACTCCTTTCATTACTTCTACAGCAACAGATTCTTCAGGAAACATTTATTTAACCGGATTTTTCAAAGGGAGCATAGATTTTGATCCAAGTCCTACAGGAAGTAAAATACTGACATCAAACGGTGAAACAGATATTTTTATCGTAAAGCTGGACAGAAACGGTATTTTAGTTTGGGCAGGAAATGCAGGAAGTGCAGAATACGATCGTGGTAACGGCATTGCCATTGACAGTCAGGATAATATTTATGTAACCGGTAGCTTCAGGACTACCGCGGATTTTGATATTACCTCAGGAGTACTGAATTTAACAAGTGAATATATTGATTCTACCTTTATCATCAAACTTGATAAAAATGGCAACATGATCTGGGGAAAAGCAACTCAGGGAATGGGTTCGGATGAAGGAACGTCAATTGCTGTGGATTCGGCATTCAATGTTTTCATCGCAGGAAACAACCGTGGCACAAATGATTTCGATCCAAGCCCTTCTACAACATTTAATTTAAGCAATTCTTCTGAAGGACAGGTTTATATCCTGAAACTGGACAGCAGCGGAAATTTTCTAAATGCAGGAGTCACTATTCCTACCAATTCGGTCTACCCTGCCAGAGCACAAAAAATAAAGATTGACAACAATAATGATGTACTCGTTGCAGGCACTTTTTACGGAACAACAGATTTTGATTTCGGACCTGCCAATCATCCTATGACAGCCATGGGCGCAGGATGCTGCAATGATGCATACGTTTTCAAAGTGGATAATAATCTTAATTACGTATGGGCAAGAAGACTGGGATCTTATGTTCCGGATGTAGCTTACGGACTTGCTATTGACCAGAATAACAATGTTTTATCAACAGGCTATATGGTGGGCGTTACCGCAAACGATTATTCGGGGTTAAACGGAAATGAAGCATTTATCTGGGTTCTGGATCCGGCAGGCACTCAGATTGACCTTGAAGATTATGTGGGTAATGGCGACGACCAGGGGAATAGCATTACCGTAGATAAGGCAGGAAATGTATATGTTGTAGGAACATTTTACTATAATTTAAAGGATATGACCATCTTTAATTATATTTCCAACGGCGACAGCGACGGCTTTATAGTAAAACTGGGCAATGCAGTTCATCCCACACCGGCAAATCTGCCTCCTACAGCTGTAACAGATTTTTTTACAATGATCAGTAATGGTACCCAGACATTCAGTGTACTTACCAATGATCAGGGAGTATCGACCACTTACACTATTCATATCATTTCACAGCCTTTACATGGGACAATTGCTGTAAACACCAACGGAACTATAACCTACACTCCTACTGGCAATTTGGTAAATGACAGCTTCCAGTATACCATCGAAAACAGCAACGGATTGGTTTCTAATGTTGCCACAGCAAATATTATTAATGGTAATCTGAGCGTTCAGAACGTTGAAGCTGATCAAAAAATAACGCTGTATCCAAATCCGACAGACTCAATTTTACACATCAGATCCAGCTCGGAAATTACAGCTATAGTGATCTTTGATATGTCCGGCAACCAATTGATTGAAGTAAAAGGCAAAAATAAAATTGATGTCTCAAAACTTACGTCAGGAGTATATATAGTTTCAGCAAAAATGAAAAATGGCGAAACTTTCCATCACACTTTCATTAAGAAATAAGAACAGAAGCTTTCAGCATTCCTATAGAAAACCCGCCGAATTTTTTTGGCGGGTTTTTAAATAATTCCCTTATATTTTATGGTGATTTTTAAATACAAAAATGGCTTTCTGATATAACCTTTTTTAACTATTTTTACCGTCAATAGATAAATAATATGAGAAAAATCGTGTTTGCAGGGCTACTTGCTTTAGGAGGATTTCTGACAATAAATGCCCAGTGTAAAACTGTCTCCACACTTACAGAAAATTTTGATACCTGGAAAGATATCAACAAATGCTGGACTGCTCAGCAAGGAAAAGCAATGCTTTATGCCAGTGAAAAAAGAATCATATTCTATTCGATGAATAGTCCCGGAGAAAATATGTATTTGGTAACTCCGAAAATTAAAGCAGGAAAATATACAGTAAGCCTTGATATTTCAGACAATGGCGGAGAAACCACACTGGAACTCTTCTCAATAAACAATACAGCCGATACAAAATCATATTCATCAATAGCTAAATCCTCAAAAATTACAGGAGGTAAAAAAGCATTTGAAATTTCATTAAAAAAAGATTCAAATTTAGGAATGAAAGTTTTGCTGAATGGGGTGCATCAAGCAGTTTATCTTGATAATTTTTCTTTAAAGCCAAAGAAATAAATCGTATCAAAAGCTAATATCATTTTTTACTTCGGTTATCGGGCAGTAAATACAGCATAAAGCCGACCAGCACTACACAGATTAATATTCCTATTATTCCCGCATGATAAGCTGCTTGCCAGTTATCTTTTGAAAAATAGAAAAATATACCGCCAATTATACTTACCCCCAATGCAGAGGCTGTTTGCTGAAAAGTTGAATATATTCCAGCAGCAGCTCCTGCATACTGGGAAGGTACGTTTTTAAGGGCTACGTTGAGCAAAGAAGGAAGCACAAGTCCATTGCCAAATCCCCATGCTCCCATTAATCCGATAATTAACCAAGTACTCACTCCAGGTTGCCAAAGCGTCATCTGCAGATAAAATACAATTGCTAAAATAACAACACCGATCTGCAATACTCTTTTCCCATATTTTACAATTAATCGGGAAGCCAGCACAGAAGACAAAATGAATAAAATCCCGGGAAAAATAAAATATAGTCCGCAATCCAACGCAGAAATCCCCAGCCCGTTTTGAAGATACACTGCACTCAATAATAAATAAGCAGTATGTAGCATGAAATGAAACAGCACCGCAGCCAGACCGATATTAAAATCTTTTATTTTAAATAATCTTACATCAATTAAGGGATTTTTATTTTCGGCAAGCTTCATTTTTTGATTATAAATAAAAAATGCAAAAAGAACTATTGATACAATGAGCAATCCAAAACTCCACATGGGCCAACCGGCTTCCCTACCTTGGATCAAAGGATAAATCAGGCAAAATAAAGCGAATGTCAAAATTAATATTCCTGTGTAATCAAATTTTGTATTCTGATGCTTAACTGTTTCTGTCACATACTTATGAGTAGCCCAAAGCGTTACGATACCTATGGGTAAGTTTATAAAGAATATCAATCTCCAGCCTTCGATAAACCAATGTGTATCAGATAAATATCCGCCCAATATCTGCCCGATTGCAGCGGCTGTTCCGAGAGTAATTCCGTAAAGACCAAATGCTTTCGCACGTTCTTTGGTATCTGTGAAGAGAATCTGTATAAATGCTATGGTCTGCGGAACCATAAATGAAGCACTTAAACCCTGAAAAAATCTTGTTACATTCAGTTGTAATGCCGATTGCGATAACCCGCACAGGCAAGAAGCAACGGTAAAGGCAAACATTCCCCAGAAGAAAACTTTTTTTCGTCCAAAATGATCTCCCGCTCTGCCTCCGGTTATAAGAAAAGCAGCGTATCCGAGAAGATATCCGGCTATGACAAGCTGCATTTCAGCATCTGTGGCATGTACTCCTCTTTTAATTGTCGGGATGGCAACATTAATGATAAATACATCTATTACGGAAAGCAAAGGTGCTGATAATACGATTATTAATTCCAGCCATTTATTGGTTATCTCTTTCATTTCAGATCAGTCTTTTAATGATATTTTTTGCAGATTGTATTTCGTTGGGATTTTTAAAAACAGAGGCTGTAACAATCGAGCCTTCCAGCATTACATAGATTGTTTCAGCCAATTCTTCGTCTGTCAGTGTCTTTTTATGACCTGAATTTTTTACCAATGTTTTTATGAATGCTTTGCTGTGTAATTTTGCCGTCTGTATTTCATTCAGAACGCGCTGATCATTTGAGCCGGCTTCATCATTTGCCTTTATAAACGGGCAGCCTCCAAACTGACGTATTTCCTGTCGTTCGATGTGATAATCAAATATTGCCAGCAACTTTTTTTTTGGATCAGCAACTTTATTTACGGTAGTCTCCAACCGATCAAACCAGCGTTCATGTGTACGTTGGATGTAAGCCACCAATAAATCATTTTTTGTTTCAAAATGTTTGTATAAAGATGCCTTTGCAATATCAGCTTCTTCTATAATCTGGTTAATTCCGGTAGTATTAAAGCCCTGCACATAAAATAATCTCTCAGCTGTATCTAATATTTTATCAATTACAAACTGTCCTCTTTGTTTCATCATGCAAAGATACATATTAAATAGACAAATCTGTCTATTTAAATTATTTTTGTTAAATAAATCCAGATTTTTTGGTAACCAAAACTTCGCTTTTTATTTCTATTATTAAATTATTTTATTATTTTTATCATTGTTGTTTTTCGTTAAGAAACATTTTATTATTAAAATATCACATATTATTACGAATTAAATTTAAAAATAATTAAAAGAGAAATTTAAGATTATGGTTATTGCTGAGGATGTTTTATTTTCATTAGGTGCTGAATTGCAAAGTTACAAGATGAATGATATTATATTTAATGAGGGCGATCAGCCTAAATATTATTATCAGATTATCAGCGGTATGGTAAAGCTTAACAATTATTTTGAAGATGGTAAGGAAATCATTCACAGTGTCCCGTTTGACGGGCATTGTTTTGCCGAAACATTTTTAATTTCCGACAAAAAATATCCAATCAATGCTATTGCAATCAATGAATGCGAGATCATAAAACTGGAAAAATCAAAGTTTCTCCAGCTGATTAAAACTGACGCAGATTTATTGTTAAAATTATATGAATATGGAGCTGAAAGGATGTATTATCGCTATATTATGTTTAATACGATCTCCATTACCCAGCCATTGGCAAAAATCAGAAAAGTTTTAGAATCACTAAAGACTTACAATAAGCTTTCGGAACCTTATTCCTATCAGGTTCCTTTTACAAGACAGCAATTGGCCGGACTTGCGGGATTAAGCGTAGAAACCGTCATACGCGCTGTTAAAAAAATGGAAAAAGAAGAAATCGTTAAAATAGAGAACGGTAAAATATTTTACTAAAAATTAACAATTCACAATTGATAATTTACACTTCACTTTATAAAAATCAGTTCATAAAAGATTGTTTATAGCTTAGAGGGGTTGTATTCATTTTCTTTTTGAATAATTTATTAAAAGACTGCGAATGCTCAAATCCAAGATGATAAGCCACTTCTGCTACAGAAAAGTTTGTGGTTGTAAGATATTCTTTAGCTTTTTCAATTAATTTTTCATGAATGTGCTGCTGTGCATTCTGACCTGTCAAATTTCTCAGCATATCACTCAGATAATGTGTTGAAAGATTAAGTTTTGAAGCCAAAAACTCTACTGTCGGAAGTCCTTTGGTCAAAGTTTCCTGCTGATTAAAATATTCTTCCAGCAGCTCTTCCATTTTTGAAAGAAAATCGCTGTTTACGGATTTTCGAGTAATAAATTGACGTTTATAAAATCTATTGCTGTAATTTAATAACACTTCAATATAAGAAACAATTACATCCTGACTGACTTCATCAATGGCATGATTCATTTCATCAAGAATATTATTCATCAGACCTACAATCGTAGTTTTCTCTTTATCAGATAAATGTAGCGCTTCATTAGTATCATAAGAAAAGAAGCCGTATTTTTTTACGTTCTTAGCTAATGGGTAATTGCGGATAAAATCGGGATGCATTAATAATGTATATCCATGATATTCAGCATCTTCTTCCGTAAATAAAATCTGATTGGGTGCTGTAAACATCATTCCGCCTTCATTAAAATCGTAATAACCCTGCCCATACCCTATTTTCCCGTTTTCAGAGAATTTATAGGAAATTTTATAAAAATCAAGGACAAAACTTCTATTAAGCATTTCCTTGTTCACGCTCATACTCGTATTATCCACCAAGCTGATCAACGGATGAAGAGGTTTTGGAAGTCCCAAAATCTTATGAAGTTCTGAAATTGATGAAATTTTTATCGGAGAATTGTCTTTCTTTTCCATGATTTAAAGTTACAAAATTATGCTTGAGTGTTTTGGGGTAATAGTGTTTGAGTGTACAAAATATTTTAAAATTCAAAAAAGATAAACTCTAAATCGCACATACACTCAAACTCTCAAACCCAAGTTAATTTTAAATAAATTGTTTCCCGAATTGTGCTCTGAATGTTTCAACGCCCATTTCCATACGTTGCGCGTACAAAGCTTTTGCATCTTCACCGGCAATATATCTCAACTGTTTTTTGCCGTCGGTTGCAGCTTCATAAACCACATCCGCAATCAGTTCCGGCGCAGAAGCATGTTCCATCATACTTTCTGTGTTAGAAAACATTGTGTTTACTAATTCTGCGTATTCCGGTTGATTTCCTGTGTCTAATGAACGGCTGATAAAATCTGTTTTAATTCCGCCCGGAGAAACCGTTTTAATGTCGATTCCTAAAGTGTTTAATTCAAAAGCTAAACTTTCGCTCCAACCTTCCAACGCCCATTTTGTAGCATGATAAATTGAACTTATAGGGAAAGTTAACAACCCGCCAATTGAAGTTGTAGAGATAAACATTCCTTGTCCTTTTTCTCTGAAATAAGGGATGAAAGCCTGTGTTACACGGATAACTCCTAATAAATTGGTTGTAATTTGTTTTACGATCTGGTCATCTGTTAAAGATTCCAAAGGACCGATCAATCCGTACCCTGCATTGTTGAAAACCAAGTCAATATCGCTGATTTCCAGTGCTTTTTTTGTTGTAGATTTAATTTGTTCCAAATTCGTAACATCCAATGGAAGGACTGTAACGTTTTCTAATTGAATAAGTTCTGTTTCGGCTTCCGGATTTCTCATGGTTGCGATAACGTCCCATCCTTTGCTTTGAAATAATTTTGCTGTTGCTTTTCCTAATCCTGTAGAGGCACCTGTGATGAAAATTGTTTTCATTTTTTTATTTGTTTAATTTTTACAGGACAAAGTTGCGGATTCGCCAAAAGGATAAAGTTGCCAAATCGGGTAAAGATGTAGCCAAAATGGAAAAGACGATTTTATTATTTTAATTTGCTTTAAAAATTATCCATAAAAAAACCGAAGATCAAGAAAATCTTCGGTAAAATTGTTAAATATGTGATGTTTTAATTACGATTTCAACGTCCAGATAGAACCGTTTTTTGTAGTGAATTTTTCAAGTGTTCCTTTGCTTGAAAGTTCATTTAAAACTCTTTCACTTTCAGCTCTCGGAGTTCCTGATAACTCAGAAAACTCTTTTGCGGTAAGAGAATTATACTTTGCAAAAAGATTTTCCCAAGTTTTAGAATATTCAGATTTTTTTGTTTCTGCATTTACTTTTAAAATAGCCATTTCGTAGAATGCATAAGGTTTTGAACCATAAACAATCTCTTTGCTTCCTGTTCCGTTTGTAAAAAACATTGTCGGGAAACCACGAACACCCATTTCTCTTGCCAATTTCAGATCTTCCTGGAAAAGCTCTTTTCCTTTTCCTTCAAAATCTGTTTTTAACTGATCTACATTAAGACCGACTTTCTTTGCTGCTACTGAGATATTCTCCCATTTTGCAATATTTTTTTTCTTCAAAAACACCAATTCTCGAAGCTCTCTCATAAACTCGATAGCTTTTGTTTTATCCTGCATTTGTGCTGCTTTGAAGGCAATTGACGGTGGGTAAGAAGAATCCAGAGGATCCTGTAACCATACATCTCCGTCGATCGGCATGTCATAATATCCGCTTACTTCGTCCCAATGATGGGCAACGTCAGACGGTTTGCTGATTCCTCCACTGTTGTAGCTCCAGTCCGGAAGAAGACCTCCCATTCTGTATTCAATATCAACATTATTTCCGTATTCTAATTTTAATTTTCTCAACTGAGGCTCGATTCCCCAGCAAGAAGAGCAAATAGGATCTGTAAAATAAATAACTTTTACAGGTTTTTCATTAGCCTGAACATTGATTTCCCCGATATCTACTTTGTCACCGGGCACTTCACAAATTCCTGTAGCAGGATCACATAGTAGCGGGTTTGATGCTTTCTTTTCCATTTTTTTACTTTTATCGTTTTGTCCTTTGCAACCGCTCAAAGTTACAACAAGGAAAAATAAGGTTAATATTTTGTAATTTATCATTTTAACTGATAATAATATTAGGTGAAAACAAATGTAATAGTTATTAGATATAGAATAGTAATGCATTTCCTTTTGGAAACTAGTTTCCTTGATGAAACTACCAAAGTATTTTTATAACTTTACAAAACAATACAAAAAACCCGGCATTATGAGAAAGGAAGCCAATTTAAACACGACAGTCGTTTGTAAAAACAGGATGAATGCTATAAAAGATTCAATGGAAATTCTATCCGGAAAGTGGAAGTTTCACATCTTGGGAACATTGATGCAGGGCGGAAAAATGCGTTTTATGGATCTGTTGAGAGAAATTGACGGTATCGCCGCAAAAATGCTTTCTAAAGAACTTCAGGACATGGAAATCAATCACCTAATCAACCGTACCGTATTGAATACCAAACCAGTGACAGTAGAATATGAGGTAACAGAATATGGCAAAACGATTGAGCCAATCATCGATGAAATTGCCAAATGGGGCATTGAATACAGAAAATCTTTATATCAAAAATAAAATATCAGATCAATTTAAAAACCGACAGATTTGGACTGCCGGTTTGAAAAAACAAAAATTGATATGGATATGATTAGATATGTGTTTTTTAATTTTCTAAGAAGACAAATTTACTTTTATTTAGAATTAATAAAAATAATAAAACTAATGATATTTGTCATTTATTGACAATTAATTGTTTAATCAATCTTAGTAGTATAAAAAAATATAAGCCACTTTTCAGTGGCTTGATATAGATTCGGTAAAATATCTTGATTATGTATTAAAAAAACTCTCCAAAGTGCCATAAAATACCGGATGGATCATGGACAAAGCATTCTTTTCCCCAGTCCATTATTCTGATGGGTACCAATTTCACTTTATCATATTTTTCTGTAAGATTTAATGTTAAAAGTTCAGCCCAAAAAGCGTCAACATTTTCTACTTCAATGAATAACATGGTGTTGTCAATCCAATCTTTTGCATAATAATTTTGAAGGTAAAATGCTGTATTCTGCTTTTTAAATACAGATAAATTGGGTTCTAAGACAACTTCTTCAAAACCCAAATCTTTGTAAAAATTCCTGCTTATTTCAAAATTTTCAGCCCCGATAAACGGACGGATAGATTTTATATTTTGTTTCATTTCGTGTGATTTTTCCAGTTTCCGAAGGTCATTTCAAATTTCACTTCACCTTTTCCGTGGGTTCCGATCTCTTTCCAACCGGATTTTCTATAGAATGTTTCAGCTCTTGTATGGGAGAGGTTCCGAGCCAGATGTTTTCTTTAGTTTGCTTAAAATACCAATCCATCATTACATCGTGAAGCTTTCTCCCAATGCCCTGTTTTTCAAAATTGGGATCTAAAAATAAAGCCCAGATATTGTTTTCCTGAAGATCAACAATCGAAAATCCGACAATTTGATTGTCAATTTCACAAACCCAGCCTTTACCTCTTATAAATAAAAATTCTTCACAATCTTTATCTGTAATGAGATTGGGGTCAGATAATGTATTTTCTTTAACAGCGTTTCTCACAATCTGAATTTGTGGAATATCTTCTATTCTGGCTTCACGGATTATCATTTAATGGAAACTTTAATTAAAATTAATAACAGTTTAAATATCAGGTAAATATTATTTTCTATCAACTACAATTCTGTCAGTTCTGTTTGCCAATTCCCAAGCCGTTGCAAAAACTAATTGAGCTCTTTTTTGCAATAATGAAAAATCAATTTTCTCAACATCATCGGTTGGTTTGTGGTAGTCTTCATGAATTCCGTCAAAGAAAAATGCTACCGGAATATTGTTTTTTGCAAAGTTGTAATGATCTGATCTGTAATACAATCTTTCAGGATCGTTCGGATCGTCATATTTGTAGTTTAGCTCTAAATTATTCGTCAGTTTATTAGCAACCTCATTAATGACCTTTAACTGAGAGCTTAACATCTCAGAACCAATTACATATACATACTGTTTTCCTCTGTTTTCAGGATCATCACGACCGATCATATCAATATTTAAATCCACAACCGTATTGGCCAAAGGAAAAACAGGATTATCAGAATAAAACTCAGAGCCGAATAAACCATGTTCCTCGCCTGTTACGTGAAGGAAAAGAATCGATCTTTTTGGGCCATTTCCGGCTTTTTTGGCACTTTGAAAAGCTTTTGCGATCTCCATTACAGCCACAGTTCCGCTTCCGTCGTCATCAGCACCATTGTACACTACTCCATTTTTGGTTCCTACGTGATCGTAATGTGCAGAAACAACGATGATTTCGTCCGGCTTTTCAGATCCTTCAATGAATGCTAAAATATTTTCAGAGTCAGGAAGATTTCCGCCGCCTCTTTTTTTCATAAAATCTGCCGGAACCTTTTGATAATAAGATCCCAAAGCTTTTGGATACGAAATTCCCTGATTTTTATAAAAATTGATCATGTACTCGCCCGCTTTTTTCTGTCCTGGACTTCCCGTATCTCTTCCCTGCATCTCATCAGAAGCAATAACAGTGAGGTTTTTCTTTAAATCATCAAGTTCAATATTTTTATAAGCAGCCTGAAAAGCTTTCTCCGCTTTTGTTAAAGCTTTTGTTGATTTTTGGGAGGTATTTTGTCCGTTATCAGAAACTTTTGCCGTTCCGCAACTTGCCAGAAGAGCAATAGAAAATAACGGGATAAGTATTTTTTTCATTTTTTTATAATTTCCTTAAAAATAACAAAATTTATTTAATCAGTAACAGATTCTTATTTTTCTTATATTTGAAATAAATGCAAAGGATATGCAGAATATTTATGGATTTACTCATTATTCGTTTTTCACAGAAATGTCGGACCTTGCGTCGAAACACAAGAGTTTTGACTTGTCTTTAGGCTTGCCTGATTTTGATATTGACGAACGATTAAGGGCTTATTTAAAAGAAGCAGCCGACCATAATAACCATAATTATGAGCCACTTGCAGGAAATCCCCTGTTGATAGATAATGTTATCAAATTTAATTTAAAAAGAAAAAACAGCATTTCACTGAAAAATGGTGAAGTAAGTATTGTCTCATGTGCAACCTTTGCTTTATATACGTCTTTAAAATGTATTCTAAATCAAGGAGATGAAGTAATCGTTATTCAGCCATCTTATTACACTTATGGCCCTTCTATCGTTCTGAATGGCGGAATTCCGAGGTATTATGATCTTGATAATGATTTTGCGATAAATTGGGAAAAGCTTCAAAATTCTATTTCTGAGAAAACCAAAGCGATTATTGTAAATTCTCCACAAAACCCGACAGGAAAAATCTGGTCAAAAAATGACTGGAATCAGTTATATGAATTGATTAAAAATCAGGAAATCTATTTAATTTCAGAAGAAATCTACGATACTTATTGCTATGACGGGGTTGAACATTACAGTTCATTTCTTCATCCTGAATTAAAGAAAAGAACCTTTTGCATATTTTCTTTTGGTAAAATGTTTAATTCCACCGGCTGGAAAGTGAGTTATTTACTGGCTCCGGAAGATCTTACCGCAAAATTCAGATGTCATCAGCAATACATTTCTTACAGTGCCAATGCGCCGTGTCAATACGCTTTAGCGAAATATTTAGAGGTTTTTGATCCTGCTGAAAATCAAAGTGAAATGCAGAGAAAAAGAGATATTTTTTATGAATTAATTAAAGAAACGCCATTTCAGGTTGAACAAAAATGTGATGGAGCAGTTTTTCAGATCGTCAATTTCAGGAATATTTCTAAGACGATGACTGATGTAGAATTTTCAAAATGGTTAACAATTGAGAAAAAAGTGGCATGTCTTCCGCTTTCTGCTTTTTATAATTCAAGACAAAATTCTGATTATATACGTTTCAGCTTTGCTAAAAAAGATGAATTAATTATTGATGCTTTGGAATATTTGAGAAAAAATCTTTAATGTCATTGTAAAGAACGAAGCAATCTCTAAAAAACTTTTTTTCGCCCTAGTTTGCACTGATTTACACAGATATTTGTGTTTTATTTCTGAAGATTGCGCTTTATCAGTCACTAATTTAAATAAAAAAGCACCGCAAAATACGGTGCTTTTTATATTTGTTAAAATTGATTTAAAGAGCTAAAACCCTTACATCAATTCTTCTATTTTTGGCTTTACATTCATCCGTATCATTTGCCGGACAAACCGGATATTGAGAACCATAACCTTCTGCTTCTACCCTGTCACCGGAAATTCCCAGTTCCAGCAGTTTAAGCTTTGCAGTCTGTGCTCTTAAATTCGATAATTTCTGATTGCTTTCTTCATTTCCCGTGTTGTCTGTATAACCTCCTAATTTTACTTTGACATCTGGATAAGCATTTAAAATTTCAACCAAATTAAGCAATTCAACTTCTGATCCTGCTTTCAAATCGCTGGAACCTGTCTGAAAGTAAAGATTTTCAATCGTATACCATTTATTCGGGTCTAAGGCTGCCTGATCTTTTTGATTAACAGCATTATAAAATTGATACAATTGACTTCCTTCACCCATTTTGATTGCTTTTCCGCCTTTCAATTGGATTTCCTGAATATTCCCTGTTTCATATACAAAATCACCGTCTTCATTTAGATGTCCTTTAACTTCTGCCGGAACTAAAACCGGTGTTGCAGCTCCTGAAGTCATATGAGTTCCCGTAACTCCCATTAAAGCTTCAATTTTTGCTTTTCTGTTTGCGTCTATTTTATCTTTATGTAAAACAGCTAAAGTCGGTGCAATTACCAACGACACAATTGACATCAATTTAATTAAAATGTTCATTGAAGGTCCTGAAGTATCTTTGAACGGATCTCCCACTGTATCACCCGTTACCGAAGCCTTGTGAGGGTCTGAACCCTTGTAATAAGTCTGTCCGTTGATATCAACCCCTTTTTCAAAAGATTTTTTGGCATTATCCCAGGCACCACCTGCGTTATTCTGGAACATTCCCATTAAAACTCCGCATACTGTAGCTCCGGCTAAAAATCCACCTAAAACTTCAGGTCCGAAAATAAATCCGATCAAAAGCGGCGAAATAATCGCAATCGCTCCCGGAAGCATCATTTTTCTGATAGATGCATCAGTAGAAATGGCCACACATTTTTCATATTCCGGCTCAGCTTTTCCTTCTAAAATTCCAGGAATTTCACGGAATTGTCTTCTTACTTCCTCCACCATTGCCATTGCAGCCTGCCCAACCGCAGTGATCGCCAACGAAGAAAATATAAACGGAATCATTCCACCGACAAACAGACCTGCCAAAACATCGGCTCTGTAGATATCAATCCCGTCAATTCCTGCAATTCCAACGAAAGCGGCAAACAAAGCCAAAGCCGTCAAAGCTGCAGAAGCGATTGCAAAACCTTTTCCGGTTGCTGCCGTTGTGTTTCCAACTGCGTCTAAAATATCTGTTTTTTCACGAACCTCTTTTGGTAATTCGCTCATTTCGGCAATACCTCCTGCGTTATCGGCAATCGGTCCGAATGCATCAATGGCCAACTGCATTGCTGTCGTAGCCATCATTCCCGCTGCTGCAATAGCAACCCCGTACAATCCGGCGCACAGGTAAGAACCGTAAATTCCGCCTGCCAAAACAATAATCGGAAGCAAAGTAGATTCCATACCAACGGCAAGTCCACCGATAATATTTGTCGCGTGCCCGGTAGAAGACTGTCTTACAATACTTTTAACAGGTCTTTTACCCATTGCTGTGTAATATTCTGTAATGATACTCATCAGAGTACCCACAACTAATCCAACCATGATAGCCCCGAAAACACCCATTTTTGTGAATTCGTGACCTCTTAAAACCATTTTATCCGGTAAAATATAAGTAACTAAGAAATATGAAGAGATTGCCGTAATCACAATACTTCCCCAATTTCCCAGATTTAAAGCATTCTGAACGCTTGATGTAGAAGATTCTTCATTATCATTAATTCTGACAAATAAAGTTCCTATCATCGAAAAAATAATTCCTGTTCCTGCAATCAACATTGGTAAAAGAATCGGTGCAAAACCTCCGAAAGAATCGACAGAAACCGTTTCTCTTCCTAAAACCATGGTTGCTAAAACCGTTGCCACGTAAGAACCAAATAAATCGGCTCCCATCCCGGCAACGTCTCCAACATTATCACCAACATTATCTGCAATTGTCGCAGGATTCCTTGGATCATCTTCCGGAATTCCGGCTTCAACTTTACCTACCAGGTCGGCTCCTACGTCTGCCGCTTTTGTGTAAATACCACCACCTACTCTTGCAAACAAAGCAATAGATTCAGCTCCCAATGAAAATCCGGTAAGAATTTCAATCGTTCTTTCCATCTCATGAGAATCAACTGTTGAATGAGGGGCGAAAATCTGTTTTAAAATTAAAAATAAAGCTCCCAATCCTAAAACGGCTAATCCCGCAACTCCCATTCCCATGACAGAACCTCCTGCAAATGAAACCTTTAATGCTTTTGAAAGTGAAGTTCTTGCTGCTTCTGCTGTTCTCACGTTGGCTTTTGTGGCGATCTTCATTCCGATAAAGCCTGCCAGTGCAGAAAAGAAAGCTCCAAGGGCAAAGGCAAGTCCGATACTCCAGTGTGAGTTGGCGTTGCTAGATCCCATTACAGCTAATAAAATTGCTACTACAACAACGAAGTAGGTTAAAATCTTGTACTCAGCTTTTAGAAAAGCCATTGCACCGTCAGCGATATGTCCGCTGATAATTTTCATTTTGTCATTTCCGGCATTTTGCTTACTTACCCAATTACTTTGGAGAAAAGTGTAAATTAAAGCAATAACACCAAAAATTGGCACTAACACAAATAAGTCCATAGTTTAATATTTTTTTGGTAATAGAGAACTAAATATAATAAATAATTCTCATGAAAGTGTCAAAAAATATTCTAACTATTTAAAAATAAATGTTTAAACGCTTAAGCAAGCTGGTTTTAGGGTTTAGGGTTTAGGGTTTAGGGTTTAGGGTTTAGGAAAAATAAAAAGGATAAATGAGTTTTTCATTTATCCTTTTAAATATTATTAAACCAAAAGAGATTATCCTCCGAATTTATCTGCGTAATCTTGTTGAGAAGCCTTGATCACAAGTCTTGCGTGCTCAGCTCCGTAAACTTCCTGGATTCTGCATTTTGCAGGCTCATCCGGTAAGTTTTTGTAAGTCAAAAAGTAGTGCATTAATCGTTTCACTTCTGCTTCAGGCAATTCCGTGATATCTCTGAAATGTCCAAAAGCGTGATCATTGATCATTACGGCTACAATTTTATCATCAGCTTCACCTCCATCGATCATTTTGAAACCACCGATAGGAATAGCTTCCATCAATAAACCTCCTGCATGAATGTTGTGAGAGCTTAATACACAGATGTCAAGCGGGTCATGATCTCCCATTGTAACGTCTGTAGCGCCTCTTTCAACCGCTAATTTCATTACCGCATCGTTACAGTAAGTTCTTGGAACAAAACCGTACAATGCCGGAATAATATTTGAAAATTTCTGAGGTCTGTCAACCTTTAAATATCCTGTTTCTTTATCTATCTCGTATTTAATAGTGTCTGAAGGAACGATCTCCACGAAAACATTTACAACATTTGGCGCATCTTCTCCTGCAGAAATCCCGTGCCATGGATGTGCTTTAAAATTTGGAATCATTATTTTAATTATTTATTTTTAATTACGTTATTATTAAAATTTCTCGTCTTAAATCTTCAATGGTTGCTGCGATATAATCTTCACTTTCCATATAATTCATGATGAAAATGGTCTTGAACTCATCAAGATTCGCATTACCATTCAAACCTTCGTACGTTTTGTGAAGCAAATCTATTACAGCATTCTTAGAATCTACGATATTCTTCCATGAATTTTTAGTTAAATAAAGCTGCTGTGACGAATTATACTCAAATTCCTCACTAATTGTTTTTTCTGTAAGAAATATAAACTCATGCGCCTCCAGGCCTTTATCAAATTTCTGAATAAGGTTTGAGGGTTTTATTCTTTCTAAAAACAGCGCCATCCTTTCGTAAGAATGCGTCTTATTTTCTGTATTAGATTTCACGGAAAGCAGCTTAATTTCCTGATTCTTAAGCGTGATATAAGAATTTACGAATTGTCTCAGCAAAACCAAAAACGGAATTGCGACAATCAATGCAAAAGCATACGGTAGGTATTCTGAAAAATTTGCCATAAAATTAGGTGGCAAAATTACTAATATTTTCTGAAATTATAACTCAAATAATGCCGGTCTTTGCGTTACTTCATGATAACACACGCTATTTTCGTCAAAATAATGATAAACCAGGCTTTTTCTTGTTCTGGACTTATCTAAATGTGGTTCACCACCATGTAAAATATTGGCATGCCATATCAATAAATCTCCTTTTTTTGCTTTAAAAACTTCTTTCTTTAATCCTAATTCCTTTACTTTATTTTCAAGAAATTCTTCATAGGCCTTATAACTTTTTTTACCAATTCTTATGGCATCTCCTTCATTTTCATAATCAGAATTTAAAAAATACGGTAATTTATGACTTTCCGGAATGTAGTGAAGAGCACCGTTATTTTCGTCAATATCTTCCAAAGCAATCCAAACTCCCAGCAATCCGCCCAAAGGATAGGTTGTCATATGAATGCTGTCTGAATGCGTTTTTTGCTGACTTCCGTTGATGAAATTAATACTTTGAAAAAGTTTTGCCTGCCCGTCAATTAATACAGAAAGAAATTCAGTTAAATCTTTATCGTTACCAATATTTTTAATGATTTCCGAATGATGAATGACAAACATTAATTTACCGCCATATCGGAATTCTATGGTTCCGTTCGCCATTAATTTATCGATCTCTTCATTAATCTTATCTGCAGTTTCTGTACTCAGATAATTTTTCAAGATTAAATAGCCTTTATCATCAAAACCAAGAACACTTTCTTTATTTTCATCTGAAAGATTTTTATAAAAAGCAGTGTTGATCAGTTTTTCCTGTTCTATTTTTCTTTCAGTGGATGGTAAATGCTCAAAATCTTTACTTGAAATGCTTGAGAAATAACTTTTATTAATTCCGTACTTTTTGTACAGCGGAATATTGTGTTGTAATTTCCTCTTATTGAAAAAGTTATAAATAATATATGGTAATTTGTAATTACGAATTTGCTTTAACATAACCGGGGAACTATAATTTAAAAAAAATAACCTTATAAAAATACGGAATAATATTTAGAATAGGTCTAAACAACCTGTTTTTCTTAAGAGAATCTTTTGAGAAATTTATTTTCAGTGAAACAGTAATCGTGCAGTTCTCCGCCAAAGCTTTTGAAGAAAAGCTCGATTCCACGGATATTGCTTCCCATAAAATTAAACTTTTTTTCATGAATATAAAGATTCAAAATCCTGTCAATGAGAAATGACGGACCGTTTTCATCCTTAAAATTTTCATCATTAAAAAGAGCCAATAAAGACAATTGCTGAGACTCGGAAACCAAAATAGCCACATTGATCAACTTGTCTTCCAAATATGCTCCACATATTTTGAGCGTATTTTTTTTCTTGAGAAAATGAAGATAACTTTTAAGCTTATCAAAATCATCTCTTTTATCCAAACCTTTAAAATTACCTTCTATAAAGAGAAAACAATCTGTATCCAAATGAATTTCTTTATAAAATAAATGCTGCGCCCATTTCGCTGTAGATTTTCTGCCTTTAAAATATTTTTTCCTTCTTAAAATGACATAATCAGAAATAGGAACAATATAATTTTTCCGTTTATCTAAATTTTCAGAAAAAATATTATTGTGATTAAATGAATACAGGAAAACTTTATATTTATTTTTTAAGAATTGCAAAAACTGATCATTAATTTTAGAATCATCAATCTTTGAAAAAATACCTAGCTGTTGACAAAAAAGCGGCATATGTACAAAATTAAAACCGAGTTTTTTCTTGATATGAACCGGCATTATAGCTTCATAATCTCCATACACCAACAATTCCCAATTCCCTGAAAGCTCATCCAAAACCTCTTTTTGAGCATACCAGTTTTTTTGTTCAGAAGATTCTAAACATCGGGTATATTTTTCGAAATCAATTTCGTGATATTTCAGTCTTTTAATCATAATAATCCTTCGTCTGAGAAACTAAAATATGAATTCTGCGTGATAATCAAATGATCTAAAAGCTGAATGTTTAACGTATTTCCGGCTTCTTTTATTTTTTGAGTAATATCAATATCTTCTCTGCTAGGTTTTAAATTTCCCGAAGGATGATTGTGTGCAATAATAATTCCCGTCGAAAAGTGTTCTAAAGCCGTTTTAAACAAAACCCTCAAATCCACAATCGATTGATTGATACCTCCTTGCGTTAATTGTGCGATATGAATAACTCTGTTGCTCTGATTCAGAAAAACAGCCCAAAATTCTTCGGTTCTTAAATCTGACAAATGATTTTTTAAAATTTGATACGCATCATAACTTTTAGAAATTACAGCTTTTTCAGGAACTTCCTGACTGGCTCTTCTTCTTCCGATTTCCAAGGCAGTTGTGATTGAGATTGCTTTTACTTCACCCACCCCTTTAAATTTTGTCAAATCTTTTACAGAAAGTAAACTTAACTGATGCCAATTGTTATTGACAGAAGCCAGAATTCTTCTCGCTAATTCTACAGCTGTTTCTTCTTTATTACCGCTTCCCATGATGATTGCCAGCAATTCAGAATCAGAAAGTGAGCTTTTACCTTTCAATAAAAACTTTTCTCTGGGTCTGTCGTCTTCTGCAAGAAATTTTATGGACATTTTGGGAGTTATAAATGATGAGTTATGAGCTTAATAAAATGCGTATAAAATAATTGGTTGTTTTGATTGATCGATATATTTTGCGGTTACGTTGAAGGCATTTTGTGAAAGCTTCGGGCAACCAAAACTTAAACAGGCAGGATTGATCGATTCTTTATCCGGAACACAATAGTAAGAATGAAGAACGATCGCTCTTGGTCGGGCATTACTGTTTGTTTCATCAAGTCCGTTTAAACGGTAAGCTTTTCCGAATTTTCCAGTATAACTTTCACGAATTTCATATTTACCCAAAGATGACTGATGAGAGCCATCAATATTACTAAATTGCAAAGCATTTGAATTAGAAACTACAGAGCCTTCACCGTGAGCAACGATCGCTTTCTGTACAATTCTATCATTTTTCAGATCATAAACGAAATAACGGTACTTCCCGGAGTGAATTTTAAAATTAATGAAAACAGCCAAATCCTGATTGTAATTTTTTCCTTTAATATAATTCTTAATTTCTGAAATTTTTGATTTTGGTAAATAATCAATTACATTATTTGCCTGAGATTCAAATTTTGAACAGGAAACTATAAAAAGAAATATAAGAATAAAGTGTTTCATCATTTACCCGGAATTTTTATTCGATAATCATTCCGTCTTTCATCACTAATTTTCTGTCGGTAATCTCTGCAAGATTAGGATTGTGGGTTACGATGACAAATGTTTGATTGTATTTATCCCTTAAATCAAAAAATAATCGGTGAAGATCATCGGCATTTTTTGAATCTAAATTTCCTGTCGGCTCGTCTGCAAAAATGATTTTCGGAGAGTTGATTAAAGCTCTGGCAACTGCTACTCTTTGTGCCTCACCGCCCGATAATTGGTTGGGCTTATGATGAATTCTCTGCTCAATTTTAAGATCTTCAAATAAGGCATAAGCTTTTTCAATCGCTTCTTTTTCGTTTGCTCCGGCAATTTTTGTAGGAAGCAAAACGTTTTCCAGTGCTGAAAATTCCGGAAGAAGCTGATGAAACTGAAATACAAAACCAATATTCTGATTTCTGAATTTAGAAAGCTGTTTGTCATTCATATTGATAAACGATTCACCTGCAATAGAAATTTCAGTGTTGTTGTGCTTAGAGTTTGTAGGCTGATCCAAGGTTCCTAAAATCTGTAAAAGTGTAGATTTTCCCGCTCCTGACTCGCCGACAATAGACACCACTTCACCTACTTTTATGTGAATATCAACACCTTTTAATACTTCTAAATTCCCATAAGATTTATGGATATTTCTCGCTTTAATCATAATTCAAAAATAGTAAATTGATTTGAAATATGGGAGAAATTTAAGGTGAATTGTGAATGGTGAATGCACTTCGTTTGTCAATTTTTTAAACTTAAATTTTAAATGCAAGGTTCACAAAGATTTTTTGAAATTTTATCTGCATATTTTTTCGTTCGCAAAGGTGTTTCGCTCAGCAAAGATTAAAATTCAATAATATCCATTTAGCTTGTCATCCCGCAAGGATCTAAATATAGTCTTAAAAAACAGTATGAAAAGATTCGTGTCATGATTCCTACGGGAAGACAAACAGAATAGGAATTTTATGCCTTTGAGAAGACATTGATACTCTTAAGATTAGTTTTCAATTTAAACAAAAAACCTCCCAAAATTGAGAGGTTTTTAATATTTCAACACGTTAGAAAATTACAGTAACAATGTTAAAGGACTTTCTAAATATGTTTTTAAAGTTTGTAAGAACTGAGCACCTGTAGCACCGTCTACCACTCTGTGGTCGCAAGCTAATGAAAGCTTCATGATGTTTCCAACTACGATCTGTCCGTCTTTTACGATCGGCTTTTCGATGATGGCTCCTACTGAGAGGATTGCAGAGTTTGGCTGATTGATGATGCTTGTAAATGTTTCAATTCCGAACATACCCAAGTTTGAGATTGAGAATGTAGAGCCTTCCATTTCGTTTGCCTTAAGACCTTTAGATTTCGCTCTTCCTGCCATATCTTTTACAGCCGCAGAAATTTGAGTATAGTTCATTTGATCTGTATTCTTAAGAACCGGAACTACCAATCCGTCAGGAATCGCAACCGCTACCCCAACATTGATGTTTCCTCTGTGAATGATCTTGTCACCTGCCCAGCTTGAATTAACCTGAGGGTGTTTTCTTAACGCAACAGCAGTCGCCTTAATGATCATATCGTTGAAAGAAATTTTTGTATCAGGTAAAGAATTGATCTCTTTTCTGGCTTCAATTGCTTTATCCATGTTGATCTCTACCATTAAATAGTAGTGAGGAGCAGTGAATTTACTTTCAGCAAGACGTTTCGCGATGATATTTCTTACTTGTGAGTTTGGAGTCTCTGTATCTTCTCCCTGAACAAAACTCAATGCAACCTGAGCTGCCGGACTTGCAGTCGGAGCAGAAGCAGCTGGTTTTGCCTGGGATGGCTGATAATTTTCAACGTCTTTTTTAACGATTCTTCCGTTTTCTCCAGAACCCTGGATCCCGTGAATATCAACACCTTTATCCTGAGCAATTTTTTTAGCTAAAGGAGAAATTGCAACTCTTTCGTTGTTGCTGGTTGCCGGTTGTTGGTTGTCAGTTGTTTGTTTTGGAGCTTCAGTTTTTTGTTCGGCAGGTTTTTCTGAAGACTGAGCCGCAGGTTTTGCAGCACCAACTCCTGAAACATCTGTTCCTGCAGGTCCGATGATCGCCAATACTGAATCAACAGGAGCAGCACCACCTTCTTCAACACCTTGCTTTAATAAAACTCCGTTGAATTCAGATTCGAAATCCTGAACCGCTTTATCTGTTTCGATTTCAGCAAGAAGATCACCTTCTTTTACTGTATCGCCAACATTTTTGTGCCATTTTGCTACTTTGCCTTCTGTCATTGTATCAGAAAGTCTTGGCATTGTAATAACTTCAACACCAGCCGGAACTTCCGCAGAAGCCTGTTCCGGAGCAGCAGTACTAGTTTCAGCTTTAAACTCTTCTTTTTTCTCTTCAGAACTTGCGGCAGGAGCAGCAGCTCCACCGGTTAATGCTGAAATATCTTCCCCTTCATTACCGATAATCGCCAAAACAGAATCTACAGCAGCGGCAGCACCTTCTTCTACACCTACGTATAAAAGTGTCCCGTCCATCTCAGATTCGAAATCCTGAACGGCTTTATCCGTTTCAATTTCAGCTAAAATATCTCCTTCTTTTACTTTATCTCCTACTTTTTTATGCCATTTTGCCACCTTTCCTTCCGTCATTGTGTCGGAAAGACGAGGCATTGTGATTACTTCTGCCATAATTTATTTTTTAATTTGTTAATGTGATGAAGTGATGATAAGATTGTGAAATAAAAACACATCAACGTATCACCGTATCAGCAAATTATTGTATTAGTTTTCTAATTTATCTAAAAACGGATAGTTTTCCTGAGAATACACATATTCATATACTTTCTCAGCAGTTGGATACGGAGAGTTTTCCATGAATTCGATGCATTCTTCAACAAAATCTTTTGATTTGTTATCCATTGCTTCCAATTCTTCTTCTGTAGCCCAGCTGTTTGCTAAAATTCTAGATTTTACCAATTCGATAGGGTCATCATTTTTATGGAAAGCAACTTCATCCTTAGATCTGTAAGGCTCAGCATCAGACATAGAGTGACCTCTGTAACGGTATGTTCTGGCCTCGATGAAAGTTGGTCCGTCTCCTCTTCTTGCTCTTTCAATAGCTTCGTAAGCAGCTTCTGCCACTTTTACAGGATCCATAGCATCTACAGCAAGACAAGGCATTTCGTATCCTAAACCTAATTTATAAATATCTTCGTGGTTAGCTGTTCTTTTTACAGAAGTTCCCATTGCGTATTGATTGTTTTCTACAACGAATACGACAGGAAGTTTCCAGTTCATGGCCATGTTAAACGTTTCATGTAATGAACCCTGTCTAGCCGCTCCGTCTCCGAAG
>Ga0157375_10000770_pt1 | contig 28095 bp, 25 predicted proteins | sample M35metaG_FD_115311 | JGI IMG/M metagenome (GOLD analysis project Ga0157375, IMG submission 115311) | Miscanthus rhizosphere microbial communities from Kellogg Biological Station, Michigan, USA - M3-5 metaG | ecosystem: Host-associated > Plants > Roots > Rhizosphere > Soil | place: USA: Michigan... | reverse complement strand
GCTTACCCCCCAAATCCCTGCCGAATTCCGGCCAGCGTGTTTGACGGGGCGCTTAAGATCAAAATCAAGATCAAAAGCAAGAGCACAGCGGCCTGACAGCCGGCTTGAGTGGTGTAGAGCAAAAGCAAAGGCGAAGACAAACGCGGTCCACTGTAGGAGCCGGCTTGCCGGCGATGGCATCAACGCGGTGTACCTGATTCACCGAGATACCTGCATCGCCGGCAAGCCAGCTCCTACACGTATCTGCCTTTGATCCAACCACTCAGGTCGGCTACTAGGCCGCTGTGCTCTTGCTGTTGATCTTGATTTTGATCTTAGGCGCCCCGTCAAACACGCTGGCCGAACGCAGGCTTGAATCCGTGGGTAACCCGGCAGGGATGCCGGGTTAGCCGCCCCGCGCCATGGATGGCGCGTGGCGGCGGCCCACGGATTCAAGCCTTCGTTCGGGCACACCGAGCCTAAGCGAGGTGCCGAGTGTTGGGGCAAGAGCCCTTTTGGTTACTTTTGGCTGGGCCGGCATTCCGGGCTCTTTTCCAAAAGTGACCCGCCGTAAGGGCGGAACCCATACCCGCCATCCCCCAAATAACGGATATGCCCCCCACCCCCCGGTCACAAAACCGTCATCCCCCTCATCTAGCCTCGCGACCACGAATGCCCCCCGTGAGTCCGTATCCATGTTCAGAGGCCTGCTATCCGTCGCCCTCCTGCTAGTCACCGTCACCGTTACAGCCCACGCCGAAACCTGGCCAGACAAGGACTGGGCCAAGGGCACGCCGCTCGCAGGCCCCGCCGTCGATGCCCTGAATGCCTACGCTTTTCCGCCTCGTGATGACACCTCCCGCAAGGGCATTCGTACCGATGCGCTGCTGGTGATCCGCGACGGCGAAGTCATCTATGAACGCTACGCAGCGCCCACCACCGTCAGCACGCCGCACCTGACCTGGTCCGTCAGCAAGAGCCTGATGGCGACGGTATTGGGCGTGGCCTACGGCGAAAACCGCTTCAAACTGACCGACCCCGCCGCACGCTTTTACCCGCCGATGAAGCAGCACCCCAAAGTCACCATGGCTGACCTGCTGCACTGGGCCTCGGGCCTCGACTGGCAGGAGGACTACGAATACGCCCCGCTGAAATCCTCGGTGGTGGCGATGCTCTACACCCGTGGTCACGCTGACATGGCCGACTTCGCCGCCGATACGGACGCCGCCAGCGCGCCCGGCCAGGTGTTCCGCTATTCCAGCGGCGACACCAACATCCTGTCCGCCACGCTTAAAGGCATGCTCGGCCACAAGGCGTATATGAGCTACCCGTGGGACGCGCTGTTCAAACCGCTGGGCATCCGCAGCGCCACGTGGGAAACCGATGGCGACGAGACGTTCGTGGCCTCGTCCTACGCCTACCTCACCGCCCGCGACCTGGCACGCGTCGGCCTGCTGATGGCGCGTGACGGTCGCTGGGGTGAGCAGCAATTGCTGCCCAAGGACTGGGTCGCCTTCAATCGCCAACCCTTCGCTAATTACCGGGGCGGCCAGGATGAAGCCGTGCCGGGCGGCCATTGGTGGCTCAACAAAGGTGCGCCGAGGCCTTGGCCGGATGCTCCCGGTGACACGCTCGCCGCCCTCGGCCACTGGGGCCAGGCGTTGTACGTGATGCCCGCCGAACACCTAGTGATCGTGCGCTATGGCGATGACCGCGACGGCAGCTACCGCCACAACGACCTGCTCAAGCACGTGCTCGCGGCGGTGCAACCATGATCCGTCGCCGGCCGTTTACCAGTGTATTTCTGTTGCTGCTGCTCGCCTTGCTGGGCTGGATCTGGCACGAGCGCGTCAACCTGCAAGCCTTCCCCGACATCATTGCGGCGTACACGGCGAAGGAGTATTGCTCGTGCCGTTATGTCGAGAACAACCCGGCTGACTATTGCCGGGGCTACGTGAAGCAATACGTGCCCACCAGCGCGTTCAGCGACAACCCCGAGCGCAGCGAAGTCATCGCCAGCGGGCTGGGCCGCACCCACACCGCCCGCTGGCTCGGCGACCGCCACGGCTGTCGCCTGACGCCCTGACCCACCCCACAGGGTTCGGTGACCAACACTAAAACCCTGAGGTTCCACAGGGTGGAACCACCTTTGATTGTCCTCCTGCGCACATCGCGGTTAGCTGGCGGTGTGCAGCAAACAAGAACGGGAATACCCGCCTGTGAGGAGAATCACCATGCGCCCCCACCAGCATATCCTGGATTGGCTCAGCGACGTTGCCGGCGACTTGCACGCCGTGCGCCACGACATCCACGCCCATCCTGAACTCGGCTTTGAAGAGAATCGCACCAGCGCCCTGGTCGCCCAATCCTTAAAAGGCTGGGGTTACGAAGTGCACACCGGCATCGGCAAGACCGGTGTGGTTGGTGTACTGCGCAATGGCAGCAGCTCACGCACCCTGGGCATTCGTGCCGACATGGACGCTTTGCCCATCGTCGAAAACACCGGTGCGGCCTACACCAGCCAACACGCCGGTTGCATGCACGCCTGCGGCCATGACGGGCACACCACCATGCTGCTGGGTGCCGCCCGTTACCTGGCAGCCACGCGGCAGTTCGACGGCACGTTGAACCTGATCTTCCAGCCCGCCGAAGAAGGCCAGGGCGGTGCCGAAGCCATGCTGGCCGACGGCTTGCTGGAGCGTTTCCCCTGTGATGGCCTGTTTGGCATGCACAACATGCCTGGCCTGCCGGCGGGGCATCTGGGCTTGCGCGTGGGGCCGATGATGGCCTCCCAGGATTTGCTCACCGTGACCCTCGACGGCGTCGGCGGTCATGGTTCCATGCCGCACCTCACGGTGGACCCGCTGGTAGCGGCAGCGAGCATGGTCATGGCGTTGCAGACGGTGGTGGCGCGCAATATCGACACCCAGGAAGCCGCCGTGGTCACCGTCGGCGCCCTGCAAGCGGGCCAGGCGGCCAACGTGATTCCGCAGCAAGCGCTGTTGCGTTTGAGCCTGCGCGCACTCAACCCGGCAATCCGCGAACAGATGCTGGAGCGCGTGTTCGCCATCATCCAGACCCAGGCCGCGAGCTTCGGCTGCACCGTGCAGATCGAGCATCGCCCGGCGTACCCGGTGCTGGTCAACCACCCCGAAGAAACCGAGTTCGCGCGCGAGGTCGGCGTGGCCTTGCTCGGCGCCGACGCGGTGGACGGCCACACCCGCACGCTGATGGGCAGTGAAGACTTCGCCTGGATGCTGCAACGCTGCCCCGGCAGTTACCTGTTTATCGGCAACGGCGTGTCGCGGCCAATGGTGCATAACCCCGCCTATGACTTTAACGACGACATCCTGCTGACCGGCGCCGCCTACTGGGGCGCGCTGGCCGAGAGCTGGCTCAAGCCTGCCTGACGCCCTCACTTTTTTCTGCCGCTGGACCCTTTCCCACGTTCGGTTGAATGGAGTGTTCCTCATGCAGACTTCACACACAGGCGTCTCCCGCACCCGCCAGGTGGTGGCGGCCGTGATCGGCAATGCGCTGGAATGGTATGACTTCATCGTTTACGGCTTTCTGGCGAGCATCATCGCCCGGCAGTTCTTCCCCTCGGACGATGAGTACGCGTCGCTGTTGATGGCCCTGGCCACCTTTGGCGTGGGCTTTTTCATGCGCCCGGTGGGCGGCATCCTGCTGGGCATCTACTCCGACCGCAAAGGCCGCAAGGCGGCGATGCAGTTGATTATCCGGCTGATGACGGTGTCCATCGCGTTGATCGCCTTCGCGCCCAACTACGCTGCCATCGGCATGGGCGCGCCGTTGCTGATCGTGGTGGCGCGTATGCTTCAAGGCTTTGCCACCGGCGGTGAATACGCCAGCGCCACGGCGTTCCTGGTGGAAAGTGCGCCGGCCCATCGCAAGGGCTTGTATGGCTCCTGGCAATTGGTGGGCCAGTGCCTGGCGGTGTTTGGCGGCGCGGCCATGGTGGCGGCGGTTACGCATTTCTTTTCGCCGCAAACCCTCGACCTGTGGGGCTGGCGCCTGCCGTTCGTGTTCGGCTTGCTGATCGGCCCGGTGGGGCTGTGGATTCGCCGGCACCTGGAAGACCCGGAGGCATTCATCGAAGCCCGCAAACAGGCGACCGGCCCCGCGCCGAGCCTGATGCAGGTGGTGCGCGAACACCGGCGCAGCATTCTCGTGTCCATGGGCCTCGCCTGTGGCGCGACGGTGTCGTTCTATGTGGTGCTGGTGAACATGCCGACCTTCGCCCACAAGAACCTCGGCCTGCCGCTGGACCAGGTGTTGATGGTGCAGATGTTTGCGGTGGCGCTGATGACCGTGGTGATCCCATTGTCGGGCCTGGCGTCCGATCGCTTTGGGCGGCGGCCGGTGTTGATGGCGTTCACCCTGGCGTTTTTTGTGATGGTCTACCCGCTGTATGTGTGGGTGGCCGCTGCGCCATCCATTGAACGCTTGATGGTGATGCAGGTGCTGCTGTGCACGGCCATTGGCGGATTCTTCGGCCCCGCGCCGACCGCGTTGGCCGAGCAGTTCCCCATCGAAGTGCGCTCGACGGGCGTGTCGGTGGCCTATAACGTGGCGGTCATGGTGTTTGGTGGGTTTGCACCGCTGATCGTCACCTGGTTGAGCAAGGTGCTGGGCACGCCGGTGGCGCCAGCCTTCTATGTGTTGTTCGCGTGCGTGCTGACGCTGCTGGGCACTTACTGCATGCAGGAAGCGCCGCGCGCCAAACAGTCGCAGCCGTTTTCCAAAGAGGTGAAGCCTTGAGTATTGTTGATTGGGATGCCACGCAGTTGTCGCAGGCGATCCATGCGCGGCAGGTGTCGTGTGAAGACGTGATGCAGGCGTATCTGGCACAGATCCAACGCTTCAACCCGGGCGTGAATGCGCTGGTGTCGTTGCGTGATGCCGATGAGGTACTGGCCGAAGCCCGGGCCTGTGACCGTGAGTTGGACCAAGGCCGGTCGCGCGGCTGGATGCACGGCATGCCCCAGGCGATCAAGGACCTGGCGGCCACCCGAGGTTTGCGCACTACCTTGGGTTCGCCGCTGTTCGCCGAGCAGGTGCCGAGCGAAGACGCCATTAGCGTGGCGCGGGTGCGGGCCAGTGGCGCGATCATCATCGGCAAGACCAACGTGCCGGAGTTCGGCCTGGGCTCGCACACCTACAACAGCCTGTTCGGCACCACCGGCAACGCCTATGACCCACGCCTGAGCGCCGGCGGTAGCAGCGGCGGGGCAGCTGTCGCATTGGCCTTGCGCATGCTGCCGGTGGCCGATGGCAGCGACATGATGGGCTCGTTGCGCAACCCTGCGGCGTTCAACAATGTGTTTGGCCTGCGCCCGTCCCAAGGGCGCGTGCCCCACGGGCCGATGCCGGAACTGTTCGTGCAGCAACTGGGCACCGAAGGCCCGATGGGCCGCAGCGTGACGGATGTGGCGCGGTTGCTGAGCATCCAGGCGGGTTACGACCCTCGGGTGCCGCTGTCCTCCAAGGATGATCCCGCCGTGCTCGGCCAGCCGTTGCAGTGCGACTTCAAGGGCGCACGCCTGGGCTGGCTGGGGGATTACAACGGCTACCTGCCGATGGATGACGGCGTGATGAGCCTGTGCGAATCGGCCCTTGGCGACTTCACCGCGCTGGGCTGCGAAGTGGAAAGCTGCCAACCGGATTTTTCCCTGGCGCGCCTGTGGCGCAGCTGGCTGGTGCATCGTCACTGGCTGGTGCACGGCAACCTCGGCGCGGCCTACGCCAACCCGCAAAAACGCGCGCTGCTCAAACCCGAGGCGCAGTGGGAAGTGGAGGGCGGCCAGGGCTTGAGTGCCCAGCAGGTGTACCAGGCGTCGGTGGACCGCAGCGAGTGGTATCGCGCCCTGGCCAAGCTGTTCGAGCGTTACGATTTCCTGCTGTTGCCCACCGCTCAAGTGTTCCCTTTCGATGCACAACAACCCTGGCCACGCCTCGTCGGTGGGCGCGAAATGGACACCTACCACCGCTGGATGGAAGTGGTGATCGGCCCCACCCTGGCCGGTTTGCCAAGCATGAGCGTGCCGGTGGGCTTCAACCCTCAAGGGTTGCCCATGGGCGTGCAGATCATTGGCCCGGCCCAGGCGGACCGGGCGGTGTTGCAACTGGCCTACGCCCATGAACAGCTGACGCAATGGGTGCAGCGTCGCCCGCCGACCTGCCTTGAATCGGCGCGTTGAGGCACGACCGGGCCTGTATCTTGCTGTGAACAATGATCATCCACCGGCATCAGGGAGATCGAACATGGAGACAGGCACGGTACGCTCGGTTGAACGTGCATTGGCAATCGTCGAACTGCTGGGCGAACACCAGGCCCTGGGGCTGGAGGAATTGCATTACCTCACGCGCCTGCCCAAGGCCACCGTGTCGCGCATGTTGCTGACCCTGCAGGACCAGGGCTGGGTTTATCGCGGCTTGAGCGACCGGCGCTACCGCCTGCGCGCCCAGCGCCTGTTCGGCGACAGCCAGCAGCGCTTCAAGCGCCAGGTGGTGGAAAGCGCCGCACCGTGGCTGCTGGAACTCAGCGAACGCACCGGGTTGGTGGTGGACTTGTCGTGCTTTGATGGTGAGCGCCTCGAAGTCATGGAAAGTGCGATTCCTGGCGTGCTGCGCAAACTGTATCCCAACAATTGCCAGATCGTCGGCCAGCACGCGAGCCTGTTTCATTCGGCGATGGGCAAGGCATGCCTCACGCAATTGCCGGCCGACGAAGTGCAGCGCCTGGCGGGCCGTGACCATGTGGCGGCGCACGAACAGTACGATGCCTGCGAAACAACCCAGCACCAGGGGTTTGGCCAGCGCACCGAAGGCTACTGGGAATACCCGGTGCGCCTGCCGTTCCTGATCCGCGCCGTGGCCTTGCCGGTACAGGCCAACGGCCGCCTGGTGGGCAGCATGGCGCTGCATTGGCCGATGCACCAGGCGCCGGTGGAGCGCGTATTGAACCTGCACATGGCCAGCCTGGAGCAGACCGTGCGGGAAGTGCAGCGGGCGCTGGCCTGACAGTCATCGCCTCCTCACTGAGGGAATTGTGGTTTATGTGGGAGCCGGGCTTGCCCGCGATGCAGGCAACTCGGTCTGTCAGTGACACCCAGTCGATGCAATCGCAGGCAAGCCAGCTCCCACACAAGCCCGCTCCCACATTGGATTTGCGCGGTTCATGACATTGCGCTTAAGGTTCGTTCAGGTTTTTCGTCCCATGAGTCTTCAATGTCAATCAAACCCCTGGCCTTCGCCCTGCTGGCCGCCGCTGCCGCGCCTGCCCACGCCGACTGGTACCTGGATAACGAATCGTCACGCCTGTCGTTCGTCACCACCAAGAACACCGAAATCGCCGAAGTGCAGCGCTTCCTGGTGCTGCACGGCAAGGTCGACAGCAAAGGTGCTGCGCAATTGGAAGTCGAGTTGGAGTCGGTCAACAGCGGCATTCCATTGCGCGATGAGCGCATGCGCAACCAACTGTTTGAGATCAAGACATTCCCCGACGCGCTGATCAACGCGCAGATCAACCTGCAACCGATCAATGATTTGGCGCCCGGCGCGCAACTGGAGTTACGCCTGCCGTTGGCGGTGACCCTGCACGGCAAGACCCAGACCTACAGCGCCGAGCTGCTGGCCACGCGCCTGGACGACCGGCGTTTCCAGGTGGTGACCCTGGAACCGCTGGTGGTGCACGCCGAGGACTTCGACCTGGTGCCCGGCGTGGCCACGCTGCGTAAAGCGGCGGGGCTCGAATCGATCAGCCTGTCGGTGCCGGTGGGTGCGGTACTGATCTTCACGGCGCGCTGACATGAGCGGCGCGGTGTTCCCCTGGCGCAGCGCCAACCGTTTCGAGTTGCTGATCGACGGACCGCAGTTCTTTCCGCAGATGCTGGTGGGCATTGCCCGGGCCGAGCGCCAAGTCGATCTTGAACTGTATTTGGTGGAAGCCGGCGCCTGCGCCGATGCCATGGTGAGCGCCCTGGTGCAGGCCGCCGAACGCGGTGTGCGCGTGCGTTGCTTGTTTGATGATTACGGCAGCCTGGCCTTTACCCTCGGCTTGCGCAAACGCCTGACCGACGCCGGCGTGGAGCTGCGTTTTTACAACCGCCTGAGCTGGCGTCGGTGGATGCGCAACCTCTACCGCGACCATCGCAAAGTGTTGCTGATCGACCAAGGCGTCACGTTTGTCGGCGGCACTGGGGTTACCGATGAATTCTGGACGCCGGGTAACGACAGTGCCGATTGGCATGAAGTGATGGTGCAGATCAGCGGCCCGCTGGTGATGGACTGGCAGGCGCTGTTCGACCGTCAATGGCACGCCAACGCGGCCCGTCGCGAGTGGAAACCCGCCACCCATTTTGGCTTGCCGCGTTTGCCCAAGCTGCCGGCGAGCGGCCCGGGTCTGGGCCGTGTCGCCTACGCTGACGCCCGCCAGCATCGCGACATTTTGCAATCGTTGATTCGCGCCCTGAACAGCAGCCAGACCCGTATCTGGCTGGCCACGCCGTACTTCCTGCCCACCTGGAGTGTGCGCCGAGCCTTGCGCCGTGCGGCCGGGCGCGGGGTGGAGGTGCGTTTGCTGCTCACCGGCCCGCGCACCGATCACCCGTCCGTGCGTTACGCCGGGCACCGCTATTACCCGCGCCTGCTGCGCTCGGGCGTGCAGATCTTTGAATACCAGCCGTGCTTCCTGCACCTGAAGATGGTGCTGGTGGACGATTGGGTCAGCGTGGGCTCGTGCAACTTCGATCACTGGAATTTGCGCTTCAACCTGGACGCCAACCTGGAAGCACTGGACCCGGCGTTGACGCTGGCAGTGGCGGGCAGTTTCGAGCGGGATTTTCAACAGAGCCAGGCAGTGAGCCTGGAGGCGTGGAAGGCGCGACCGTTGTGGCGGCGGGTGAAGCAGCGGGTGTGGGGGTGGATTGACCGGTTGGTGGTCAATTTGCTCGACCGACGCGGCTAAGAAGCACACCGCAAAACAAATGTGGGAGCTGGCTTTAGTGGGAGCTGGCTTGCCTGCGATGGCATCACCTCGGTATGACTGACACACCGAGGTGCCTGCATCGCGGGCAAGCCCGGCTCCCACTAAAGCCGGGTTTACAGCCTTGTGTTACAGCAGTTCGAAGGTCTGCTGCTGCACATCCTGGGAATCCAGCCCGATCTGCACATTGAACTCGCCCGGCTCTGCCGCGTACTTGAGCTGGGTGTTGTAGAACTTCAAGTCGTCCTCGGTGATGGTGAAGTGCAACGTGCGCTCTTCACCCGCCTTGAGCATGACTTTCTGGAAGTTCTTCAGCTCCTTGATCGGGCGGATCATCGAGCCCGCCACGTCCTGGATGTACAACTGCACCACGGTTTCGCCATCCACCTTGCCGGTGTTCTTGACGGTGACGCTGGCGTCGAGCTTGCCGGTTTTGTTCAGCGTGGTGGACGACAGCGCCATGTCCGACAGGCTGAAGCGGGTGTAGCTCAGGCCATAACCGAACGGAAACAGCGGCCCGGTGATGTCATCGAAGTACTGCGAGGTGTAGTTGCCCGGCTTGCCAGGGGTGAACGGGCGGCCGATGGTCAGGTGGTTGTAGTAGGTCGGAATCTGCCCCACCGAACGTGGGAAGGTGATCGGCAGCTTGCCCGACGGGTTGTAGTCACCGAACAGCACGTCGGCGATGGCGTTGCCGCCTTCGGTGCCGGCGAACCAGGTTTCCAGGATCGCGTCGGCCTGTTGGTTTTCTTCCAGGATCGACAGCGGACGGCCGTTCATCAGCACCAGCACCAGCGGCTTGCCGGTGGCCTTGAGGGCCTTGATCAGGTCGCGCTGGCTTTGCGGGATGTTCAGGTCGGTGCGGCTGGACGACTCGTGGGACATGCCACGGGACTCACCCACGGCCGCCACGATCACGTCAGCGTTTTGGGCCGCCTTGACCGCTTCGTCGATCAGCGCCTGCGGCGAACGAGGGTCATCCACCACTTCCGGGGTGTCGAAATTGAGGAAGTTGAGGTAGTCGACCACCGCCTTGTCGTTGGTGATGTTGGCACCGCGTGCATACACCAGCTTGCCTTTGCCCGCGAGGGCGTCGGTCATGCCTTTGAGCAGGGTCACCGATTGTGCCGGACGGCCGGCAGCGGCCCAACTGCCCATGATGTCGATGGGGGCATCAGCCAGTGGGCCGACCAGTGCGACGGTCGCGGACTTCTTCAGCGGCAGGGCGTCGTTCTGGTTCTTCAGCAACACCAGGCTGCGGCGCGCGATATCACGGGCCTCGCTGCGGTGCAGTCGGTCTTCGGAATAGGTGTCGACCGGGTCATCCTCGGCCTTGCCAATGCGCAGGTACGGGTCCTTGAACAGGCCCATGTCGTACTTGGCGGCGAGCACTTCGCGCACGGCGTTGTCGATGTCGCTTTGCTGGATTTCGCCGGACTTGAGCAGACCCGGCAGTTCCTTGCCGTACAGCGAGTCGTTCATGCTCATGTCGATGCCGGCCTTGATTGCCAGCTTCGCCGCTTCACGGCCGTCCTTGGCCACGCCGTGCTTGATCAGCTCGACGATTGCGCCATGGTCACTCACGGCCAGGCCCTTGAAGCCCCAGTCCTTGCGCAGCAGGTCATTCATCAGCCAGGTGTTGGCGGTGGCGGGCACGCCGTTGATCGAGTTCAACGCCACCATCACACCGCCCGAGCCGGCCTTGATCGCCGCGTGGTACGGCGGCAGGTAGTCCTGGTACATCTTGACCGGGCTCATGTCGACCACGTTGTAGTCGCGACCGCCTTCCACCGCGCCGTACAGGGCGAAGTGCTTGACGCTGGCCATGATGCTGTCGGCGTTGGCCGGGCTGACACCCTGGAAGGCCTTGACCATCACTTCGGCAATGCGTGAAACGAGGTAGGTGTCTTCACCAAAACCTTCGGAGGTGTGGCCCCAGCGCGGGTCGCGGGAGATGTCGACCATCGGCGCAAAGGTGATGTCGAGGCTGTCGGCGGCGGCTTCCTGGGCAGCGATGCGCCCGGAGCGGCCGATGGCGTCCATGTCCCAGCTGGAGGCGAGCGCCAGGCTGATCGGGAATATGGTGCGATGGCCGTGGATCACGTCATAGGCGAAGAACATCGGGATCTTCAACCGGCTGCGCATGGCCGCGTCCTGCATCGGACGATTTTCCGGGCGGGTGATAGAGTTGAACGTGCCGCCGATGCGACCGGCGGCGATTTCCTTGCGGATCAGCTCGCGGGGCATCTCCGGGCCGATGCTGATCAGGCGTAATTGGCCTATCTTTTCATCGAGGGTCATCTGCTTGAGCAGGTCGTTGACGAACGCGTCCTTGTCCTTTGGCGCGGCGGACCCTGTTTCAGCCCAGGCGGGGTGGCAGGCCAACGTGGCCACAAGGCCGAGCAAACACAGCTTCTTCATGAATATCCTTTCGTGGCGTACTGCGCAGCGACAAAAGGAACGCTGCTCGGCCAAAGTGTTTGGAACATATGTTGTTGTTCGAGTGTTATGTCAGACGAATGCAGCACACATCTGAACTCTGATTCGCGCAGGGCATCTTTTAGCTGATTGGGTCGATGCATGCCAGTCGTGGTGGCGGATTATGCCCCAGGCGCACGATTTACAGGGTTATCAAATTTCACAGCAATGGTTGCGGAGAGACTTATGTCAGTTATTCAAGGATATCGCTGGGGCTTCAAGGCGGCGGCGATGCTGCTGATAGGCGCAGTGTTGAGCGGTTGCGGCATCAACAAGATCCCCACGCTTGACGAACAGGCCAAGGCGGCCTGGGCCCAGGTGCAGAACCAGTACCAACGGCGTGCCGACCTGATCCCCAACCTGGTGGAAGTGGTGAAGGGCTACGCGGCCCATGAACAGGACACCCTCACCGCCGTGATCGAGGCGCGGGCCAAGGCCACGTCGATCCAGGTGGACGCCGGCACCCTGGACAACCCCGATAAGCTCAAGCAGTTCCAGCAAGCCCAGGACGGCCTGAGCGGTGCACTCAACCGGTTGATGGTGGTGTCCGAGCGCTATCCGGACCTCAAGGCCAACCAGAACTTCCTGGCCTTGCAATCGCAGCTTGAAGGCACCGAAAACCGGATTGCCGTGGCCCGCCGCGACTTTATCCAGGCGGTGCAGGCCTACAACACTGAAATCCGCACCTTCCCAGGCCGCTTGTGGCACAGCGTGATGTACAGCGACTTGCCGATCCGCGCCAACTTCGAAGCCACCAGCGCCGATGCTGATAAAGCGCCGCAAGTGAAGTTCTGATGGGCGCACGGGGTTGGTTGTTCGCCGCCGTGCTGCTGTGCGGTCAGGTGATGGCGGCTGACGCCCCGGTGTCGGTCGAGACCTTGATCGCCGAGCAGTTTGCCCAGCTGGACGGTCGCATCGTCGACCGCGCCGGCCTGCTCGACGCCGATAGCACAGCGACGCTCAAGCACACGCTGGACAGCCACGAGCAGCAGACCGGCGAGCAGATTGTGGTGGTCACCCTGGACAGCCTGCACGGCAACACCCTGGAAGACTTCGGTTATCAGCTGGGGCGTCACTGGGGTGTGGGCGAAAAGGGCAAGAACAGCGGCGCGTTGTTGATCGTGGTGCCCAAGGCACATCAAGTGCGGATCGAAGTGGGTTATGGCCTGGAAGATCGCCTGACCGATGCCCAGAGTTCGGTGATCATCAATCAGGTGATCATTCCCCCGTTCAAGCAGAACCGCTTTGCTCAGGGGATCACGGCGGGCGTGAACGCCATGGTCCAGGTGCTGGGCGGCAAGCCGGTGCACGGCAAGGTTTCGCAGAAGAACTGGGTGGGGTGGATCTTCGGGTTGGCGGCGTTGTTTGTGCTGGTGATCGGTTTTGTGGTGATCAAGTACGGGCGCCGGACCACGTCCTCCGACGATGACGATGACGATGACGCCCCGCGCCCGGGCGACAGCGACAAGCGCTCCGATTCTGCCGGTGGTGGCGGCAGCTTCGGTGGCGCAGGGGCGACCGGCAATTGGTAGCCAGGCATTCACAGGCCAAGGGGGCATGATGCGAATAGTACGAATGGGCCTGGCGCTGCTGCTGTTGCTCGGTGCCATGACGGCCCAGGCGGCGCTTACCTTTCCGGCATTGACCGGGCGGGTGGTGGACGATGCCCAGATGATCGACCCGGCCACGCGCCAGCAAATAACCCAGCAGTTGCAGGCGCTGGAGCAGGCCTCGGGCGACCAGATCGTGGTGGTCACCGTGCCCAACCTGCAAGGTGTGCCCATTGAAGACTTCGGTTACCAGTTGGGCCGTCAGTGGGGCATCGGACAGAAGGGCAAGGACAACGGCGCGCTGTTGATCGTCGCCCGGGATGAGCGCAAGTTGCGCATCGAAGTCGGCTATGGTCTTGAAGGCGTGCTGACGGATGCGCAGTCGTGGGTCATCATCAACCAGGTGATCGCGCCCAAGTTCAAGGCCGGCAACTACAGCCAGGGCATCAGCGACGGCGTGGCGGCGATGCTGCAGGTGGTGGGCGGTGACCCCTTGGCGGTGCCGGCGCATGTGGCCGACGCGAACTTTGCCAAGGATAATCCCGGGTTTTCCATCGGCCTGTTCATTCTGCTGATCGGCGTCTTGTGGTTGTGCCATCGCATGGGCCTGCCAGTGGGCGCCATTCTCCTGGCCATCCTCAGCAACAGCGGGCGTGGCGGTGGTGGCGGCGGCGGCGGTGGTGGCGGCTTCCGGGGCGGCGGCGGTGGTTTTGGCGGCGGCGGGGCTTCAGGCGGGTGGTAATGACAATAACGAGAAAAGAGCATCGACAACCATGGCATTACTGACTGAACACGAGCAGCGCCAAGTCGCCGAAGCGATCGCCCGCGTCGAGAAAACCACCGACGCTGAACTGGTGACCGTGCTGGCGGCGCGTGCCGACGACTACGCCTACATCCCGTTGTTGTGGGCCAGCCTGATCGCCCTGGTGGTGCCAGGCGTGGTGCATTACCTGTCCGGCTACCTGACCATGTACACCTTGCTGCTGGCGCAATGGGCGACGTTCATCGTGCTGTGCCTGGTGTTTCGTATGCCGGCGGTCACCACGCGATTGATCCCGCGTTCGGTTCGCCATTGGCGTGCGTCCAACCTGGCGCGGCGCCAGTTCCTGGAGCAGAACCTGCACCACACGCTGGGCAGCACAGGCGTGCTGATTTTCGTCAGCGAGGCCGAGCGGTACGTGGAGATTTTGGTGGATGACGGGATTTCCCAGCGCCTGGATGACAGCAGTTGGGAGGTGATCGTCAAGGCGTTTACCCAGCAGGTGAAGCAGGGGCAGACGCTGGCGGGGTTCATCGCGTGCATCGAGGCCTGTGGCGAACTGCTCAAGGTGCATGTGCCGTTGACGCAGACGCGTAATGAGCTGCCCAACCGGTTAATCGTGTTGGAGTGATCCTGGATATGCGGTTCGAAATGTGGGAGCGGGCCTGCTCGCGAAAGCGGTGTGTCAGTCGATTTATTCATTGACTGGCGCACTGCATTCGCGAGCAAGCCCGCTCCCACATTTGCATGTGTGTTATCCAGACGCAGTACCGTTAGTCAAATAACCCCGTGCCCTCAAGCCCCATCCCCCCTAAAATGCCCGGCATTCCCTGCCCGAGGCGTTTTTGTTCATGTCTGTCACTGTTCAACCGGATCATCACGCCCAGTTCATCGCACTGCTGAGCGACAGCCTTGCGCAGAATGCTTTCATCAAGCTGGTGCTGGCCAAGTACGTCGGTGCCGAAGCCGAATTGCAGCGGCTGATCATCAAGCAGGTGGTGGTCAAGGAGCAGGCCTGCCTGTCGTTCGTGTACCGCTACAAGACCCGCGACATCACCAAGAACCTGCCCCTGGCTGACGGCGTGGCGGCGATTGCCGAGCTGTTGCCGGCCCAGTTCAAGAACGCGCACCTGTTGTCGCTGATCGATGAAGCCCAGCTGGAATACAGCAAGAAGAACAAAAGCTCGCTGTTCAAAAGCAAGCCGCAGCAGTTGCGCGAAGCGCCGTCGGCAGAGCACAACCGTGAGAAGAACCGCTTTCTCGACCTGAGCCGGCCGTTTCTCGCCGACCTGGGCGTGACCGACGCCAAGCAGGCGCTGATCCCGTCGATGTCGCGCAAGTGGAAGCAGCTCGACAAGTTCATCGAGGTGTTCAGCCATGCGCTGACCTCGTCACCGTTGAAGCTGGACCAGCCGGTGCGCGTGGCCGATTTTGGTTCGGGCAAGGGCTACCTGACGTTCGCCATCCACGATTACCTGCGCAACACCCTCAAGGCCGAGGGCGAAGTCACCGGTGTGGAGTTGCGCGAAGACATGGTGACCCTGTGCAACAGCGCCGCTGCGCGCCTGGAGCACCCGGGGCTGGTGTTCAAGTGTGGTGATGTGCGCAGCGTGGCGCCGAGCGAGCTGGACGTGATGATCGCGTTGCATGCCTGTGACATCGCCACCGACTACGCGATCCATACCGGCATCCGTTCCGGTGCGTCGATCATCATGTGCTCGCCGTGCTGCCACAAACAGATTCGCCTGCAGATCCAGAGCCCGGTGCTGCTCAAGCCGATGCTGCAATACGGTTTGCACCTGGGCCAGCAGGCCGAAATGGTTACCGACAGCCTGCGCGCACTGTTTCTCGAAGCCTGTGGCTACGAGACCAAGGTGTTCGAGTTCATCTCGTTGGAACACACCAACAAGAACAAGATGATCCTGGCGGTCAAGCGCGCCGAGCCTGTGGACAACGCGCAGTTGCTGGAGAAAATCCAGGAATTGAAGGCCTTCTACCACATCACCGAGCACTGCCTGGAAACCCTGCTGCGCGCCGACGGTTTCCTGAGCTGAACACACCCCCTGTAGGAGCCCGCTCCCACATTTAGACTGTATTTGGCTTGGGAATCGGGGCTGGCTGCACCGCCGTCTTGCGCCCCAACATCACCGTCACGATTACCCCGCATGCAAACAGCCAGGTAATCGGCTCGATGTGCTCGCCAAAGAACAGCGCCGAAAACGCGATGGTGAAGAAGATCTGCAACAGCTGGATCTGGCTGACCCGCGCAATGCCGCCCATGGCCAGCCCGGCGTACCAGGCAAAGAATCCCAGGAACTGCGAGAACAGCGACACATAGCCGAACGCCCACCATGCGCGCATCGAGATTGCACCTTGATGCTGCGCCGCCAGGTACCACACCGGGCCGATCAACACCGGTGTTGAAAGCACCAACGCCCAGCAGATCACCTGCCAGCCGCCCATTTCCTTGGCCAACCGGCCGCCTTCGGCATAACCCAGGCCACCCACGGCAATCGCGCCGAGCATCAGCAAGTCGCCGGCCTGGATACTGCCGGCACCGGTGATCAACGCGTAGCCGAGTACCAAGGCACTGCCCAGCGCCGCACAGGCCCAGAAGGCCTTGGACGGACGCTCATGGGACAGCCAGGCGGCGTACAGCGCCACGCACAGCGGTTGCAGGCCGTTGACCAGTGCACCATGGGACGCCGGCAGGGTTTGCATGGCCCAGGCCGACAACACCGGAAAGCCCAGGATCACACCGGCAATCACCAGGCACAGCCCGCGCACCTGGCGCCAGGTCGGCCAGCGTTCACGGCGCCACAGCAGCAACGCCGCCGCCGGGATCGCCGCGAACAGCGCACGGCCCAGGCCGTTGAGCAACGGGTGGATTTCCTGCACGACGATGCGCGTGAACGGCAAAGTCAGGCTGAAGATGATGACGCCCAGCAGGCCGAGGGCCATGCCGGTGTTTTCGCGCGAGCTCATGGTGAGGGGACCGGGATCAAGAGGGCTTCAAGGGAAGCCCATCTAGCCACAACACCCGGCAAACGCGGGCCTACAGCTGGTGGTTGATTTATCCGTACAGTTTCAAAAACTGCTCGGTTCTTACAAGAGGTTTTTGCCGCGCCGAAGATCCACTGTAGGAGCTGGCTTGCCGGCGATGCAGACACCTCGGTGTATCAGTTGGACCGAGGAGACGCTATCGCTGGCAAGCCAGCTCCTACAGGTGTGCGGGTTTAGAAGAAGCGCGTGACGCTGATCTTGGCATCGCGGCCTTTGGTGTAGGCACGGTCGCCGCTCAGGGCAGGGCGGAAGTTGTTGTTGAACAGGTTGTCGATGGTGAAGTTCACCTCGGTGCCCTTGAGGTAGGCCTGCTGCGGTTTCCATTTGGCGAACAGGCCCTGGGTGTTGTAGCGCTTGTTGCCGTACTGGTCGTAGAACAGATCGCCGACGCTGCTGCCCGGGCCGCCGGAATAGGTGTCGCTGGGCAGGCGTTTGGTGGCGCCGATGAACTGGCCCATCCAGCCTACCTGCGCGTCCAACGCCGGGATGTTGGTGCCGAACACCAGCACCCATTTGGTCGGCGGAATATCCCGCGCGGCCACATCCGGCCCCCAGGGGTTGGTGTAGGCGCCTTCGTGATCGCCCTTGGCGTAGGCGAACGACGCCGAGCCGAACAGGTAGGTGGAGTTGTAGAACGTTTCCAGCTCAAAGCCCTTGATGGTCAGCCCACCGATGTTGCGGTAGTTGGACATCGCGCCGGGTGGGCAGGCGCTGGAGATGGTGCCGCCGTTGATGGCCTGGTTCTGGCAGCCGACGCCGGTGGCCTTGAAGATTTCGTCTTCGACCTTGTTGTGGAAGAAGGTGGTGCGCACTTGCAGGTTGTCGTCCCGGGTGATCAGGTTGTCGAAGCTGCTGACGCTGCCCACGCTGATCGAGGTGATGCGTTCCGGGTCGAGGTCGACGCTGGTGGCGGTGCGACTGCCCAGGCCCTGCACTTCGTATTGCTCGTCGATCACCGGGGCACGCCAGGTCTGGCTCCAGTTGGCGAACAGCCCCAGGTTCGGGTTGACGGTCCAGAACAGCGCCAGGCGTGGCGACCAGCCGGTGTAGGTGCGGTCGCTGTAGTCGTGGCCGACGGCCGGGTCCGGGTTGTTGTAGTACGGCGCGTCGTTGCCTTCGCCACGGTTACGCACGTGGTCATAGCGCAGGGACGGCGTGATGGTCACATCGCCGAGAGTCACCGCGTCCTGGATAAAGAAGCTGTTGGTATCGACCTTGCCGTGGGGCATGAAGCCTGGCTGGAAGTGCCCATAGTTGTAGCGCGGGGTGTTGTAGGTGGCGCCGGGCATCCACATCTCGGTTTCGCGGATGTGCTTGCGGATCTGACCGCCGACAGTGACGGCGTGTTGCAACGGGCCGGTGTCGAACAGGCTGACGTTACGGACATCGAGGTTCTTGTCAGTGTAGGACGTGTCCATCTTGCGTCCACCGGTGGCCAGTTGGAAAAACGCGGTGGCGTCGCGCTCGTCGGTCTGGTCGGTGTTGGACTGCGAATATTTGACGGTCAGGTCCACCAGCGGGTTGTCCACCGGGGTGAATTCATATTTGCCCGACCAGGTGGTGTCGACGGTATCGCGATGGGCCAGAAAACGCTTCAACGCCCCTTCGTAGCCGTAGCGGTCGATGTTGGCCTGGGTGGGGGGCGTCGGGTAGCTGGCGGCGGAGAATGGCGTCCAGCGATTGCTGTGGGAGCGCGAATAAGACAGGCCGACGCTGTGTTCATCGGTGAGATGGGCGTTGACCTTGAACAGCTTGCCGTCCACATCCTGGGCGGTGTTGGGCAGGCGCTTGGGGTTGATCGGGTACTGGTTGTTCTCGTTGGGCAGTTCGGCGGCCACCTTCATGTCGCCACCGTCTCGTTGGGTCAGGTAGGCGAGGGCGTCAAAGCGGCCGTCGTCGGTACGCCCATACACCGCGCCGCTGTAGACCTGTTCGTGGTCGTTGCTGGAGTAACCGTACTTGAGCATGGCACCACTGTTGCGGCCGTCCTTGAGCAAGTCGGGCGCATCCTTGGTGGTCATGTTGACCGTGCCGCCAAACCCGCCATTGCCGGTGAAGGGCGAGTTGGGGCCTTTCTCCACTTCAATGCTCTTGATCAGTTCGGGCTCGATGAACACGGTGCCTTGCTGGTAGCGCTCGAAGCCGCTCTTGGTGGCGCCGTCGACGGTCAACGGCACGTCTTCGGCATCGCCGAAACCCCGGATGTTGATGGTCTGGCCACCGGGCTTGAGCGAGCCGCCCTGGCTGACACCGGGCAAGGTCTGCAACAGGCTGGGAATGTTGTTGGACTGGTAGCGGTCGATGTCTTCCTGGGTCAGGGTCGAGCGGCCGACGGTGCTGGAGTTCACCTCCGTGCCGGTGCCGATCACGCTCAGGGCGTCCAGTTGGATCGCGCCACTGTTGGTGGTTTTGCCTTCATCAGGGCGTACTACGTAGGTGGTGCCGACTTTGATCAAGGTGAACTCGCCGTTCTTCAGCAAGGTACGAATCGCCACTTCCGGGGTGAACTCGCCATTGAGCGCCGGCGCCTGCACGTTCTTGAGCAGGGTTTCATCGAACAACAGCTGGATTTTCGCCTGTTGCGCCACTTGGCTCAGGGACGTCGCCAGCGGCTGGGCGGGCAGTTGCAGCGTGAGCGACTCGGCCTGGGCGCTGAGGCTGAATGCCAGGCAGGTGGCGATGATCGACGGTCGAAGAAACAGATGTGAAACGTGGCAAGGCGCGCGAAACATGAAATCCCCCGGTGTGGCCAAACGGCCAAAAAGGCGTGCGTATCAAACGCAGACGGGGGGAAGACGGGGCAGGCAAAAAAATCCACACATGCGAATGCAAAATATTCTCAAGTACGGTGTTTTGCGGGGTTACTTGCTCGGTTCGATCCGTACGATGCCATCCGCTGACGGCACGGTTTTCACCGGAAGCAGGGCGGGCAGGGCGTTGAGCAAGGCGTCCGGGTCATTGACATCCAGGTTGCCCGACACCTTCAACTGCGCCACCGCGCGACTCACCTGCAGCGGTGCCTGGGGGCGGTACAGGCTCAATTCGTCGATCAGGCTGGCCAGTTCGCGATTGCGAAACGTGAGGTGCCCGCTGCGCCAGTCGGCGACTTCTTCGGCGTTCAGGCTTTGCTGCTGCAACGTGCCCTTGGCATAGCTGTAGGTGGCGCGCTGCTGGGCGCCGAGCAAGGTTACCGGGCTCTTGGGGTCTGGCTCGAAGGCCACCTGCCCGTGGGCCACGCTCACCACCAGTTGCTGCTGGCTGCGGCGCACATCGAAACCGGTGCCCACCACCCGCACATTCGCCTCGCCGGCCTGCACGTAGAGGGGCCGCTCCTTGTCGGCGGCCACCTCGATATACACCTGGCCTTTGTCCAGATGAACGATGCGCTGGTGGGCGGTGAAGTCTATCCGCACCCGCGTATTGGCATTCACATACAAGGTGCTGCCATCGGGCAGGTCCAGGGTGCGCATGCCTTTGGCATGGGCGGCCACTTGGCTGTGGTACAGCGCACGCGGGGCGTCGATAGCGCTGGCCATCACGGCGCAGACCAGGGCTGCGGCCACGGCCAGGGCAGGGCGCCACACCGACGGTTTGCGCTTGGGCAGCGCCACGGGTTTGTTCAGTTGCTGCAACTGGGCGAGGTCTGCCCACAGTTGTTCGAATTCGGCATAGGCGCGGGCATGGGCAGGCTCCGCTTGCCAGGCGGCAAAGGCTTTGCGGTCGGCACGCCCCGCCTCGTTGCGGTTGCGGGCAAACCAGCTGGCGGCTTGGGCATCGATGGAGTCGCTCTGCTCGATGTCCAGGGCGTCGATGTCGCTCAGGCGGTTCATTCGGGCTGCTCCGTGCCGGGTTCGTTTTGAAGGCGTCGCTTGCAGTGCAGCAGGGCAAAGGCGATGTGCTTTTCCACCATGCTGGTCGAAATGCCCATGCGCTCGGCGATCTGTGCCTGGCTCAAGCCTTCGAAGCGGTGCAGCATAAGGGCTTCTCGCCTTCGGGGCGAGAGTTCGGCGAGGACTTCTTTCAACTGTTCCAGGCGTTGCAAGCGTTGCGCGGCGGCCATGGGATCGTTTTGCTCATCGGTGACCGGCTCGGTGTCCATGTCGGCCGGGTCTGAGTGGATGGTCTGCCGTACCTTCTGCTTGCGCCAGTGATCACGCAGCAGGTTGCGCGCCATCTGGAACAGAAACGCCCGTGGCTGCTCGACTTTGGCCCGGTCGCGGTAGTCCAGCCATTGGGTGAAGACATCCTGGGTCATGTCCGCGGCGTCGCTGGCGTTGTCCGTGCGTTTGCGCAGGAAATACAGGATATCTGTATAGAACCCGCGAAAGGCATCGGCCGACAACGGGTCGGGCTTGGGACGAGACATGGGGATCCTTCTTGAGGAAGCACGACGTAGAAAAGTCGTGAATGGTATCGAGAACCATTGTCATTTGTCTCTATTTTACGGATGTACACAGCAAAAAATGTGGGAGCGGGCTTGCTCGCGAAAGCGGTGTGTCAGTCGATTTATCCATTGACTGGCGCACTGCATTCGCGAGCAAGCCCGCTCCCACAGGGGATTGTGGGTTAGCGCAGCAATGTTTTCAGCTGCTCGATCGCCGCTTCACCCAGCGGGAAAACCGGCAACCGTGGATCACCCACTTCCAGCCCCGTCAAACGCAAACCCGCCTTGATCGTCGCCGGCAACCCACCTTTGAGGATGAACTCCAGCAACGGCAATTGGCGATAAAACAGTTCCCGCGCCTTGGCCAGGTCATTGGCCAATACCGCCTCATACAACGCCAGATTGAGTTGCGGGATCAGGTTCGGCGCTGCCGTGCACCAGCCCTTGGCACCTGCCGCGAAGGCTTCCAGCGCCAGCGGGTTGCAGCCGTTGTAAAACGGCACGTCCGTCTGGCGATGCAACTGGTGCATGCGCTGAACATCCCCGGTGCTTTCCTTGACCATGGTCACGTTGGCCACCTGCTTGATGATGCGCAGGATCAGCTCCACCGACATGTCCGTGCCACTGGTGGCCGGGTTGTTGTAGAGCATGATCGGCACGCCGATGCTGTCACCAATAGCCGCGTAGTGGGCGAGGATTTCCGCTTCACTGAGCTTCCAGTAAGACGCCGGCAGCACCATCACCACGTCGGCGCCGTTGGCTTCGGCGTAACGGGCGCGGCGCACGGCCTTGGCGGTGGTCAGGTCGGACACGCTGACGATGGTCGGCACGCGCCGGGCAATCTTGGCCAGGCTGTAGGCGCTCACTTCGTCCCACTCGGCGTCGCTCAAATACGCGCCTTCGCCGGTGCTGCCCAGGGGCGCGATGGCGTGCACGCCGCTGTCGATCAAGCGGTCGATGGAACGGCCCAGGGCGTCAAGGTGGATGCGCTGGCCGTCGGCGCTGAACGGGGTGATGGTGTAGCCGATGATGCCGTGAATCGTCGGGCTGGACATAAACAGTCTCCGGTCAAAAAGGGGCAATCAGTTCAGGCAATCGGCGTGTTGGCGCAGGTTCTGCCGGGCGTAGTAATTGAACGCAGCGCCGAAGCGCTTGGGCTTGGAGATCCAGTCATGGGCCTCGCGCCCGAGCTCTGGCAGGATCGGCTTGATCGTGCCGGCGGCCATCGCCAGCAACTGCAACTTGGCTGCGCGTTCGATCAACTGCGCGATCACACAGGCCTCCTCGATGCTCGCCCCGGTGGACAACTGGCCGTGGTGCGAAAGCAGGATGGCGCGTTTGTCGCCCAGTGCCGCCGTGATGATTTCCCCCTCTTCATTGCCCACCGGCACGCCGGGCCAGGCTTCCAGGAACGCGCAATCCTCGTACAACGGGCAGAGGTCCATGTGGGACACCTGCAGCGGCACTTCCAGCATCGACAGTGCCGCGATATGGGTAGGGTGGGTGTGGATGATGCAATTCACATCCGGCCGCCCACGGTACACCCAGGTGTGAAAACGGTTGGCCGGGTTGGGAATGCCATGGCCTTCCAACACTTCCAGGTCTTCGTTGACCAGCAACAGGTTGCTGGCGGTGATCTCATCAAAGCCCAGGCCCAGTTGCTGGGTGTAATAGGTGCCAGGCTGCGGCCCACGTGCGGTGATCTGCCCGGCCAGACCGGAATCGTGACCGTGCTCGAACAGGATGCGACACGTGAGCGCCAGCTTTTGCCGGTCGGTCCACGTATTATCCGCCAGGGTGTTTTGCATCTGGATCAGCGCCTGCTTGACCAGTTGGTCTTTGGGGAGTGCTAATGTCTTGGCCATATCGGGTGCCCTCGGTGGCTGCAAATGACACTAACGATGCTATATGACACTTTGTGTCATTGGCAAGCATGGCTCTTGCCTTTCTGCAGGGATTAACCGCAGCACATGTCTATCCGTTTGAAACTATTGAGAAAAAAACTTGGCGTGACCCTGGAAGCCCTGGCTGAAAAATCCGGGATGACCAAGAGTTACCTGTCCAAGGTCGAGCGCGGGCTCAATACGCCGTCGATTGCCGCCGCGCTGAAGCTGGCCAAGGCCTTGAACGTGAAGGTCGAAGAGCTGTTCAGCGAAGACAGCGTCAGCCTCGACAGCTACAGTCTGGTGCGCAGCCACGAGCGCCCGGACACCTCGCCGGGTTACGCGGTGTTGGCCCATCAGGTCAGCGAGCGCAGCCTGCTGCCGTTCATCATCTACCCGCCGGCGGAGTTCACCGACAAGACCTTCAAGGAGCACGTGGGGGAAGAGTTTCTGTTCGTGCATGAAGGCCGGGTGGAGGTGGACTTCATGAACGAGCGGGTGATTCTGGAACGCGGTGATGCGCTGCATTTCAATGCGCAGAAGCCCCATCGGCTGCGTTCGGTGGGCGATGTGCAGGCGCAGCTGTTGGTCGTGGTGCACAGCTCGGAAGAATGACCACGATGCAGGATTGAAATAGGGGCCCGCTCCCACATTTTGATCAGCGTTCGACAGGCACTGACAGCGCTGAATTGCCCAACGGATGCGTGCGCGCCGCGAAGAACTTCAGGTCCACGCCAGTCCCATCGAACAACGCCGAATACCGCCGTTTCTGCTGACGAATAAACCCGTCACTGCGCCCCGACACCGAAATCGCCAGGGTCGATACATTCGCCTGGCGAATCGCGTCCACCAGGTGCTTGTCCTGCGCGCCCAGCTCATGACCGAAGATGCACAGCGCACCCTCATGGGTCAGCAATTGTTCATAACAGAACGACAGGTAATCCGAGCTGCGGATGGTCTTGAGCTTCTCTTCAACCTTGCCCTCGCTGACAAACAGCGGCACATCGTCCAGGGTCTTGAGCGTGTTGTTGATGGCAAAACTGCTGAGCAGGGTGCTGTCGGTGGACGGCAATTTGCGTGCGGTGCCGTCGAGGTTGCGCACCAGGTGCAGGCCGCCGTGCAGGTAGAGGATGCGCGTCGCCTCGGTGCGGGTGTTGCGCAGGTCGAAGCTGGCGTCGGCGCTGCCGAACAGGTCGTCGATGCCCGGGGTGTGCAGGATCGCCCAGTAGTTGAGCAAGTCGTAGTTGCTGGTGAATACCGTGGCGTAGTTCGCCAGTTCAGCGTTGATCGTCGCCAATGTCGACGGCTGCACCAGGCGCCAGGGGATGTGCACGCTGTGGATGGTATTGATCAGCGCTTCCTTGATCGCATAGTAGCGATTGCGCGGCGCCGCCGAGCTGACGGCCAGGGCCTTGTTGACCCGGCTGGTGGTTTTCAGCGCACCCAGGGCTTGCTCGAAACTACGGGTTTGCAGGGCGTCGAACACGCTGAGTTCGGACTGGCTCAGGGGTTTTTCTTCGACGGTGCGCGCGTTTTCGAACAGCGAGTCGTAGGCAAAGTCTTCCCAGATCGTACGGCTTGCGCCGTTGCCGATCAGAATCGCGCTGAAGTCGACGGCGCTGCGCAGCGCATTCCAGTCGTCTAGGTGGGCGTCAATATCCTGGAAATCCTTCATTGCGGCGGGTCTACTCGAAATCGGCTGGGCGGTGACTTTATCACGAGCGGGCGTTGATCCTGATCAAGATACGCCGCGCGGTAGAGGTGGATTCTGTTGGCATAACGCCTCTGAGGATTGACCATGAGCAGCACCTTCTTCATCCCCGCCGTCAACATCATGGGCATCGACTGCCTCGACGAAGCCATGACCGCCATCCGCAACTATGGTTTTCGCAAGGCGCTGATCGTCACGGATGCGGGCCTGGCCAAGGCCGGCGTTGCCAGCATGATTGCCGAGAAACTGGCCATGCAGGACATCGACTCAGTGATCTACGACGGCGCCAAACCCAACCCCACGGTTGAGAACGTCGAGAACGGCCTGGCGCTGTTGCAGCAGAGCGCCTGTGATTGCGTGGTGTCCCTGGGCGGCGGTTCGCCCCATGACTGCGCCAAGGGCATCGCCCTGTGCGCCACCAACGGCGGGCACATCGGCGACTACGAAGGGGTCGATCAATCGAGCAAGCCGCAACTGCCGCTGGTGGCCATCAACACCACGGCCGGCACCGCCAGCGAGATGACCCGTTTCTGCATCATCACCGACCAAACCCGCCACGTGAAAATGGCCATTGTCGACCGCAACGTCACGCCGCTGCTGTCGGTCAACGACCCGGCGCTGATGGTCGGCATGCCCAAGGGCCTCACCGCCGCCACCGGTATGGACGCCCTGACTCACGCCATCGAGGCCTACGTGTCCACCGCCGCCACGCCGATCACCGACGCCTGTGCGATCAAGGCCATCGAGCTGATCAGCGCCAACCTGCGCCTGGCGGTCCGCGATGGCAGCGATCAGGCGGCGCGGGAAAACATGGCCTACGCGCAATTCCTGGCAGGCATGGCCTTCAACAACGCGTCCCTGGGTTTCGTGCACGCCATGGCTCATCAACTGGGCGGCCTGTATGACCTGCCCCACGGCGTGTGCAACGCGGTGTTGCTGCCTCATGTGCAAAGCTTCAACGCCAGCGTCAGCGCCAAACGCTTGAGCGATGTGGCGCGCGCACTGGGCGCCGACATCAAGGGCCGCACCCCGGAAGAGGGCGCGCAAGCCGCCATCGCCGCGATCCGCAGCTTGTCCCACGACGTCGAGATCCCGGCCGGCCTGCGGGAACTGGGGGCCAAATTGCAGGACATTCCCCTGCTCGCCACCAATGCCTTGAAGGACGCCTGCGGGTTGACCAACCCACGGCGCGCCGATCAGCGTCAGATCGAGGAGATCTTTCGCAGCGCGTTCTGAGCCGGGCAGTGGCAAGCTGCAAGCGTTAAGCTACAAGCTGGTAAGGTGTGAATCTCGCACTGCATTCAACTTGAGCATGAAGCTTGCGGCTTGCCGCTGAGGTCCCCCTATGAGAGTTCTGCTATTCGGCGCCACCGGCATGGTCGGCCAAGGCGTGCTGCGTGAGTGCCTGTTGGCCGCCGATGTCCAGGAAGTCGTCGCCGTCGGCCGCACGCCGTTGACCCAGCAACACGGCAAGCTGCATCAGGTGTTGCACAGCGACATGCTGGATTTCCAGCCACTGGAAAACCTGCTGCAAGGCTTCGACGCCTGCTTCTTCTGCCTTGGCGTTTCTTCGGCGGGGATGAACGAGATCAAGTACACCCACCTCACCTATGACCTCACGCTGGTCGCGGCCAGCACCCTGGCGCGGCTCAATCCGCAGATGACGTTTATCTACGTGTCCGGCGCTGGCACCGACAGTTCCGAAGCCGGCAAGTCGATGTGGGCGCGGGTCAAGGGCAAGACCGAGAACGCCTTGCTGCGCCTGCCGTTCAAGGCGGTGTACCTGTTTCGGCCGGGGGTGATCCAGCCGTTGCATGGCGTGCGTTCCAAAACACCGTTGTACCAGTCGTTCTACACCGCGCTCGGTCCGTTGCTGTCGTTCTTTCGCCGGATCAAACCGGATTGGGTAGTGAGCACCGAGACCGTCGGCCGGGCGATGTTGCAGGCGGCGAGCGTGGGGGCGCCGCAGCCGGTGGTGGAACAGGCCGGGATTAATCGCTTGGCTGACGAGCGTCACTGATGTTGCACAAAAGCCTGGTGCGCCGGCTGGACCTGATCACTTTGCAACTGTTCGTCGCGGTCTACGAGGAGGGCACCTTGACCCGTGCCGCCAACCGCGAAGCCATTGCCGTGTCGGCGGCCAGCAAGCGCTTGATGGAGCTGGAGCAAGTGCTGGGTGTGAGCCTGTTCGTGCGCCGTGCCAAGGGCATGGACCTGACCGCCGCCGGGGAAACCCTGTTGCACCACGCCCGGCAGATGTTGTTCAACGTCGAAAAAATGGGCCTGGAGCTGGGCGAGCACAGCCACGGCGTGCGCGGTTATGTGCGGATGCTGGCCAACCTGTCGGCGATTATTCAGTTTCTGCCCGAAGACCTGCGGGACTTTTCCCAACTGCATCCCGAAGTGAAAACCGATCTGGAAGAGCGCCCCAGCAACGGCGTGGTGCAAGGCGTGCTCGATGGCGTGGCCGACCTGGGCATCTGCTCCAGTGACACCGACACCAAAGGCTTGCCCGGCGTGACCTACCGTCTCGACAAACTGGTGGTGCTGATGCCCGCCGATCATCCGCTGGCCACGCGCGACAGCCTGGCGTTCGCCGAGACCCTGGACAGCGATTATGTCGGCTTGCACGCCGCCAGTTCGATCAACATGCGCACCCACGCCGCCGCGCGCGAGGCGGGCAAGATGCTGCGCCTGCGCATTCATGTGCCGGGGTTTGATGCGATGTGCCGGATGGTCCAGGCGAACATGGGCATTGGCATCCTGCCGCACAAGGCCTATGAATTGTTCGGCCGGGCGCTGGGCCTGCACGCGGTGCCGTTGACGGATGCCTGGTCGGATCGCAGCCTGATCCTGGTGGTGCGCGATGAGGCGCAACTGTCGCCGGTGAGCCGTCTGCTCTTCGACCACCTCCACAACCCTCTGATTTAAACGGCACCCGTTGTTGTAGTGAGCGGGCTTGCCCCGCGCTGGGTGGCGAAGCCGCCCCAAACCCGAGCGCCGCGGTCTTTCCGAAATACCGCGTCGGCCTTATTGGGGCGGCTCCGCCACCCAGCGCGGGCAAGCCCGCTCACTACAGTATTCGTGTTTGGCGAACGCTCGTTGCCAACTGACGGTTGGATTTCTCCTGTGGCTGCCCTCTAGTCTTGGCCCCACATTCCAAGAACAAGAGGTACACCCCATGACGGCTCCCCTGAGCGGTATCAAGGTGATCGAGATCGGCACCCTGATTGCCGCGCCGTTCGCCGCGCGGCTGATGGCCGAGTTTGGCGCCGAGGTG
>Ga0157375_10000768_pt1 | contig 28121 bp, 30 predicted proteins | sample M35metaG_FD_115311 | JGI IMG/M metagenome (GOLD analysis project Ga0157375, IMG submission 115311) | Miscanthus rhizosphere microbial communities from Kellogg Biological Station, Michigan, USA - M3-5 metaG | ecosystem: Host-associated > Plants > Roots > Rhizosphere > Soil | place: USA: Michigan... | reverse complement strand
TCGTCGTGTTTTCCGCGGATGGCCTCGGCCAGCGGGGTCTCGCCGTTGTCGGCGACGGAGTTGATTTCGGCGCCGTGGTCGAGGAGGAGCTGGAGGAGGTCGATCCGTCCGTTGATCGCGGCTTCGTGCATCGGCGTGAAGCCTTTCGACTGACGCACCAGCGCGTCGGCGCCGTGTTCGAGGAGGACCTTCGCGGTTGCGTACTGACTGGACAACAGCGCGGTCTGCAGCGGCGTGTTGCGGAACTTCGATCCAGCGCGGGCGTCGATGGCGGCGCCTTTTTTGATCAATAACTCGGTCGCGGCGACGTTGCCGCCGAATGCCGACATGTGCAGCAGTGTCCAGCCGAAATGGTTGCGGCTTTTGACAGTGTCCGCATCCTTCAACATCGCCTCGAGCTGCGGGGCAGTGCCGAGAGCCGCGGTTTCGAAAATGTCGAAGTGAGGTTTTTGCGCGAGGATCGTCTGAAGCATTTCGTTCTTCGCCGGTTCGAGGAAGCCTTCGCCCTTGTTGATGAACAGCGCGCTGATGACGGCGCTGGTGCCTTTCGCGTTCTTCGCGTTGGCAAGCGCGGGATCATGCGCCAGCATCGACTTCACGGTGGCGATGTCGCCGGAGCTGACCGCTTTCAGAAAATCGTCTTCCGCCATGGCCGGAATCGTAATGCCGATGATCATCGCAACGAGTAAAAGTGTTCGCATGTTGAAATCCTCCGCCGCACAACGTACGCGCGGCGCGGCGGCGGCGCATGTGCCGCTCGGGGCATTCCTCGGCATGTGACTTCCGGCCTATTCACGCGCCGCGGCTGCTGTGTCATTCTCGCGCCATGCCGCAAACGCGCATCCTCGGCATCGCGGGGCTGACGGCCTGGCTCATGGCCGGCCTGCCCGTCGTGATCCAGGGCGCGAACACACCCGGCGTGATGTTGCGCTGGGCCGTTGCATACGTCCTCTTCGGCGCGCTCTTCATCGCCGATCTCAAACATCCGCGTCTTTCGTTGCTGGCGATGGAAGCGCTCTGTGTCACGGTGATGGTGCTGCTGCTGTGCGACGGATTCGAAGGCGCGCTGCTGGTGATGATCGCCATGCGCCTGCCGTCGCTGCTCGATCGCCGCCGCGGATTAATGTGGATCGCTGCACAGACGCTGCTCCTCGCGGGCGCGGTCGCGATTCACTGGAACGGCCGCTCGGCCTTTTTGCTCACGCCGCCGTATTTCGGATTTCAGATCCTGGCGTTCTTCGCGTTCGAACTGCTCGACCGCGAGCTGCGGACGAGCGCGCAGCTTCGTGCGATGCAGGATCTCGTCGCCGACGGCGGCCGGCTAACGGAACGCCTTCGCATCGCCGGCGAGCTCCACGACGCCCTCGGGCATCACCTCACCGCGCTCACGCTCAATCTCGAAGCGGCGCTCGTGCGCACGGAGGGAGCCGCGCACGGCGACGTCGAGAAAGCACAGTCGCTGGCGCGGACGCTGCTCGCGGACGTGCGCGCGATCGTCGCGGAGAAGAACGCCGACGATTGCCTCGACCTCACGCGCGCGCTGCGAACGCTCGTCGCGGACCTGCCGCGTCCGCGCGTGCAGCTCGAAGTCGACGACGCGCTGCGCATCGACGATCCCGAGCGCGGCCTGGTCATCCTCCGCTGCGTTCAGGAAGTCGTGACGAACGCGGCGCGCCATTCGGGCGCCGAGAACCTCTGGATCACGGTCCGCCGCAGCGGCGACGCGTTCGAAGTTCGCGCGCGCGACGACGGACGAGGACGCGTGAACATCCGCGACGGTTTCGGATTGCGCGGTATGCGCGAGCGCATCGAGCGCGCCGGCGGTGAGCTGACCATCGAGAGCGGCGCCGGCCGCGGCTTCGCGCTCACCGCGTTCCTTCCGGCGCGGAGCAGCTCGTGATCCGCGTCTTCATCGCCGACGATCAACTCCTTATCCGCCAGGGAATCCGCACGCTGTTGGAGATGGATGCGGAAATCGTCATCGCCGGTGAAGCGGAGGATGGCGCGGAGACGATCGAGCGCGTGCTGGCGTCCGAGGTCGATGTGCTGCTGCTCGATGTTCGGATGCCGAAGAAGAGCGGCGTCGATGTTCTGCGCGAGTTGTCGGCGATCGACGCATTGCCGCCGACGCTCGTCCTCACGACCTTCGACGACACTGCGGTCGTCCTCGACGCCATCCGCAGCGGCGCGCGCGGCTTTCTGCTCAAGGACATCTCCTATCAGCAACTGATGAACGCGATCCGCGCCATCGCCGCCGGCGGGACGGTGTTCCAGCCCGCCATCACGCAGCGCCTGCTCCGCGCGACCGCGCCGATTGCTGACGACGCGATGCCGATCGAGGCGCTGACCGCCCGTGAGCTGGAAGTGGTCCGTCTCATGGCCGGCGGCTACTCCAACAAGGAAATCGCGCACGCCCTCGGCACTGCCGAAGGCACGATCAAGAATCAGGTGTCGAGCATCCTGGCGAAGTTCGGCGTGCGCGATCGGACGCGCGCCGTGCTCAAGGCGTTGGAGGCCGGTTTGCTGTGACGGCTTTCGCCACATTGATGGCCTGCTTCAGCGCCGCCGATTTGCTCATCGATTCTTCATACTCGTACGCCGGATCGGAGTCGTAGACGATGCCCGCGCCGGCCTGAATCGAAGCCTGCCCTTTCGACAGCACGATGGTGCGGATGGCGATGCACGAATCCATGTTGCCGCTGAACGCGAAGTAGGCCACGGCGCCGCCGTACGGTCCGCGGCGCGTCGTCTCGTGCTCGTCGATCAGTTCCATCGCGCGAATCTTCGGCGCGCCGGTGAGCGTGCCGGCCGGAAAGCAGGAGAGGAAGAGATCGACCGGCGTGCGGTCGTCGCGCAGCGTCCCCTCGACGTTGGTGACCAGGTGCATGACGTGGCTGTAGCGCTCGATGTGCGCGAAGTCGGTGACGAAAACGGAGCCGCTGACGCAGACGCGTCCGAGATCGTTGCGCCCGAGGTCAACGAGCATGAGGTGCTCGGCCTGTTCTTTCGGATCGGCGACGAGCGCACGTTCCAGCTCGGCATCCTCCTCGTGCGTCGCGCCGCGGCGGCGCGTGCCCGCGATGGGACGCGTTTCGGCGCGTGTGCCGTCGACGCGCACCAGCATCTCCGGCGACGCGCCGACCAGCGTGCACTCGGGGGTCCGCAGCAGAAACATGTATGGCGACGGATTGATCGAGCGCAGGACGCGGTAAAGCGTGAGCGCGTCGTGCTCGGGGAAGTCGGTGCTCCAGCTCTGCGAGAGGACGATCTGGAAGATTTCGCCGGAGATGATTTCTTCTTTCGCGGCGTTGATGACCGCCTCGAAATCTGCGCGCGGGATGTTCGGCGTGAACTCGGCATCGCGCACGTCGTCGGGGAAGGCGAGGAGATCCACGCGCGCGCCGCGCAGCTTTTCGATGGCGCGGTCGAGCCGCGCGTTGGCTTCGTCGAAGGAGGCGTGCGCATCCGACGTGAAGAGATTGACGATGACGTAGAGCCGCTGCTTGACGTGATCGAAGACGACGACGTTGTCGAAGAAGAGCAGCCGCGCGTCGGGGATGCCGCAGTTGTTTGGATGCGAGTCGGGGATGCGCTCACTCCAGCCGGCCACGCTGTAGCCGAAAAAGCCGACCGCGCCGCCGAAAAACGGCGGGAGGGTGTCCTCGCGATAAACGCGCAGCGGGCGCAGCTCGCTGTTCAACACGGAGACAGGATCGGGAGTGTTTTCATCGAAACGCAGACTGCGCCGCGGTTCAAATCCGACGAAGGAGTAGCGGCCGACGTTTTCGCCGCGCTCGACGCTCTCCAGAAGAAACGCCTCGCCATCGCCCGAAAGCGCGGCGAATGCAGCGACGGGCGTGATGGCGTCCGCGCTCAATTCGCGCACGATGGGAACGATGTCGTAGTCGTTACGAAGGTCATCCATGTTCATTGACATGCCTCGAGAAAAAGCTCGCTCTGCCGCGCCGCCTGCGCGCGGAGGAGATCGAGCCCGTTGAAGTTCGCGTGCGATTCGCCGCCGTACGCCGCCTCGATGATGGTACCGGCATTAGGCAGCGTTACGGCCACATTCCGCGGCAACGTATTGATGACGAGATCGGAGCGGAATGCCGACAATTGATCGAGCGGCAGCGCGTTGAGTTTGTCGGGAGTGCGGTTGAAGACGGTAAAGTCGATGCCGGCGCGCCGCAGCGCGACGAGCGCCGCGCGCGCGGTGCCGCCGGCGCCGATGACTGCGGTGGTTCGCGCGTTCGTCTTTTTTATCAGCGCTTCGAACCCATCGACATCGGTGTTGTCGGCGACGATTCGCCCTCCGATGCGGACGAGCGTATTGACCGCTCCCGCTTCGCGCGCATTCTCGCGAATGTCGGCGCCCACGGACTCTGCGAACGTGATCGCGTCCTCTTTGAACGGCGCGGTGATCGAAAGCCCGTCCGGCGCGAAGCGATCGCCGCGCGCGAACGGCGCGGCGATGTCGAGAAAATCATCCGTCTCGAAAATCGAATACGCCGCGGCGATGCCGCGCTCGCGAAAGATGGTGTTGTGAATGGCCGGCGACCCGCTGTGCGACGCGGGGTTTCCGACGATGGCGAAGATCCTGTCCGCTCTCAACGCGCCGCGATTCGGGCCATAGATGGCCAGCGCCTGCTGCAAGGTCAACTGTCCGGGTGCCGCGGAGCGCGTTTCATCAACGCTGACGAACTGGAACTCCGATCCGAAGAACGGCGCAAGGATGCGCGAGTAGAGCCCGCGCGCTCCCATGCCGATGATCGTTGTGTCTGGGTTTTCTAGCGCCGCCAGCAGCCGCGCGTTGTCCGCGAAGTTCTGCGGCGTGGCTGCGATCTTTACGTGCTTCGCTTGCATGCGGTGCAGCAGGTTCTCGATATCCGGCATGCCGTCGTAGTCGTGGTGCGAGAGGACAACGCGATGATCAGCAACGTCCTCCGGCCACTCGACATCGACGATGTCGATGCCTGCTGACAAAGCCGCGTCGGTGTCTACATGTCCGCGACCACGATTCGTAGCGATGATCGGCTTCGCGGTCGCCGCGCGGATCGCTTTCCAATCGACCGCGTGGTTTCTGAACGCATCGGCACGAACTTCGATCGCGTCATGGTCCGCGTTGAGCGCGCGAATCACATCGATCGCGATTTCAGGCGTTTCCTCGTGGATCGTGACGACGAGTTGCATTCGAGGGAAGCTTATCGCGAGCATCGAAGGGGAACGGTTTCACGCGGAGGGCGCGGAGAGGCGGAGACGCGGAGGAAGTTCCGTTGCCTCACAGAAGTTGCTTGAACTCATCCACCGTCAGGCCGGCATCGCGGATGATGCCGCCCATCGTGAAGGCGTTGACGGGATTGTGGCGGGGAATCGTCAAGATGCGCGAACCGTCGGTCATTACGACGTGCTTACCCTGACGAAGGATGCGAAATCCAGCGCGTTCCAGCGCGCGCACCGCGTCGAGGTGATTAACTCCCGCGAGCTTCGGCATCAGCTCAGAGCGACTTCGACCTCGCGTACGTCGTCGCCTGCCGTCAGCGTGGCGACTGCTTCGAGGTACTCCTCGATCGCCGATCGAATGTTGTCCAACGCCTCGGCTTCGGTCGCGCCTTGCGACCAGCAGCCGGGCAGTCCCGGGCAGGCGACGGCAAAGCCTTCCTCGGATTCGTGAAGCACCACTCGGTATCGCATCGCACCTCCGAACGCGCCGCCGCAACGGCGGCTTCCATCCAATGTACTCTCACCTGCCATGCGGCTCCAACGTACCGAAGGGATCATCCTGCACACGTTTCCGGCGCGGGAGCGGGACAAGCTGGTTGTGTTTCTGACGCCGGAGCATGGGAAGGTGAAGGGGTATGCGTATGGGGCGCGGTCGATGCGGACGCGGTTCGGAGCGTCGCTGGAGCCGTTGGCGAAAGTGAAGATCGGATATGTCGAACGCGAGTCGGAGGAGATCGTGCGCATCGAGTCGGTCGATCTGGTCCGTTCGCTTTTTCCGGCGCAGCAGAATCTCGCGGCGAGCGTGGCGGCGTCGTATCTGGCGGAGACGGTCGACACGTTCGCGCAGTCCGGCGATCCGGCGGAGTTGATCTACCGGCTGCTCGATCGGACTACCGAGGCGTTGCTGGACGGCGCGTCGCCGTTGCGGGTCGTCGCGTATGCCGAGGTCTGGATTCTGCGGTTGGCGGGCGTGCTGCCGTCGCTGCGGAACTGCAACGCGTGCGATGGGCCGTTGGGCCGTCCGCTGCGCTTCGATTCGGGCGCGCATGGTTTTGTCTGCGCGAACTGCGCCGCGGCGAGCTCACAGGTGATCGCGAACGACGTCGCCGACGTGCTGGAGGCCATCATGCGCATGCCGGTCGGCGAGTTTGCGGCGAGTACGATCGCATCCGACGTACTGATCGAAGTGCGTTCGCTGGCCGCATTCTTCCGGCGCAATTTTCTGGGACACGAATTGAAATCGTTCGAAGTTCTGGCCGGAGTCGTTGGATGAAGCCGCGCACGATCGCGTTGATCGTCGCCGGCTGGACGCTGCTGGCGTTGTTGTTCGCGGCGCAGCTGCGCGTCGACGCGTCCTACTCCGGCCGCACGCTGTCGATGTCGCAGGCGCTGGTGCTGAGCTTCGCCGGCTGGTATGGCTGGGCGCTCCTCTCTCCGCTCGTCATCCTCCTCGCGCGCCGCCTCGGCACGCGCGCTCCGAGGCTCGCGCTGCACATTCCGGCAGCGCTGCTGCTGACGTTCGTGAAGGTGGCGGTGACGACGGAGATCCTGCGCCGCGCCGGCTTCTCGCCGCGCAGCACCTTCTCGATCGCCAACGTGCCGTTGAACCTCGTCACCTACGCGGCCATCGTCGTCGCGACGCACGGCATCGACACGTGGCGCCGCGGACGCGAGGCGAACGAGCTGCTGATGCAGGCGCGGCTAGATCTGCTGACGTCGCAACTGCAGCCGCATTTTCTTTTCAACGCGCTGCACTCGATCGCGGAGCTGATGCACAGCGACGTGGAAGCGGCCGACCGCGCTCTGACGCGCGTCAGCGAGCTGCTGCGGGCGACGCTCGATGCCGGCAAGCATCAGGAGATTCGGCTGGCAGACGAGCTGTCGCTGGCCGAGCGATACCTCGACATCGAGCAGATCCGCCTCGGCGAGCGCCTTCAAACGCGCATCGACGTCGAGCCATCGACTCGCGACGCGCTCGTGCCGATGTTCATCCTGCAGCCGATCGTGGAGAACGCGGTTCGTCACGCGATTGCGCCGAGGACCGCGCCCGGAACGATCGACATCTCCGCGCGTCGTGAAGGGGACGAGTTGCAAATCGAGATCGCGGACGACGGCGGCGGCTTCGCGGCCAACGCCGTCGAAGGTATCGGCCTCACCAACACGCGGGCGCGGCTCGCGCATCTCTACGGCAACAGGCAGCGGCTGGAGATCACCCGCAGCGCCGTCGGCGGTGCGTCTGTTCGCCTCGTGCTACCGTTTCGAACGTGACCCGCGTTCGGGCTCTGATCGCCGAGGACGAGCCGTTGGCGCGGCGGCGGCTGGAGCGTTTGTTGCGGCGCCGCGACGACATCGAAGTCGTTGCCAGCGCCAAAGACGGCGACGAGGCGCTGGCGCTGATCGCCTCGACCGCTCCCGACCTCATCTTCCTCGATATCCAGATGCCCGGACTGGGCGGGTTTGACGTCGTGCGTGAACTGGGCGGGAGCGGCAAGCCGTTCATCATTTTCACCACCGCGTACGACCAGTACGCGTTGCGCGCGTTCGAGGTGCACGCGCTCGACTACCTGCTCAAGCCGTTCGACGAAGTGCGGCTCGATGCGACGCTTGACCGCGCCCTGCCGCTGATACGCGGCGGCGAATGGACGCAGCGATTCGTGGTCAAGTCAGCGGGACGCATTCTCTTTCTGCGGGCCGAAGAGATCGACTGGATCGCGGCGGCAGACAACTACGTGGAACTGCACGCAGGCCGCGCTTCGCATCTGGTGCGAACCACGCTGAAGTCGATCGAGCAGAAGCTCGATCCGGCGCGCTTCGTGCGCGTGCATCGATCGGCCATCGTCAACCTCGATGCCGTCACGCAATTCATCCCCTCCGCGCACGGAGACTGCGAGCTGGTGCTGCGCGACGGTACGCGCCTGCAGGTCAGCCGCACGTTCAGGGAGCGATTGCGCGCCGCGGCTCGCCCCTGAATCGGTCCGTTCTGTCCCAAACTCCATCGCGTTGTCGTGCGACTGCGTACTTTGCTCGCGGAGGACGTGATGACGAAGAAAGCGATCGCAAAGGAAGTCGCCATCTGGACGCTGACGCTGCTGCTCGTGTTGATGTTTGCCAACGCCGGCATTCGCAAGTTCCCCGAGTCAGGCGGCTGGACGCGCATGTTCCGCAACGTCGGCTTCCCCGACTGGTTCCGGATTCTGATCGGCGTGATCGAAGTGGCAGCGGCTGCGTTGCTGCTCGTGCCGCGGACGGCAGCCTACGGCGCAATGGCGGTGATCGTGGTCATGATCGGCGCCCTCGGCACGGTGGCTTCGACGATGCACGGTTCGTTTTTGCTGCGCGGACTGGTGCCGGCTGCTGTCGCGCTGATCGTCGGCGCGATCGTGCTGATCGCGCGATGGCGGCAGCGGCTCGTGATCGGCAGATCGCGCGATCTCGCGGGCGCGATCAACGGCTAAACGCGCACGCCTCCGCGCCCCTCGGCCAGCAGCGCCCGTCCGTGGTAGTGGAACTCGTTGTGGACGTCGAGGAGGAGTTGGCGGCGTTCGATCCGCTCCTCCTCGGCGCGCGTGTAGACGGTGGCTTCGAGGAGCGCGGTGCCGTCGTCGCGTGCATCGACCGAGGGGAGGTGCGTGACGATCAAGGCGCGGACGATCTGCGGCGACTGCATGCGCATCAGCGCGGCGTCGTAATCCTCGGCGGTTGCGATCAGGCGCGTCATGCGCCACGACGTTGCGCCGACGATGTCGCTGATAACCAGCCAGTATTCGAAGATCGCCTCGGGGTTGCGGTCGACATCGAAGGATTCGTAAATCGAACGTCCTCGTTCGACGTACGGCGTGCTCTCCTCGCCGATGACGTCGTAGCGGATTTCGCCGCGCACGCGAACTCCTTGCGCGCATTCGAGAAGCGCCGCGGCCTGCATGGCCATGTGTGCTTTCGGCGGCAGCGGACTCGTTCCCGAGGCGAAGGCCTCGCGGAAGCGCGCGTTCGCGAGCTCGTGGGCGCGCGCGATCCGTTCGCGAACGCGCTGGACACTATCCAATGGCAGAGTGGTCACTTCACCTGCTGCGTTCGGGCGAGGAACTGTTCCGGCTTTTCGAAGCCGGTCAGGCGAAGCTGCTGCTGTTCGTGCCCCGAGGAGTCGATGAAGACGACGGTGGGGACGCCGACGATTGCATAACGTTTGGTCAGCTCTTTCACGGCCGGATCGTCGGCGTTGGTCAGGTCGGCCTTGATGCGCGTGAAGCGGTCGAGATCCTTTGCCACGCTCGCATCGCTGAAGGTCTTCTCGTCGAGCTCCTTACACGGGATGCACCACGTCGCGAAAAAGTCGATGACGATCGGCTTGCCGGTCGCGCTCACTGCCTTCGCGTCGTACTTCTGCCACTGCACCTCGACGCCTTTGCGCGGCGGGATGGCGAAAGCGACACCGCCGGCGAGGAGGATAAAGGCGCAGGCGAGGCGCATGAAGCGTCCGCGCGGACCACGGCTCATGAAGAGGAAAATCGCGCCGATGAGCAGGCTCGCGGCCACGCCGAGACGGAAAGGCGTTTCGCCGATGACCGCGCGCAGGAAGTAGAAGGCCATCGCGATCAGGACGAAGCCCATCGCCTTTTTGACCTGCACCATCCACTCGCCCGGTTTCGGGAAAACATTCAGCGCGATGAGGTACGGAAATCCGAGTCCGAATGCGAGCGTGGCGAACATGGCCATGCCGATGGCCGGTTTCGCGATCGCCGCGACCAGCGTGAAGAGCGCCACGACCACAGGCCCGACGCACGGCGCGGCGACGATGCCGACGAAGAGGCCCATGGTCAGCGCGCCGGCCACGCCCGCGCGGCCGGCCGAGCGGTTGGCGATGAACTGCGGGACGCGAAACTCCCACACGCCGAACATCGACGATGCGAGCACAAGCATCAGTACCGCGAAGCCGATCAACACCGTCGGCGATTGGAGCCATGAGCCGAACATCCGTCCGCTGAGCGCGGCGAAAACGCCGAGGGCGGAGTAGGTGATGACGATGCCGAGGACGTAGGCCAGCGACAGCGCGAAGCGGCGCGAACGGCGGCCGTCGCTCTGCATGGCGAAGAAGCCGACGGTGATCGGGATCATCGGGAAGACGCACGGCGTGAGGTTCAGCGCCAGCCCGCCGACGAAGAGGATGAGCAGCGTCAGCGGCAGTCCGTGCTCGGCGTACGCGGCGGAGAGGCGATCGTTGCCGACCGGCGCGGCGCCTTTCGGTGCGGCGGATAGGGGAGTGAAGCTGGACGACGTCGCGGGTGCCACCGGCGCCGCCGCGATCACTTTCGCGTCGATCGTCACCTCGGCATCGCGTGGCGGCAGGCAGACGGTGTCGTTGCAGGCCTGGTAGTGGAGCTTGCCCTTGATCGTGTCGCCGCTCTGCAGCTTCGCCGTGAACGGGATCTGGATCGTCCCTTCATAGACGGCGAGCTTCTGTCCGCCGCTGAACGTGAACGTGCGTACGGTGTGCTGCGGGTAGTCGGCGGAAACGAGCTCGGTGCCATCGAACGACAACTTGGTCGGGATGACGAAGTCGTCGAGCGGCTTGGCCGAGTTGATATGCCATCCACTTTCGATGGTGGCGGTTACGACGCCTTTGACGTCCGCGGCATGGCGCTCATTGACTGCGCCGGTGAGCTTGACCAGCTCCTGACCCGGAATGCTATTCGGCGCGCCGCCGCCGAGGGCGAGCTGCGCGAAGGCGGGGCTAGTGAAGAGTGCGCAGATGAGAACGAGGCGGGAGATCAAACCGAATGGTGAATGTTGAATGTTCAATGTTGAATGTTGAATGACGACGGGGCTGGCGGACTTCCATTCAACATTCAACATTGAACACTCAACATTCAACATTCCGCCTTTCAACGACTACTGCTTCCGCGGGCCGCCGAGCTGGCGCTCGAGGTTCGCGATCATCATGTTGATGTTGCCGGTGTACGCGGAGTTCGGGTACTTCGCCTTGAACGCCTTGTACTCGTCGAGCGCCGCCGGGACGTTGCCGGTCTGCAGGTAGATGTCGCCGATGAGCAGGCGCGAGCGCTCGAAGGCGTCGCCCTTGTTCTGCAGCGTCGCGAATTTGGCGAGGGTCGCCTTCGCGTCGACGAACTTTTTCTGCAGGATCTGATTCAGGGCGAGCTCGAAGTAGGAGTCATCGCGCACATTGGTCGGAATGCCCGGCTCCGCGATGAGTTTCTTCAGCCGCGCTTCGCTCTGCGCGTATGCGGCGCGCGACTCGAACTCCTTCGCCAGCGCGAAGCGTTTCCCGTAGTCCTTGGCGATCGACGCCTCGTCGTTCGCGCGCTTCATGAAGTCGTTGTACTTGACCTCGGCGTCGCCGAGCGATGCAGCGAATTCTTTAGCCGGCGCGTAGCCTTTGATGATGCCCGCGATCATCAGATCTTTGTTGAGCACGAGGAAGGTCGGCAGCGAGTTCACCGAGAAATCGCGCGCGAACTTTGTCCCATCCTTCCCATCCTCGGTGTTGAGGCGGAGCAGGACCATCTTGTCGGTGGCGTTCTGGAAACTCTGGGAGGGAATCACTTCCTGCTCGAAGCGATGGCACCAGCCGCACCAGTCGGCGAAAAGGTCGACGAAGATGAGCTGATTCTTTTCCTTCGCGACTTTCTGCGCCGAGGCGATGTCTTTGAGCCACGGCGACGCGGAGGCTTGCTGTACGAACAGCAGAGCGGCCGCGGCGAGCAGAGCAATCCGTTTCACGTGAGTCCTCCCGTTCGCCGGTCGCAAACGGCACGGGGAAAGTCGCTATTCCGAAGGCGCGGCACCGACCGGTGACAAATCCGCTGCCGCGTTTTCTTTTTCGTGCGCGTACTTGCGCGCCGCTTCGACGAACGCGCCGAAGATCGCCGATGCCGACGATTCTCCCGGCATGTCCTCGGGATGCCATTGAACGCCGACATAGAAGGGATGCGACGGATCTTCGAGTCCTTCGACGATGCCGTCCGGCGCCTTGGCGGTGACGCGCAGTCCGTCGGCGACGCGTCCGATCGCCTGGTGATGCGACGAGTTCACGTTGAACTCCTGATCGCCGAGGATGCGTCCGAGCTTCGTGGACGAATCGACGTGGACGTCGTGGCGATGGCGGTCGCTCGGTTCGCTGGCGTGATCGATGTCGGTATCGATGTCCTGAATAAGCGATCCGCCCGCGGCGACGTTCATGACCTGTACACCGAGGCAGATGCCGAGGGTCGGGATGCCGCGTTCGCGGGCGAGTTTGGCGAGGCCGAGGTCGTTCTTTTGACGGCGCGGGTCCATCGGCTCACATGTCGGATGTTTTTCCTCGCCGTACTCGGCCGGATCGCAGTCGTCGCCGCCGGCGAGGAGGATGCCGTCTAGCGTCTCGGCGAGGTCAGCCGCATTCTCCGGCTGCGGCGGAATGAGCACCGGCACCGCGCCGGCGCGTTTGAGCGATTCGATGTAGGTCGTGTAGACAAAAGCGCGGTCGCGTTCCCCCGATTTCTGAACGACGTCCGAGCCGATGCCGATGAGAGGCTTGTGCATGGAGGGTAATTATGCGGGATTCGTGCGAACTGTCATCCTGAGGCTGCCGGAGCCGGGAGCTGCGAAGCAGCGGAACGGCGGAGGACGCCGAAGGATCTCAAGCTTCCCAAGTTGCGTTGCATCCCAAGGGTTTCAGCCGAAGTTGCGCATCTTGAGATCCTTCACCGTCCTCCGCGACGGCGCCTTCGGCTTCGTCGCTCCGGCGGCTCAGGATGACAACTACCGCACCTTGCGCTGCATGCGATCGAGCACATTCAGCGCTTCGATCGGCGAGAGCGTTTCGATGGCCAGTCCGCGCAATTCGTCGAGAACCTCGAGTTGCGCGCCGCCGAAGAGGGAGAGCTGGGCGACGGGAGCGCCCGTCCGCTTCTGCGTCTCGGCGACGACGTCGCGTTCCTTGCGCTCCAGCGTCGTCAGGATTTCCCGCGCGCGGTCGGTGATCGAGCGCGGGATGCCGGCAAGCTTCGCGACCTGGATTCCGTAGCTCTTGTCGGCGGCGCCTTCGACGACTTTGCGCAGGAAGATGATCTGCTCGTTCCACTCCTTCACCGCCACGCTGTAGTTGGCGACGCGCGGCTTTGTCTTCGCCAGGTCGGTGACCTCGTGGTAGTGCGTGGCGAAGAGGGTGATGCCGCCGCGCGCGGGGGTGTCGTGGAGGTATTCGATGATGGCCCAGGCCAGCGAGAGGCCGTCGAACGTGGCCGTGCCGCGGCCGACTTCGTCGAGGATGATCAGCGAGCGGTCGGTCGCGTTGTTGAGAATGTTCGCGGTCTCGTGCATCTCCACCATGAAGGTCGACTCACCGCGCGCGAGCTGATCGGAGGCGCCGACGCGCGTGAAGATGCGATCGAAAATGCCGAGGCGGGCCTTGGCGGCGGGGACGAAGCTGCCGATTTGATTCAAGAGAACGATCAGCGCGACCTGGCGCAGATAGGTCGACTTGCCGCCCATGTTCGGCCCGGTGATGATCTGGATTCCGTTGCGATCGCGTTCGACGTTCGTGTGATTGGGGATGAAGCGATCGGTTGCGATGACCTCGATGACGGGATGGCGTCCATCCTCGATGCAGATCTCGGCGGTCTCGGAGAGCGACGCGCGCACGTAACGATGCCGCACGGCGATCGTGGCCAGCGACGAGAGCGCGTCGACCTGGCCGGCGGCGCGCGCCGTCGCCAGGATCGCGCCGGTCATCTTGGCCACGTTATCGAGCAGCTCGCCATACAGACGCTCCTCGATCACGATCGCCTTCCCCTCGGCGCCGACGATCTTCTCCTCCAGCACTTTCAGATCGGGCGTGATGAAGCGCTCCGCGTTGACCAGCGTCTGCTTGCGGATGTACTCGTCGGGAACTTTGGCGAGGTTCGACTTCGAGACCTCGATGTAGTAGCCAAAGACGGAGTTGAAGCGCACTTTCAGCGAGCTGATACCTGTGCGCTCGCGCTCGCGCGTCTCGATCTCGACGAGGATCGATTTCGAGTCGCGGGCGATGGCGCGCAGTTCGTCAAGCTCGGCGTCGACGCCGGCCTTGATGGCGCCGCTGTCGCGAAGATTGAGCGGCGGATTGTCGGCCAGCGATGCGGCGATGCGGTCGACGACCGGCGGAACGGGATCGAGCGCGTCGCGCAAACGCTTGAGCAGCGGTCCGTTTAGCGGAGCCATCGACGTTCTCAGATCGTCGACCATTAGCAGCGAGTCGGCCAGAGTCAGACATTCGCGCGGCGTGGCGCTGCGCAGGGTGACGCGCGAGGCGAGGCGTTCCAGATCGGCGATCTTCGACAACCGCTGCGTCATCACTTCGAGGATGGCACGCGAGCGGGTCAGCTCGTCGACGGCATCGTGGCGATCAAAAATCGCATCGCGCACTTTCAGCGGACGCGTGAGCCATTGCCGCAGCATTCGCCCGCCCATGGCCGAGCGCGTGGCGTTGACGACGCTCCACAGCGATGCGCGCGGCCGCGTGGCGTCGCGCGAGTCGAGGATCTCCAGGTTCGCGAGCGTGGCGGCGTCGAGCTGGAGAAAGTCTGCTTCGTTGTCGACGCGCAGCGCCAGCACGTGATCGAGCGGACGCCTGTGGCTCGCGGACGCATAGCGCAGCGCCGCGCCGGCCGCGCCGATGCGAGGGTCGTCGCCCTCCAGACCGAATCCGCGCAGCGACTGCGTCCCGAAATGCTTCGAGAGATAGTCGTGCGCGCCGGCGATCTCGAACAGCGACGGCTCGACGCCATTCGACGGAATCTCCAATCGAAAGGCCGCCTCGCGCGGAAAGATCGCCTCGCGCGGCGCGAAGCGGGCGATGTCGTCGGCCAGTCGCGGATCGTCAACGGTGACGTAGGTGGTCACGAAAAAATCGCCGGTGGAGACGTCGAGGAACGCCGCGCCGATGCTGCCGTTCGCGAAGAGCGAGACAAGGTAACAACTTTCCCGCTCCACGATGAAACTCTCCGTCGCGGTACCCGGCGTGACGATGCGTACGATCTCGCGCCGCACCAGCCCTTTCGTCGCCGAGGCCTCCTCGGTCTGATCGCAGATGGCCACGCGCAATCCGTGGCGGATCAACTTGGCGATGTAGCCGTCGGCGGAGTGATACGGCACGCCGCACATCGGCGCCTCGTGCTCCTGCCCCTTGTTGCGCGCGGTCAGGACGAGGTCGAGCAGCGGGGCCGCCTTCTCGGCGTCCTCGAAGAACATCTCGTAGAAATCGCCGAGGCGGTAGAAGAGGATGGCGTCCGGGACCTGGCGCTTGATCTCGAAGTACTGCTCGAGCATCGGGGTGAGTTTCATTCGGGCGAATTATGACGTGTCAAGGGAGGCGCTGAGAGAAAGGCGAATGTTCAATGTTGAGTGTTGAATGTTGAATGTTGAATGAAGAGGACGAGATTTCGCGGACTCGCGGGCTCGCGCTCCATTCAACATTGAACATTCAACATTGAACATTCAACATTTTGGTTTCCGTACGGTCACCAACTGCCCATCCTTCGCATCCAACTCCACCACCACCGCCTCTCGCAATCCCGTGTGAGGCACCTGATCGCACAGAACCACCCACCGATTTCCCTCGCCGGCAACATGCACCGCTTCGAACCCTGGCCGGTGCAGGATCGCCAGCGCGCGGACGGCGGCGTCCGTGCTCAGAATTCGTCCCGGACGGCGCGAGGGATCCTCGCGGTTCCGCATCGCGAAAAAAAGCAGCGCGCAGACCAGAATCCACGCGGGGTAGAGCAGCCAGTAGCTTCGGCGCATCGCGGTTATCATAGCGGGCCGATGACGCGCGCTGAGATCGAAGAGAAACTGATCGCCATCGTTCGCAAGGAGAAAGACGTCCCGGACGACAAGCTGTCGCTGGAGACGCCGCTGGCTGATGCCGGCATCGACTCGCTCGATGCCCTGACCATCCTTTTCGCCATCGAGGAGGAGTTTCACATCTCCATCCCCGACGACCGGGCCCGCTCGATGAAGACCTTCGGCGACATGGTGGACAGCATCGAGACGTTGCTGCAGTCGTAGGTGTGGCACTTCTCTGCCGCGGAGCGGCTTCAGAAGGTAGCGAGGGGTGAGAGCGAAGCGAACACCCCTCGAAAGTCGGAAGTGCGGGGGATTCGTGCCGCGTCAGCGGCACTGGAAAAATGTAACACTCCATCCAGTGCCGCTGACGCGGCACACTTCGTTTTTCGACTCTCGATCGAGGGGTGCGAGCGATGAAACTGCTCGCACCCCTCGCTACCTTCTGAAAGCCGCTAACGCGGCGATGTCGTGCGTCCCGTTAGGCGTCAGGATTCCTGCCGCACCCATCTGTGGTCCCAGATTTGCTACTCTCGCGGCGGATACGGGGAGGCAACTTGATCGTCGAAAAAAAGCACACCGAGAACTTCACGATTCTTTACGTGGAAGGTCTCATCAAGCTCGGCGAGAGCGCGGAGTTTTTTTCCGCGGCGCTGGAGAACGTGCTGAAGAACGAGAGCACCAACGTCATCATCGATTTCACGAAGATCGATTACATCGATTCGACGGGTATCGGTGAGCTGGTCGGCTACCTCGGCAAGTTCTCCGGACAGAACCGCAAGCTGATCCTCGTCAACCCTTCGGAGCGAATCCTGAAGCTGCTCAAGCTGGCCAAGCTCGATGCGGTGTTCAAGATTTACAGCACCGAGGAAGAAGCGATCGCCGCGGAGAGCGGCGGCGCCGCCAAGACGGCGTAGTCACTGCGCGAGCGGCGTGATCGCGCACTTTCCCGTGGGACGAAGGCGAAGCGCCGTCACGGGGTCGGTGGCAACCCAGGCCACGCGTTGCGATGCGAGTTCGGCGCGGAGACGTTCGACGGCCGCCTGCAGTTTCGACGGTGACGAGATGTCGGCGATGTCGCCCCATGCGTCGCGCGACTCGGGCCGCGGTCCGGTCGCCGACCAGACGAACAGCGGCACGCCGATCGACGCCAGATAGCGCCGCACCGATTGCGCCGAGTGCGCGCTGGCGTCGTCGCGGTGGCTCAGCACGAGCACGACCGCGCGGCGGTGCGCACCGGTGATGGCGTTGAGTCCGGCCACGCCGACGGCGTCAGCAAACTGGCGGGGGGCGGCGTCGTCGACGTACTTGTCGTACGGCCGCGTGAGGAACCAGAGCAGTCCCGCCTCGTCCGCGGGCACGTCGTTCGACGGCGGGAAGAGCATCGCCGTCGAGTTGTTCGTCGACTGACGCAATTCCGCGATCGGAAAAATTGCGCGCATCCAGCTGCCGGAGTCGAGCGCGTAGGAGTGCCGCGCTTCCGTGCGCTTGATCGTCGACGCGCCGGGAACAAGCTTCGGATTCAGAGTTCGCAGCGGGTCTTTCGGATCAGGATCGATCACGAAAATGGCCAGGGCCGGAGAGTTTTCGACGGCACCGATGCGGATCGGCGCGCCGCCGTTGGTCAAGCAGTCGCCGAGGTTTGCGGGCGGTGTGCCGGTCTGCCGGACGCCGACCGGCGTCATCTCCGAATCCGCGGTGTCGGTCAGCTCTCCGCCGACGACCATCTCGCGGCGTGTGACGAAGCCGTCTTCGAACTTCATTTCGCCGGTGATGAGGTGCGGACGTTTCATGTCCATTCGCGGCAGGAGCGCGACCGCTCCTGATTTGTCGAGCGGTACGGACTTGCCGTCGACCATCAGCGTTGCGGAAACGGCCTTAGCTGCCACGAGATGTTCCCACTTGAACTGCGCGATCGACGGCACGCCCTGCGCGTCATTTTTCAACGTGATGTTGAACTCCGCCACCGGGCGCGGCACGTTCACCAGCTGCGTCGCGCGCGCGATTTCGTTTCCGTGCGCGTCGTATCCGATCGCCACCAGCTCGCTCGGCACGATCGACGATCCGAAGTCGATTGTCGCCCGCCACGGCGGCTCATCCAGCACCGCGACGGGACGATTTTCGAGCAGCATGCGCACGGTGTGCACGCCGGGTGCGACCTGCAACTCGACCAGATGCGGTCCCGCCATCAGCCCGAGAAAGAGCGAGAGGAAAACGACCTGGGATGTCACGGCATGATTATGAACGCTGGCGTCTCGTTGAAAAGGCTTTGAACCACAAAGACACAAAGGACACAAAGAGGGATGCCTTTGTGCCCTTTGTGTCTTTGTGGTGCAAAAGCTTTCAGCGCATCAGAAGCGCACTCCCAGCGACATCCTCACCGTGCGCGGATTTTGATACGCGAGATTGTTCAGCGCCTGTCCGAAGTTCGTCGCCAGTTGGTAATTCGCGCCCATCGCGATGCACGTCGCGGCGGCGGCGCCGCGCGGACATTCGATCGGCGTCTGTGTCGCGGGATTGAAGGGGAGGAACGTCGTCGACGTCGCGGCTGTGCTGACCGTCGTGCCGAGGAGTTTCGCATCGAAGAGCGCGGCGTTGTTGAAAGCGTTGAGCAGATCACCCTGCGCGAAAAACTCCAGCGCCGATACGCGGACGCTGTAGCGAAGCGCCAGATCGGTGGACTTGATGCTTTCGGTTCGCAGCTCGCCGCGTCCGCTGAAGTAATAGAGACCGTTCGGCACCGTCGCATAGCCGAGGTTCGTGGGCGCGCCGGTGTAGCGCGTCAAGTTGATCGCGCCGGCGATCGAGTACGGCAGGCCGGAGTCGTAACTCTGCATCAGCGTCGCTTCGAGCGCGCCCGTGCCGACGGCGAGGCGATAGCCGGCCCACGCGCGCAGGCGATGGCGCTGATCGCCGGCCAGATAGCCGATCGGCGAGACGCGGCTGTAGTTGAAGTATTCGGGATAGAGGAGCGTGCGATCGGTATTCGCCACCGCGCCGGCCGTGCCGCTTTCGCCGTCGTCGTTGCCGCGCAGCTTCGACCACGTGTAGTGCGTGCCGAACTCGAAGCGGCCCGGTGACCAGCGCGCCTGCATCTGCACGCCGCGATACTGTCGCTGTAGATTGTCGCTGTTGCGAACGAGCGTCAGATCGACCGGGATGCCGAGCGGCGTGTTCGCTTTGCGCGTGGCCGTGGTGACGCTGGCGGCGTAGAAATCGCGCCAGTCGCGATGAACGTAATCGACGCGCGCGAATCCGCTCCTGCCGATCGCAGCGCCGTAGCCGACCGTGATCTCGCGCACCGAGGGGGAGGCCAGCGAGCCGTCGAAATAGGTCGCGTAGCCTGGGATTGTGCGCGAGCCGTTCGCGCGCAGATTGATCGCCGTCACGTTGCCCGTGCCACCCTGCTGCGTGTTGAAGTAATCGAAAACGCGGCGGATCGCTTCGTCCATCGGCACCGTCAGCGAGCCGTTGTTGATGGCCGGACCGCGGTACGCGAAATCGATCGCGGCCGCGTTGCCGGCGGTCTGATTCGACGAGGCGATGCTGTCGGCGATGCGCGAGGCGTATTCGGCGAACGAAACGCTGAGGCGATGCCGTCCGTCGCCGCGAACGTCGAACTGCGCGGACAGCCGCGGCGAGAGTTTGTGATCGTTCGAGCTCACCACCCCATCCGCATCCTCGGCATGATTGCGATCGAAGCGCGCGCCGAGGTTGAAGGAGAGGCGCGAAGTGGCGTTCCAGGTGTCATTGACGAACGCCGAGTCGGTGCGTAGGTCGTTCGACGTGGCGGGCACGAGGATCGGATTCCAGCGGATGAACGTGCCGCCACCCGCAGCATTGGACGGCGTGATGACGGGATAGATGACGCCATCCTTGTACTGGACGCGCGTGACGAATATGGAGAAGTCGCTGCCCGACTGATGGTTATTCGCGTAGCGACGCTCGGCGAAGCGATCGACGCCGGCCACGAGGTCGTGGCTGCCGAACGATTTCGCGTCGAGAAAGTCGTGGACCTCGAGCAGGACGTCGTCGTTGTTGCGCTGTTCGGCGTCGCAGATGTCGCACAGCGACGGCGCGTGAAAGCGCGTGTTGTTGTTGGCGCGGTCGAGGAGGACGGTTCCGGCGATGAGGTCGGTGGTCATCGAGCCGGTGCGGTCCGAGAATCTGCGCGCCGAGTAATGCCCCTCGGCCAGAAAATTCGAGCTCAGGTTGCCGTTGTAGTGAACGGCCAGCAGCGACTCCGGATCGACGCGCTCGGTGAGGCTGGCGACGTCATAGAAGTTGTTCGAGAAGCGCGCGTTCGTGCCCTTGGTGTTGATGCCGAACCACGACGCGGCCAGCGTCTGCCGCGCGCCGAGCTGCCCGGTGAGCTTCGCCTCGTACCGCTTCTGATCGTTCCCCTCGGCGTAGCTGATCGCCGGCGAGGCGGACGTGATCGGATTCGCGGTGAACGCCGGAATGGAGAGCGTCTGGCGCGCGGTGTCGTTCTTCGCCCACCGTCCGGCGCTGAAGAACCAGAGCCGGTCGCGCAGCACGAAGCCACCAAGCGTTCCCTCGGCGACATGATTGAGATTGTTCTCGCGCGTCTCCAGCGCCGGCGACTGCGCCGACCACGCCGGATTGCTGAGCGAGTCGCGCACCGAGCCGCGCAGCTCGTTGCCGCCCGATTTGGTGATGGTGTTGACGACGCCGCCGCTGAATCGCCCATACTCGGCGGAGATCGCGCCGGTCAGCACCGTCGTCTCCTGAATGGCGTCCTCGACGTACATCGGCCGCAGCTGTCCGCGCGTGTTCTCCGTGACCACGACGCCGTTGACCATCACGAGGTTGTCGTATCCCGGTCCGCCGGAGATGTAGAGCTGTCCGTTTGAAAGCGTGTTGCTGTTGACGCCCGGCGCGAACTGCGCGGTAGCGAGCTGGTTGCGCTGAACGGGCAGCCGCTCGATGAAGGGGAGGGTCATGTTCGTCGAGACTTCGGGCGTCTCGATGACCGAGGGCGTTCCCGCGGTGACCGTGATGAGCTCACCGGCTGATCCCATGTACGCGTCGGCGCGCGTTGTCTGCGAAAGCCGTAGCGTCGACCTGACGTTAACGGGCTGCATTCCTGCAAAAGAAACCGTGATCAGGTAGACGCCCGGCGGCAGCGCCGAGAAGCTGTACGCGCCGGTCTCTCCGCTGATCGTGGATCGCGATCCCTGCAACTCCGGCGAGGTGATCGTGACCGTCGCGCCGGGCAACGGATCGCCCAACTCCCTCAACTTAACGACACCCGCGAGCGAGGCCGTGGTCTGTCCGAAAACGGTTGCGGAGACGAGGAAAAAGACACACGCGATCAGCGTTGCGCCCGTACGTTTTGTCATTTTGGCCCTCTCGGAGTGGATGCCAATATTGCCCGAAAGATACCGATGGGGCAATGGCGGGAGCTACGAGATTTTTCTGCGGCTTTTCCTCGCGGCAGGAAGCTCATCGTTCGCGTCGGGCGGAACGTCGGGGACCTTCGCAAGCGCCTCCTCGAATTTTCGGCGGGAGGCACGGGTCGCGCGCTCCTCCAGCCGTTCACTTGCAGGAAGGCGCTTTTTCATGGACGTAGGCCGCGAGAGTATTCGCATCGCGCCTGGCGATGAGATCGTCCAAGACAGGCCAATGCAGTTTCGGATTCGTTTTCTTTACAGACTCATATGCGCGCAGGGAGCCTTCAACTCCGGCGAGGTATTTTGCCTCGCTGTCGTCTTTGCTTTCGGGATGCTCGATTACAAACGCGGCGGTCGAATACATGCTTTGCGAAAAAAGCTCCGGGGCGTAATCCTTTTTCGAGTTGAGCAAAGGACCCATGAACTCGCCGCAGACCGCCACGGAGATGTCGGGCACGGTGATGAGCCAGACAGTCAGCCACTTCCGTGCGTCTTTGGCGTGAGGATCAAGCGGGTTGGCTTCGAGCATTCGCGCCAGGCGGACAGCCTGCGCGCGCTCCTCAGCCGTCGACGGGCCGCGCTCCTGAGCCTGGAGCACAGAGGACAGCATAAGAATCACGATCGCAGACACGACAAAACGGCGCATAGATCTCCTGAGAAGCGTTTGGATGCGCCGATTCTAACGCGAACGCACCGCACAGGCCGGTGGCTGCGTTCTTGCTGATTGGCTAAGCGGAGATCAAACGATGAAAACCACGATTCTTGCGGCAGTTCTCATGATCGGTGTCGCCGCCTGCACCCAGAAAACCGAAACGACGACGTCCGCGGACAACACCGCGACGACGTCGACCAGCACGACCACGGTTTCGGCAACCGTTCCCACCGTCGACACCGCGGCGACGGCAGAAGCGAAGCAGGACGTGAAAGATGCCTCGAAAGACGTCGCGGCGGGCGCGCGAGACGCCGCGCACGCAACCGGAACGGCGATGGAGACGGCCGGCAAGGAGATTCAGAAACGCTCCAAGCCGGATCGCCACTAGCGACTGAAATTCACGGATGTCGCAGATGGAAATCCATCCGCGTTCTATCTGCGTCACTGCGGACACCGTCTCGTCGAGACTGGCGTATTCTGCCGCTTCATGGAAGACGCCAAATCGGTCAAGGTCAAGGGCGGAGCACTGCTGTCGCGGCTCGGATTCGTGCGCGAGGAGCGCGGCGAGGAAGGCGTGCAGCGCGTGATGGGCAGGCTCCCCGACGCCGATCGCAGCGCCTGCTCGCCGATCCTCACCGGGGCCTGGTATCCGTTCGATTTGAATCAGCGTCTGGACGACGCCATCGCCGCGGAGATGGGGATGGGCGACGACGTTTTCCTGGTCATCGGCGAGAAGTCGGCGTCGCACAACCTGGCCGGCGCGCATCGGGCCATGCTCTCGCCCGGCGATCCGCACGGCCTCCTCCGGCGCGCGCCGCAGATTTACCAGATGTATTACGACGCCGGCCGCCGCACCTACGAACGGCTGGCCGACAACAAGGCCGCGCTCCGCACCTACGACGCGCCGACGTTTTCCCGCCACGATTGCCTGACCGTGGTCGGCTGGCACAAGAAGGCCATCGAGTTGTGCGGCGCGAAGAACGCGCGCGTGACCGAAGCGAAGTGCCGAGCGAAGGGCGCCGATTTCTGCGAATACGTCTGCGAGTGGGCGTGACCGTCGACCGTTGATTTCGGGCGCGGTTCCGGCGAGAATGGCTGAACCCGCTTCAGTCCAAAGGAGGTCGAGATGGTCCCACTGTCCCTGCTGTGGCTGCCGATCCTCGTGTCCGCCGCATTCGTCTTCATCGCCAGCAACATTCTCTGGATGGCGCTGCCGTTCTGGCATCGCTCGGACTACGGCAAACTCCCCGAGGAGAAGGCGGTGCTCGCTGCGCTGGCGTCGGTGAAGAGCGGCCAGTACATCGTGCCGTGCGCCGACTGGAGGAAGCTGACGCCGGAGCAGCGCACGGAGATGCAGAGCGGCGCGAACGCGCTGCTGCTCGTGCGCAATCCCGGCACGTTCAACTTCGGGAAAACGCTGACGCTGTGGTTCCTCTACACCATCCTGATCTCGCTTTTCGTCGGATACGTGACCGGCCTGGCACGCCCCGTCGGAACGAAGTACATCGAGGTCTTCCGCGTGGCCGGCGCCGCCGCTGTTCTGGCCTATACCTTCCGCACCGTCAGCGATGGCATCTGGTATGGCAAGCCGTGGAAAATCATCATCAAGGAAATGATCGACGGCACGATCTACAGTCTTCTGACGGCCGGCGCGTTCGGCTGGTTGTGGCCGCGGTAGTCATTGACGGCTCAAATACCAGCCGCTCGCGATGAGCGCCAGCGCGAGCGGGATGGCGAAGGCAGCGAGGTGCACTAACCAGACGGAGAAGTCGCGGTCGTAAGGATGCGCCATTGCGACCACTCCGTAGATCGCGCTCGCGATCATGATGCCGAATCCCATGAAGCGATTGACGGGATACCACACCGCGTCGTCCGCTAACGTTCGTTTCGTGCGAAACCCGTAGAGCCGATTGCGCGGAATGACGCCAATCGCAAGCGGCACCGCAACGATGAACAGGATCAATGCCGGAATGCCGAATGGCTGCGTAAACATCACTTCACCGGCGCGCCGCGCAACTGTTCGATTTCACTGAGAATGCTCTTGACCAGCGCCTCGGTGACGATTTTCCCCTTTTCGCGCGTCGCCAATGTCGCATCACCCCAGACGCCGCTCGGCGAATACGTGCCATTGCCATTCGGATCGCGCGTCAGTCCGCCCGGCTTCGATCCGTTGTAATCCTTCACCGCCTTCTTCATATCGACCGACTCGGGCGCCATGTACAGCATCATCGACGTCTCGATCTCCTCGGCATGCGTCCCGCCTTCTTCCTTGCGAATCTGCTTTTCGACCGGCTCGGTGACATGGAGGTCCGTGTAGCGCATCACAATGCCGTCCGCCGCAAGCATCTCCGCCGCCGCGGCGAGCGGCCGCAACGTCGATATGCCGGTATTGAGGATGTAAAACCGCTTCGGCCCGAATTTCGCCAGCGAATGGCAGATGTCGACGACCATGTCCCGCGCCGTCTCCAACCGCAGCGACGTCGATCCGGGATATTCGAGAAACGCCGGATAAAAGCTGTAATTGATCGTTGGCGCGACGACGACATCGCTGCTCTGCAACACGCGCTTCTTCAGATACTCCGCGATCAGAAAATCATTCTTCAACTTCAGATGCGGACCATGTTCCTTCGACTCCGCCCCGAGCGGAATCACGACGACGGTATCCGGCGTCAACACTTTCTCCGCTTCGATCCAGGTGAGGTTTTCGAGGAGGATGCCTTTGGGTGGCATAGCGGCGAACGATGACGCAGCGAAAGTCAGAAGCAATCCGCAGAGGTACGCAGATTTACGCAGATGAGAGACGATGACGATGTCTTTGTCTGCGGACATCTGCGGATAAGGTTTTGTCAGTGCGCGACTACTTCCTCGCGAACGACTTCAGCTGCGTACGCGATACACGCCTGAATGGCGTCGTGAGACAAGCGTGGGTAGCTCTGCAGAATCTCCGCTTCAGGTACTCCCGCGGCGATATTGTCCAGAACCACGGAAACCGGAATCCGGGTCGTGGCGACGCATGCCTGCCCGTGGCAAACATTCGGGTCGACGGTGATGTGTCTCTGCCAGTCCATGGGAACTCTTCCGCCAGATTCTACGACGACTGTGCGTACCGCGCCTCAGTGCGCCGCGACCGGCGCGTCCAACCTACGGTAGCGCACCGTCTCGGGTAGGCAGCTCTTGTGCTCGATGTGGTGGAGGTATTCGTCGCGGAACTTTTTGACCGAGGAGATCACGGGGCCGATGGCGGCGTCGCCGAGGGCGCAGAGGGATTTGCCGCCGATGTTGTCGGACATCGAGAGCAGCAGGTCGGCGTCCTGTTTGCGGCCTTCGCCGCGTTCGATGCGGTCGAGGACGGATTCGAGCCAGTTCGTCCCTTCGCGGCAGGGGGTGCACTGGCCGCACGATTCGTGGGCGAAGAATTTCGAGAGGCGCCAGACGGCGTCGACGATGCAGACGGAGTCGTCGAGGACGATGATGCCTGCTGAGCCGAGCATCGAGCCGGCCTTCATGACGGCGTCGAAATTGAGCGGGAGATCGATCTCGTCCGGCGTAAGCATCGGCGCCGAGGCGCCGCCGGGGATGACGGCCTTGAGCTTGCGATCGCCGAGGATGCCGCCGCAGTGATCGTAGATGAGCTCTTTGAGATTGATGCCCATCGGGAACTCATAGACGCCCGGTTTCCGTACGCAGCCGGAGACACAATAGAGTTTCGGTCCGGTATTTTTCGGGCTGCCGAATGATTTGAACCAATCGGCGCCGTTGTTGACGATCAGCGGGACGCAGGCCAGCGTTTCGACGTTATTGACAACAGTCGGTCCGCCGAAAACGCCGATGACAGCGGGGAAGGGCGGTTTGACGCGCGGCTGGCCGCGATGGCCTTCGACGGATTCGATCAATCCCGTTTCTTCGCCGCAGATATACGCGCCGGCGCCGCGGGCGACGGTAATGTCGAAGTCGAAGCCGCTGCCGAGAATGTTTTTGCCGAGGAAGCCTTTAGCGCGCGCCTCGTCGAGAGCTTTGTCGAGGACTGTCGCTCCGTAATAAAACTCGCCGCGGATGTAGATGTACGACATCGGATTGGAGCCGATGGCATAGCCGGCGATAATCATCCCCTCAATGAGAAGGTGCGGATCCTTCTCCATGATCACCCGGTCTTTGAATGTTCCGGGCTCCGATTCGTCGGCATTGCAGAGCAGCCAGGTCGGTTTGGGCGCGTTCTTGGGGACGAACCCCCATTTCATGCCGGTGGGGAATCCCGCGCCGCCTCGGCCGCGCATCTCGGAGTCTTTGACGAGTTGCGTGACCTCTTCCGGCTTCATCTTGAGCGCGGTTTCGATCGCTTTGTAGCCGCCGCCGTCGATGTAGACGTCGATCGACGTCGAATTCGGCTTGTCGATGTTCGCGGTGAGGATTTTGATGGGATCCATTTCTGTGAGTTGTTCCTTCGGACGGCAGTAGATCAGTAGATCAGTGATCAGTAGGTCAGGAAGAGGGTCGTTCTGATCTGCTGATCATGGTCTACTGATCCACTTTGGGTTGTTCTCGTGTACTAATCACTGATACTGAGAGGGTTGTCCTGATCTACTGATCCACTGATCACTGATCTACTAATCCACTACTTCAGTTCCGCGAGCAGCGCATCCATCTTCGATACGTCCATGTTCTCGTGATAGTCGTTGTTGACCTGAACGACCGGCGCGGTACCGCAGGAGCCGAGGCATTCGACCTCGACGACGGTGTAGCGGCCGTCCGTTGTCGTGGCGCCCGGATTCACGTCCAGTTTTTCGCAGAGGTGGTCGTAAATGTCGTACGCGCGGCGGACCATGCAGCTCAGGTTCGTGCAGACCTGCAGGTGGTATTTGCCCACCGGCTTCTGGTTGTACATGTTGTAAAACGAGACGACGCCGAAGACAGTGGCCGGCGACAGATCGAGCAGCCCGCCGATGTAAAGCACGGCCTCTGGCGAAATCCATCCCCACACTTCCTGCGCCAGATGCAGCGTCGGCAGGAGACACGCTTCCTTGGTCGGATAGCGGGTGAGGATGTAGTCGAACTTCGCTTTCGCCTCGGGCGGAAACTCGACCGGCTTCTTCGGATCGGGAAAACGGTCGGGCGCGTACGGGTTGTCGGGATGCAGATCAGCCATAGCTAAAAGTCGAATGCCTTTTTCTTCCAGACGTAGATGTAGCCGACGGCGAGCAGGACGATGAAGACGAGCATCTCGCCGAAGAGGAACATGCCCTGCGTGCCGGTGGTGGCGTCGCGGTAGATGACGGCCCACGGGTAGAGAAACGCCGCCTCGATGTCGAAGAGGATGAAGAGCATGGCGATCTGGTAGAAGCGGACGTTGACACGCTTGCGGTTCTCGTCGAGCGACGGAACGCCGCTCTCGTACGGCTCCTGCTTGGAAGCCGTGCGGGCGTGCTTGCCGACGAACCAGGCCAGCGCCAGCATCACGAGCCCGACCACGATGGCGATCAGGATCATGACCAGAACGGGAAGGAGGGTGTGGGTCATCAAAGGCTGCGAATGCTAACACTGCGCCTGAGCCGCCGCTACCTGGGGTTTTCACAAGCAAGCGTGTCTATGCTTGTGATGGGACCCTGCCTCGCCGCGGAGCGGCTTCAGAAGGTAGCGAGGGGTGAGAGCGAAGCGAACACCCCTCGAAATCGGTACGCTCTACGATCCGTGCCGCGTCAGCGGCACTGGACAAATGTGACACTCCATCCAGTGCCGCTGACGCGGCACACTCTGTTCTCGACGTTTTTTCGAGGGGTGCTCGCGATGAAGCTGCTCGCACCCCTCGCTACCTTCTTAAGCCGCTCGGCGGCATGACGTTTCGGATCGCACCTTGTCGCTAGTTCGGCACGACGTTGGGACTACGCCGCGTGGTCTGTCAAGTACTCCATCGCCGTTTCGCGGGAGTCGAAGATCTTGAAGACGGTGTCGAGCTTCGTGATCTTGAGCAGGGCCAGGATGCGGTGCGATGGTTTGACGAGGGCCATCTTGCGCTGGCGGTCCTC
>Ga0157375_10000765_pt1 | contig 28141 bp, 41 predicted proteins | sample M35metaG_FD_115311 | JGI IMG/M metagenome (GOLD analysis project Ga0157375, IMG submission 115311) | Miscanthus rhizosphere microbial communities from Kellogg Biological Station, Michigan, USA - M3-5 metaG | ecosystem: Host-associated > Plants > Roots > Rhizosphere > Soil | place: USA: Michigan... | reverse complement strand
GGCGGCTACGGCTACGTCAACGAGTACCCGGTCGAGCGGATGCTGCGCGACGCCAAGATCACCCAGATCTACGAGGGCACGAACGAGATCCAGCGGGTCGTGATCGCCCGCGCGATGGGCAGCTGACGAGTCAGGCGGTCACCTCGCGCAGGCGGTGGGTGTCGACGTCGTAGACGAAGCCCCGCACGACCTCGCGGTGGGGGATGAAGGGGGAGCGGCGGACGCGGTCGATCGACTCGCGCACCGCCGAGTCGACGTCGACGAAGGCGCCGATCGGGAACTCGGGGACCAGGCCGGTCTCCTCCTCCAGCTCGATCCGGAAGCTCTCGTCGGTGATCTTTTCCATGCCGCAGTCGGTGTGGTGGATCAGCATCACCTCGCGCGTCCCCAGCCGGCGCTGGGAGATCGCCAGGGAGCGGATCACGTCGTCGCTGACGATGCCGCCGGCGTTGCGGAGGACGTGCGCCTCGCCGTCACCGAGGCCGAGCGCGGCGAAGACGTCGAGGCGCGAGTCCATGCAGGTGACGATCGCCAGCCGCCGGCTCGGCTCCACGTCCAGGTGCCGGTCCGCGAGGGGCTCGGCGAAGGTGCCGTTGTTGCTCAGCAGCTCGTCGATCGTCGCCATCGGGCGGCAGCCTAAAGGCCCGCGCCGCACTCGCGTCCGCTCGCCCGTCCTGCGGGCCGGGCTCCGGCCGCCGACGACCGTCGCCTAGGCTGAGGCCGCGTGAGCGCGTCCGCTCCAATCCTCCCCGAGCTGCGGCCGATCGGCCGCGTCGAGTCGACCCCGGGGGAGCCGGCGCCCGACCCCGGCCGGGAGCGGTAGCGGTGGTGGACGACGGGGTCCGGATCAGGCCCGCGACCGAAGCCGACGCCGGGCTCGTCTTCTCGCTGATCCTGGAGCTGGCCGAGTACGAGAAACTGCGCGACCAGGTCGCCGGCGACGCCGAGGTGCTGCGGCGGACCCTGTTCGAGCAGCGCGCGGCCGAGGCGCTGCTGATCGAGCGCGACGGCGAGGCGATCGGCTACGCGATCTTCTTCACCACCTTCTCCAGCTTCGAGTGCCGCTCCGGGGTCTGGCTGGAGGACGTCTACGTCCGCCCCGAGCATCGCCGCGGCGGCATCGGGCTGGCGGTGATGGAGCACCTGGCGGCGCTGGCGCTCGAGCGCGGCCACGTCCGCCTCGAGTGGACCGCGCTCGACTGGAACGAGCCGGCGCTGCGCTTCTACGAGAAGCTCGGCGCCGACAAGCTCGGCGACTGGATCACCCACCGGCTCGATCGCGACGGCATGCGCCGCCTCAGCTCCGGCCCCGGCTCTCGGTAGCCCGTCCGAGCAGCAGCTCGCGCTCGCGCTCGTTGGCGGCGAGCGCGGCGGCGCGCTCGAACTCGGTCGCCGCCTCCTCGTCGCGGCCGAGCCGGGCGAGGAGGTCGCCGCGGACGCTGGGGAGGAGGTGGTAGTCGGCGAGCGCCGGCTCGGCGGCGATCAGGTCGACCAGTTCGAGCCCGGCCTCGGGCCCGAAGGCCATGCCGAGGGCGACGGCGCGGTTGAGCTCGACGATCGGCGAGGGGGAGAGCTGGGCGAGGGCGTCGTAGAGGGCGGCGATCCGCACCCAGTCCGTCTCCGCGGCCTCGTGGGCGCGGGCGTGGCAGGCGGCGATCGCGGCCTGCAGCCCGTAGGGGCCGAGCGGCCCGCGCATCTCTTCGGCCCGTTTCAGCGCCGCCAGGCCGCGGACGATCAGCAGCGGGTCCCAGCGCGAGCGGTCCTGGTCGAGCAGCAGCACCGGCCGCCCCTCGGCATCGATCCGGGCGGCGGTGCGCGAGGCCTGGATCTCCAGCAGCGCGATCAGGCCGTGCGCCTCCGCCTCGGCCGGCGCCAGCGCCGCCAGGATCCGGCCCAGCCGCAGCGCTTCCTCGCAGAGGCTGGGCCTGATCCAGTCCTCGCCGGCACTCGCCGCGTAGCCCTCGTTGAAGACGAGGTAGATCACCTCCAGCACCGACGGCAGGCGCGCCGCCAGCTCGTCGCCGCTCGGCACCTCGAAGGGCACGCCGGCGTCGCGCAGGGTCCGCTTCGCCCGCACCAGCCGCTGCGCGATCGTCGACTCGCCGACGAGGAAGGCCCGGGCGATCTCGGCGGTGGTCAGGCCGCCGAGCAGGCGCAGGGTCAGCGCCACCCGGGCGTCGCGCGAGAGCAGTGGGTGACAGCAGGTGAAGATCAGCCCCAGCAGGTCGTCGCCGACCTCGTCGCCGACGGCGGCCTCGAAGTCGGCGCGCTCCAGCGCGAAGCGGAGGCCGACCTCGCGGACCAGCTCGTCCTGCTTGCGCTCGAGGGTCGCCTGACGGCGCGAGAGGTCGATCGCCCGGTTCTTCGCGGTGGCCATCAGCCAGGCGCCCGGGTTGTCCGGGACGCCCGACCGCGGCCACTTTTCCAGAGCGGCGACGAGCGCGTCCTGGGCGAGGTCCTCGGCCAGGCCGACGTCTCGCACCATCCGCGCCAGGCCGGCGACGAGGCGGGCCGACTCGATCCGCCAGACCGCCTCGATCGCCTTCTGGGTCGCGCCTCGGCTCACCCGCTCAGCCCTGTTCGGCCGCTCTCTGCACGTCCTCGGGGAAGTCCTCCAGCTCGAACACGCGCCGGACCTCGATCGTGCAGTTCTCGCCGGGGCAGCGCGAAGCCCACTCGACCGCCTCCTCCTTCGAGCGCGCCTGGATCAGCCAGTAGCCGCCGACGACCTCCTTCGCCTCCGCGAACGGGCCGTCGGTGACGGTCGCGTCGCCGCCGGAGCCGAAGCTGACCCGCGCCCCTTCCGCCGGCGGGTGCAGGCCGTCGAGGGCGAGCAGCATGCCGGCCTTGCGCAGCTCCTCGTTGTAGCGGCTCATCGCCGCCACGTCCTCGGCGCTCGGCTCCCACTCCTCTTCGCTGATCTCCGGATACATGAACATCATGAATCGCATGTCGTCGCCTTTCCGTGTGTGGTTTGCGGCCCAGGGCTGCGCGTAGCAGTCTGCACCTCGTCTCTATACCCGGGCGACGAACGGCGGTGGTGGAAATCGACACCACCTGCTGCAACTGTTGACAGTGATCCCTGATTAAAGGGAGAATTACTGTGGACTGTGGTCCCCCGGCAAACAGCGTCGCTCGCGGACGCCCGAAAGGCGCTGGCCATCGGTAACGATCCAGACGCACGGGCGCTGCTGCGCACCCTCCTGGAGGATGCCGGCATCGAGTTCGTCGGCGCCGCCGACGGCCGCACCGGTCTGCGGTCCTTCTACGACGAGCGCCCGGACCTGGTCGTGCTGGAGCTGGATCCGACGGACAGCGACGGCCTCGAGCTGTTGGCGACGATTCGAGAGATGAGCGAGGTGCCGGTGATCGCCGTCACCGGTCGCGAGGGGGGTGCCGCCGAGCGGGCCGCCCTGCTCCGCGCCGGGGCCGACGACTGCGTCACCAGGCCCTTCGCCGGGGCGGAGATGCTGGCCCGGGTCGAAGCGCTGCTGCGTCGCTCCTCGCCAGGCAAGGAGCTGGCGGCGGTGCTCGAGGACGACTACGTGCGCATCGACCGGGTGCGCTACCGGGTCGAGGTGCTCGGCTCCGAGATCGCCCTCACCCCGACCGAGTTCCGCATGCTCTCGACCTTCGCCGAGCACCCCGGGCGCGTCCTCGGCCATGCCCAACTGCTGGAACTGGTCTGGGGCGGGGGCTTCCGCGACCGCGACGAGGTCAAGCTCTACGTCAGCTACCTGCGGCGCAAGCTCGGCAAGGCCGGGGTCAATCCGGTGGAGACGGTGCGGGGGATCGGCTATCGCTACCGGCCCCACAAGATCGCCTGACCTCGCTGTCGCCGGGCGCCGAAGTGTTCATACAAACTTCGTACACCGTTCCTGCGGGGTTCCGATGCGGATAGCCGACAGAGCCGTATGCCACCGATCGCCTTTCGCGCCGTCCTCGCCTGCCTGCTCGTCCTCCTGCTCGGCTGCTGCGCCACCGCCACCGCCAAGCTCCAGCAGCCCCGGGGCGGCGTCATCCACGCCTGTCTCGTGACCAAGGGCGGCAAGGGGCTCGCGCGCGGCACCCTGCGCATCGTCCCCGGCCCCCGCAGCTGCAAGGCGCGTCGGGGCGAGCGGGCGGTGGCCTGGAACCTGCGCGGCCCGGCCGGAGCGCCGGGAGCCGCCGGCGCCCCGGGCTCGAACGGATCGCCAGGCGGCGCCGGCCCCGCGGGGCCGGCGGGCTCTGCCGGCGGCGACGGCGCCGCCGGCGGCGACGGCGAACGGGGCCCCGCCGGCGCCGACGGCCCGATCGGGGCCACCGGGCCGGCGGGCCAGGTCGAACAGTCGCTGCTGGAAACGATCCAGTCGCAGGCCGATCAGATCAACGCGCTCGACGCCGACCTCAAAGCGCTCGGCCAGGAGCTGGTCGACGTCAAAGGCACGGTCGCGACCGTCGAAGGAACCGTCGCCGGGCTCGGCGGCGCCGTGGGGACCGTCCAGGGCTCGCTCGGCGGCCTGAAAGGAACCGTCACCGGCCTCGAAGGCTCGCTCGGCGGCGTCGAAGGGGGGCTCAAAGCCTTGGAAACCAACGTCGCCGGCGTCAAAGGCACCGTCAAAACCCTGCAGGACACCGTCGCCGGCAGCTGTTCCCAGCTGACCGCCGTAACCTCCCAGGTCAACAAAGTCTCGACCGCGGTCGGCGGCCTCTCGCTCAACAGCGCCCTGACCCTGCTCGGCGGCCTGCTGAACGTCCCGGTGCTGCCGAAAGCGCTCGATCCCTACACCTGCTCCTAGGCCCCGCGGGGCGCGGCGGCGCTACTCGTCGCGTGGAGTGATGCGGAAGACCGAGACCACCTCGGCCTGGTGTGCCTCGGGGTGGGCGACGTAGGCGCTTGGGCCGCCGCCGAACCAGCCGGCGGCTTCGTTGCTGCCGACGAAGATGCCCGGGTGATGGTTGCCGTCGGCGTCCTGGACCCAGACCTTGTCGCCCTCCTTGAACCCCTGCTCGATCGCGTCGCTCATCGGGCGAGTCTAGCCGCCGACCGGTCGGGTTTCCCGATCCAACCGCTGGGTACCCCGGTGGGGTCTGTCCAGGGAGTTGACGAAAGGAGCCGAGATGGTTGGCGGTCTGGTTGCCGTACTCATAGTCATTGCTCTTGTCCTGGTCCTGCTCAAGGTGGCGGTGGCCGGGGGGATTCTGGGCCTGATCGCGATCATCCTGCTCGTCCTGCTCCTGCTCGGGAGGATCTAGCAGGGACGCATCTGCGCCAGCCTGTGGCGGTAGATCCGCATCGACCGGTGCTTCCAGTCGCCGTGGGTCTGGCGCCGCAGGCTCGGGACCAGCTCGTGGTGATAGGGGGAGCTGAGGCTCTCGGCATGGCCGATCACGTTGCTCAGAGCGATGTGAAAGCGGCAGCGCAGGTATTGGGTGAGCCAGAGGGAGGCGCGCATCTGGCGGCGGTCGTCGAGCACGTCAGAGTCGGCGTAGCCGACGTGCTCGATCCCGATCGCGGTCCAGTTGAGGCCGACCGTGTGGCGGCAGCGGGTGCGCAGGTTGACCAGCCGGTAGATGCGCCCCGAGGAGCCGATCACGAAGTGCGAGCAGACGTTGGGCAGCTCCCCCAGCTCGACGTCGGGGACGTCGGGGGCGAAGGTGTCGTAGACGGCGGCGGCGCTGCCGGTCTGGGAGACGTGCTCGACGATCACCCGCGGGTTGCGCAGCCGCCACTTGTGCTGCCCGTAGTGGCGCTCGGAGTAGGCGGCCATCTCGCGCTTGCGTTTGGGCCCGAACGGGATCGGGTCGTCGACCCAGGCCGGCCGGGCGATGCTGGCACCGGCGGTCGGCGCCGCCGCCGCGTGGGCGGGGCCGATCGAGCTGGGATCGAAGACCGCGACCAGCAGCGCCGCGACCACGGCGAGGGCGAGGATGGCGAGGGTCCGCATCGGCGCCGGATGCTAGGGAGCCGCGCCCGCCGCCGCGCGGCAGCCGGGTAGGCTCGGCCGATGGCCAAGGCGAGCGAGCCGATGAAGGCGACGCTCAGCGACCGCCCCTTCAGCGACCCCGACTGGGTCTTCGAGCGCAAGCTCGACGGGATCCGGGCCCTGGTGCGGCGCTCGGGGGGCGAGGTGACGCTGACCTCGCGCACCGGCAAGAGCCTCGGCTCCGCCTACCCGGAGCTGGTCGAGGCGCTGGAGGCCGAGGCGGCGACCGAGTTCCTCGCCGACGGCGAGATCGTCGCCTTCGAGGGCTCGCGGACCAGCTTCGAGCGGCTGCAGGGGCGGATGGGCATCCACGATCCGCGCCTGGCGCGGCTGAGCGGGATCCCGGTCTTCCTCTACCTCTTCGACCTGCCCGAGTTCGACGGCCACGACCTCACCGGGCTGCCCCTGCGCGAGCGCAAGCGGGCCCTGCGCCGCGCCTTCTCCTTCCACGGCCCGGTCCGGTTCACGCCGCACCGCAACGAGCGCGGCGAGGACTTCTTCCGCGAAGCCTGCGCCAGGGGCTGGGAGGGGTTGATCGCCAAGCGCGCCGACAGCCCCTACGCGCACGGCCGCAGCCGCGACTGGCTGAAGCTGAAGTGCTCCTTTGAGCAGGAGCTGGTGATCGGTGGCTTCACGCCGCCGCAGGGCTCGCGCCAGCGCTTCGGGGCGCTGCTCGTCGGCTACTACGAGGACGGCAGGCTCCGCTACGCCGGCAAGGTGGGCACCGGCTTCAGCGAGCGCACCCTGGCCGACCTCGGCGATCGACTGGAAGCGCTCGAGGTCGAGGGGTCGCCGTTCGAGCGCGGCAGCGGCCTGCCGCGGGTCGGCCGCTGGGTGCGCCCGCAGCTGGTCGGCCAGTTCGGCTTCTCGGAGTGGACCCGCGACGGCAAGCTGCGCCACCCCCGCTACCTCGGGCTGCGCGAGGACAAGCGCCCGTCGGAAGTGGTTCGCGAGCTGCCCGGGGGCTAGGCGGGCCCGCGCTCTTCGCGCAGCTTGACGCCGGCGTCGAACCAGACCCGGCGGCCGTCGGGATAGGTCGCGGCGGGGCCGTCGTCGCGGTGGCGGAGGCCGTCCCGGTACCACTTCTCGGTGCCGTTGACGTAGACGCAGGCGGGACCGCCGACGCGATGGCGCACCCCGTCGCGGTAGTACTTGACCGAGCCGTTGGCATGGACGACCGCGGGTCCGCGGTCGCGGTGCAGGCGTCCGTGCCGGAACCATTCTTCGCGGCCGCTGGGAAGGATCCGGGCCGGGCCGCCGGCGTGGTCGAGGCGGCCCTCGGCGTCGCGCCACTCGAGCGCGCCGTCGGGGCCGACCGCCCCCCCGGCGCTCATCCCAGCGCCTGCTCGGCCGCCTTCAAGTGGAGCCCCTCGACCCGGCGCAGCTGCGCCGTCGCGCGTTCGGCCAGGGCTCCCAGGTCGAAACCGTCGAGGTCGTCGGCGCGGGTGTGCTCGAGCGCTCTCCAGAGGCGCCGCTTGCCGGCGATCCCGATCTCCAGCAGCTCGAGCTCGTCGAGGCGGCTGAGCGGCGAGTACCCGCGCAGCTGCCCGTTCGGCTTCAGCCGGCCCAGCCGCTCGCCGACCACGGCCGCGAGCGGTTTGAGCCTGCTCTGGTCGACGTGGAGATGGTCCATCGCCGCTCTCAGGGTCTCGCGGTCGGCTTCGATCTCGGCGCAGATCTCGCCCAGCGGGGGCCCGAAGTCGGCGTCGGCCTCGTTGCTGTCCCGGAGCCTGCGGGCCAGCTCCATGCCGAGGGTCGACCCGGCCAGGTGGTCGTTGAGGTAGATCGCCAATCGCTTCTGCATCGGCCACCGGGTACCCCCGCGGCGCCGGTGCCAACCAGGTGTTGCCGACCGGCCTCTGCGGGTAGCAGGTCTGCATTGGCTCGACAGGCGGGCGCCGAGCCGAACCAGCCCGCAGCGCTTGGCGCCCGTTTGTCATCTACGACCTCCTCGCCGAGGTAAGGAGTTGCGAATGAACGACTTGAAGCAGGAGCAGGAGCAGGACCCGGTCGCCGGCGGTCTGCTGGGACGGATAGCCGGCCGCGCCAAGGAGGCGGTCGGAGCCGCGATCGGTCGCGACGACCTGCATCGCGAGGGCCGTCTGCAGCAGGCCCAGGTGGAGGCCGAGTCCGAGGTCGCGGCGCGCGAGCGGACCGCCGAGCGGAAGCAGCGGGAGGCGGAGATCGAGGCGGAGCGGGCGGAGGCGAAGGCCGAGCGCCGCGAGCTCGAGACCGAGGCGGCCGAGAGCGCGGCCGCGGAGCGGATCGAGGGCGAGGCGGCCCGGCTGGAGGGCCAGGCGCGTCAGGCCGAGCGCAAGGCGGAGGCGCTGGAGCGCGAGGAGCGGGGCTGATGGGTCTGCTGAGCGCACCGAAGACGATCGCCAAGACCTCGCTCGCGCTGGCCCGCGCGCCCCTGGGGGCCGCGCTGAAGGCGAGCGGCCTGGCCCGGCCGAGCCTCGCCGAACGGGAACGCGAGCGGGCCGGGCATCTGCACGAAAAAGCGGCCGAGCACGAGGAGGAGGCCTCGCGGGCTCTGGCCGAGGAGGCGGGCCGGGCGCGGCGCGAGAGCGCCAAGCTCGACCGCTCCGCCCGTCTGGCGGAGGTCGAGGCCCGCGAGCAGAGCCTCGACGCCAAAGAGGCGGCGGTCCGCGCCGAGCGCGAGGCCGAGCGGGTGCGGAAAAAGACCGCGAAAGCGAAGAAAGCGCGCAAAAAACGCAGTGGCGCCTGAGCGGCGCCGGCTGCGGCGCTCGGACTGCGCGGGGGAGGGGATCCGCCGGCGCCGGCGCGGTCGCGGCTTCTCCTATGAGGACGATGCGGGCGAGAGGCGGATCGAGGACGAGGAGACGCTGACCCGGATCCGCGAGCTGGCGATCCCTCCCGCCTGGGAGGAGGTCTGGATCTGCCCCGACCCGATGGGTCACATCCAGGCGACCGGCGTCGACGCCGCCGGTCGCAAGCAGTACCGCTACCACGACCGCTGGGAGCAGCGGCGGGCGGCGCGCAAGTACGAGGAGATGCGGGAGTTCGCCCGCGCCCTGCCGCGGCTGCGGCGCGCCGTCGCCCGCGACGTCGCGCTCGAGGGGATGCCCCGGGAGCGGGCCCTGGCCTGCGCCGTGCGGCTGCTCGACCTCGGCTTCTTCCGGGTCGGCGGCGAGGAGTACGCGGAAGCGAACGAGAGCTACGGCCTGGCGACGATCCGCCGCGAGCACGTGCGCCGCGAGGGCGACGAGCTGGTCTTCGACTTCCCGGCCAAGAGCGGTCAGCGGCGGGTGCAGTCGGTCCGCGACGAGGAGGCGGTCGCCGCCGTCGAGGCGATGCGCCGGCGCCGCAGCGGCCCCGAGGACCTGCTCGCCTATCGCGACGGCCGCCACTGGCGCGACGTCCGCTCCGGCGACGTCAACGAGTACATCCAGGAGCGAATCGGCGACGGGTTCTCGGCCAAGGACTTCCGCACCTGGCACGGCACCGTGCTGGCGGCGGCCGCGCTGGCGGGGGAGCCGCCGCCGTCCTCCGAAGCCGCCGGCAAGCGCACGATCCTGGCGGCCGTGAGGAGCGTCGCCGAGGCGCTGGGCAACACCCCGGCCGTCTGCCGGCGCTCCTACGTCGACCCTCGCGTCTTCGACCGCTACCGCGACGGCGAGACGATCGAGCTGCCGGCGAGCCGGGGCGGCGAGCTGACGCCGCGCGGGCGCGCCCAGATCGAGCGACGGGTGCTGGAGCTGATCTCCTGACCAGGCGATGCGGCCTGCTCGGTGGGTCAGTTTGTGCCTGCCGCGGCCGGGTACCGAGGCGCCAGGACCAAAGCAGCCCGCCGGCCGAGATCCCAGCGGCTTTTCACCGGGGCCTTGCCCCCGGTTCCCGCTCGGGTGAGAAGACCAACCGTTCCCCCAACGGAGAGGTGCCTCGGCCGGCGGGCATCGACTTGAGGAGGTTGTCGTGTCGGATCGACTGCAGGGCAAGCGCATCGCCTTCCTGGTGGCGAACGAGGGAGTCGAGCAGGTGGAGCTGACCGAGCCGCTGGCGGCGGTGCGGGAGGCCGGTGCGGAGGCCGACGTCCTCGCCCCCGAGGCGGGCGAGGTCCAGGCCTTCAACCACCTCGACAAGGGCGACGTCTTCAGCGTCGATCGCGTCGTCGGCGACGCCGACGCCGGCGAGTACGACGGGCTCGTCCTCCCCGGAGGCGTGGCCAACCCGGATCAGCTGCGGACCGCGGACGAGGCGGTGGAGTTCGTCCGCGCCTTCTTCGCCGCCGGCAAGCCGGTGGGGGCGATCTGCCACGCGCCCTGGACGCTGGCCGAGGCCGACGTCGTCCGCGGCCGCACCGTCACCTCCTGGCCGAGCCTGGAGACGGACCTGCGCAACGCCGGGGCGGAGTGGGTCGACGAGGAGGTCCACGTCGACCGGGGCCTGGTGACCAGCCGCAACCCGGACGACCTGCCCGCCTTCAACGCCAAGATCGTCGAGGAGTTCGCCGAGGGCGGGCGCGAAAGGAGCGAGCATGCCGCCGCGCGGAGTTGAGAAAGGGAGCAAACGGGAGCGCCAGTACAGAGAGATCAAGAAAAGCGAGAAGGAACAAGGGCGCTCGAACCAGCGCGCCGAGGAGATCGCCGCTCGCACCGTCAACAAGGAAAAGGCCCGCTCGGGCGAGTCGAAAACCGCCTCCAGGTCGTCGCAGAAAGGCGCCTCGGCAAGCAGCCGCGGCGGCAGGCAGTCGGGCAAAGGCCCCGCCGGCCGCACCCGCGAACAGCTCTACGACGACGCCAGGAAGCTGGGCATCGAGGGCCGCTCGAAGATGAGCAAGGAACAGCTTCAGCACGCGGTCGCCGGCGCCAGCTGAGGGCTGGGGGCGCCTACCGCGCCAGCGTTGCCAGCGACTGACGCCGGCGCCGCAGGGTCCCGATCGACTCGGCGACTTCGACGGCGCCGGCCTCGCGCAGCTCGGCCTCCGAGAAGCCCCCGGTCAGCACCGCCAGCGTCGGCAGCTCGGCGGCGCTGGCCGCCTTCACGTCCCAGGTCGAGTCGCCGATCATCAGCGCCGGCCGGCCACCGGCCTTCTCCAGCGCCGCCTGCACGAGGTCGGGTGCCGGCTTTGTCTGCTCGACGTCGGCCGAGCTGGTCCAGCCGTCGACCAGCTCACGCGCGTCCAGCAGGTCGAGGTAGCGGTCGACCTCGTCCTCCTTCGCCGAGCTGGCGAGGATCACGGCGGCGCCGTCCTCGCGCAGCTCTGCGATCAGCTCGCGGGCGCCCTCCATCGGCTCGACTTCGCCGATCAGCTCGCCGTAGGCCTCGCCCTCGGCGGCGCGGATCGCCTCGCCCTCGGCGGCCTCGACCTCCTCGCTGGTCAGCGCCGCGACGATCTTGTCGCCGCCCATGCCGATGTGCCGGTGCACCTGCCACATCTGGGCCGCGTGGCCGTGCGCGCGCAGGGCCCGGTGCCAGGCGAGGGCGTGGTGGTAGTTGGTGTCGACCAGGGTGCCGTCGACGTCGAGGATCGCGGTGAAGGTCATGGGCGTCCGCTACCCACGCTTGCCCCGGGGCCAAACGGGGTAGCCGGTCGGCATGGCATCGATCAAGAAGAGGTTCGCGCGCAAGGCGGTCAAGTCGACCGCGAAGCACACCGCCCGCGGCAGCGTCTCGAAGCTGACCCGCAGCCCGGCCCGGGCGGCGACCCTGCTCGGCATCGGCGCCGCCGTCGGCTTCCTCGCCGGCTGGCTGCTCGGGCACGGCGGCGCGCCCGCGCCGACCGGCTGAGGCTTGGCCCGGGGGTGCCGGGATCGGCTTTGAGCGTGCAGCTGACGACCGGGGCTCTCATCGCCCCCGGGCTGCCCGCGACGCCGTCGACGCAACCCCGGCGAGGCTCCACCCCCGCGTTTGCAGGCCCAGGTCCGTGGGTAATCAGCGGGGCATGAGAGAGCGAAGCGACGAGGAGCGGCGGCTCGAGGAGGACCAGGCCGCCGAGCTGCGGCAGACGCAGGACGAGGCCGAGGCGGCGGCCGAGGAAGCCGGGAAGATCGGCGGCGAGGCCCCGATCGAGAGCGACGACCCGGCCCAGCAGCCGCTGATCGAGGCCGGTCAGGGCGAGTCGGAGGGCTTCGAGCTGGCGGAGGCGCGGCTGCGCGACATCGCCAGCCACGGCGACGAACACCGCTTCCCGGACCGCGACGTGCCGCCGTCCGAGGACGGCGGCCAGGCCGAGCAGGGCGAGGCCGACCAGGCGATCCCGCCGGACGGCAGCGAGTGACCCGCCGCCTGCTCGCCATCGTCACCGACACCCTCGAGGGCACCGAGCCGATCGAGGAGATCGGTCGCCAGGCGGGCGGCGAGAGGGTCGAGCTTCGCCTCGTGGCGCCGGCGGTCGAGGCCAGCCCCCTGCGGCACACCCTCGGCGACGTCGACGAGCCCAGGCAGGAAGCGGAGGAGCGCCTGCGGGCCTCGCTGACGGAGCTGCGCCGCAACGGCATCGAGGTCAGCGGCGAGGTCGGCGACCCGGACCCGGTCCAGGCCGCTCAGGACGCGCTGCTGAAGGGGCCGGCGGACGAAGTCTTGATTTTCGAGCGGGCCGAGGGACAGGCCCGGTGGTACGAGGACGGGCTCTTCGAGGAGGCGCGGGAGAACCTCGAGCCGCCGCTGCGATTGATCGTGGTCGAGGCGGGCGAGGGCGAGGGCGATCCGGCCCACGTCGTCGACGTCGAGCGGGCCGGCCGGGGGACCTCGGCCGGCGACGAGGAGGAGGTCGGCTCGGCCTACATCCCGGGCTTCTCGCGTCAGGACTTCGCCGGCTGGACGGTCGGGATCGTCGGCACGGTCGCGGTCATCGTCCTCGCCGCCGCGGTGGCGTCGGGATCGGGGCCGGAGTCGGGCTGGAAAGCCGTGGCGATCGGGATCGCGATCTTCACCGCCCTGATCAACATGGCTCACGTGGTCGGCCTCACCCTGTTCGAGAGCGTGCGCTACCGCGGCGGCTTCGCGAAGCTGTTCCGCAACCTCTCGATGGTGGGCACGCCGGTGGCGGTGCTCGCGAACCTGCTGATCCTGGTCCTCACCTGATGCAGCAGCGGCGACTCGGCAGCGACGGTCCGGCGGTCTCGGCCGAGGGCCTCGGCTGCATGGGGATGTCGGAGTTCTACGGCAGCGCCGACGAGGCGGAGGCGAAGCGGGTCATCGCCCGCGCGCTCGAGCTCGGCGTCAGCTTCCTCGACACCGCCGACATGTACGGGCCGTTCACGAACGAGAAGCTGGTCGGCGAGGCGATCGCCGGCCACCGCGACGAGGTCGTGCTGGCGACCAAGTTCGGCAACGTCCGCGGCGAGAACGGCGAGCGCCTCGGGGTGCGCGGCGACCCCGCCTACGTACGCCGCTGCTGCGAGGACTCGCTGCGGCGGCTCGGCGTCGAGCGGATCGATCTCTACTACCAGCACCGGGTCGACCCCAAGGTGGCGATCGAGGAGACGGTGGGGGCGATGGCGGAGCTGGTCGAGCAGGGCAAGGTCGCGCACCTCGGCCTCTCCGAGGCGGCGCCGGAGACGATCCGCCGCGCCCACGCCACCCACCCGATCGCCGCCCTCCAGACCGAGTACTCGCTCTGGAGCCGCGACCCCGAGGACGAGCTGCTGCCGACCGTGCGCGAGCTCGGGATCGGCTTCGTCGCCTACAGCCCACTCGGCCGCGGCTTCCTCACCGGCCGCTTCCGCGGCGTCGAGGACCTGCCCGAGGGCGACTTCCGCCGGGTCAGCCCGCGCTTCGAAGGCGACAACTTCAAGCGCAACCTGGAGCTGGTCGAGAAGGTCGAGGAGATCGCGGCGGAGAAGGGCGTCGCCGCCGGTCAGCTGGCGCTCGCCTGGGTCCTCGCCCAGGGCGAGGACGTCGTCCCGATCCCCGGCACCAAGCACGTCGGGTATCTGGAGCAGAACGTCGCCGCGGCCGCGGTCGAGCTCAGCGCCGAGGACCTGCGCCGGATCGATGCGGCGGCGCCCAAGGGGGTCGCCGTCGGCGACCGCTACGCCGACATGTCGCCGGTCGACCTCTAGCCTCTAGCGAGAACCGACCCGCTGGGGCTGGCGCAGCGCCTCGAGGACCTCCTCGGCCAGCTGCGAACCGTCCTCCGGGCGCAGCGGCGTCGCGTTGATCCGCAGCACGACGCCCTCGTCGTCGACTTCCTCGATCGAGACGCTGGGCCGGTAACGGGTCGGCACGGTGATCTCGCGCAGCAGCTGCTCCTCGACCCGCCGCGGACTGGCGTCGGAGCCGAAGCGGGCGCGGACGTCGACCTTCTCCGGCTCGCGCAGGGGGACGACGACGAGGTTGATGAGGACGCTGTTGGGCACCAGCAGGCGGTCGGCGCCCTGGACGAGGGTGGCGTAGAAGAGGCCGAGGGAGCTGACCGTGCCCTCGATCGAGCCGGCCAGGGCGCCGCCGACCAGCCGCACCCGTTCGCCGACCTTGAAGGGCCGGGTGCTCTGCAGGACGATGCCGGCGAAGAGGCCGCCGAGCGTCTGCTGGGCGGCGAGGCCGAGCACGATCGCGGTGAAGGCGCCGCCGACGGCGAGCGCGGCGGCGTTGACGCCGGCGATCCGCAGCGCCAGGACGACCACCGCCGCCATCGCCAGTAGCCGGACCGCGAAGCCGAGGGTGCCCGCGGTGGCCGGGTCGAGGCGGCGGTACAGGCGGGGGGAGAGGCCGCGCACCAGCCAGTGCGAGGCGGCGGAGCCGACGACGATCAGGATCGCGACGGTCCCCGCCCGCACCCACGGGCCGTAGCCGGGGAGCAGCTGCTGGCGGTTGTAGTAGACGGCCAGGGTGGCCGCCAGGATCAGCAGCGCCACCAGCAGGCCGCCCAGCGCCCGGCGGGACATCCGCGGCGCCAGCTCCTCGCCCAGGCCGAGCGAGTGCCAGGCGTGGCTGCGGGTCTCGAACAGCTCCCGGGGGAGTTTTGGGCGGCGCGGCGCGGGCATCGGGTACCTCTACCCGGGTGCGGCCCGCCTATGCGCTCGGCGAGCTCAGTCGCGAAGGGCGCCGAGCGCCTCGTCGCGGGTGCGGTGGATCGGGATCGAGAGCTCCAGCCCGGTGATCTCGAGCACCCGGCGCACCTGCTCGTTCTGGCTGCAGAGGACGAAGCCGCGGGCGCCGTCCCCGTTGCCCTCCTGGGCGACCCGCTGCCAGGCGCGGACGATCAGGGCGATCCCGGTGGAGTCGATGAACTCGCAGTCGGAGAGATCGATCAGGATCGAGGTCTCGCCGGCGGCGACGGCCTCGTCGAGTGGCCCCTCGAGCTGGGGGGCGGTGCTGAGGTCGAGCTCGCCCTTGACCTCGACGACTCGAACCCCGTCCTCGAGCTGGGCGGCGGATGCCTCGAATGGCGCCGGAATCACGCGCCGATGCTACCGCAGGCGTACGACTGGGTTCACCGTGCGGTTTGCGCCGTGTCCCGGGGGGTAGGGTCTGAGCGGCGGCGCGGAAAGTTATGCTCGCCGCGATTTCGACGAGGTGTTTGGCGCTGGGGACTGGCTGACGAGTGAACACGACCATCGAGGACCGATCTGGACTGCAGATGTCCCTCCCGGCCAGGGCCGAGAACGTCGCGGTCGTCCGCCACGCGCTGGCCGGCCTGGCCGAGCGGATCGGGATGGACGAGGCCGGGGTCGCCGACCTCAAGACGGTGGTCACCGAGGCCTGCATGAACGTCGTCGTCCATGCCTATCCGGACGACCGGGTGGGGACGCTGGAGATCGAGGCGACGCCCGAGCTCGACGGCCTCACGGTCGTGGTCCGCGACTACGGCTTCGGGATCCGGCCGCGAACCGAGGTCGAGCGACCGAGCCTGCGGATCGGCCTCAGCCTGATCGCGGCTCTCTCCAGCAGCTTTGAGATCAAGGGCGGGGTGGACCGCGGCACCGAGATCCGCATGCACGTGCGCCTCGTCGCCGGCGAGGCCGGGAACGGGAGCGAGGTCGCGGCGGTCGAGCAGGCGCAGTCCGGCGACGCCACCGAGCTGCGGATCGGCCCCCCCGACCTCCTGCCGTCGATCCTCAGTCGCGCCCTGGCCGCGCTGGCGGCCCGGCGCGACGTCACCGTCGACCGCCTCTCCGACGCGATGCTGCTCTCCGACGCGATCTCCGCCAGGGCGCCGGAGGGTTTCAGCGACGGCCATGTCAGCCTCAGCATCCTCGATCGCGAGGAGGGTGTCGAGCTCCGGGTGGGGCCGATGTTCGAGGGCGGGGCCGAACGCCTGCGGGCCAGCCTCGAGCTGCCGCAGGTGGGCGTGTCGCTGGAGAAGCTGGCCGACGAGGTGCGCGTCGAGGCCGATGACGAAGGCGACTTCCTCGTCGTCGGCATCGCCTCGCTCGCGGCCTAGCGCTCCTTCTCCGCGTTCTCCTGTTCGGCGACCTCGGCCCGGATCCGCTCCAGGGTCCGGCGCAGGATCCGCGAGACGTGCATCTGCGAGTGGCCGATCCGATCGGCGATCTGGGACTGGGTCATGTCCTCGACGAAGCGCAGCTGCAGGACCAGGCGCTCGCGCTCGTCGAGGTGCGGCAGCGCCCCTTCCAGGGCCAGCTTGTCCTCGACCAGCTCGAAGCCCTCGTCCTCGTCGCCGACCCACTCGGAGGCCGGGGATTCCTCCTCGTCGCCGCCGACCGGGCGATCCAGCGAGAGCGGCCGCCGGTTGTGGTTCGCCTCCAGCACCTCGAGCACGTCGCCGGGGTCGACCTCGAGCTTGGCGGCGATCTCGCCGACCGAGGGCGAGCGCTGCAGCTCGACGGTCAGGGCCGAGATCGCTTTGTCGACTTCGGCCATGCGGTCGTGCAGGCCGCGCGGCACCCGCACGGTCCAGACGCGGTCGCGGAAGTGGCGCTTCAGCTCGCCGAGGATGGTCGGCGAGGCGAAGGCGGTGAAGGGGGTGCCGCGGCTGGGCTCGAAGCGGTCGATCGCGTTGACGAGGCCGAGGCTGGCGACCTGCAGGAGGTCGTCGAAGGACTCGCTGGCGCCGCGGTAGCGCAGGGCCAGGTTCTTGGCGAAGGGCAGATAGCGGCGCACCAGCTCTTCGCGGATGACCGGGTCGCGGCTCTCGGAGAAGCGCGCCCACAGGATCCGCTCGCTGGCGAGCCCTTCGCTCGGGCTCGGCGACGCGTGCTCGGTCTGGTTCTCGTCTGGTTTCGCTGCCATTGCCTCGCGCCGGATCGTTATACCGGCGCCGCCCTGAGGGCGTGGTTGCGAAGCCGTGCAGCGCCCGGCACCCGATCTGGACGCCGTCTCGACACCATACTCTGGGGATGCCCGCGGTCGCCCTGCTCATTCTGCTGCTGCTGACTCCGGCCTCGGCCGCCGCCTCCGAGGGACCCGTCGGGGCCGGCCGCTGGCAGCCGCCGCCGACCACCGCTCCCTGGCAGTGGCAGCTGCAGGGGAAGATCGACACCGGGGTCGAAGCCGGCGTCTACGACGTCGACGGCTTCGCCACCGGCCGCCGCGAAGTGGCGGCGCTGCAGCGGCTGGGCCGCCACGTCATCTGCTACCTCGACGTCGGCAGCTGGGAGAGCTACCGCCCCGATGCCGGCCGCTTTCCGCCCGTCGCGATCGGGCGGCGCTACGAAGGCTTTCCCGACGAGCGCTGGCTCGACGTCAGCCGCTTCCGCCTCTTCGCGGCGCCGCTGGAACGGCGGATCGCGATGTGCGCCCGCCGGGGCTTCGACGCGGTCGAGCCGGACAACCTGGCCGGCTGGGAAAACGAGACCGGCTTCGCGATCGACGCCGGCGACCAGCTCCGCTTCAACCGCTGGATCGCGCGCCAGGTCCATGCCCGCGGCATGGCGGTGGCGCTGAAGAACGACGGGCCGCAGGTCCCGCAGCTGGTCGGGTCGTTCGACTTCGCGATCGTCGAGCAGTGCTTCCAGTACGAGGAGTGCGGCCTCTACCGGCCGTTCGTCGAACGCGGCAAGGCGGTCTTCGAGGCCGAGTACGAGCTGGAGCCGGACCGGTTCTGCGCCGCCGCGGCGGCGCTGGACTTCAGCGCCGTCCGCAAGTCCTACGATCTGTTTGCACAGCCCTGGCAGCCATGCGAATAAGGTGAGGTGCGAGATGGGATTCGATCAATACCACGAGCCACCCGAGGAGCTCTCGGCGGAGACCCGCACCTTCGCCCGCCTCTGCGCCTCGCTGACCGAGGAGGCCGAGGCGATCGGCTGGTACGAGCAGCGGCTGGCGGTGGAGTCCGACGACGACGCTAAGGCGATCATGCGCGACGCCCAGGGGGAGGAGTTCAAGCACTTCGCGATGGACCTCGAGTTCCTGCTGCGCCGCAGCCCCCGCTGGCGCCAGATCTGCGCAGGGGTCCTGTTTCGCGACGGCGACATCGTCGAGCACGGCGAGGCGGCCGAGGCCGGCTCGGCCGAGGACGACGACGGCGAGGGGAGCGGGGCCGACGGCTCGCTCGGCATCGGCAGTCTCAAAGGGGAGGAACGATGAACCACCTGCTTCGCGATCTGGCGCCGATCTCCGCCGCCGGCTGGGACCTGCTCGACGCGGAGGCGCGCGAGCGCCTCGGCGGCTCGCTGGCGGCGCGCCGGCTGGTCGACTTCGGCGGCCCTCACGGCTGGCAGCACTCCGCGACCAACCTCGGACGGGTGGAGGAGGTCGCCGCACCGGCCGCCGACGGGGTCGGCGCCGCGCGGCGGCGGGTCCTGCCCCTGGTCGAGCTGCGGGCCGAGTTCGCGGTCTCGCTGGCCGAGCTCCGCGACAACGATCGCGGCGCCGTCGACGCCGATCTGGCGCCGCTCGACGAGGCGGCGCAGCGGCTCGCGATCGCCGAGAACGTCGCCGTCTTCCACGGCTGGGAGCAGGCCGGAATCGCCGGCATCGCCGACGCCTCGCCGGTGGCCCCGCAGCCGCTCGGCGGCGCCGACGACTATCCGCGCTCGGTCGCCCGTGCGGTCGAGGCCCTGCGCGCGGTCGGGGTCGAAGGGCCCTACGGCCTCGCTCTGGGCCCGGACGAGTACACCCGCGTGATCGAGACCGCCGAGCACGGCGGCTACCCCCTGTTCGACCACCTGGAGAAGATCCTCGGCGGCCCGATCGTCTGGGCGCCGGGCGTCGAGGGCGCCGTCGTCGTCAGCCTGCGCGGCGGCGACTTCCTCTTCGAGTCCGGCCAGGACATCTCGATCGGCTACAGCCACCACGACGCCGACGCGGTCCACCTCTATCTCGAGGAGAGCTTCTCCTTCGTCGTCGCCACCCCGGAGGCGGCGGCGCCGCTCAGCTCCTGAGCTGCACCGCCGCCCGCGGACGGCCGCGGCTACTTGGTCGGCTCGGGCGACTTGAAGTGCAGCATCGCCACTTTGGCGAGGAGCCCGGGCTCGCTGCCCTTGGCGACCCGGTCCGAGGCTTGGGCCTGGATCGTCAGCAGGCGGTCGAGGGTCTCGCTGAGCAGGGCGGCGGTTTCGTCCCAGCCCTGTCTGTCGACGACCATCGGGGTGCGGCTGAGGTGACGATCCTCGAGCTCGTCGAGGCTGCCGCTGGAGATCGCCTCCTCGATGTCGTCGAAAACCGATTTCAGCATCGCGCTGGAGAGGCCGGGGCGGAGGCTCTCCGGCATCCGCGCCCATTCGCTGTCGCTGAGGAACTGGCGCCTGGTGGCGCGGTAGAAGTGCTCGGTGGCACCGCGGCGCTGCTTGGTGTCGACCAGCTCGATGCAGTCGTACTTCTCGAGCACGCGCACGTGGTACGCGACGAGGTTGAGGCTCTGGTCGAGCTCCTGGGAGAGCAGGTTGGGGCTGGCTACCCGCTCGTTGAGAATGATCAGGATCTGTACGCGCAGGGGGTGGGCGAATGCTTTGGCGACGATCTGTTCGACGCCGTCCTTCTTCTTCGTCTTCGGCAAGGGGGCTTCTTTCGGTCGATTAGTGGGGGGCAGCGGCCGATCAAGAACACTTTAAGGGTGAAAACTCAGTTTTTCCATAACGCTTCCGCAATTTTCGTTTAATTTTTGTTTCCTGGTGTTTTTTGGTTGATTGATAGAGAGACTTCAAGTATTACTCCGCGAACGCGCTTTTTCGGCGTTTTCAGGTTGGGGAAATGACGAGGGGAGGTGGAGGACTTGAAGATCGGAACGCAGGAGAGGGTGTCTCCGACCGCCATCACCAAGGGCAGCTAGGGGCGCTTCCGGGACGGCCCTGAGAGGCTGTCGGGGTGGCGCCATGGAAGCTGCCCCTGGTCGTGTTCGCGATCGCCGTCCCGATCGCCCTCGCCTTCTACGCCGGCGGGCCCGGGGTCGGGGTGGCGATCGGGGCCCTGGTCGCGGTGGCGATCGTCGCCGCGGCCGTGCGGGACCGACCCCGTGGCGCGCTCGGCCAGGAGCCGCCGGCGGCCGGCGGCCGGCGGCTGCTGGTGGTCCTCGCGCGGGCGGCCGAGGACCAGGCGACGATCGAGGCGATCGCCGCCGTGGCGCGCGATGGGCCCGGCCCGGCGGAGACGCTGCTGCTCTCGTCGGCGCGGATCGGCTTCCTCGAACGCTGGGCCTCGGACCTCGAGGACGGGCGCCGTGAGGCGCAGCGCCGGCTCGTGATCACGGTCGCCTCGCTGGCCAAGGCCGGAGTCGCCGCCGAGGGCCGGGTCGGCGACGAGGACCTGGTGCAGGCGGTCGAGGATCAGCTCGGCAGCTTCGCCGCCACCGACGTCGTCCTCGTCGGCGTCGACGAGGACGAGGACCCGGGCGCGGCGGCGGCCGCGGCGGAGCTGAGCTCCCGCCTGCGCCCCCGCTTCCTGCGGCTCTGAGCCGGGGTCAGAGGCCGAGCAGCTGGTCGAAGCGGAGCGCCGCCCGCGTCGGCAGCACGAAGGCGTCGTGGCGGTGCAGGAGCCCGATGGCGACGAGGTCGCGCACGGCGCGCTCGATCGCGTCCCGCTCGGCGAAGTCGGGCGACTCGCCGCCGACCTCGCGCACGAGCTCGGCGAATGTCGCCTGGGCGGGGTGGAACTCGAGCACCCGCTGCAGGACGGCCGACTCTGTGGCGGCGTCTTCGGCCGCGGGGGTCCAGCTGTCGTCGGTCTCGTCCATGGCCCGGCCGGCTAAGTCTCGGGTTCCGCCGAACTCTCCCCGGGCGGGCTGCCGTCCTCGTTCAGCCCCAGCACCTGCCGGGCCCAGGGAGCCTCGATCGCGGAGCGGTAGAAGTGCTGCATCGAGCCGCGCACGGGCTTTGTGTCGACCAGCGAGATCGCGGCGCAGTCGGCGAGCACCCGCACGTGGTAGCTGACGTTGCTGAGCGGTTGGTCGAGGGAGTTGGCGAGCTCCCGCGGGCTGATCGCCTCGGTGGCGGCCATGCGGCGCAGGATCCCCCGGCGCAGCGGGTGCCGCAGCGCCACCAGCAGGTCGTTGTCGTCCGAGCGGTGAACGTTGGCCATCTTGCCCCGGCAATATAGAGCAAACGAAACGTTCTGTCTGTAGAGCTTCTGTCTGCGGAAAAGATCCCGCATGGCAGGCTGGTCTCAGGCGTCCTCGCGGACCCCGCCCATCTCCGTGAAGACGGCGGTGACGCCGCCGTCCTCGCGCTGCTCGTCGGCGATCACGTGGGAGACGGCGTTGATCAGGGCCAGGTGGGTGAACGCCTGCGGGAAGTTGCCGAGGTGGCGCCCGGAATCGGCCTCCAGCTCCTCGGCGAAGAGGTCGAGCCAGCCGGCCGCCTCGAGCAGGCGCTCGCAGAGTTTCCGCGCCCGCTTCCACTCGCCGATCTCCGAGAGGGCCGAGACCAGCCAGAAGGAGCAGATCAGGAAGGTGCCCTCCTTGCCGTGGAGGCCGTCGTCGGTCTCCTGCACCTTGTAGCGGAGGACGAGGCCGTGTTCGGTCAGGTCCGAGGCGATCGCGTCGACGGTCGCCCGCACCCGCTCGTCGTCGGGGGGGAGGAAGCGCAGCAGCGGGATCAGCAGCAGCGAGGCGTCGAGGGCGTCGGTGTCGTAGTGCTGGCGGAAGATGCCGTCGCGGACCCCGCGCTCGAGGATCTCGGCCTTGATCTCGTCGGCCTTGGCCCGCCACTCGTCGGCGAGGTGGTCGAAGTCGAGGCTGCGGGCGAGGCGGGCGCCGCGGTCGACCGCGACCCAGATCATCAGCTTCGAGGAGACGTAGTGCTGCGGCTCCCCGCGCGACTCCCAGATGCCCTGGTCCGGCTGCGGCCAGGCGTCGATCGCCGCCTCCACCTGGTACCTGACCAGCTGGCGGTCGGCCGGCGTGCCCCTGCCTTTGAGCGCTTTCTCGTGCAGGTAGACGGAGTCGAGCAGGGCTCCCCAGACGTCGTTCTGGCGCTGGTCGTAGGCGCCGTTGCCGATCCGCACCGGGGTCGCCCCGTCGTAGCCGGAGAGGTGGTCGAGGGTGCTCTCGGTCAGCTCCTTCTCGCCGCCGATCCCGTACATGATCTGCAGGTCGGGTTCGTCCCGGCAGACTTCGACGATGAAGCGCATGAAGTCCCGCGCCTCCTGGTCGAAGCCGAGCGTGTGCAGCGCCCAGAGGCTGAAGGTCGAGTCGCGGATCCAGCTGAAGCGGTAGTCCCAGTTGCGTTCGCCCCCCGGCGTCTCCGGCAGCGAGGTCGTCGGCGCCGCCAGGATCGCCCCGGTCGGGGCGTAGGTGAGGCCCTTGAGGACCAGGGCCGAGCGCTGCAGGTGGATGCGCCAGGGGTGGTCGGGGAAGTGTCCCTCGCGCAGCCAGCCGCGCCAGAACTCTTCGGTCGAGTCGAGTCGCTCCAGCGCCTCCGGGGCGCTGCGCGGCCCACCCAGCCGCGGCTCGCCCCAGGTGAGTGCGCAGAAGCCGCTCTCGTTCTCCCGCAGGTGCAGCCTGCCGCTGGCGACCCCGTCCTCGAGCGAGAGCTCCATGTCGCTGGTCAGCCGCAGCTCGGTGCCGTCCTCGCCCCGGGCCACCGCCTCGCCCAGCTCGCCGCCGCTCCAGGTCGCGGCTTCGAGGCCGTAGCCGAAGCGGGGCAGGCACTCCATCTCCATCTCGACCTCGCCGTCGATGCAGGTCATCGTCCGCAGCAGCGAGCGATCGGACTCGTGCCCGCTCGTCGGGCGGCTCTCCTCGCCGCCGGAGATCGCCCACTCGGCGATCGAGAGCGCGTCGTGGACGACGACCCAGCCGGTGTCGGTGACCCAGGTGGTCTCGATCACGAGGGTGCCGGGCTCGTAGCGGCGGCCGATCGGGACGACGACGCCGCGCGGCTTCACCCGGAAGTGGCCGGCGCCACGGTCGAGCATCGCGGCGAAGGCGCTGGGCGAGTCGAAGCGCGGCACGCAGAGCCACTCGATGGCGCCGTCGTAGGAGACCAGGGCCGCGGTGTGGCAGTCGGAGAGGAAGCCGTAGCTGCCGATTGACGGGAAGCGATCTTTGCGAGCGGCCACGGCGGGCCTGAAGCTAGCAGCAGCCGCCGCGGCCGCGGCGGCGATCGCCGCCGCTACGCTGGATCGCGTGACCCTGCCGATCGCCCACGTGGCCGGCGTCTTCGCCCCGCTGGAGCTGGCGCCGCTGCTGCTCGCCGCCGGCCTCTACGCCAAGCGCGCCTCGACCCTGGCCGCGAAGGGGCGCCCGGTGCCGATCTGGCGCCAGGCCTGCTTCGCCGCCGGCCTGCTGACGATCGCCGTGGCGCTGCTCTCGCCGGTCGGCCACATCGCCGAGGAGCTGGTCATCGCCCACATGATCGAGCACCTCCTGCTCGGCGACGTCGCCACGCTGCTGCTGGTGCTGGGCCTGACCGGGCCGCTGCTGCAGCCGATCCTGGCGATCCCGGTCTTCGACCGGCTGCGGATCCTCGCCCACCCCCTGGTCGCCTTCCCCCTCTGGGTGCTCAACTTCTACTTCTGGCACGTCCCGGTCTTCTACGACGCCGCCTACGGCGGGGCGCCGCTGCACGCGCTCGAGCACATGACCTTCGTCTTCTTCGGCTGTCTGATGTGGATGCCGGTGTTCGGCCCGCTGCCGACGCCGCAGTGGTTCACCGCCGCCTGGAAGGTCGTCTACGTGATCGCCGTCCGCTTCGCCGGCGCGATCCTCGGCAACGTCCTGATGTGGTCGGGGACGGCGCTCTACTCGGTCTACCGCCCCGGTGAGCGCTACTGGGGCCTCTCGCCGATCGCCGACCAGAGCACCGCCGGCGTGATCATGATGGTCGAGGGCACCTTCCTCGGCCTCGGCCTGCTCGCCTGGGTCTTCTTCGAGGCGGCCCGGGAGGGGATCGAGAAGCAGCGCCTGCTCGACCTCGCCCGCGAGCGCGGGGTGGAGCTCGACGACGAGCGCGCCCAGCGGGCGGTCGCCGCCGGCCACGGCGCCCGGCTGGAGAGGCAGCTGATCGCCACCGGGAGCGATCCCGAGACCGGCCTGGGCGGATGAGCGCCGGCGCCGACCGCTTCCGGGCCTGGCTGGTCACCGGACCGCTCGGCCGCGGCCTCGCCTTCGCGATCGACTTCGGGGTCGCCCTGCGCACCTTCCTGGCCGAGCGCCGGGCGCGCTGACGGCAGCGCCGATCATCTAGGGTCCGGCCCCGATGGAGACCTCGCTCAAAGAGCTGCCCGACTCGCGCGTCAGCGTCGAGGTCGAGGTTCCCGCCGCCGACGTCGAGCGCGCCACCTCGCGGGCGGCACGGGCGATGGCGAAGGAGATGCGGATGCCGGGCTTCCGCCAGGGCAAGGCGCCGGCCTCGCTGGTGATCCAGCGGCTCGGCTTCGGCCCGGTGCTGGAGGAGGCGATCAGGGAGGCGCTGCCGGAGTGGTACGAACGGGCCCTGTTCGACGCCGGCGTCAGCCCGATCGGCGACCCCAGCATCGAGATGCTCGCGGCTCCCGAGGGCGAGGGCGAGCCGCTGACCTTCAAGTTCGAGGTCGGCACCCGGCCCAAGGCGACGCTCGGCGAGTACAGGGGCCTCGAGGTCGGCCGCGAGGAGAAAGAGGCCCCCGACGAGGTCGTCGAGACGGAGATCGAGCGGATCCGCCAGGGCTTCGCCCGGCTCGACCCGGTCGAGCGCGAGGCCGCCGACGGCGACTCGCTGCTGATCGACTTCGAGGGCCTGATCGACGGCACCGCCTTCGAGGGCGGCAAGGCCGAGGACTACCTGCTGGCGATCGGCTCGGGCCAGTTCATCGAGGGCTTCGAGGAGCAGCTGACCGGTGCCAGGGCGGGCGAGGACCGCCAGGTCGAGGTCAGCTTCCCCGACGACTACCAGGCCGAGCACCTGGCCGGCAAGGACGCGGTCTTCAACGTCAAGGTGAAAGAGGTGAGGGAGAAGATCCTGCCGGAGCTCGACGACGACTTCGCCGGCGACGCCTCCGAGTTCGACACCCTCGAGGAGCTGCGCGCCGACATCCGCGGCAAAGTCAGCGAGGCGCTGAACAGCCGCGCCGAGGAAGACTTCCGGGTCGCCGCCGTCGACGCCGCGGTCGCCGCCGCCACGGTCGAGATCCCGCCCGACCTCGCCACCGCCCGCGCGACCGAACGCTGGGAGCGGATGGAACGCCAGCTGGCCCAGCGCGGCATGGACCCCGCGGCCTTCCTGCAGATGCAGGGCAAAACCCGCGAGGAGCTGATCGAGGAGTCGAAACCGGACGCCGAACGGGAGCTCAAGCGCGAGGCGGTGGTGACGGCGATCGCCGAGGCGGAGGCGATCGAGGTCAGCGACGAGGAGCTGGTCGAGGCGCTCGAGCACAGCGCCGAGCACGAGCGGACGACGCCGGAGAAGCTGCTGGAGCGGCTGCGACAGAACGGCCGCGAGACGATGCTGGTCGAGGACCTCAAGGCCCGCAAGGCGATCGAGCTGGTTGCCGACGCCGCGAAGCCGATCCCGCTCGAGCAGGCCGAGGCGCGGGAGCAGATCTGGACGCCGGAGAAAGAGCGCGAGAAAGCCGGCGGGCTCTGGACCCCCGAGTCCGAGTGAGTCGAGCTATAGAGTCCGGCCGGTGAGCCCCTTGATTCCCATGGTGGTGGAGCAGACGTCGCGCGGGGAGCGGGCGTTTGACATCTACTCGCGGCTGCTCGGGGAGCGCATCATCTTTCTCGGCACCCCCGTCACCGACGACATCGCCAACCTGATCGTGGCCCAGCTCCTGCACCTGGAGTCCGAGGATCCCGACAAGGACGTCAGCATCTACATCAACTCCCCCGGCGGCTCCGTCTACGCCGGGCTGGCGATCTACGACACGATGCAGTTCATAAAACCGGACGTGCAGACGATCTGCTCCGGCGTCGCGATGAGCATGGGGGCGCTGCTGCTGAGCGGCGGCGCCGCCGGCAAGCGGATGGCGCTGCCCAACTCGAAGATCCTCATCCACCAGGTCTCGGCCGGGTTCCAGGGACAGGCGACCGACATCGAGATCCACGCCAAGGAGATCATCGACGTCCGCCGCCGCCTCGACGAGATCATCGCCCACCACACCGGGCAGCCCTTCGAGAAGGTCACCAAAGACACCGATCGCGACTACTTCATGACCGCCGAGGAGGCGGTGGAGTACAACATCGTCGACCGCGTCATCGAGCACCACTGAAGCGCTCCGCTCCGCTCTTCCTGCTCCTGCTGCTCGTCCTCGCCGCACCGGCCGCGGCCCGCGTCTCCAGCCGCGACGGCGGCGTTCCCTACTACGGCCACGTCTTCCCGGTCCAGGGCCCGCACGGGGTGCGGGGGTACGTCGGCGAATTCGGAGCGCCGCGCTCCGGCGGCCGCACCCACGAGGGCTTCGACGTCGTCGCCGCCTGCGGGACCGAGCTGGTCGCGGTCGCCAACGGCCGCGTCCTGCGCCGCGGCTACGACCCGGTCCTCTACGGCAACTATCTGCTGATCCACGGCGAAGGCGAGGACCGCAGCTATTTCTACGCCCACATGCCGCGGCCGGCGCTCGTCCGCCGCGGCGAGCGGGTCTGGGAGGGGGAGCGGGTCGGCGCCGTCGGCGAGACCGGCAACGCGATCAGCGTTGGCTGCCACCTCCACTTCGAGATCCACGTCCACGGCGTCCCGGTCGACCCGGCGCCCGACCTGCGGACCTGGGACCGCTACAGCTGAGGGCGGCGCCTAGCCGCCGCTTTCCAGCTCCCGCTCGAACCAGAGATTGGCTTTGGGGTTGCCGTTGTAGTCCGGCACCTCGCGGTAGCCGGCGGCGCGGTAGAGGCCGACCGCGGCGGTCAGGTAGTCGGAGGTGTCGAGGCGCACGGCGCGGCAGCCGTGCCGGCGGGCGATCTCCTCCAGCTCGGCCAGCAGGGCCGCGGCGAGGCCGCGGCCGCGGAACTCGGGCGCCAGGTACATGCTCTTCACCTCGGCGACCTCGGTGTCGAGGTGGCGGACGCCGCCCAGCCCCGCCGCGCGACCGTCGACGCGGGCGAGCAGCAGCACCCCGCCCGGGGGGTTCAGCTCCGCCGACGGGCCGGCGGCGATCTCCGCCTCGAGGTCGATCCCCAGCGGCCCGTCCGCCTCGCGGATGAAGGCGTCGTAGAGGATGCCGATCTCGGGGTCGCCGGGGTGCGTCCGCTCGAACGCGAGGCTAGAGCTCAAGCTCGTACTCGACCCACTCGGAGCGCGCGGCGCCGGTCCCGTCGTAGAGGCGCTGGGCGACGGCGTTGTCGGGGGCGGTCGACCACTCGAGGTGGGCGGCGCCGCGTTCGCGGGCGATCGCGGCGCTGGCCTCGATCAGGGCGCGCCCGGCGCCGCGCCCGCGCGCCGACTCGCTGACGAAGAGGTCGTTCATCAGCACCGACTCCGCCGCGCCGAGCGAGGAGAAGTGCCAGTAGAGGCAGGCGTAGCCGACGATCTCGCCCGCGGCGCGGGCGGCTAGCAGCATCCCGTCTTCGCTCGGCGCGAGGAAGCGGCGGAAGAAGGCGCGGTTGCGCTCGGCGTCGATCTCCTCGACCCCATAGAAGCGCTGGTAGGCGGCGATCAGCGGCAGCAGCCGCTCGTACTCGCCGGCGGCGACGGGGGAGACGTCCAGCGAGGCGGGCATCGCCCATCACCGTAGCGAGCGCGCGCAAGGCCGCGCTCACGAGCAGGGACAGCCGCGTGGGCGCAGTAAACGACCCCTCGAACCGGCGTCTCGTCCCGTCTAAGCTGTTGGGCTGCTGCCGGAGGTCAAGATCGTCCCGTTAGGAGGGGATTCCGCTGGCACGTCCCACAGATTCGAACGAGCAGCTTCTCTGCAGCTTCTGCGGGAAGTCGCAGCGCCAGGTCAAGAAGCTGATCGCC